>Ga0210005_1000211_pt1 | contig 51998 bp, 57 predicted proteins | sample CryGey02umfilter_3_FD_183961 | JGI IMG/M metagenome (GOLD analysis project Ga0210005, IMG submission 183961) | Groundwater microbial communities from aquifer in Utah, USA - Crystal Geyser 4/9/14 0.2 um filter (SPAdes) (version 3) | ecosystem: Environmental > Aquatic > Deep subsurface >... | reverse complement strand
AAAACGGCAAGATTGATTTAGAATATATTTGGAAGAATGGTAAAAATGCTTATGGGTTTGAAGAAGTGAAATAATTTCTTTAATTTTTCAAGGACTTTTAAACAGGAACTATTTATTGAACAAAGCCTCAAAAAGAACAATATTTATAAACAATATTTCCTTGATTGCGACATGAGAAAAGAGAGGTTGGCATTATTCCTGGGAGCATTACTAATTCTATCTATCTTTGTCACAACATTAGGTACCGCACAAGATACAAATACAGGACCAAGAGATTTACCCTTCCTTCCAGATTTAATAGAAGGACCCATTGAAAATTTTCTTCATCTTTGGGAAAGCGGAGGAGGCATTGATGAAACAGCCTTGAAGTATTTCTTCCTGGGAATAGTAGTTATTCTGATTTACTCTTCCTTGAGTTATGTAAACTTTCCAAGCAGGGGGGGATATGTAACCAGAATAATACTCTCCATTCTAGTTGGTTTCTTGGCAACCGCATTAATAGCCCAAGAAGAATTAATAGCTGCGATGCAGTCATACACTGCATTAGGCATTGCATTAATTGTGTTCCTTCCGACACTAATATTAGGATTCTTCACAATAATGGTTGCCAGTAAAGCAAGCCCAATGGGCATCTATTTTCAAAAAATAACGTGGGTAATTTATTCTACCTATTTGTTCATTAGGTCTGGATTTGGATTATATGCAAACTTGGCAGTAACTAAATTCGGAGAAGGGGCTGTCCTAGCACAAAATAATTACACACTAACCAAATTCTTCTTAGGAAATAGCACAGAATACTTTACAAATGCTCAGGCAACTGGAATTGGAGGAGGAAATATAATCCTTCTAGTCCTATTCGTAGTTTCAATAGCCATCTTCATAATAATGGTTTGGTGGAACAAGCCAGTCATTGCATGGCTTGCCAAAGAAAAAAGAGATGCTGAGGCAGAAGCCCAAAAGGCGATGATTGAGAGATCCCAGGAATATGATAAGGCAAGGTCCGAAGCCATGGAAAACCAATAAACTATTTAAGCAATCTTTTTCTTTTTAATACATGAAAAGATGGGTGATATCATTATTAATTATAGCACTTCTGGTTTCACCATTAGTAATAGCCCAAGAAGAAAAAGAACAATCAGATCTGGTAGAAAAACTAAAATCTATATGGGGCGACGTCACAGATCCACTAACGATTGTCACGGACCCACTAACGGATAGAATCAAAACAGGAGCAGGTTATGTAAACGACAAAGCGCTCTGGATAATTGGCGCGAAAAACTTCAAAGGAGAAGGTACAAACCTAGCAAGTCGAGAGTATTGGTTTAAGTCTAGAAAATTTTGGTATCAGGGATTATTTTGGTATTATGGATTATATGGTTTGCTCTTAGTGTTTTGGTTGTTTTGGTACTATCCCCACATGACGAAAGAAAAATATCCCTCTAGCGGCCACACAGCTACTATTTATCAACTAACATCTGATTTTGGAAAATTCGGACCAATTGAAACTTACAGAAACAACATAACCATATTTATGGGATATTTCTTCATATTAGAAAACTGGAAAATTTTGGTACTCCCAATTGCAGTTCCATTCGTGATGGGAATTCCGTACATAAATAGGTTCCTTCAAATAATAACATTAGAAATATTTGGTCTCAACATATTCTATTCAACATTCCTTATAGCAACACTAATAGCTATAATTACAATGTCATGGGAAGAGATACAAGCTTACTACCGAAGAAGAAGAATATACCGAGACAAGATGGAAGAGATAGAGGGAGAGGAAGTTGCAAAAGCACTGGCAAAAGCCTAAATATATAAAATGGAAATTCCTACTATGAAAATGGACAAGAAGGGGTTTAAAATTTCATCAAAGTCTATCCTGATAATTGCCGGAGTTCTAGTTGCAATCCTAATAGTGATGACTATTTGGCACAATTTCTGTAGCGTTCCACCTGGAAAAAAACCCAACTTCTTCAAAAAAATATTGGCTTGTGATGAACAAACAATTGGTCCTGTTGATACTGTTCTAGTTTGGGTACAAAAAAAGATAGGTATTAAAAAAACAGTAGAACCGACAGCATGGGTTGCAGATAAATTAGGGTTCAATCAAGGAATTTACGAATTCCTCTGGCCTAGCTTCCCATGGGGTCTTTATGTAGGTGCGTTAATTTGGTTAAGCTACATGCTAATGAAGTTAGCGCTAAATATAAACAAGAAAGTTGATAAAGTTCTAGAGCCATTTAAGAGTGATGCTAGACGCCGGAGAGATATAAGAAAACTTCAATCAGGTTGGCTAAACTTAATAGGAGGAAGCTATTGGAAAATAATTCCTGTCGGGTTAATAATCGCAATTCTTCTACAAGTTCCATTCATTTACACATTCATAAACATAATAACGTTTCAGGTTCTAGGGTTGAATTGGTTCTTCCAAGGAATATTGATGGCATTTTATATTGGCCTTCTTCCTGGGGCAATAGAAGCCTATACTAGATACCGAACAAGAATGCGTTATTACAAAAAGATAATGGAAGCCAAATATGGGGTAAGAATAGCAAGAGGAATGGCGCAAGGCGGATGAACCTAAAAAAAATATTCTCACTAATTTTTTTGGGACTAATCTTAATAAACATAGCTTCTGATCAAGAAAATTGGTGGGATAAAACGAAAGGTTTTCTGGGAGAACATGTAGTTGATGTGACAAAAATAGGGCCATTTATAGGAAACTTCTTCATTGGCTTATTTGCGGGACTAATCCTCTATTTAACATATCTGATAATTTTATGGAAAAGAAGAATAGTTGACTTGAAAAAATCAAATAAAGATGATGTAGAACTATCAGAAGGTAGGACGAGGTGGCTTAATTTTGTTGCAGGGAGAATCCATAAACCTTTGTTTATAGGAATATTTTTTGCAACTCTAATGCAAGTACCCATAATCAGCACAGTTTTGAAATTTGTTACGTTAGAATATTTTGGCTACTCTTGGTATTCCAGGATGGTTATGCTTGCAATCTTAATCGGATACATCCCTGCAATAATAGAAAACTTCAGAAAAGGAATGATGAAGAATAAATTAGAAAGAAAGGTAAACCAAGCTAGAGTAGCCGCAACCAGGGCTAATTAAATAATAAATTTTCCAACAGACAAAGTTCTTACTTAGCAGCATTAACTTGTAACTTCTTATTCGCAGAGCCAGCAGGAGGTTTACCCGCACGCACTCAAGCCACATAAGAATCTCTAGATTCTTTCTCTGCCTTATCAAATTTTTTCTGCTTTTTTTTCAGGAGTAGCTTTATCCCGACCATGTTTATTATTATGGTCATTTGCCATTTCTTCAAGACCTTTTATTCTATAATACATAATTTCAGGAGTAACTTTATCCCGACCATGTTTATTATTATGGTTATTTGCCATTTCTTCAAGATTTTTCATTTTACCAGCATTGACTACTATGTTTATCAGATTTCCCACTCCATTTTCAGCAACATAAGTTGTGCCTTTAGCAATATTTCCTGCGATTTTACCACTAGCTTTAACAGTATAAATAGAACCATCTCTTAGATTACTATAAAAAGCCTGCATCTTGTCTCTAAGTGTAGGTCCACCAGCAGCAGTCCATCTAGGTCTATTAGGTATACTAGAGTATTCCGGACGTTGTTTAGTCATATACTTAGCACTAGAATCTATAGATTCATATCTATTAGCATCTGTTACCATATGGATAGTACCTTTTCCAGTACCATAGATAGCACCCCAATTCTTAGCCACAACAGCTCCAGCAGCAGCACCAATAGGCCCATAAGTGAGCATAAATCCAGTAACAAGACCAAGAGTACCAGCAACTCCAAGATGTTCGACTGTCTTCCCTACAGCCCCTTTAACTAAATTAACAGGACCTCCAAGTAAAGCATTCCTCTTCTCTTTCTGAAGAGTGGCGTAAGCCTTCTCCTCATCTATTACTTCTTGCATGTAATCTCTCATGTTAAATCCCAGTTTTCTGGCTTTATAAACCTTTCTATTATGTTACTACTGCTAAATAACATGTTAGACACAAGAAAAAAGCTCCAAATCTTTAAAAGTCTGAAAGCCTTTTCCAAGGCATGAAAAAGGTATTGGTGGTACTAACCTTGGTCCTATTGGTTGTTCCTTTAATAACTGCCCAGGGCCTTTTTAACCCGGAACTTAAGGAAGACGTAGAAAACACTAAGGAAATTATAGACAATGTGAGGGAGACAATAGACGAGATAAAATCAGGCTCTTTAGAACTTAACTCATTGGAAGAAGAATGGTCTCTACTTTTTTATGAAACCCCTGCAGGGGAAACAATCCTCTATTTTAATCCATTCATAAGAATAATAATTGGGATGAATTTCACTTTATCACGACTCTTTTTATTAACCCTGTTTATCTGGGTGGCCTTATTCCTTATAATATATAGGTTGTCCACAATACCATGGGCTTATATCCCAAAAACACCAAGAATCCCAATCAGCATACTATTAATCGTAGCATTCAGCTGGATAGGTGGAACAAAAGCAGTATCTTTGTCTATAATGGCTATTGTTAATAGCATATCCTCTGGATTCATAAAAGGATTCACCTTCATCATTCTAATCTTCCTTCTATTAGTTATAATAGTATATTCTAAAGCCCTAGAAGAAATAGCCTTAAGAATAAGCAAGGAAAGAAGACTGAAAAAGATAGAAAAGAGGACTAAACGAACAGAAAAAATGGCAGAAAGCATTGCATTTTCGGGAAGGCAAAAAACCGAAGAGGAAGAAATAGAAGAACAGGTCAGAAGCGAAATTCAGGGAATGTCTGACGAAGAGCTTTAAAACAAAGTCTTCTGAGCTGCCTTTCCCCTTCCCTTTCTCAGTTTTTCAAGTTGCTTCTCCACTCTTTCAGGAGAAAAATCATGCCTTTCAACTAAAATCTCCTTGATTTTTGCCTCATCAATTTTAGGAAAATCTATCTTAACTTTCGCAACATTCGGCTTCTTAAAAATCTCAAAGACCTCTTGCCAATTAAAATCCAATTTCTCCTCAACTTCCTTAAAAATTGCAACGGGATACTTCTTATCCTTCACTAACGCCAATGCCCTTTTAGGCCCTATCCCTGAAACGCCACCCTGATTAAAATCAGTTCCCGACAATATTGCTAAACAAATAAACTGGTCTGCATCTATCCCAAGTCCATTTAAGACTTTTTCATACTCAATCATTTCCGGACCTATATCAATAATGCCTGAATTAACCTTTCTTTTTTTAGCAAGAGTAAGGTTCTGTATCAATCTTTTACCTCCAACAACCAATGCATCATAATCCTGACTTCCAACTGCCCATGCCTCTCCAGATTTAACCAGCTCTGCACACTGCATTTCTCCTTCTCCCGGAGCTTGAACAACAGCAATACCCATTGCTTCTAATAATTCCATACTCTCTTCCAACATTCCTTCTTCCATCCTAACTCCCTGCTTAGCATACCTTCCAGCTTCGACAAAATCACCCTTAATTATCGCTCTCTCATATCTCTCTTGGGCAACATCCTTAGATTCTTGTCTTCTCTCCTTTGTCTTACTCTTCAACTCCGGAGACTTTCCATCGAAAACATAAATCAATTTCATCCCCTCATTTAATAAATTAACATTTCTATAAAACAAACCAGAAAGATGTGAGGTTACTTTCCCTTTAGAATCCATTAAAGGAGTCCCATCATACTGCCTGATTGAAGAAAGAAACTGATAAATAGCATTATAAGCATCAACAGCTATCGTTTTTCCCCTTAAGTCCTCCAGCTTAATCCCTCTTCTAGAAACGATATCTCCTATCTGCAATCCCATACAAAACCCTATAATCCTAAGCTAATAAATTTAATTATTTCCAACTCTGCATATGTCTTTGAGCAGCTCTTCTTGTCTTCCTGTAAACATTTCCAATTCTGGCATTACTGGCTTCTTCTATTTGAATTCTTTTACCGCCATTAATCTTCACATAATCATATCCTGATTCTTTCAAAATTTCTCTTTTAGTTCCTGTTCCCATAAAGAGATTTTCCGGATTCAAATCGCTCTCTCTTTCCCTGACAAGTTTCATAAACAAATGATAATCAATTTGCCTTCCTGATTTTCTCCGTCCTATTACATAAGAATCAGCCTGTCTCTCTTCTTCATAGTTATCTGGATGAATCCCCGCATTCATCATTTTTATATCTTCCGGACTAACTCCTCTCGAAGTTATTCTATTGTAAGTCTGTAAATCCTTTTTGTTCATAAAAAGCAAAAAAATACCATTATTTAAACCTTTCTTTTGTTCCCCCTGTTTAATAACAATTAAAAATAATACCCTTTTTTTCGGAGGAACATTATTTTCTATGCTCGATTCCTTACATACTCTTTTGCCTGCTCAACCTGTATAAATCCAAGGCAGAAAGCAAGCTTGCAAGAACTTCATAAATGCCTTCTTAATACAATAAACCAATTAAGTCCTTGATTTTTTCGTATTAGTTTATCATTAGTGGAACAATTAAGCCACTGAAGAATTTAATCGGTCTGCCCTTAACCTTACTTTCGGATTATTCCTGAAGAACAATCTTTCAGAAACTCCCTATTTGCACTACTTCCACTCGCATTTCTGACCAAAACCAAAAGCACCATCACAGTTACATTTGATTTCAATAAAATTATAATATCCTCCTCTACGTGCATTTTCTACACATGCCCTTCTCTGTCCTTGCTGAGACTTTTCACAGGGTTTACCAAGCATATTTGGAATATCTGAATCTGAACAGCGGGGTGCTAACCAGGGGTTCCTGTTGCAATATTTTAAATCCCAATCCTTATAATAATCTCTACAAAGAGTATTTTTTATCCAGTGTTCCCGATTCAAATTATTCCATTCATCAAGCGTCATACAGAAATATTCATTAGTTTGTGGCTCAACTACGCAAACCCATTCCTGACCCTCATCATCTATATATCTTATTGAATTAATAGCATGTGAATCAAACGCAAGTATTTGGCAAGAAGTAATCTCTTTAATATCTCTTGTTTCCTTACAGAAATCAAACGCAAAATGTGTACATACATAATCGGGAGAGTTATAATCTTTGTTATTTTTCGGCGGCAATGTAGGGGTTACAGGAGATTTAGGAAAACCACCAACAGACCCATATATCTCACATCCATTATCTAAATCATTAGGACTAGAATTAACAGGTATGGAATCAGGATGACCAGGCCCCCTTGATAGCATCACATTTTCTTCAGGCAGATAAACCACGCCTAACAGAATAATCGCAGCTACAACCGCGATAATTAAAAATATATTTCTGTTCGCCATCTCTTTTCCATAATATGAAAGCTTAGCCAAGTTATAAATGTTTATATATGCCAAAACCTCACAATTTTATGGTAAACAAACTCTCAGCAGTAGTTTTGGCCAGCTCTCTTGCAATAGGCTGTACAAAGGATGATGGTTATAAACCTATGATTAGCCCAAACTCTGCTCTGGATCCTTGTCCGATATGCAGAGAGATAAATTCTGAAACAATAGAGTCTAGGGTAGGAACCTATGAGGACTATTCTGTAAAAGTAGTAATCAAAGAAAGTAGGTGGGGAGAGCCGATAGGTAAAAGGCAAAGGGCACACAGAATTAACCTTGGGGATTATCAGAATAACGCTCTTGTAGCAGAAATTCGTGCTAGAACAGAATGGGGAAAGGAAGATTTTAATATATACTTCTCTAAATCCCCTAAACGCCATCCATTCCGCCAATACACTCCTAAAAAGCTAAAAGAAATCTACGATTTAATAATGGATCAGGATAAAAAATAATTCTTTCAATTAACCTGGGCTTAATTAGAAATTACGTAATGAACGAGCTGGTCAAGTATCCAGCATTCATCTTTTCTTCTGACAGCGTTTTCTACCTCTTTTATCTTCTTTAACTTTTTAGAGTTTGCAAGCACTTCCAACTTTATATAATCCACAAATATCCTAACGCCTGCTTTATAGACTATTTTATTAGAGACACACCAGAAACCTGTGGGCTTTAGCCATAGATGAATGGCGCCGTAATCTTTTTCTTTTGGAAGAATTAAAAAAGTTCTTGCGTGTTTGAACTTTTGGATGCTCAAGGTTGCATTCATTCTTGCACTAAAGTACATGGTTTTCCGCATCGGCAACCTTGACATAAAAAACAAATTCTATTTTTTACTTCCTTTCATAAACTGAGCTAGTCTCATTGGCATCATGATTAAAGCAATCAGAATTCCAAACAGTAGAACATAAATTCCTGTGAGAATTTTTCCTACTCCGATTAATTTTAGCCTCAATAGCTCTGAAGGAAAGTTCTTTATCTCAACAAGTTCCCGATTTAATTCAGAACCAGCGGGAGCCATATCTCTTTCTGTCTTTGAAAGTGTCCAATATTCGGAATTTAGTTCGTGGAACCGTGCTTCTTGGTTGTTGACCTGTGCATGCATCTGGACTCCCCAAATGGAGTAGACCAAAGAGACCAGCATTATCAACATCATCAAAATCATTATTGGCTTCATTTTACACCTCCTTTATCATATGTAATCAAATGATGTTTTTAAGCTTTGAGTTAACTCGGTTGTTATCTTTTTCTTATAATTTAGCCCATTTACGAGCATAAATAATTACCCAAACACCAATAATATGATGAGTGATATCATACATTAAATCAATAGTCAATCCGTCGCCGGCAGCGAAATGGAAAATCTGGCGTGCAACAAAAAGTAGCATGTAAATTATACTAACACTATTAACAGTTTTATCTATAACATAGCAAAATAAAATATAACTCCGAGAAAATCGTTACGTATGATAAATATCTTTGACCATTTGCTTTCTGTAACAACGCGGCAGTCATGGTTCATTGGACATACCAGAGGTTTCTTTTTGTAATGTTTCAAAACTAAATAGATTGAATTAATTATACCAATAAAAGATAAAACCAAGAAGGATGCAATTAATTACACCATTATTTTACATCCTCTTGTAAGATAAAATCATTAGAGCAATTGCTGAAAAGAGTATTGCAATATCTCTAAAAACAATATCGAGCGCCCCAAGATTAGAGATGACAATACCTAATATTGTTAGAGCAGATAACAAAGAGGCGTAGAAGACAGTTTTATTGGAAAGAAGCCAGAGTCCTAAAATAATTTCATAAAATGAAAAGGCGAAAAGCAACAAATTAGCATCAATTAAATTTCTTAAGAATAGAGGTATGAATCCAATCCATGAGGAAGGACTAAGAAATGAGGATATTGCCGCATATAAAAAAACCAATGCGAGCCCTACTCTTAAAAAGAAAGAGACTAAGCAAACCTTACTTTCTATAGCACTTATCTTCTTACTCATTATAGAACCTCTTTTAACAGTTTCGGTAACTTACCCAACAATTATCGTTCCGCCAGAACCTGGATTAAGATGGTCATGATATTTCCAGCTTCCCGCTTCATTAAATGTAAATGAGTAACTTTCTCCTTGCCTTAAACCGCGACAAGCATCAAAAATATTACTTTCTTCAGCACCACCACATTTACTAATACCAGAGCCGGGATAAACCGTGTGGGTTGGATGAATATTACTCGCTGGCCAGCTCTGAGAAGAACCCAGATTAGTAAAAGTTACTCTGTCGCCTATGTTTACATTCAAAGTCGAAGGAGAAAATCCAGAAGAAGTAATTGTTATTGTATTTGATTCTTTAGAGTTATCCGGATTTACTGGCTGGGAGGGTTCTGAATTTTCTGAATTGGGCGTTATTCCAGATGACGAACTAGAGCCACTATTAGAATTGAAGCTTCCGAACAAAACAAATCCTCCAACAAATAAGATAATTGCAAGGACGACAATAATTATTAAAACACCACTCTTCATTTGAAATGTAAGATGTAGAGATATATAAACTTTTCCTAAATTTTTGATTTTGAATCATGATAATTTTGTTAGTCAAAATATTTATTTGTTAGAAAAATGATAACTCCGTTTACGGATAGCTTAAATACTAAAAAGCAATATGAACTTTGAGTTGTTGGAACAACGAAATACAAAAGTGGCCCTTGTCTGTAAATCAAACAAAGCAGGAATGTGCCAAGGACAGAAAATGAAAAAAATCAAATCTGAGAAGAAGCAATTAAAACTCAGAGAATCCTTTGACTACCCCCGGCTTTAGCTCGGCGTGTGCAATTGGTTCTCGGCAGTGCTCAAGAGCCAGAAACGCCATACACTTTAGTGTATAGTTCTTGACATGTTACATAATAAGATGAAAAAAATAAATAAGACCTATTGGACATCTGCAATTTTGATTTTGTTAGTTTTAGCTGTCCTTATAGCATTGAATTTCAATTCGGATAACAATATGGAAAAAACCATAAATTATGAAAGCGATAATTCAGATTTAAAAACTTTGTCAGATGGAACTAAGTATTTGATAAATCCTGATAAAATTAAATCTGGAGGACCTCCGAGAGGAGGAATTGGAGTTGACAGAGGAATCCCTGCACTTGCAGAAAAAAATATTAAATTTGTTTCTGTGAATGAGTCAGATAAATGGATAAAAGATAATGAATTAGTCCTTGCTCTAACTTACAATGGAGTTGAAAGAGTTTATCCGTTGCAAATACTTGTCTGGCATGAAATAATAAATGATAATGTTGCAGGAGACCCAATTTTAATAACTTACTGCCCCTTATGTGGCTCTGGGATTGCTTATGAAAGAAAAATAGACTTAAATGGAGAAAAGGTTGAAACAAGATTTGGTACATCTGGAAAACTCTATAATTCAAATCTTGTAATGTATGACGAGGAAACAGACACTTACTGGCAGCAGATAGATGGAAAAGCAATTATTGGAACATTAACAGGACAGGAGCTAAAAGAGATTTCAATTGATACAGTAGTTTGGAGAGACTGGAAGAAAACTCATAAAAATTCAGAAGTTTTAAGCAAAGACACTGGATTTTCAAGACAATACGGAAAAGACCCATATGGAAATTACTATGAGGATAGCTTCCTTTTGTTTGATGTTGACTCTCAGGATGATAGGATACATCCAAAAACAGTCGTTTTTGGCATTGAGGTAAACGGAATTTACAAAGCATACAGAGAAAATGATTTAATTGCTGAAAAAATAATAAATGATAAAATAGGCGGAATCAATGTTAGAATTGAACGAGAAGATGAAGGTGTTGTTAAGATTACAAATCTAAACACAGGAGAAGAAATAGTGAAGGAAAGAGATTTTTGGTTTGCATGGTACGCCTTTCATCCGGAAACAAAACTTTATGGATTTGCTGAAAACTAAAATTTTAAGCTTTCCGCAAGAAATCCTTGGCTTTCAAGCCAATGAATTATGACAATTATTTCTGAAATGATTATGTCAAGGTTGTCTGAGCATTCAAGGGTTCAAACACGCAAGAACTTTTTTATTTTTTCTTTTCCACTCAATTTATCAAAGGAATTAAGACATTCATTAGTTTTATACAGGTCACTATTCAACAATGGTGGTTTTTCATGTTTATTCCAATAGGAATAATGCTTCTCCCCATATATCTTATTTAGCTTCTAAAAAAGAATAAGGAAAAGCGAATTATTTTTAACCGAAAACCCTAAACACAAAAAACAGATAATAAATTGAGATTCCAAGCATTATCAATCCGGAGATTAGGTTTATCTTTCTCTTGTTTTTCGTTAAAAAACCAATAATCTTTTTACTCCATTGTCCAGAGGTTATGCTTAATACCAATAGCGGAAATCCGAGACCTACCCCAAAGGAGAGGAAATTAAACATGCTGGAGAAGAAATCTCCAAATAAAAGCGCTCTTGCAAAAAATGCGGCGATAAACGCGGGATTGCAGGGAAGAACAATCGCTCCAAAAAAGAAACCAAAAACAAAGGCGCTTTTTAGAGGACTTTTATCTTCTGTCTGAACATTTGATTTGGGAATAAATCTTGAAAAATCAAAGTCAAATATCAAAGCCAAGCTTATAACTCCTAAAATTCCAAATGCAATTGGAGAAACTATTCCTATAACGCTAGTAAGTGACTTTTGTAACAAGGTTGTGAAAACAACGCCTAATGAAATCATAAAAATAATTATTCCTGTCAGAATTACCAAACCAAAAAGGAAAAAAGTTTTTCTGCTTTCTCTCCCTGAAAATCTATTTGATAAAAATGCAAGAAATCCCGGATAAAGAGGAAGAACACAAACGGCTGTCAGAGGAGTCAATAAACCAAGAACAAAAGAACTTAAGATATCTAAAAGTAAGGACATTTTAACATCCTCTTTCTAATTCTTCTTTTAACTCTTTAACATTTCTTGAGCCATAACCTCCAAGTTTCCTGTAACTTCCATCTTCACAAATAAGAACAACTGGAGCACTCGGAGCATTTATTATACCATTTCCAAAGTCGGACATTAGTGACTGCGTCATTTGAATTGGCGAAATAGCATAATACCATTCAAATCCATTCTCATTAATATGAGTCAATATCTTAGCTTCATCTTCATTCTGGTCCGTGTCTAAAGAAATTGAAACAATAGAATCTCCAAACTCTTCATGAAGTTTTTTCAGTTCTTTTTGTTGTTTTGTGCAAGTCGGACACCAAACGGCAAAGCTTTCTAACAAAACCGGCTTTCCTTCAAAATCACTTATTTTAAAATTTTCTCCTGTTCTCACATCTTCCAGTTTGGTATTCATCCAAGATACCCCTCTTTTGTTCTCGCTTGTTAAATTTTCCGGCTGAATTAGATTGCCTGAAAGGAAAATTACTCCAACAACCACAATCACGAAAATTACAACCCAAAGCCAAATATTATTTTTTATTTTCATGGCAACCTAAATAAACGCTCTTTTATAAAACTTGAGAGAACTAAGTTAACTAAACTTTTATACATCCTACAATCAAATAATGTATTAAAACTCCGAGAATCCTTTGACTACCCCCTGCTTTAGTTCGGCGTGTGCAATTGGTTCTCGGCAGTGCTCAAGAGCCAGAAACGCCATACACTTTAGTATATAGTTCTTGACAAATGAGAGAAATTTTTTTAGACAGCACATTGAAATTAACGACCTAACTATAAATTGGAAATTATCAAAGAAAATCAAATTAAGTCGAACTCCACGCAATTGCATATTTTTATCTGTATCAAAAAAAAGAAATCTTCCAACCGCCGTATAACACTTGTTTTATTGGAAGTTGAAAAATCTCTTGTAAGGGCAACTCTCAATCGTTAAAAGGGTATTCCTGTCAGGGTGGTTTAACAAGCCATCCTCCATTCCACCCACAGTTCAAACTCACCAATCTCAGGCACCTCATTTTTAGCCATGTCTTTGAGAGAACCATTACTATCTGACTTACTAACGTCCAATGTATCAAAAAGCGACCTCTAACAGAATAATCCCTCGGCTTTCTTTTACTTATAAAAAACAGCCCAAATCCATTATTTAAACCTTCACAAAAATCTTTAAACATAATTTTCCTAGAACCAATATGAAATTACACAAGGGTTTTATAGTTTCCATTTCAACAAAAACCAATTATGATTCTACTTACATCCAGTTATTTGGAAAGCTCGAAAATGGAAAATCCTTCTCATCAATTCACCCATATACCCCTTATTTTTTCATACAAGAGTCCAACCTAAAAAAAGCATCCATTTTACTAAAAAAATTCAAATCAGAAAAAACAGAATTAACAAACTTCCAAGGGAAAAAAGTAGTAAAAATAATTTCCGAAAAACATCTTGATTTAGCAAAACTCTCTCACGCTTTACATAAAAAGGATATTGAGACTTATGAGGCAGACTTAAATCCAACAATCAAATTCATAATAGATAATAATCTTCTAGGCTCAATAGAAATATCTGGAGAATCAGAACCGACAGAAAGAGTAGACCTATTTTTTGAGAATCCTGAAATAAAACCCTCAACGTATAAACCTGAACTAAAAATAGCTTCCATAGATATAGAAACAGACAAAAAACAAAATTCACTATATTGTATTGGGATACACTCAAAAAATTATAAGAAAAACTTTATCGTTTCAAAAGAAAAGCTACCTAATGCCATTTCTTGCAAAACAGAAGAAGAATGCTTATCAAAATTCAAAGAAGAATTAATTTCACTAGATCCAGATATAATAACTGGATGGCACGTAATCGATTTCGACTTAGCTTTCCTTAAAAAGAAATTTGAAGAACACAAGATTCCTTTTGATATTGGAAGAACAAATGAATCTGCAAGAATCAAAATAGAATCCAATTTCTTCCGTTCTTCTTCAGCATCGGTTCCAGGGAGGCAAGTGCTAGATGGATTAAACCTAATTAGGGACCCTTTTATAAAAGAAGCTCCTTCAATAAAAACCAAGAACTTTGAATCATATACTCTAGAGAATGTTTCAAGAGAAATATTAGGTGATGGAAAAATAATAAAAGGAAAAGCAAGACATCAGGAAATAGAAAAACTTTATCAAAAAAATCAAAAAAAATTGGTTGAATATAATCTGAAAGATTGCGAGCTTGCATATAAAATTCTAGAAAAAACAAAAATAATTGATTTAGCAATAGAAAGAACCCATCTAACAGGATTGCCATTCAATAGGCTAACAGCATCAATAGCTGCGTTTGATTCATTGTATATCAGACAAGCAAGAAAAGCAGGACTCGTATCTCCAACTTCTCATTATAAAGAAAGAACTGAGAGAATAACAGGAGGATACGTCATGGAATCCAAACCTGGAATCTATCACAATGTATTAGTTCTAGATTTTAAATCCCTATATCCATCAATAATAAAAACATTTAACATAGATCCCTCATCACTATTAGAAAGAAAAACCCCTGGATCAATAGAGACTCCAAACAAAGCATATTTCATAAATCAAACAGGCATTTTACCTAAAATAATAGAAACACTCCATACTGCTAGAGAGAAAGCAAAAAAAGAAAACCGAGAATTGTCATCTTATGCTATAAAAATAATTATGAACTCCTTCTTCGGAGTTCTTGCAAATCCAAACTGCAGATATTATTCTCTAAAAATGGGAAATGCAATAACTCATTTTGCCCAATTTATCATAAAACTTACAGCAAAGAAAATTGAAGAATCTGGATATAAAGTCATATACTCAGACACAGACTCTGTATTTGTAGACACAGGTTTAGGAAAAGAAAAAGCAAATCAGCTTGGAAAACAAATCCAGGATTATATAAATAAATTCTTTAAAAAATACGTAGAAGAAAACTACCGCAGAGATTCCTATTTAGAACTGGAATTTGAAAAACAATACCTCTCATTCCTAATACCCAAAGTTAGAGGCTCGGAATCTGGTTCTAAAAAAAGATATGCTGGGCTAATAGAAAAATCAGGCAAAGAGGAAATACAAGTCATCGGTCTTGAAGCTATAAGGGGAGACTGGACAGAAGTAGCAAAAGAATTCCAATTAAAATTACTAGATAAAATCTTTCATAAAGAAGAGTTTGTTAGTTTCATAAGAAAATATGTAAGGGATATCAAATCTGGAAAATTTGACGAAAAACTAGTATATAGAAAGTCTATAAGAAAAGCCTTAGATTCTTACACAAAAACAACGCCTCCTCATGTTAAAGCTGCAAGAAAACTGGATTCTTTAGATTCAAACATAATAGAATATTATATAACAACAAAAGGCCCGGAGCCAATACAGAAATTAAAAAATAAAATAGATTACAAACATTACATAGATAAACAGATTAAACCTATCGCAAACACAATCCTATTCTTCTTTGAAAAAGATTTTGAAGAAATCTTAGAATCCACAAAGCAGATGAAGTTATTCCATTAACTCTTTCTTTTCCCTATTCTTTTTATATAAGTAATAAGCCAATAATCCTGCAATAATCAGCAATATTATTGCAATGGATATCAATAAGGCTCTGTACCAAAGACTAGCAGGAGAAAGCCTGAATGCATTGCTTGAACTAGCCTTCTTATCATTATAACTTAATTCCACGTAAAAGAGGTATCTGCCATAATCTAATTCTTTTGGAATCTCAAACTCTCTATCGAGAGACAAAAATCCATTAACTTGTAAATTCTCACTACCTAAAAAGAATGAATTATCCTCAAAATCCTTAATGAAATAACTAGTATTTACTACAACAGGACCTTGGTTAGAAATATCCGTCATGTTGATATTAGCAAAAATCTTATCATTCTTCAATAAGATACTAGAATCTAATTCGGAATTAACATCAAAAAGAATTCCTGAATCTAAAACATTAATGATGAGATTAACCGTTCTCGAAACAGTTCCCGCCTTAAAAGTCACACCTCCTGTATTTATGCCTGGCTGTTGTGAAGAAGGAATATCAAAAATTATATCGAAGGCCCTCTCTGAACCCGAATCCAGATTGAAGTTGATAGGAGTCACACTAAAGAGATTTGTAGAACCAACAAAGGAAGAACTAATAGCCAAACCAACATCTCCAGTATTCTTCACCACAAGAGTTTGAGTTAATTCCTGTCCCTGTTTCAAATCGACATCAATCAAATCCCTTGAAACAGTAAAGTTAGCTAACCCTCCATCCCCTCCTCCTCCGCTCCCACCACCAGAATCACATGCTACTAAAGTCAAATCAATATTCCATTCAACACTAGCTAAATCAAAACCATCAGAAATCTCTACCTTAACTTTTCTATCTCCTTTAACACCACACCCAAAATTAAAATCGAATTCATCAAATCCACTTCCTAAAAACCCTGTAGTCTTCTTAATATCATTACCGTCGACAAACCATTTCACATTCAAAAAATCGCCATCCACATCTTCGAAAGTAACATTAAAGTACAAGTCATCAGTACCCAAAGCATTCAAGGATAAATCACCCGGATTATGTTCTGTTATAACAGGAGCATTATTATCCTCAACGTTAACAGTTGCGTCAATAGGAGAAAGTCTTTCCCCAGGACTGAACATCATATCACTAGTTTTAGGAACTGAAACTAGAACCAGGCTTAATAAAACCAAAACTCCCAATAAAGATATAACTGCAAATAATATATTCTCCTCCCTCATCATCAAGAACAATATACAAATTATTTAAACATTCCTTTCTGCAATAGGTGGCTGGCGCAAACTTTCAAAAGCTAAATTAGATCTCCTTCTCCTAACATATACAAAAATAATCAGAATCAACACAACAATCATCAGAGAAATAATCAAATAGGCCAAATTGAAGAAAGTATCTATAGACTCCAATTCACTTTCCTTGCCAACTTCAGCATCGCCCCCCTTCCTATTAATGCCTATATCCTTTAAACTTTCTCCAGTCAAAACAAAAAAAGAGGTTACATAACTAGGAGAAAGCTGAACTTTTCCTTCCTCTCCAGAATCTAAAGAATCAGATAATATTTTAACCTCATACTCTGCCTCTGCATTCACCGGAACTTTAATTTCTATCGGGACCATCACAATATCTCCTGTCTTTAATTCAAATATTGTATCTCCCAAAAATCTGGCTATTTCTCGTCCTTCCAAAAAGCTAAGCTCAACTCTACTAGTATCCACAGATGGATTAGTTAATCTCACTTCAAACTCTTTAATACTGCCAGGTTCAACAACTAAGGGATTATTCTGATTATAAGGGCTACTAAAAGAAAAAGATGAGGAGACTAAGCCAATACAAAAAACAAAAATAACAAACCACATAAAAATCTTGTTCATCTTAATCTAAAATAAATGAACATTAAAAACTTACCTCTTCTTCTTCATAGAAGACAAAACTAACCATATAATCAAAATCAATACTATAATCCCTATCACCCACCACCAAACACTACTTCCAGCATCAGTCTCATTAGTCGTAACAGTTTGATTATCATCGGGCTGAGCAAGAACTTCCATTTCCCAAGAAAGCCTTACACCAGGACTCAATGCAACAGTCTCTCCACCAGCACCCTCTGTACTAACCTTCATAGAAACACTAGCTGTTGAACCAACAGGTGGAACACTATTCAATTTAGCAGGCACTTTCTTAAATCCACCTGCTTCTATAACATAACTCGTACCCTGTGGAAACGAAACACCCTCATAATCGCTAATCACAAAACTAGCTGTATCTCCTGGATTCTGTATAGTAACAATAAAATTACCATCTGGATAAACAACCTGTGAATGAGCCACTCCAAACGCACTAACAGACCCTGCTAGAGCTACAATAAATCCAAACAGCATCAAAAACTTAATTTCTTTCATCATTTTAAACAACCAAATCTACCTCCCATTGTGTTCCACCCGAAGTACTATAAGATGGCGAACTAAATATAAGTCCCGTAGTATCTAACCGCTGCCATATGCAGAAGAACATCTCTTCACCCGGATTAGCCGGAGGGCTTCCAGCACCATAAGCTAAACTAATGCCTGAGATAATTGAAGGTGAACTATCATTTAATGCAGGACTTGCACAAGAACCACTATTAGAACCCCCGACAGTATCTCCTGCGCTGAAAGCATCAGCGGGCAAATTATCACCTGTACTATCAGTTGGAGGTAAATCGTAAGCAGTAACTTCCGCCGAACTAAAATCTACATTGCCTTGGTTAACAAAACCAACAGGACCATCGGCAGCCTGGTCTTCAACATCTAAACTTATAGAAGCCCACCCAACAGCAGGGTCATAGCCAAAAGCGGACAACTCCTGATAAAGAAAATTAATAGCAGATGAATTAGATTGGTTAGAGGCATCCGCTACTTGAACAGTCAACTCCCAGTTTACTGCAGGTTCATAATAATAGTGCATAGGTATAGTACACAAATACTCAACAGTATTAGCATTTTGAGTGTTAGCAGTACAATTACCATCAGAGTAATAATAAGTCGGAGCATAATCATTCCCAGGATTCCTTAAAGAAACATACAAGTTACAGGTTCCCAGTCCAAATCCGGTCTCATTAGAACATTCAATAATTGCCTTACTTCCACCAGGCAAATCATTAACACCATTGTTATCTTCAACTTTAGCTGAAATCTCAACATTGTTTGCTCCATTAATCACAGGTGTAACATCATTAGTTGTATTGTATATCTTATCTCTAACTTCAGAAGCAGTGATAGTCGGTGCAGCATTCTGAACATTAACATCCACATTAACTGGAGATTCCCTAGGACTATCAAACGGCCAAATTGCACTACCAACTGAAATAAACATCACAACAAAAACCAAACCCAAAACAAAATTCTTTTTCACCATTTTCTCCATACTCTGAAAACTTCCACATTTATAAACATTTTTATTCTCTATCATTTTACTTTTTTCTTAGCTCTTGAATACAATGTCCAAACATTCCTATTATCTTTTCCTATCAATTCGGCAATCTCTAAATTACCCATATCTTTCCTAAGATAATAAACAATAGCTTCCAAGATGCTAAGCCCACTATTAAACACATTAACCGGAATCACCATACCCTCTGTAACCACAAGTCTTCCTTTTTTCTTCTTTAAAGCATTATTATAATTGTTCCAAACAGTCCTCTGATCCCTTCCAATTGTTTCAGCAATTTCACTAAACTTCATCCCTTCATTTTCTTTCAAATACTTACATAATACCTCGGCAGGACCCAACTTATTATCCCTGAATATAGATAATGGAATACGGATTTCCATCTTCCTCACCTTATTAGAAACTAATTTATCTCTAAGCAATTCCAACAACTCATCACTCGATAAATTCCCTGCCAAATCCCTCAACTCATTTCTCCTCTTCAAAGAAAGAGGTAATCCAAACATCGTTGCCCATCCAATAATCAAAGCAAACAAGATTTCCCAAGCACCAGAATAACTTCCAGTAGACAATCCTGTTGGCACCTCCTCAGCACAATAATCCAATACTTCCTGCGAATTCTCCCCCCTCGGCAAAACAGCATTAGGAATAGTAACTGGATTCCCATCAACAAGCCTAAATTCATTACATATCAAATCATCAGCATTAACACTAAATTTATCAGAAATTATTTGATTTATTCCATTACTTAATGGGTTCCCTGTAACAGTTATAGAGGTGAAATCCTTATTTCCCAAATTCAGAATTATAAGATTATCATCCGCGGGAATATCAGTCCCTCCCGGGACTAATCCAGACCATACAATTGAAAACGGTTCGTTAACATACTGAGACTCCCACAAATTAAATTCGTTATTATCTCTCTTCGAGTTCTGCTGACTCAGGCTGTCTGTAGCCCTGGCACCCACATCCCATAATCCTGGCTCATCATAATACTGAATCCCAACAACACAATCAAACTCAGCAGTAGTTGGATTAATTATCGTCCCTTTAGCACAATCCAAGTCATCTCTTGTTAGAGGATCACTAGGAGGGAAGAAACTTGTTTCAACTAAAGTTATGTCCCCATGTCCATCGGGATCTGAAACAGTTATCGTTGCGAGAACATTAGAAATGTCTCCTTCTACAATAAGTTGATCAGGGTCAACATAAATATTTTGAATTGTGGGTGGCTGATTAACGGCTCCTGCTTCTCCTATGTAATAATAGCTAAACCCTGTAACGTTAAACTTGACAGTTTCTGCATTCAAATTGGTAAATGCTGTGCATTCATTTCCACAATCTAAACCATCCCTCCTAATTGCAGGGTCCACAAAGTTACCAGGCATGTTTCTAAATGTTATATTCGCCTCTTTATTCAATGCGCCTAGCTCGGGAACAATATTAACATAAGCATAATTATAACTAACCTCTGTATTTGAATCGAGATTTCCGAATCTTGGATCCAAAGAATCTGTAGCATTCCATTCTATAGAGCCCCCTTGATAAGAACTGTTAATCAAACTTAATGCAAACTTAATACCATAATGAACGCCAAAATCTTCAAATCCTTTTGAATAGTTTATAGAAATCCTTCCGGTATCCCCATCAGCACCTGTAATTTGTCCCCTTCCTTCCTTAACACTTATGTGAACTCCCTTCATGTCTACAAAATCATTTTCGAAATATATGTTTCCTCCGTCTCCAGGCGATTGCTCAAAGGTAGCTGCACTCCCACCATGTAAATTTGCATTAGAAGTAACATTAGAATTAAATAAGAACAAGCTACCTCCGTGTACTCCTGTGCCTTGTCCACTTCCACCTCCTGTATTTCCGTAAAGCAAAACGTCTTCTACTTCAGAATTATACATAGTTACATTGGGTCTCGACCTTGGGGTACTTCCCAAAGCTTCTATAGAACTTCCAAAATTAGTAACTCTCGTATTCTTAAGAGTGAAATTCTTAACATCAGCCCTTGTAAGGTTTATCCCCACACTATCCGGTGCTCCATCACCTGTGATAACAAAACCATTTCCATTCAAAGAAATATCATTAGCATTAACTTGTATACAAACTTCAGACCCTGACACGTCAGATGACAAAACATATTCTTTCCCTGCTTGATTTAAAATAGCACAAGTTGAAATTCCAGATTCATCAACAGAAAAATCAACACTTTCTGTATTATTAATCAATCCAGAATTATCTCCCGTATAAAATAGAATTGTGTAGTCTCCAGTATTAAGAGTGTCCAAATCGTAATTGAAATTAATTCCATCTGTAGTAGACATTGTAAAGTTTGTAGCCCAATTATCAAGGGTAAAGTTAACACTTCCAACACCTTCATCCAAACTTACCGTAACTGGAATTGGAAATTCATTGGCATTATAAATTCTTGATTCAGGAGATGTAATATCAACGTCAGGAGGGCTATCTCCAATAACTGTAACCTCATCAACAACGCACCTCTCCCCTCCACCACTATTATCAATGATACATTCGAACGTAACTGTCATCTGGTTCGTGAAAGAGAGTTGATTTTGAAGTTTTCCAAATTTAGCATATCCAAGAGTAGAGCCCGGAGGAATACTTTGATCAACACTATCAGCAAAAATGCTACTTAATATGACTGGCACATCAACTCCGTTATCTAAATGAACAACCATTCCCTCACCAACATCAACCTTGTAAAGTTTGTAACTAAGAGACAAATTTGCTGTGCTAAAACCGGATAAATCGAAAGTCTCGCTAAGGTTAAATGAACATGGCCCATTAAGACATTCAAACCCGGGATTGCTCGCACATGTTCCAGAAAAAGCCCCCCCAGGCAAATCCCAGGAACCAAAAGGAACATTCTGCCAGTTTCCAAGACTGTTACAAGATTCGTACATAACTGTTTCAGCAGGGGCAAAAGAAATCTCCTCTTGTCCAAAAAAGTTCATACCCATCAACAACAGACCAAACAAAAGCAAAATAACAGCTGACAAAACAAACTTCTTATTGACGACAAATCCAGGTTTCTTCTTAGAATAAAAATCCAAATATTTCTGATAGACATCTATTGTTTTATCGTAATAGTTCATCCATTCACTTAATTTCCTTCCATCCAAACCTTTATCCAACAACTGCTTGTAAGTTTCCTCATTTAAATGCCCGGATTCATGTTGAGCAATCAAATCTTCAACAAATCCTCTCTTTCTCTTCTTGGCAGCCTCAGCCTCGTTAATTTTTTCGTTTATCTCATTAATCCTTCTATTAATCTCTTCCATGCTTGCCATAATAATTACTTAAAGTGTGTTAAAATAGATATATAAACCTTTCCAAATTAAGTATTTTATACCTATTTTGTATTAATAAAGAACTTAATATGTGTTATTTAAACTTAATATGTGTTATTTAAACTTAATATGTGTTATTTAAACTTAATATGTGTTATTTAAACTTAATATGTGTTATTTAAACTTAATATGTGTTATTTAAACTTAATATGTGTTAATAAAGAACTTAGTATGTATTACATATCATTCAAAAATATAAGCTAAAGACTAAAAAATTTTACTTAACTTGTATTAAGTAACAGAATTATTCCCGGTAGTCTGCATCAATTGTTTCTGTCGTTTCAACTCTATCCATAAAAGAACCCTCATCTGTTAGATTTACCAAATGCATTCCTCTTCTAGCAAGACCCATTTCCGAAGGATCTCTTCTAGCTTCACTCAAAAACAAACCAGGAACTCTCCCTGTTAACTCTTGTGCTTTAACGGCTGTGTCATACACAACGTCAGTTTTAGGTTCAGTATATCCATTTTCCATATATTACAAAATTTCTTTCTCTTTTTAAATTTTTCTCTGGGCGGGTTAATCTTACAGGCTAAGCGGGGTTTTAACACAAGAATCCTAAGAGAAAACTATAAATATTCACTAAAAGTAGAGAATTTATGGAAAACAAAGAAATAATAAGCCTTAGAAAAGATGTAAATAATCTGAAAGAAGTAGTTGAAAATCTGACTATTTTAATGAATAGAAGACTGATAAGCGAATTAAAGGAAGAGGCAGATAATATAGAAGCAGGGAAATTTTTAACTGAAGAAGAATTTGAGAAGAAACATAAGGTTAAAATTCAGTAATGTCTTTTGAATAGCCTCTTCTAATATAATCATCACACTCATCTTTGTGTTTTACAGATAAAATCCAGATTTCCTTAGCATTTTCCTGAACAATGTAAAACACCCTATAAACCTCTGCCTTAAATTCCCATAAAGTTGGCTTCGTATGTGACAAAGGCTTTCCAACACTTTCAGGATTTTCTTTTAGGCGAGTCAACTTTTTGATAATTTGTGATGATATTGACTTATCAATCTTCTCAAACTCTTTATCGAACTTCTTTCCAAACTTGAGAATAAAAAGCATTATTTCCTTAAACTATTCTCATTTAATTAGTTTTCTCAACAAATCACTAAAACTAAGACCAAAATTCTGGTTTCTACAAGAGAAACATCTTAGAATAAGATGAGGAACTTTGTCTCTTATTGGATATTAAGTGACTTTAGCACGAGCTGGTGGGCGAACAGCCCTCATATCTTGCATATTTGTTTGAAAATCGCCTTTGAGCGTGATTGACAAACAATTTTTTTCATGAGAAGGTCCTTTTTTACCTCATAGAAAGTTTTAAAAAAAATTTAAACACTCATGTCCTAAAAAACATCTTTTTACTCTTCAATCTCTATTTCTCCAGTCATTCCTTCACCCTCGTCAACGCCATGGGCTTTATCAATTTCTTTTCTAACATTTTCCTCGTCCATCTTTTGCAAATCTGCCAAAGTAACTTCCCGGGTAACTTTCTCCTTTCTTAATGTAATTCCTAAAATACTCTCTATCCTGGCAATCAACGCAAAATTATCTTCTGGTAATCCGCCATTCTCAACAACCTTCAAAACATCCTCATCCTTCCCTAATTGATCAGCAAACTGTTTTCTAGACAGTCCCAATCCACGTCTCTTCTTAACAATTTCCCAATGAAAATTATCTACTAAGGAGGCCAAAACATCATTTCTCTTATAAACATCCTTCCTCCAAGTCTCAACCCTTGGCACCTTTCTCTTAGGCTTATAAGTTAAATCCAACGTCTTGCTTTCTCTTGACTCTTCCATATTTTTCTCAACAGCTGCATCTGGAAAGTTTCTAAGAATAAACAGCTCCTCATCTCTTGCTTGAGATTCTGGAACTCTTATTATCTCTCCTTCTTTTATCACTTCTACGATTCTTTCAGACATCAAAAAACATCTTCTTATGCATTTAAATTAATTATTGGCATCAAAAACAATATTCCTGGCGTCTTCTAGGGTTATAATATCGTCAATAATTCTTTCTTCGTCTATTAAAACAACAGGTAATTCAGTCAAATCATAATTCTCCAGAGCAATATTAACAGACTCTAAATCCAAGTTAGCGGCAATTGGGATAAGTAAAATCTCTTCAGGATTTCCACCCTTAATGTCTCCCAAAAGTCTTGAAAAAAAGATCTGTTGAGATCTTACGCCAACATCTTGTGTTTCATACTCATAAAAATAAACAACAGTATGGAACCCATCTCCGCACCTATCCTTCAGCTTAATACTCTCCACCCATAATAGAGTTCTTAACAAGTCATACCTTCTATGGATTATCTTCAAATCGTTCGTAAATTTGCTCGCAGAATCATACTTTTCTAATTTAAGAGCCTCTCCGTAGATTTTATCAGCAAATCCAAAAGTACTTTCAATTGCTAAATCACAACTAAGATTCAGATTCTCAATTATCTGGTTCCTTAGTTGTTCATCCAACAAATTCAATTCAGAGTTGGCAAGATTAATTTCAATTTCCTGCGCCCTTCCTCTTTCAAGCACAAAACCAAGAAGCATCCCAAATAAAAAAACTACAATTGTAAAAATCAATGCCTGCCAAAAAGCATGTTTAGGATTCATTACCATGTATAATTTCTCCTTATCATTTTGTATATGGCGTGAACCACAATGAAGGGGTACAAAGCCAGGTATATTGTGAGATAAAAGAGGATATTAAAAATTTTATTGTTCTTGGCCGTAGAGTCACTAAGGATAGTCAGGGATAAAATAGTAAATGCCCCCCCTAAAACAAAAAGAACTCCTCCAAAAAAATTCAAAATAGAGGGAGAGAAGGTTAAATCCTGTAAACTTACAATAGTTGAACTAGCGTAAATGGAATATTTAGTCGAAAGATAAGAGACCAAAACTCTCTTAAAAATCAAATAAGCAAATAGCCCCAAACCAAAAACTCCTAAAAACAAAGAAGTTGCAAACCAAGGCACAACAAAAAAACCAAGCATGTGTCTCCTAAAAAGATATTTTCTATATTTCCATAAAGTCTGCTTTCCACCAATGTTCCACCTTATCCTCTGCTTCCACCATTTTTTAAAACTATTAGGAGTCTCTGAATAGGTTCGAGTAGCTAGACTCATCCTAGTCAAATAACCGCGAGACATCATCTTCCAAGAAATTTCTATATCTTCAGTCATATTTTTTACATCAAATAAACCAACTTCAAACAACACTTTCTTATCATACAATGCAAATGGACCTGGCGTAACATAAACCGCATCAACCATATCTAAAAGTTTTCTGTTGAATGCTATTACTGCATACTCTATCGCCTGCAACTTTTGAATAAATGTTTTGGGATTCTTAGTCAAAATAGTGCAAGTAACTGCCCCCACTTTTTTGTCAGTCTGCAAGAAGCCAATCATTTTCTTTAAAGCATCTGGATTGGGAGTGGAATCAGCATCTGCAACTGCCACATAATCAAACTTAGAAGCCCTAATACCAATATTCCTGGGTTCTGCCGCACCACCTGAATTCCTCTCATTCACAATCAACTTAACATTATCATACTTCTTCACATATTTCCTCACAACTTCTACACTGTTATCTGTGCTCTTATCATCAACAACTATAATTTCTAATTTGTCCTTGGGCCAATCTAGGCTCACCAAAGATTTTATGCCTGCTCCAATTTCCTTTGCTTCATTATAACATGGAATAACAATGGTAACTCCTTCTATTCTTCCCGGAGGATAATCAAAAACTTTTTTTCTATTAGGGAAATATATGAAAACAAATAAAGCTAGCATATAAAGACCAATAAACACATAAGCAAAAAATACAAAATCAACAAAACTATTAACCATTCTCTATTCTATAAACCTGCTTGCCCTGATCAACTTGAAAATAATCATAAAATTCATCACTCAAAGTAAGCTCAGATGTATGCCCTATCTTTTTCTTTTTAATCAATCCCATTTCAACAAACTTCTTAACATGATCATAAGCCTTATTACCCCTTATTTTAACTAATACTGATTGTTTCATAGGCTGTTTGTATGCAATGATTGCCAAACTTTCTTGCTCAGCGTTACTAAATTCACTACTCCCTCCAGCCAGTTTGTTAACCATTCCGGTAAATTCCTGAGAGACATCCATCTTCCATTTGCCCTCCCTTTTAATTATTTCAATCGCCGAATCCGAATACCTCTCTTTTAAATCATCCAAAATCCTCCTAAGGAGAATTGGATTAACATCAGTTAGACCTATTAATTCCTGTAAACCTAAAAATCTACCAGAAATAAACAAGGCAGCTTCAACTTTCCTGGTGTTTTCTAAATCACTCTCCCTGTCTATCTCATCAACACTCTTGCTAGAAATTTCCATAACAATCTCTATAAATTGATGTTTTTAAAACCTATCCCAGTCCAATCAACAACCCTTCAATAATCGCTGCCACTATCAGCAAGGGCAAGATTATAGTTAAGAACACCTTTAAAGAACTCCGGAGCCTTCTGTAAAATTCTTTTTTTATATTTTTGCCAGAAAACCAAAAAGTGCCAAATTTTATTCCTAAACCGACAGCAATAAAAATCGCAGGAAGCTCAAATATTCCATGAGGAGCAAGCCTCCAGAATGTAAAGATGCCTTCAACCGCAATTGCCTTATTCATGACAAAACCCAACAAAACCCCATTCACCAAAATACTCATCACAGGGACAATTCCTAAGAGCATGCCTGAAAGAATAGAAATAAAAGCAGAGCCTAAATTATTCCAAAATATAAATAAAATTAATCCTTCTGTACTCAATCCCTCAGTCTTATCAACCAAATCCCGGATAATTTCTAAAAGATAATTTTCAAAATACCCCTGGAATATAAAACCAACCAATCCCCCAGCCAAAAATAAAAAGATGGCAGAATAGATATAATTCTTGCTCTCCTTTATGTAATCCCAACTATCCTTAAACCAATTACTCCTCTTTCTATTTATCCTCGTTCTTTGTTTCTTTCTCATCTAAACATCCTATTCAATAATTTTACCTTTCTTGAATACTTATTCCTTAAGTAAAATCCATATATGACTCCTACTACCAATCCCCCAAAATGAGCTGTATTGCCAATTGGCCAATTTCCTAAAGCAGAAACTATCCACAATCCAAACATTAAAAATACCATCCCTGCCCACAGAGGCATAGGGATAATGAAAAATACCAGAACCCTAAGTTTTGGAAGCAAAACTGCCAATAGTCCGCCAATCCCAAACAATGCACCGGAAGCCCCAACAGCAAACGCATCAATACTTCCAAACAATCTTTCTCCACCGGGCACATAAAGTCCAAGATATGCAAGACCAACGAAAAACAAACCCGCTGCAATTCCCGAAATCAAATAAAACCACAAAAACCTTTTCCTTCCAATTATCTTCTCAACTAAATTCCCAATAAAGAACATTGAAACCATATTAACAAACAAATGGGTAAAACTTCCATGCATAAACATACTTGTAATCAAAGTCCAGATATATCCCTGAACAAACAACTGCGGGTTCAACGCTAAATACTGTAAAAAGCTTCCTCCAAATGCATCAACACTAGTTAAATTAACACTTAATATAACAATCAAAAGTAAAACCAAGAGAAATACAATAACATTCAGATAAATCAAAAGATTTGTTAAACTAATTCTTTCAAAAAAACCCTTCTTATATCTACGAAGATATCTTTTAGAATGCCTCCTCATTTATTTCCTCCTTCCCTTAAATGCTTTAGAAATTGATTTTCCCTTACCACTTGAAGGTTTCTTTCCTTTCTTGGGCTTCTCCCTCTTCACGACTTTTGACTTTGGCTTCTTAGATTTTTTAATTTTCATTACAGGTTTTTTCTTTCCTGTTTTTTTAACACCCTTCTTTCCCTTCTTAGGCTCTTTCCTTCCCGTCTTCTTTCCTGTTTTTTTAGAGGACCCCTCCATCTCTCTTTCCCTTTTCTTTCTTCTAGCAGCCCTTTCTGCTTTCTTTTTCTTTTCCTCTCGCTTTAGCTTCCTCATGACTGCAGCATCTTCTTTCTTAACCATCTTATCAAATTCCTCATTAGCAATATCTAAATCTTTCTTTAACTTGTCTATTTCTTGTCTAATTTGACCTAAAACTTCTTCATTGTCCTTAAGATGCAAAACATCTCCGCATTCAGGACATGCAAAATAATTATGTAATGCATCTTCCTCTGAAAACTCGACATCACAATTAGGACAATGATAAAATCTCGCCTCTTTTCTAATTTCAAAAGCCCTTTCCAGCTCTTTTATTCTCTTCTCTAACAATGTTTTCAAATTCTCTAAAGACCTTGTGGTTTCAAAAGTCCAAAAATAAGTGTACCATCCCCCATTTTTCTTATCCTTTTTTCTAACAAAACTAACCAATCCTTCATCCGAAAGCTTATACAACAAGTTCCTAGTTTGGTTTATAGTAATCTTTAACTTCTCAGCTATAGTAAATTCATTAACATTTTTCTTACCAAATAAAATATCGACAATAGTTACAGCATCCTCTCCAACACTGGACTGCACAACATCTCTGACTAAATTTATCTGAACAGAATCTGGACTTTTCTTACTCGTCTTAGTTCCATTATCAATCCTCTTGTTCTTCTTCACGACTTTTGACCTTGATTTTTTAACTTTTTTTATAGATTTCCTAGGGGGCATAACTACCTATTAAAAACACCAAATAAAAACCTTTCGCCTGTCAGCTTTAGACATATCTTTCGCAACATATATAAACCAAATTAACCAAATGAGAGTATACTAAAGAGGGAAAAATGTTATTCAAGAAAAAAGAGGACAATGCTGGAAAATTACCTGACTTGCCTCCTGCACCCAACTCCAGAATCAACATGCCTCCAATAAGACCACTCAATGAAAAAAGAGAGGCCATGCCAGAGGTTCCTCCTGTAAAACCCTATCCTGCACAAAAAATAAAAGAAGGGTTTCAACCATCTATTAAACCAAATCTTCCTCCCTTGCCTGAGTTTAAAGATGACAGGCCAATATCAGAAGTAGGAAAGATACCTAATTTCCCTGAAAAACCAGAGCCTGAGGTTATACCTGCCCAAGTTTCTTTACCTTCCTCATATGAACAGGAACCGAAGACAAAAGGACCCATTTTCATAAAACTAGAAAAATTCAAATCGGCTAAAAATTCAATAGATAAAATACAAGAGAAGCTAGAAGAAATCGATGAACTCCTAAAGAAAACCAGAGAAATAAGAACAAAAGAAGAACAAGAGTTATCGTACTGGGAAAAAGAAGTACAAGACTTAAAGCTTAGATTGGAAAGAGTAAACAACAGCATATTTGAAAAAGTAGAATGACATCTGAATACGTAAAACTAAATCGTTCTGAAAAGATAATGGGGCAAAAAGACCTTTTAAACTGTGAAGTGCTTCTCCTAGATTCTATTAAAAGGATGCAAAACTATAAGGAACTTCGAAAAGAAGAGTTGGCTGCTAAAATTGTGCTCAAGAAAAAAGCAAATGAGGCCGTAGACGAAATAAAGGTATTAGAAAAAGTGCTACCAAAGACAAAAGATACAAAAGATGAAGAAGAGCCAAAAAAGAAAACGTCAACAGAGAGGCGCCAAGATTTAGAATTAGAAATCGATGAAATAATGCGAAAAATCGAAACTCTAAAGTAAACAAATTTAAAACCTCTAAATATCTAGGATATTAATGGAAAGAAAAGAATTAATCAAGAAATATCTGGATTTTTTCAAATCAAAAAAGCACAAGGAAATTCCAAATGCTTCATTAATCCCGGTAAATGATCCTACTGTATTATTCACAACAGCTGGAATGCACCCTCTTGTTCCTTACCTAACGGGAAACAAACACCCATTAGGAAAAAGACTTGTTAATGTTCAAAGATGCATCAGAACAGGAGATATAGATGAAGTCGGAGACCCAGTACACCATACTTTTTTTGAGATGCTCGGAAACTGGTCTTTGGGAGATTACTGGAAAGATGAGGCAATAAAATACACTTTCGAATTCCTAACTAAAATTCTTAAAATGCCAAAGGAAAAACTAGCAGTCTCTTGTTTTAAAGGAGATAAAACTGCTCCAAAAGACGAAGAATCTGCAAAGATATGGGCATCTCTCGGAATAGCAGAATCCCGAATCGCATTTCTTGGAAAAGAAGACAATTGGTGGGGCCCAGCAGGAAAAACAGGCCCATGCGGTCCAGATACAGAAGTTTACTATTGGACAGCTTCAGGACCAGCTCCAAAATCATTTAATCCTGAAAACAAAAATTGGATGGAAATAGGTAACGATGTATTAATGCAATACAACAAAGCTTCAGAAACCGAATATTTAGAGTTAGAACAAAAAAATGTCGATTTCGGAGGCGGTTTAGAAAGAACACTTGCCATACTCAACAAATTAGATGATAATTATCTTTCCCCCATATTTTATCCAATAATAAAAGAAATTGAAAGACATTCCTCAAAGAAATACGACAACACACTCTATACTGCCTCGATGAGAATTATTGCAGATCACATCAAAGCAGCAGTTATGATTCTTGCTTCTGGATTCATCAAGCCCAATAATGTAGAACAAGGATACGTCTTGAGAAGATTAATTAGAAGAGCAATAAGTCATGGGAAAAAACTTGGAATCGAAGAAAACTTTACAGCCAAACTGGTTCCAACAATCCTTTCAATCTATCCTGATTACCCTGAATTAAATAAAAATAAAAATTTTATTATAACCCAATTAGATGAAGAAGAAAATAAGTTCCGTAAAACATTAGAAAGGGCATTACGTGAATATAAAAAATTTGCAAAAAATAAAAAGATATCTGGAAAAGAAGGCTTCCTCTTATTCCAAAGTTATGGGCTCCCAATAGAAATGACAGAAGAACTGGCTAAAAACGACAAGGTGACATACGATGCTAGCACATCTTACGCATTATTAACCAAACATCAAGCACTATCAAGAACACAGTCTGCAGGAACTTTTAAATCCGGCTTAGCAGACCACTCAGAACAAACAACCAAATTACACACAGCCACTCATTTATTAAACGCAGCACTTAGAAGAGTCCTCGGTCCTGAAGTAAAACAACGCGGCTCTAACATAACTCCTGAAAGATTAAGGTTTGATTTCAATTTCCCAAGAAAAATGACAGAAGATGAAATAAAAAAAGTTGAAAATCTCGTCAATAAAAAAATATCTCAATCTCTAACAGTCAAAAGAGAAGAAATGACTCTAAAAAAGGCCCTAAAAGAAAAAGCTCAGGCAGAATTCGGAGCCAAATATCCGAACAAGGTATCTGTTTACACTATTTTGGATAAAACTGAAAAATCTGGCTTTTTCTCTAAAGAAATTTGCACTGGTCCTCATGTATCAAACACAAAAGAAATCGGAACATTTAAAATACTCAAAGAACAATCATCATCAGCAGGTATAAGGAGGATAAAGGCGGTTATAAAATGAGCGAAGATTCATGTATTTTTCCAAAGTGTCCAAAATGCAACGAAGGATATCTATTACCCTTTTCATTCAAAGAAGATGTCTTTGAAAAATGGATGTGCACTAAATGTGAACACTTGATTAGAAAACCTAGATAAATTCTAACTTACACTAATATACAACCCGAGAGCAATAGCGAGAAGCATACAATACAGGCCAAACCATGCTAAATTCTTTCGGGAAACAAGAAGATAATTGAAGATTAAGTGGATACTAAGAATCCCAACAACAAAACTAACAACTGTAGCCCAAATCAACTCAGGAGGGATTGAACTATTTCCAATAGTCAAAACATTAGCGCCGAAAACAACTGGAATTGAAAGTAAAAACGCAAATTTCATAGCAGCCTTTTCATCTAAACCCATCATAATACCACCTGAAATTGTAGACCCTGATCTAGAAATTCCTGGAATTATTGCCATTGCCTGAGCAACACCTATAAAAAAAGCACCTTTCCAGCCCAATTTTTCTATTTTAACATTTCCAGGAACACTAGCAATAAATAAAAACAATCCGGAAAGACCAAACCCTAAAGCCAGCAAACCCAGATTAGTCAAAACCGCATCAAAATAATCTCGAGCGAAATAACCTACAAAAAAAACAGGAATAGAAGCAACAATCAATAACAAACCCAATCGCCCATTTTCGCTCTTAAATTTGCCCTTTAACAAATCCTCTATTATATCAACAATATCTTTCCCAAAATAAACAAAAACAGCCATTAATGTTCCAAAATGCAAGGCAACATCGAAAGTCAAACCCCCATCATATCCCAGAATAGCCTCAAATAAGACCAAATGCCCTGAACTTGAGACTGGCACCCACTCAGTAATCCCTTGTATAACGGCTAAAATCACAGCCGAGATTATTTCATTCATCAAATCCGCAGTTAAAAGTCATTAATAAATTATATTATACTCAATCCATATTCTCCCACATTAATTCCAATTCTTCCTCCTCTTCCCCACTAATATTCTCAGTCTTCCCAGTCATCTTAGAAAACAAAGAAATAACCCGACATTTCCAGCAGAGCGGTTCTGCCAATCCATCCTCGCTCCAGTCAAACCCTGCCAGGTCATACTTCAAATCAAACAATCTTTTACATTTCAAACACCGTTCCGGTACAAGCAAACTTTCCATACTATATAATGTGGTTTCTAATATATATACAAATAACTGCCTCTAAAACATCTTTCTTGGAACAATTCACCTTAAATAGAATAGCATTTTACAATAACAAAGCAGATGATGTCGCAGATTAGGTTGTTTTAGCCATTTTTATCTCTCCTGTCGCTTTCGGTTGTTTAATTGAGTTTAACAGTATAGTTTCCCATCTGTTTCCATTAACTCCTATCCCACATCTTTCAGCGGGTGTCATTTTATCCTTAACTCCTTTTCTTACGAAGTTATGGAATACTTTAAAGCCATCAGCGTAAGTTTGAGTTTCATTAATACCTCTCCTTATTTTCTCAAATTCTTTCTGATGAGTGTGGTGGTTTTCTATTGCGTTATTGTTAATTTGTTTTCTTCTGCCTAAAATTGAAGTATGCTTTACTTTTCTCTCATTACCCCAATTCCTAAATGTCTTTCTTATTCCATCTTGATATGATGGAAGTTTATCAGTTATGATTTGATAAGGTATTTTTCCATTTTGCCTATATGCTTCTGTCATAACTTTTTGAGCATCTTTCTTGCTTCTTGTATGTCCAGACACTTCCGAAGCTAAAAGGAATTGTGTGCCTTTGTCCATTACATTCCATTTATATTCGTAATCTGCTCCTACTTTTCTATTTCCTTTTTTTGTTCTTACCATAGTTTCATCAGCGTGCCAGATATTAGTTACATTCTTTGGTTGGATTGTCTTGCTGTATTTTTCCATAACTTTAACAAATCTTAAAACCCATCTCCTTATTGTTTCATGGTGTAAATCCAAACCATAAAATTGCTTAAATTGGTCTGCTATATCTCTATAAGATAATCCTTTGTAATAACAATCCATAGCTAAACAAACAAGTTTAGCATTTCCTTTTATGTTTTTAATTGGGCTTAAAACGAATTTCTTTTGGCAATCTTTACAATTAAATCTCTGCTTTTCTCCAATTTGGGTTTTTCTTGTTCCAAACTTAATTATATTTTTAGAAGAACAATAAGGGCAACAATCATTAAGAGGTTTTTCTATTATTAGCTCTATTTCTGGCTTAATCTTTTCCTCAACTTCGTAAGAAGTTTTTAGTTTCTCAAAAAGAAGTATGGCTTTAATATGTTTGCAGTATAATCCTTTTCCTTTACATCTTCTTTCAAAATCTTGACATTCACAAGAATAAGCGTCTATGTGAGTAACCTTATATTTTTTTGAGCTATCAAACTGCGAAGGCACTAAATAAGTAAATTCATCTAAAAGCTGTGGCTCTCCTTTTTGTAAGATAGCTTCAGCTCTCTTGCTTCTCTTGTCTGCAAATTCTCTTATTTGGTTTTGGTCTGTTTGTATCATTTTATTGTATTAGTTATTTACTAATTATATTAGTATATGGTTATATATAAACCTTTCGGTTTTTTCTGGAAACCTTTAAATATATGGATACCTATGGATACCCATGATAAATGTAAATACGACGACAGCAAAAAAACTTATCTTAGAAAGTGGATATGAAAAGATTTATACCGACGAGGTTAAAACAAATGGTGGTAATTCTGGGAAGATTGGATGTAAAAAAGAGTTTATCGGCAGAGAAGTTGTTATTTTTGTTCTAAAAGAAAGAGGAGATAAAAAAGATGGAAAGTGAATTAAGATTAGCCATAAAATTATTTGAAGAAAAAGTTAATAATACCGAAGAAGAATATAAAAAAAGATGTAATGGAAATTTTGATAAGGAAAAGATGAGGCGATATGTTAATAGGAAACTCAAAAAAGAGATTATGATACTTAATTATGTTAATCTTTTTCCTTCTGCTCGTGCTATAACTTTAACCAAAAAGTTTAAATACTAATTATCTTTCCTATTGACTAATATGGTTAATCCAATTCCAAAATGGGTGTGGAAGCGTTACGCTTTGCTATGGAAAAAGTTTGGTGATAAAAACTTTACTTTTGAACAGGCGAAGAAAGAATTAAAATTTGTAGATGGAAATGTAGTAAGCGTTATGTTTAATGAATTAAAAAATGCGGGATGGATTGCTGTTAATCTTGACGAGAAAGATAGCAGGAAAAGAGTTTATAATTTATTAAATCCTATAACTATCGTGGAGAGTGTTACCAAATGATTTTAAGACCAACAAAAACAGAACATGCAGACATCTGGAGTTATCTAAATGGCAAAACCAAATTATACTAATTGGAATAAAGAAGATTTGATTAAAGAAGTTGAAGCATTAAAGAAACAAAAGACTTTTGGATTGGTTTGGGAGAGAGATAAAACAAAAGAGGTTTTTGATTATTATCTTAATTGGGATGGAACACAAAATAAAGAAACTTTTGGAGAAGAAGAGGGAAAATTTCCTGTATTGCAAGAAGTTAAAACCAAATCAATAGACAACCAAGACCCAAAATATAATATTATGATTGAAGGAGATAACTACCATGCTCTTGCTGTTCTAAATTTCACACATAACAAAGCAATAGATGTTATCTACATAGACCCACCTTATAACACAGGTGCGAGAAATTGGAAATATAATAATGATTATGTTGATAAAGAAGACGCTTACAGACATAGCAAATGGTTAAATTTTATGGAGAAGAGATTAAAGATTGCTAAAAATCTCTTAAAAAAAGATGGTGTATTAATCTGTGCTATTGATGAGAATGAGTTATGGAGATTAGGTTGTTTGCTTGAAGAAGTTTTTTTTGATTATGAAACTCATTTAGTAACAATAGTCCATAACCCCAAAGGAGTTCAAGGTAAAAATTTTTCATATACTAATGAATTTGCTTTTTTTGTTGTTCCCAGAGGACAGAAAGTTATAGGTAATAGAAAGTTAAGAGAAGATGAGATATATTGGAGTAATTTGAGAAATTGGGGTGGCGAATCACTAAGGACAGACGCAAGAAATTGTTTTTATCCTATAATTGTTAAGGGAGATAAAATTGTTGGATTTGGTGATGTTCCTAAGAATGATTTTCATCCAAAAGCACAAACAGAGAAAAAGGGAGATTTATATCACATCTATCCTATAGACATACAAGGAGTAGAGAGAAAATGGAGATATGCTCGTCAGAGTGTAGAATCTATAAAAGATTTCTTAAAAGTTAGAAAATCTAAAGATAGAATAGAAATTGAGATAGGAAAAGATTTTGGAACTGTTAGAACTGTCTGGCAAGATGCCAAATATGACGCTTCCGAATATGGCACTAAATTAGTAAATGCTTTAGTTCCTAATGGAAATTTTGATTTTCCAAAATCTGTTTATGCTGTTTTTGATTGCATTTATCCAATAATCTCGGAAAGAAAAAATGCAGTTGTTCTTGATTATTTTGCTGGGTCAGGAACAACAGGACACGCCACTATGATGTTAAACAAACAAGATGGTGGAAATAGAAAGTTTATACTTTGCACTAATAACGAAAACAAAATATCGGAAGAGGTTTGCTATCCAAGAATAAAAGCCGTAATAAAAGGAAATGAAAAATACCAAGACATCACAGGAATAAAAGACAATTTCAAATATTTTAAAACAGATTTCGTTGATTCCGCACCAACAGACCAGAACAAAAAGAAAATAGTAGATAAATCCACAGAAATGTTATGTATTAAGGAGAATGCCTTTAAACCAATTATTGACAAGAAGGGATATAAAGTTTTCAAAAATTCAGACATCCATTTAGGAATTATTTTTGATGATGAACAGATAGATAAATTTGTTAAAGAAGCAAAAAGCATTAAAGGAAAATTCCATGTTTATGTTTTCTCTTTTGATGACAGCGTTCCAAAAGAAGAATTTAAAATTATGGAGGGAAGAATTAAATTATGTCCTATTCCAGAGGTTATACTTCATGTTTATAGGAAAATTTTCAAATGATAGAATTAAAAGATTATCAGGAAAAAGCAATAGAGAAATTAAAAGACGAAGTTAATGAGTTATTAGAATCTGATGATAGTAAAATCTGCGTCTTTAAATCTCCGACAGGTTCAGGAAAAACTTTAATGATGGCAGAAGCATTAAAGAGATTAGTAAGATTAAGAGAAGACAACAAAAAACTATCTTTTATTTGGATTTCTGTAAATAAACTCCATGACCAAAGCAAAGATAGTTTAGACAGATATTACGAAGATATCAGAATAATAAAGTGTTCTAATTTTGAAGATTTGCAGGATAAAACAATAGATGAGAATGAGATTTTATTTTTTAATTGGCAGAGCATTAACAAGAAAGATAACATTTACATAAGAGAAAATGAACAAGATAATAACCTTTCCAATATTATAACAAATACAAAAGATGAAGGAAGAGAAGTTATTTTAATAATTGATGAGAGCCATCATACAGCGAAAGCAGAAAAATCAAAAGAAGTTATTGAAGCAATAAATCCAAAAGTTACTATTGAAGTTTCAGCTACACCACAAATAAAAGACCTCTCCAGAATTGTTGAAGTTGATTTTAAGAAAGTTCAAGAAGAAGGCATGATTAAGAAAGAAGTTACAATAAATCCTGAAATTGATAAGATAAAAGTGGGTGGAAAAAGCACAGATGACATAGTTATTGATTCTGCATTAAAGAAAAGAAAGGAATTAAAAAAACTTTATGAGAAAGTCGGCTCAAATATTAATCCTCTTATTCTTATTCAGTTGCCAGACAGCAAAGCAGGAGTTCTTGACAGAAAAGACGAGGTTATAGAAACTCTAAAGAAAAAAGGAATAACAACAGACAATAGAAAATTAGCAATTTATCTTTCAGATAAAGATAGTAAGATTAATCTTGAGAACATAAGCAAACCAGATAACGAAGTGGAAGTTTTATTATTCAAACAAGCGATAGCATTAGGATGGGATTGCCCAAGAGCACAGATTTTAGTTTTATTTAGAGATTGGAAAAGTATAGAGTTTTCAATTCAGACAATAGGCAGAATAATGAGGATGCCTGAATTTTATCATTATGATGAAAACGAGTTAAATAGGGGTTTTGTTTTTACGAATTTATCAGATGTAAAAATTGCAGAGGATATAGCAAAGGACTACATTACAATTCACGAGGCAAAAAGAAGGGACGAGTATAAGGAGATTAAAATTAATTCTTCTTATTTGAAAAGACAAAGGGAGAAAACAAGATTATCTGGAGAATTTTCTAAGATATTTTTAGATGTTGCCAAAAAAGACAATTTGAAAGATAAGATAAACAAAAATCCTTCTGATTTAGTTAATACTTTAATCATAGACGGACGAATAGTTAATTTGGATAAGATTCAAGATGTTAAATCTAAGAATCATTTAGAAGTTAAAAAGACAGCAAGGGAATTACAATACCATTTTGATTTATTTCTTCGTTCTGTCTGCACACCCTACGCTCCTGTTCGTTCAAGTGAAATAATTAGGACTTCTTTATATCGTTTTTTCGCTAAAGAAATTGTAATAGACGACTATACAGAAATTCAAAAGATTATTTTAGGAACAGAAAATAATCAGTATTTTATAGATTCTTTAAATAATGCTAAAGAAGTTTATGATAAAGAAGTTGTGCAAAAGCTAAAAGAAGAAAGAGAAAGCGAGGAGTATGTTTGGGAAGTTCCTGAATCTGTGATGTATAACAGCAGAGCAAAAGAAGTGGATTATAAAAAATCTGTAATGAAACCTCACTTTACAAAAGCCGAAAGCACACCAGAAAAGGATTTTATCGGCTTTTTAGAAAAATCTGATAATGATGTAGTATGGTGGTATAAGAATGGAGAAGGAGAGAAAAAGTATTTTTCCGTTAAGTATAGAGATAGTAAAAAAGTTCCAAGAGGATTTTATGTTGATTTTATTGTTTTAACTAAAGATGGAAAGATAGGACTTTTTGATACAAAAGCAGGAAGAACAGCAGAAGATTCAAAACAAAAAGCCGAAGCCCTGCAAAAATACATAAAAGAACAAAATGAGAAGCATAATAAGAAGTTATGGGGTGGGATAGTCGTGCCGAAGAATGACAGCTTTAGATATAACTCACAAGAGAAATATCAGTTTAATGAAGCAAATTTAGGAGAAGATTGGGATTTTTTGAGTTTTAGTTAAGCTACCAACCGCTATGCGACACCTAAATCATCAACCGAAAGTGCGACAACATCAACAAAGCATAGCTTTATAATGAGACTCACCATACTTTCAGACACAAATTAATTACTTTTCAGAGATTACTCCACAAAAATCCCTGGCCTTCCGGGCTTCACCTTCTTTGATTTTCCTTGAGGGTCATACTTCTTGGAATCATTAACTGCAAACACCTTAACAGGTAATCCAACTTTCTCGCTCAAAAATCCTTCATCATAATTTTTAACTTCCTGAGGAAGAACGTAAACGTAAACTTTCTCTCCCTTGCCAATCAATTTCAAAACGTGTGCGATATCATTAACAGTCTTGCTTAGGGCTTCATCTGCTTTCTCAATTGAATCATTAATCTTCTTCTCATCAAACTTAGGCCAACTACTTTTAGAAACCAATCCCTTTCCGAATCTAGACCATAATTCCTCCCCGACATGCGGGCAAAATACAGAAAGCATCTTAACAAACGATTCCATATCTTTCTTCGAACATCCAGATTCAATCACATCAAATACCTTTCTCAATTTTATAACAGCTAAATTATATTTCATATATTCAATATCTTCTGCAATTTCCTTAATCGATTTATTAACATAATGTTCAACCCTTTCATCACTCTTCTTAGCCCTCCATTTATGCTTCATAACTCTCATCAAAAATCTCAAACTTCCTTCAATTCCTTTATCACTCCAATTAAAATCTTTATCAGACGAGGCAACAGAAACCAAAAATAATCTTAACGTATCTGCCCCATACTTTTCAATTATCTTCAATGGCTCAATAACATTCCCTCTGCTTTTACTCATTTTCTCTCCATCTTTGGCATGAACAATTCCTTGTGTGAAATACCTCCTAACAGGTTCATCTATCTGGATTAGTCCTAAATCTCTCAAGAATTTAGTATAAAATCTGGCATATATCAAATGCATCGTTATATGCTCAGGCCCTCCAATATAAAAGTCAACAGGCATCCAGTAATTCGCCTTCTTCGAATCAAATATCCTCTTATTATTTCCAGAATCTGTATATCTTAAGAAATACCAGCTGCTATTAGCAAAAGTATCCATTGTGTCTGTTTCCCTTCTTGCTCCTCCAGAACATTTAGGACATTTCACTTTAATCCAACTCTCATTAGTCAATAAAGGATTCCCTTTTCCAAATTCGACTTTCTTTGGAAGTTTAACAGGCAAATCTTTCTCTCTTACGGTCTGTATCCCACATTTATCACAATAGATAATTGGAATCGGGGTTCCCCAATACCTCTGTCTAGAAATCAACCAATCACGAAGTCTAAATGCTTTCTTCTTCCTTCCCAAATTCTTCATCTGCAAGGCATTAGTAATATGGTTCTTCGCCTCCTCACTCTTCAATCCATCAAACCCTTCTGAATTAACCAAAACACCATATCCACTAAACGGCAACTTATCCGCTTCAACAACTTTCTTTATCTCCAATTGATACTTCTTAGCGAAATCATAATCTCTTTCATCATGCCCTGGTACTGCCATCACCATTCCACTTCCATAATCAGCAACAACAAAATTACCGGTCCATATCGGGATTTCTTCTCCGGTTAAAGGATGTTGAGCATAGCTTCCAGTAAACACACCTTCCTTTTCCAGCTTGTCCATGTCTTCCTGCTTAGTACTCTTAATCTTCTTCAAAAATTTCCTTACATCGGTCTCCTGTTCTTTTGTAACAAGACTCATCAACTCAGGGTGTTGGGCTGAAATCACCAGGAAGGTTACACCAAATAAAGTATCAACTCTTGTTGTAAACACCTTCCATAAATTTCCATTAACATCAAAATCAACTTCCGTACCCTCACTTCTACCAATCCAATTTCTCTGAAGTTTCTTGGCCCTCTCACTCCAATCCAATTTATCCAAGCCATCGACTAACTCATCGGCATAATCAGTTATCTTCAAAAACCATTGTTCCAATTGCTTCACTTCAACTTCTTGCTCCTCATGCCTCCAACACCTGCCATTAACAACCTGCTCATTCGCCAGAACTGTCTGACATTTTCCACACCAATTCACTCCTGATTTCTTTCTATATGCTAATCCTCGTTCAAACATCTTCAAAAAAATCCATTGATCCCACTTATAGAAATCAGAGTCATCTGTTCTTACAATTCTACTCCAATCATAACTCCACCCCATCGCTTTCTGCTGTTTCATAAAATTAGCAGTCGTCCTCTTGTTGTAATCCATAGGGTGCTCTTTATATTTTATTGCCGCATTTTCTGCTGGAAGACCAAGAGCATCATATCCCATAGGATAAAGAACATTAAACCCTTGTAATCTCTTAAACCTGGCATAAATATCGCCAAGAGTAAAGACAAACGCGTGTCCTATGTGCAACCCCTCTCCGGATGGATATGGAAACATATCCAACACATAATACTTCTCCTTTTGATTCCTAGTAACTGCAAACGCCTTCTCCTTCTCCCAGCGCTTCTGCCACTTTCTTTCTATCTTTCCAAAATCTATCATCTTCATACCCTTCTCAACTCTCACCCAATTATAAATTTTCCCATAATTTAAATATCCTTCATCCTTAAACAAAGTATGATACAAGCCAAGTTATCCAGAGACAAATTATATTCAAATAGTACTTTCGCATTTTCCTTATTTGAAAAATCAAGGTTCGGAGAAAAGAAACCAAACAAGATAGAATACTCTGGATATGAAGCCCTCTTCCTATTACAACAAAAAAAACTAAAAATATTTCAAAATAAAAAACAATTAACAGAAGACCAACTCCTATCAAGATTAAAAAGAAAGGACAAAAATTTTGAAACTAAATCTCTCGTTTTCAATTATCTAAGAAAAAAGGGATATATAGTTAAAACAGCCCTAAAATTTGGGGCGGACTTTCGCGTCTATCAGAAAGGTATCAAACCTGGCCAGGACCATGCCCTATGGTTAGTCCATTGTGTTCGAGAATCGGAAAAAATCAGCTGGTACGAATTTTCAGCCAAAAACAGAGTAGCTCATTCATCTAGAAAAACCCTTTTACTAGCTATTGTAGATGATGAATCTGGAATCATATTCTACGAAATTGCCTGGAAGAAGCCTTAGACATAACAATATTTATATTCTCAAGCTCTAACTATTTCCATGCCTGATGTACAAAAAGTGGTGGAAACAAAAGATAAAATAATGTCAACCATAAAAGAAAAAGGTCCGACATACCCTGCAAGAATTGCTAGAGACGCTGGCCTTTCTCCCTTATTCACTTCAGCATTTCTATCAGAATTAGTGAAAGAAAGAAAACTAAAACTATCGAACATGAAAGTTGGATCTAGCCCAATTTATTACATAGAAGGTCAAGAAGAACAACTAGCAGACTTCGCAGAATACCTTAATCATAAAGAAAGAGAAGCATTTGAAACATTAAAAAAACAAGAAATTCTAAAGGATGATGACCAACAACCAGCAATCCGTGTTGCCCTAAGAAAGCTAAAAGACTTCGCAATTCCTGTTCAAGTAAGAATTGACGGAGAATCCCAATTATTCTGGCGCTACTTTCAATTTCCGGACTCTCAAACTAGGGGGAAAATCAGGGATTTGCTAAGCCCTTCACAAACACCCCAAGAACCAAAACCACAAAAGCCAATAACCAAAGAAAAACCAAAAACGGAAAACGCCGAAGAAAAACCAACACAAACCCAAGAAACCATAATTAAACCCCGAAAACCAAAACAAACAACATCAGAATTCGCAGAATCCATTAAAGATTATCTAGCAGCCAAAGATGTTGAAGTCCTTGAAGAGTTATCTGTCAAGAAAAAAGAATTCCAAGCCAAGGTAAGAACAGACACCTTATTCGGAAAACAAGAATACCTTCTAACAGCCAAAGACAAGAAAAAAATATCTCAGGATGATTTAACTATAGCAACTCAAAATGCTCAGGGAAAAAGAATGCAAGCCCTATTCCTCACACCAGGCCAATTAGACACAAAAGCCAAAGATTATTTAGAAGCCTGGCGAAACATAATAAAATTCGAGAAAATCAAAATATAAACCTTTAAAAACTCTCTCCCTCAACACTAATCATGGGTAGAATAAAATCTGCACTAATCAAGAGAACCTCTCATCAGCTATTGAAAGAGGATAATGATTTTACAGACAGTTTTGACTATAATAAGAAATTACTTAAAGATACGATGCCTAGTAAAAAGACCAGAAATAAGATAGCTGGGTATCTAGCAAGGCTCAAAAAAGCTGAGACTAAGAAACACGAGAAAGATGCCTCACCAACCCAACCAAAGCCCGAAGAACGATAATTCCGTATTTATTGGAAATAAGCCTATAATGAATTATGTAACCAGTGCTGTAATACAATTAAAAAACGGTTCCCCTGAAATCACAATCAAAGCAAGAGGAAAATTCATCTCAAAGGCAGTCGATGTCGCGGAAATAACCAGGAAAAGATTCCTCAAGGAACTTAACTTACAAGTAAATGACATCCAGATAGACACAGAGGAATACCAACAAAACGATAAGGAAATCAAAGTTTCTACAATAGATATTACAATTTCTAAATCTAACTAGGAACACTTAAAAACCATTTATTATTTCTACTCGAGACGCTGTAGTGTAGCGGTTAACACGCGGCTCTCATGAGGCCGAGATCGAGGGTTCAACTCCCTCCAGCGTCATATTTTTCTCAAACTTAGAATTCAATTCTCTGCATTTTTAAAAACTATAACTATTGTCGTATTCAACAAAGCCCGAAAATCTCTACTTACGTTTATTCTTAATAAAACCAACTTTTTTTCAAACAATGATAAATTTTCTTTCCCGCTAAATTGAAATTTTTATCTATCTTGAACTTTCTTCCAACGATAATCGTATTTATTCCGCTTACATTTATAAAAACGTCCCTTCAAGCCCAACTTAATAAGATAATCGTGAATTTGAGACAATAACTCCTTACATATAGCCTGTGACTCCAGCATTGGATAATATTAAGTTGAATTCTTTGTCAAGACTAAACTACCATCTGTTGCAAAGAATCCCTGAATTATATATCTAATCAATCCAGTTTCGTAAAAGTAATCTGGAATTGTAACTTTTCTTCCTTTTTTACCGATAGGAAACCCATAAGGATGAATCAAATCAAATAGCCTGTAATCTGTGAAATTAAAAACATAACCATTATAACTCCTCAATCCCTCTAAACAACATGAACCAATTAGAAAAAGAGTTGAAAAGATACACAACAGCAGAAAAAATACTATTCTTTTTTGACATCATACTTGCAATAGCAATCATAATTACAACCAGGACATTGCTAGAAACACAATTCGGAAAAGCAGTATTAACATTCGGGATAATCATGCTTGCCCTAATAACATCGCTAAAAATACTAAGATTATGGGGCCCTGGGAAATACTAACCTCCCACCCTACTAACTAGCCTAACCCCGTCCCCTTCTTTCCTTGGAACTATATGAATATGGGCATGCATCACTACTTGTCCAGCGACTTCCAAATTGTTCATCACTATATTAAATCCATCTCCAAACTTTTCTTCCATAAGTCTTTCAGCCACTTTCTTAACAAAATTCAACATTTCAACCCCTAACTTATCAGGAATATCTAATAATGTAACAAAATGCTTTTTAGGAACAACTAGAGTATGCCCTTCATTAACTGGACTGCCATCCCTAAATGCAACAAAGTTATCACTCTCATAAAAAGGCCCTTTCTTTATCTCTTTTTTAGCAATCTTGCAAAATATACAATTTTTATCTTTCATTCTAATTTTCAAATATGCTACTATAAAAACTTTCTCTCAACATCTCTCTATTAACATCTTCTTTTCCAGGTCTACTAAACCAACCCTTCTTTTTTTCCTTTATCCCAATCATGGCGGCAGCCAACTTGCCTACTTCCTTGCTAAATTGGCTTTTCCTGGAAAACAAAGGCATTGGAATTCTATGATACAAACTTAGGTTCACTTTCCTATTTTCCATAATCTTCGCAACAACCGGAACACCCACACTTTCCTGAACCTCTCCCAAACTAATTTGGCTATTCCCTTTATGAACTCTATTTAAAATCATTCCTGAAATTTCTGCACCTCTATTCCTCGCTACCTTCGTAATTTTCATGCTACAGCTCAAAGTAGGATAGTCTGGCGTACTGACAAGAAATAAACTATCGCTAGCGAGCATGGAAGAAATAATTTCCTCATTTAACGCTGGACTAGAATCAATAATAACAAAATCATAACCTCTCTTCAGAGAAGCCAGCTTCGCTCTTAACTTCATTGGGTTAAAATCCCTATTAAACATGAAATTCCCTGGAATAACATCGACATTATATTTTTCATGAACTGCAGCACTCATCCTGGTTCTTGAAGATGAAAGAGCATCATGCACGGTCTTCCCAGGAGAAATAATATCCATGTGTAACCCAAGATTAGGAGCAGAATAATTCCCATCTACTAACAAAACCCTTTTCCCATAAGTATTCGCCAATTCAGTTGCAAGAGACGCCGATAGTGTGGTCTTCCCAACTCCACCTTTCAATGAAACAAAGCTTATCACCCTTCCCATCTCAGGATTAATTAAAAGAAATTTATAAACCTAATGTCCAAGCAAAGAGGTAGCAAAATATAAGACGACTAATCCCAAAACAAAAAATACCAATGCTAAAAATGCCTTTCCTGGCTTTTCTTCCTTCGAAAGTTCAGGAATCAAATCTGAGGCGGCAATATACAAAAAGCTACCTGCAACAATTGGCAACAAAATTTCGACAAACTCTGCATCCTTCAAAATAAACCATCCCAGAACTGCCCCAACGACGGCAAATAAAGCACTAAGAAAATTCAATAACAATGCTTTCTTCCTACTAAATCCAGAATAAATTAAGATTCCAAAATCTCCAATTTCCTGTGGCACTTCATGCGTAATTACTGCAATTGTAGTTGCAATTCCAACAGGAATAGAAACAATATAACCTACGGCTATCAAAACTCCATCCAAAAGATTATGGACTCCATCACCTATCAAATTTAAAATTCCGAAATTTTTCTTATGTCCGTGCTCTTCATGTTTTCCAGTCTTATGACAATGATGCCAATACAAACCTTTTTCCAAAACAAAAAATAATGCGAATCCAGTCATTAATAAGATACTAAACATTAAAGGCTCCATTGACTCTAAAGCCTCGGGCATTATATGAAAAAACGCATTCCCTAACATCGCACCAGCAGCAAATGCAATCAAAATAAACAATATCTTTTCCAAAAGATTCTTATTGACACTCAAAAATAAGATTCCGATAAACGCCAATAAGCTCACAATCAGACTGCTTATCAATACATAACTAAACATTTTACTTAACTCTGGTCTCAACCAATTTTCCAGCATTAATAAAGTTAACCTTATCATTAATCAAATCCCTTAAAACTCCTATTAACCTATCAATCTTAACTCTTATCTGTCTAGTTGAATCCCTATCTCTAATTGTAACACTTTTATCCTTTAAAGAATCCTGGTCAACTGCAATACAATAAGGCGTTCCAATCTCGTCCTGTCTGCTATATCTTCTCCCAATTGAACCAGATTTATCAAACAAAACATTCCATTCCTCTTTTAATTCCTTGAAGATTGAATATCCCATATCTGCAACATCTCCTTTTCCAACTAAAGGCAAGACAGTCGCCTTATAAGGTGCAATCTTGGGATTCAAGTGCAAAACAACATTATCTCTTTTCTGATCCATTTCATAAGCATCTAGCAAGAAAACTAGGAATGCTCTTCCAATTCCAAGAGAAGGCTCACAAGCCACTTCAGCTAAAATTCTTTTCTTACTTTCCTCATCAAAAACCTCAAAACTCTTTTTGCTAGCTTCTTGATGTTGAGTCAAATCATAATTCCCCCTATTAGCAAAACCCTGCAACTCTCTCCAACCCATGGGAAATTTATATTCTAAGTCCCATGTGTCAACAGCATAATGGCTCTTTTCTTTTTCAGTATGCTGTCTAGCCCTAAAATGCTCGGGATTTGCACCATTAAGAATAAACCAACCATATTCCTGCGCAAGCCAATAAGCCTGCCAATCTCCAATCAAACCCTTCTTCCAAGCATCATAAATTTCTATTTCTTTCCCTTCGCTATTTTCATTCTGATCCTTACCAGTAAGCATTCTAATCTTAATTCCCTGTATCTCATCAATCCATTCACACTTCATTCCAGGTTTGATAAAATATTCAATCTCCATTTGTTCAAATTCTCTGCTTCTAAACAAAAATTCCCTTGGCGCAATTTCATTTCTAAATGCCTTCCCGATTTGTGCTATTCCTCCTGGAAGCTTCATCCTAGCATTATCAAAAACATTCCTAAAATTAACAAAAATTGACTGTGCTGTTTCAGGACGTAAATAAGAATCCTGTCCATTCGTAGGCCCAACTTTAGTCACAAACATAGGATTAAACTTTCCCTCAATCTTATATCTATCATCTTTATAATTATCCAATTCATGAGCATCAACTTTAAACCTCTCTTTCTTCTTTTTATCATAAACTATGTAGTCCAAAAAACTTTCAACATGTCCTGAAGCCTCCCAAACTTTTGGATTTGTGATAATTGATCCATCAATCCCCTCCATATCCTCTCTATTCCTGACATGGAAATTCCACCAAGAATCTTTTATATTTCTCACAACTTCAACACCTAAATGCCCAAAATCCCAGAATCCTGAAAGGCCACCATAGACCTCTGCAGAAGGGTAAACAAACCCTTTCCGCTTACAATAACTAGCCAACTCATCAATCCCTATTTCAGTTTTCTCCCATCTTTTATCTTTTTTCTCGCTCATTTCCTTACTTTTATCTTCTGGCTTTTTAATTTCTTTCCTATTTTTCTCTTCAAAATCTCTCATCTTTCTTTCAGCCTCTTTCCTAGTCTTTCCAAGATAAGTAACAGTCACAGCCTTAACTTTTCCCTTCACCCTCTTCGACTCTCTAAGATAATAATACCCCTTGCCATTAATCTTCTTCTCCACAATAAACATATCTTACCCACTACACCAGCATATTTAAATGTTGATTTTATAGGCACTACATTACCCACTACAGCAAATAATTAGGCACTACACAAATTTTATTTCGGAACATTCGAATCCAACAAGCGCAGGGCCGGATTCGAACCGGCGGAATACCCGGGTTGCAGCCGAGCGCGTTAACCACTTCGCCACCTGCGCATGATTTATCTACAAGTAAAGCGTATTTAAAAATATCCTTAGGGTAAACCTATGACATTACTAGCCTCATTATTAAATTCATCAACCTCGTCTATCCTAGCCGAAGTATCTATATTGAACCTAACAGATAAGTCTCCAAAAGACCTATTTGTATATTGATAAGTAACATTAATAGCACCTCCAACAGGAACGATAGCAGTGGCTTTTACAAGTTGAAGCAAATCTCCATTTTCAGTATCAATAAAACTACAGAAGAAATCTTCCTCAATGGGAACACTTCCTGTGTTAGTAACAGTCCCTATTAAATCAATTTTACAGGTCGCATTTCCTCCCCCCCCGCATTCAACAATACTAAGTGTTAATTTAGACGCCTCCAAATCCACAACTCCTTCCTCAATCACTTCTTCAAAATAAAAACTACAAGAGGAACTATTAGAATTCCAAACACAACCGCATTCAACAGCATCTCCACAACCATTAGAATTCCATTCATCTTGGTCAATAGCGACATTTTCCGAATCTAAATTGCAAGCCTCCTCCGCTAAATAGTCGGAACACACTGGTTTTACAGGAACAGGCAAATCATCTGAAAGTAAACCTTCATCCGGGTTTTCTGTTGACTGTTCATCTTGTCCGGTTTCACTACCATCAGAACTACCAGCGAACCAGTCTCCAACAGGAAAAAACAAAGTGAATATAACAATTACACCTATAACAACAATGAACATCAAAGCAATCGCATAATACCCTCTTTTATTCATCAACTAAGAAAGAAAACCCAATTTAAAATCTTTTTCCAACAACCTCCGACAAGTTTGATACGGCCCCGACAGGATTCGAACCCGCGACCTACTGCTTAGAAGGCAGTCGCTCTATCCAGACTGAGCTACAGGGCCACAGATTAAAAGATAAAAATAGTTATTTAAACGTTACTCTTATCCCATATGTGTTATCAGAACTTAGGAGTTAAGCCTTACAGATTAGAATAAATCCCCTCCTTTACTTCCTTCTTAACCCTATGAATCTCTTTGAGAATCTCTTGCCACAATCCTTACAGCCGAACCTTTGGACTTCACCTCTGTTTTGGGTTTTTCTTGTTCCTTTCCTTATCACATTGTCAGAATTACAAAAATACAGGAAACCTTTTATATTTCTCCTCTCTTATCTCTTTAGATTTCATTTGATGTCGCAATTGGTAAAATCTGAGGGTTCTTCGAAATCTTCACCCACTTAGGTATAACCTATCTAGGTAATAATACTATTTAAACATTTCTATAGTAAAGTATAACCTTTGCAGGTAAGTTTATATACTCATGATTCTCTATAAAAATATGGGAAAAATAAAAATTCAGGTTGAGGGGTTCAAGTGTGATAGATGTGGGCATGAATGGATTCCTAGAAGCAAAGAATATCCAACGATATGTCCAAAGTGCAAAAGCCCATATTGGGATAAACCCAGAAAGAAAAAGAAAACTTAATTTTTTACTTGTTTAAGTCCCGCAGATGCAACAATACATTCCAAGCTTAATTTTTCAATTTGATGTGTCTTTTCTCGTGGTGGATGTTATGTCTAGTCTTATAATGGTATTTTCTAATAAGCTTCAAAACAAAAACAACAGAACCTAAAATAAGAACTATCAATCCAAACAAAGACAAGGATCTTAAATTACTATCCGAAATCGCGAATCCTGCAAGTCCTGATTCGCTCAGCAAAACTGCTCTTTCCAAAACAATACTTTCATCCCCATTAGATGCTTCTAAAACTAGGCTAAATTCGCCAAACGCATCCTTAGGAAGCGGAACTTCAAAGCCAAATTCCTGTTCTAAACCACCGTTAAGATAAACATTTTCAACACCAGAGCCTACCTCGATTCCACTGGGGTTGTACAACTGATAAGAAATCTCAATACCTTGTCCTTCATCTACAAAACTTATCAAATTCGTAGTAACATCTAATTCAGTTCCCTTTCTGACAGCACTCAAAAATTCAAAATTAAAATCAGAAGGTGTTACAACAATGTTAAATCCTGCAAATGCCGTAACCTCTGTGCAAGCCACCCTCAAATTAGATTCATACTCTCCAGGTTCTGCATTTAATGGAATATTTACATCAAATAAAAAATTAACAGACTGTCCCGAAGCAAGAGATTCAATCTGATCCGATTCAATCCATGAACTAATTTCGCCTAAGCCCGTTACTTCACAATCATTCAAAAACCTCTGTCCGGTATTCAAAACAAAAAGACCTACTTGCTGAGACTCCCCTCTCTTCAGGCTAACTGAATCAACACCTCCAATATCCAATCCTGCATTTCCCTCAAGTCCCGGATTTCCTCCACCCCCGCCTCCACCACCTCCACCTCCACCCCCACTTCCAGAACCTGCTGAAACTGTAAATCTACTTGTCTTAGATTCGCTATTTCCTGCTGAATCTTCTCCAGTTACTTCAATATTATAAGTTCCTGTAACCAAAACATCTATCGTTGTGTTTGTGCACCCCGAAATAACACCCACGGTAACTTCCACACCGTTGCTTGCTAAAGTAACATTATAAGTGCATAAAACAGGGCTTAAGTTATCACTAACATTAACTGTAACTGGAATATTGGGCGTGCTTGTATAAGTTCCCGTAGGCTCTTCTATCGTAATATTTGGAGGAGTAACATCAGAAACCAAACTCCTATTCCCTGTCCAAACAACACTTCCATCGTCACAAGAAATGGCCCAACTATAATTTCCTTCTGCCAGTTCCAGATTAAAACTATTTTCCTGACCAGATATGGCTCCAGAGTCAGTTTGGTTCAAAGAATAAGTCCCATTAAAATCACCATGCAAACTACATGAGCTCAAGCTCCCAGATTCGGGAATGTAAACAAAGTCTACCGAACTAACATTGGTATAATTATTCTGCTTAGGATATAAAAGATGGATTCCTAAATTGCCTGAATCAACAAAGAACATCAAATTATCAACATCTTCCAATCCTTCAACACTTTCATTTACATAAACTTTCAAATCATAAACTCCGTCTCCTCCAACACTCAGACTGCTATTAGCACATCCAGGCAGAGTATTATTTGTTCCACCATCTAGGGAGTACCCGCATGAATCAACACTACCTTGAACAGAAAAATTCAAATCAATAGTGGTTAAATTATAAACAGATGCATAACTTGGATAAACAACACTAACATTTGGTTGAACTGCTACCTGGGAAGGAAATTCAACATTGAACACAACACTGCTTGAATTTTCATTTCCGGCACTATCATTAATCCATGCCTGCCAAGTATTGCTTCCCTCATCTGCCATCAGGCTTGCGTTTTCTCCACAGATAAGGCTGGTGTT
>Ga0210005_1000210_pt1 | contig 52104 bp, 47 predicted proteins | sample CryGey02umfilter_3_FD_183961 | JGI IMG/M metagenome (GOLD analysis project Ga0210005, IMG submission 183961) | Groundwater microbial communities from aquifer in Utah, USA - Crystal Geyser 4/9/14 0.2 um filter (SPAdes) (version 3) | ecosystem: Environmental > Aquatic > Deep subsurface >... | reverse complement strand
ACACGAAGAAGGAGAGGGCGAGTACGGCGAGGATCAGCAGGAAGTCCTGTTCGTCCGGAAAGGAGCGGGTGCGGAGGCGTCGCATGGTCATGGGATAGGTCCGCAGGGTGGGTTTGGCAAGGGACCGCATCGGTAAATCTTTGGTAAATAACGGCGGACGCTCGGTTGTTTTTTTGAATTCGCGTCAGGTTGTAACTTTGTAATTCTTGCTCATTGATTGGCGCTGCGGGGGCAAGAGATCCTTGCCCTTTGCGTCCGATTACCTCGGATTTCCAAGACAACGCCCGGAGAATCAATGTCTGGCGCTCCAAATTACATAAAATCCATTTGTGAATGACGCAAAAGAAACACAGCGGGCCGAACTCCATAAGACTATCTGGCGCATCGCCAACGACCTGCGCGGCAGCGTGGACGGCTGGGACTTCAAGACCTACGTGCTCGGCATGCTGTTCTACCGTTTCATCTCGGAGAACCTGTCCGGCTACCTAAACCACCAGGAGCGCAAGGCCGGACATAAGAACTTCGACTACGCCGACTTGAGCGATAAGGACGCCAAGCGCGGCCGCGAGACGACCATCGGCGAGAAGGGGTTTTACATCCTGCCGTCCCAGCTCTTCGCCAACGTCCGCGGGCGCGCGCGCCAGGACGCCAACCTCAACGAGACCCTGGCCAAGGTCTTCAAGGCCATCGAGGGCTCGGCTCAGGGCACGGACAGCGAGGACGATCTCAAAGGCCTCTTCGACGACCTGGACGTCAACAGCAATAAACTCGGGCAGACAGTCGCCAGGCGCAACGAGAAATTGGTCAAGTTGCTGGACGCCATCGGTGACCTGCCGCTGGGCTCCGTCGTCGGCGCCAGCATCGACCTCTTCGGCGACGCCTACGAATACCTCATGCAGATGTACGCCTCCGCCGCGGGAAAGTCCGGCGGCGAGTTCTACACGCCGCAGGAAGTCTCGGAGCTTCTGGCTCGGATCACGGTGGCGGGCAAGACCTCGGTCAACAAGGTGTACGACCCGGCCTGCGGCTCGGGCTCGCTTCTTCTTAAATTCTCCAAGGTGCTGGGGCCGGGCAAGGTCCGTCAGGGCTTCTTCGGCCAGGAAGTCAACCTCACCACCTTCAACCTCTGCCGCATCAACATGTTCCTGCACGACATCGGCTACGAGAAGTTCGACATCGCCCACGGCGACACGCTGACCGACCCCGCCCACATGGACGACGAGCCCTTCGAGGCCATCGTCTCGAACCCCCCGTATTCCATCAAGTGGGCCGGAGACTCCAACCCGGTCCTCATCAACGACCCGCGCTTCGCTCCCGCCGGGGTGCTGGCCCCCAAGAGCAAGGCGGACCTAGCCTTCACCATGCACATCCTGAGCTGGCTCGCCACCGACGGCACGGCGGCCGTCGTCGAGTTTCCGGGCGTGCTCTACCGCGGCGGTGCGGAGCAGAAAATCCGTCAATACCTCATCGACAACAACTACATCGACGCCGTCATCCAGCTTCCGCCCGACCTCTTTTTCGGCACCACCATCGCCACCTGCGTCATCGTGCTCAAAAAGAGCAAGCGCGACAACAAGACCTTGTTCATCGACGCCTCCGCCGAATTCGTCCGCACCGGCAACAAGAACAAGCTGACCGAGCGGAATCGAGACAAGATTTACGACGCGTTTATCTCGCGTAAGAACGCCGCCCACTTGGCCAAGCTGGTGGACAACAAGGCCCTCTCCGAGAACGGCTACAACATCTCCGTCTCCTCCTACGTCGAGCAGAAGGACACGCGCGTAGCCGTGGATATCAAGACCTTGAACGCCGACATCGCGCGCATCGTCGAGCACCAAGCCGAGTTGCGCGCGCAGATAGACGAAATCGTGGCCGATTTGGAGGAAGGGCGGGCGTGAGCGAAAGATACTCCAGGAGGAAATTCGGGATTCCCGAATTTTCTCGCCCGAGTCCAATTATGGCGGATTCGCCGCAATTTAAAGAGGGCAGGGCTCAACGCAAAGCTGAATGACCGAAAAGAAACTTCGCGCCGTCATCGCTCGAGGAGAGGACAGTTGTCGTCAATTCAAGCGTGACGAGACCAACGCCGACCGCCTGGCGGCGGAATTGACCGCCTTCGCCAACAGCGGAGGCGGCCTCCTCCTCCTGGGCGTGACCGACGACGGCCAGGTCGCGGGGTTGGATTCCGCCTCCGTACGTCGTTTGAACCAACTCCTTTCCAATGCCGCGTCGCACAACGTCCGCCCGCCCATCCATCCCGCCACCGAGAATGTCCGAACTTCCCAGGGCGTGGTGATTGCCGTCACCGTGCCCGACGGCCTGAGTAAACCCCACACGGACGCACTGGGCCGCATCTGGGTCAAGAGCGGCGCGGACAAGCGGCATGTCACCGCGCGCGAGGAGGTTCAGCGGCTTTTCCAGCGCTCTGGATTGATCTACGCCGATGTAGTACCGGTGGCAGGAAGCTCCATGGCGGACTTCGATGAGAAGGCGTTTCAAGCCTATTTCGAGCGCCGCTACGGCTCGTCCTCTAAACTGGCGGGGAGGTCTTTGCCGCAGACGCTCCAGAACCTCGGCCTCGCCGAAGGGCAAGAGCTCAACCTCGCTGGCCTGCTTCTCTTCGGCAAACGTCCGCAACGGTGGCGGCCCGCCTTCGAGATCAAGGCCGTGGCATTTCCCGGCTCGGAGTCCCATGACACCCGCTACCTGGACAGCGAGGATATCGACGGTCCCTTGCCGGAGCAGTACCTGCGAGGCCTGGCTTTCATCAAGCGAAACCTGCGCCACATACAGGCCGGGCGAGACTTCAACACCATAGGCCAGTTGGAGGTTCCGGAAGCGGCCGTCGTGGAACTGTTGGTCAACGCGCTCATCCACCGAGACTACTTCACCAGCGCCTCCATCCGCATCATGGTTTTTTCCGATCGCATTGAAATCATCAGCCCCGGTCACCTACCCGACAGCCTGAGCGTCAAGGCGATCCGCCGCGGCACCACCAATCGCCGCAACCCCACCTTGACCGAGCACGCCACGCATATCCTTCCCTATCGCGGGCTTGGCACCGGCATTCCTCGCGCCTTGGACGAATGGCCGGACACTCGGTTCGAGGACGAGGTGACCGGCAACCAGTTCAAGGCGGTAATTCCCAGACCGGCCACCCCGCAAGTCACCCCGCAAGTCACCCCGCAAGTCACCCCGCAAGTTGGCGCACTGCTTGCCCGGCTCGACGGCGAAATGACCCGGCAGGCCATACAGGACACGTTGGGACTGGCTGACCGGGAACACTTCCGCAAGACCTATCTGGTGCCCGCGCTGGAGCTGGAAGTGATCGAAATGACCCTGCCCGATAAGCCCAACAGCCGCAGCCAGTGCTACCGCCTCACGCCCAAAGGGCGAGGGGTTTTGAAATCCGCAAAAGGAAGGAAGCCGTGAGCCGCATAGACAAGCTCATCGCCAAGCTCTGCCCGAACGGCGTGGAGTTCAAAGGGATCGGAGAGATTGCAGATTGCTATGGCGGGGCGACACCAGCATCTGGAGTGCCGGCCTATTGGGAAAACGGAACTATCCCATGGATGAGCTCAGGCGAAGTCAACAAGAGAACGGTTAATGACACCGACCAAAAAATAACCCAAGCGGCTTACGACTCTTGCAGCACGAAGATGGTGCCTCCAAATGCGGTTGTCATCGCTCTGGCGGGACAAGGAAAGACTCGAGGAATGGCCGCCAGAACACGCCTCGCGCTCTGTACGAATCAATCTCTTTGCTCGGTTGTCTGCAAAGAATCAATGAGCAGCGATTTCCTCTACCACTATCTTCAAACCCAGTATCAGGAACTGCGTAGCGTGTCGTCCGGTGCTGGCGCGCGCGGCGGCTTGAACCTGCAAATGATTCGAGTCTATCGCGTCCCCGTCCCACCCCTTGAAATCCAGCGCAAAATCGTGAAAGTCCTTGATGTTTTTATGGAGCTGGAAGCCGAGCTGGAAGCCGAGCTGAAAGCCGAGCTGAAAGCGAGACGGAAGCAGTATAAGCACTGCCGCGATTCTCTCCTGACTTTTGATGCTATAAGAGAGAGAGAGACCGTAAGATGGGCGACGCTGGGTGAAATCGGACAAATTTGTATGTGTAAGCGAATTTTCAAACACGAGACTGCACCAGAAGGCGACATCCCTTTCTACAAGATAGGCACTTTTGGCGGGACGCCCGATGCGCACATCCCTCGCAAACTGTACGAGGATTATCGTGAACGCTATTCCTTTCCAAAGAAAGGGGATATCCTGCTTTCAGCCGCTGGCACCATTGGAAGAGCCATCCCTTATGATGGGAATCCCGCCTATTTTCAGGACTCCAACATCGTTTGGATCGACAACGACGAATCTTTGATAACCAACAAATTCCTCTTCCATTGGTATCAGATTGTTGAGTGGACCACGGATAGTGGGACGATAAAGAGGCTGTATAACGAAAATATTAGACGCACCAAGCTTCCCATCCCGCCTCTCGCCGAGCAAGCCCGCATCGTCGCCATCCTCGACAAATTCGATGCGCTGACCAACGACCTCTCCGAGGGCCTGCCCGCCGAGATCACGGCGCGGCGGCAGCAATACGAGCATTACCGCGACCGCCTGCTCACCTTCCAGGAAGCCGCGTGAGCGGTAAACCTTCCGGGGAAGTCGTCCTTTGCCCGCGCGACGGCGGCGCGACGGCGATCGAGCGGCTCCTGGAACGGGCGATGAGAAAATTCGGAATTTCCGAATTTTCCACCAAACCGACCAATTTCTACAACCTGGACGCCGTCCTATGAGCGAACGCCCACCCCGCTACGGCCCCATCGCGCTCTCCGATGAGAGCACGGTTGTCGCCGAGTTCATTCCTGAATCCCAAGTCCGCGAGAAAGCCCATCAAAGCGAGGCTGAGCTGGAGCAGGACTTCATCGAACGCCTTCAGGCGCAGGGCTATGAATATCTGTCCATCAAGAACGAAGAAGACCTGATCGCCAACCTGCGCCTGCAGCTCGAAGGGCTCAACGTCATCAAGTTCTCGGACGACGAATGGGCGCGCTTCTTCAAGGAGAAGATCTCCGGGGCCGCCGAAGGCATCGTCGATAAGACCGCGCGCATACAAGAGGATCACGTCCAAATCCTCAAGCGCGACGATGGCAGCATCAAGAATATCTACCTGCTCGACAAAGCACGCATCCACGAAAACCGCCTTCAAGTCATCAACCAGTATGAGGCGAAGGGCGCCCGCAAGAACCGCTACGACGCGACTCTTCTGGTCAATGGCCTGCCCCTGGTCCATGTGGAACTCAAGCGCCGCGGCGTGGACATCCGCGAGGCCTTCAACCAGATCGACCGCTACCACCGCGACAGCTTCTGGGCCGGCTCGGGGCTCTTCGATTATGTCCAGCTTTTCGTCATCAGCAACGGCACGCTCACCAAGTATTACAGCAACACCGTGCGCGAAGGCCACCTGAAGGGAGCGCGCGGCTCAAGGTCGCGCCGAAGGACCTCGAACAGCTTCGCCTTCACCAGCTGGTGGGCCGATGGAAGCAATAAGCATATCGAGGAGCTGGCCCATTTCACCAAGACCTTCTTTGCGAAGCACACGCTCCTGAACATTATCACCAAGTATTGCGTCTTCGATTCAGAACGAAAGCTTTTGGTCATGCGTCCCTATCAGATCGCCGCTACCGAGCTCATTTTACAGCGCATCGCCACCTCCACCAACCATAAGCAACTGGGCAAGACGGCCGCGGGCGGCTATGTGTGGCACACGACGGGCTCGGGCAAGACCCTGACCAGCTTTAAGACGGCGAGGCTTGCGAGCCGCTTAGAGAGCCTCGACAAGGTGCTCTTCGTGGTGGATCGCAAGGACCTGGATTACCAGACCATGAAGGAGTACGACCGCTTCGAGAAGGGCGCGGCCAACGCCAGCAAGTCCACGACCGTACTGAAGGAGAATCTCGAGGACCCGGGCAAGCGCATCATCGTCACCACCATCCAGAAACTCAGCAAATTTGTCGCCGGCAACAAGCAGCACTCCGTCTACAACAAACACGTCGTCATCATCTTCGACGAGTGCCACCGCAGCCAGTTCGGCGACATGCATGAAGATATCACCAAGTTCTTCAAGCGCTACCACCTTTTCGGTTTCACCGGCACGCCTATCTTCGCTGAGAACGCGCGCTCGGGCGGCAAACTGCGCCTGCGTACCACTCAGGAGGCCTTCGGCGACCGCCTGCACACCTACACCATCGTTGACGCCATCAACGATAAGAACGTCCTGCCCTTCCGCATCGATTTCGTCAACACCATCAAGGCCTCCCCCAGCATCAAGGACAAGAAGGTGCCCGCCATCGACACGGAAAAGGCCCTGATCTCTCCCAGGCGCGTGGAGCAGGTCGTAGACTACATCCGCGAGCACTTCGAGCAAAAGACCAAGCGCAACTTTAACTCGCTCTTCGCCACCGCGTCCATCGAGGCCGCCAAGCGCTACTACGCCGAGTTCAAGAAGCAGCAGGAAGAACTCCCGAAGGGGCGCCGGCTCAAGGTCGGCCTCATCTACAGCTTCGCCGCCAACGAGGAGAGCCCGGACGGCCTGCTCGGCGAGGAGGAGTTCGAGACGGCCGCGCTGGACAAAAGCTCCCGCGACTTTTTAGATGACGCCATCAAGGATTACAACGCGCATTTCAAATCCAATTTCGACACGACCGAAAATTTCCAGAACTACTACAAGGACCTCTCCGAAAGGCTCAAGAAAAAAGAGGTGGATATCGTCATCGTGGTCAACATGTTCCTGACCGGCTTTGACGCCACCACGCTCAACACGCTTTGGGTTGACAAGAACCTCCGCGCGCACGGCCTCATCCAAGCCTACTCGCGCACCAACCGAATCTTGAACTCGGTGAAGACCTACGGCAACATCGTCACCTTCCGCGACTTGGATCAGGCGACCAACGACGCCCTGGCCCTGTTCGGCAACAAGGACGCCAAGGGCATCGCCCTCCTCAAGCCCTATGCCGACTACCACGCGGAATACGCGAAACTCGTCGCCAAGCTGGCCCAGGGGTTCCCCATCGGACAAGAGATCACCGGAGAAACGGCCATGAAGGAGTTCGTCAGGCTCTTCGGACAGATTCTGCGCGTGCGCAACATCCTCACGGCCTTCGACGACTTCGAGAGCGACACGACGCTTTCGGAACGCAACTTGCAGGACTACCAGAGCCGCTACTTAAACATCTACGCGGAACTGCGCGGCTCGACCCAGGCCGACAAGGAGCCCATCAACGACGACCTGGTCTTCGAGCTGGAGCTCGTCAAGCAGGTCGAAGTCAACGTCGACTACATCTTATTGCTCGTCGAGAAATACCTGAAGGCGAAGGGCGCGGACGCGAAAGCGGAAATCCGGGCCGGCATCGTCCGCTCCGTGGACTCAAGCCCCTCTTTACGCGACAAGAAGGACCTCATCGAGCAGTTTGTGGATTCCATCTCCACGGCGAAGGCCGTGGACAAGGCCTGGACCGCCTTCGTCGCCGCGAAGAAGGCTGAGGAGCTTTCGCGCATAATCGCCGAGGAAGGGTTGGATCCCGAGAAAACGAAATCCTTCATCGAGGACGCTTTCCGCGACGGCGACATCCCGAGGACGGGCGTAGCTATTACAAAAATCCTTCCTCCCGCCTCCCGCTTCTCGCCTGACGACGCCCACGCGACGAAAAAGCGGGCGGTTCTGAGCAAGCTGCTCGCTTTCTTCAGCCGCTACTTCGGCCTCGGCGCTTAAAACCCCGCGCGGAGCCGGTACCGCTTAGACAATTTCTGACGCCGCTTCGCCGATTATTCGGCCGAAAACGCGCCGCGAAACCGCTCGTCCTGCAGCAGCTTTTCCAGCCCGTCCTGCAGCGCCCGCTCGACGGCCGGGGCCAGCGGATTCGGCGGCACGGGTTCCACCGAGCGCCAATCGCCGGGACGCTCATAGATCCGCTTCGAAAAGATCCCCTCCACGGAAATCGGTGCATCCGTCAGGGCTCGTCCCGCCGCGTCGCGCAGATGAACGCGCAGCGCGCATTCGGCGCGGTAGTTCACGAACGAGGCGCTCACCCGGCAGCGCTCGATTTCCCCCGATACGATCACCTCGGCATCGCGTCGCTGTCCCAACTCCTCCGCGCGGATGAGCCGGACGGAGGGCCAGCGCTTCAGCCCATTCTCCAACCCGCGCAGGATCAGCCCGCGGATTTCACGCGGCTGCGCGAGTCGGCCTTTTGGGGTTTCGGCGTCCTTAGACCAGATCCGGTCCACGCCCGGGTGCTTGATTTTGCGCCGGTCGGAGAATGGAAGCACCGCGATCTTAAGAGGACGCGCGAGTTCCAACGGGTCGCTCTCGGGGCGGATTTCGTAGGTTCCCAGTTGGGGAGTCGTGAACGGTTTGGGCGTTGCGACCGCAACGCTGCTTCCCAGCGGCGATTGGCAGGCGCAAAGAAGGAGGACGCCGAGAACGACTCCTACTCGCATCGGATTTCCTCGGAGACCGAAACGATCTCCTCTGCGTATTGAGCGGAGTGTCCCAGTACGGGGCGCTCGCGAACATCCGCGAGCCGTTCGCATACCCACGCGGCCGCCGATTTTAAGTCGCGAAACGGCCGCGGCCGGAGCAGGCGCTTGTAAGGCGCGCCGTCGGCGTCGAAGGCTTCGACGTCGGTGAGTCGCAGCCGGATCGGAGCGTCGGCGTCGCTTTGCGCTCCCCAAACGAGCCACGGCCCCTTGAGGCCGTCCCCTTTCGGAAAAATCCCGCGCCGCGGGGGGCGCATGGTTTCGGCGAATCGCCGCTGCTGGGCTATGCGGCGCGCTTCCCGGGCGCGGCGGCGCTTCCAGTCCTCGAGATCGCGCGCGAGATGGCGTTTTCGTTCGGCCTCATAAGCGAGTTCCTCGGCCGCAATTTCCCCGGCGACGCGCGGGGCGTCGGCGAGATCCCGCGCGAGCGCGTCCCCGGCCGTCCGTTCGCAGGTCCCCGCGACAAAGACCAGTTCGTCGATACGGGAGTCGAACGCCGCGCCGAGCCCGACGATCTCTTCCAGGGTGTTCTCCGGCCGCCGGGGGCAGCGCGCGGCTTCGAGCCTCGCGTCGATGCGGGCGATCGGGGAGTCGACCGCCTGCCGGCGCCACGCGTCGAGGTCCCGTTCGGGTCCCGGTTCGGGAACCGCGGCGCCTGTGAGCCGCGCGATTTCATCTCGGCTGACGCGCTCGGCGTCGCGCCGCTGAAGCGCTTCCGTGAACAGCATCCCGATCGAAGCGGCTTGCTCGCGCAGGTAGGCGGTTTTCTCCGCGGACCAAGGGGCGAGTTCCTCCTTAAGCGCAAGTTCGAGTTCGTCGACCCGGGCGAAGAGGATTCCAGCGTCCTTCAATTGCTTGATCGCTTCGGTCGAATAGGCGCGTCCGAATTCAAGTTCCCGGTGGGCGGCGCGCGCGGCGTAGGCGCCGCAGGCGCCGGCCGAGACGGAGTGCGCGCTTTTGAGGCGGGCGGCCGCATCGGATTGAAGCGAGCGCAAGGCCGCCGCCGCCCGGTCGACCGCTTCGGCCGCCGCGGTCTTTTCCCGGCACAGGACGCCGCCGCGGATTTCGAGCGCGTCGAGTTCATCTTCGAGGCCGCCGCGCTCGCGGTTAAACAGCGCGATACGCCGCTCGATTTCCGTATGCAGGGCGTCCCGCTTTTCGCGGGCCGCGGCATAATCGAGCAGCATCCCCGACGCGTCGGCCGCGAAGGCGGCGCGCGGACCTAGCGCGAGCGCGAAAATGAGCGCGAGGGGCGTCACGCCCCTATTATAGATCAGGCGGCGACCGCGTCGGGTTTCGGATCGTCCTCGGCCGAGGGGGCTTTCCAGCAGAACACCTTGCAGCCGTCCACGACCTTCTCCACCGGAGCGAACTTGAACTCGACGGCGCGGTCCCCAAGGGCCTCCGCGCTGATGAAGATCGAGTCGGCGGGCGCGTACTTCTGCATGTGGCCCGTGATGTCGATCACGCGGTCGGACATCTCCTCCATCGGGATGTCCTCGTCATAGAGCACGCGCCCGGCGTTGATGCCGGCGCGCAGGCGGAAATCCATTTTCATCGCCTTGATCTCGCGGTTGAAGGTCTCGAGCCCGGAGAGAACGTCCTGGCCGGCCTTGATCGCGGCCTCGACGGTCGAAAAGCAGATCATCTGACCGTCGGGCGTCCAGGCGAGCTTCAGGTAGCCGTGCTTTTGAAGCGCGCTCATGACGTGCTTTTTGTATTGGCGGAAGTCGCGGGCGGCGATGGCCGGATCTTCTCCCTGCTTCATGCCTGTGGAGTTGACGACGTCCATCGCCAAAAAGGCGAGATTGCGTTTTTGCTCGTCGAGTGATTTCTTGGTTTGGGCGAGGAGCTCCATCAGTTCCTCGCGCTTGCTTGCGGCGCTTTCGTCCGTAGCGGCTTTCTCGGCTTCGGCGGCCTCGCGCTTGGCGGCTTCGAGGGCCTGTTTATCGGGGGAGGCGTCCCGGACAAGGGCTTCGGCCCCGCGTTCGGCGCGTTCTCTCGCGCTCCGCTCTTGGGAGGCGCGCTGCGCGGCGGCGATGGCGTCTCGCTGGACCTTATAGAGAGCCTCCTGCTCTTTGCGGATCTTCTCGCGCTCGGCGTCGCGCGCGGCGGCTTGGGCCTCGAGCATCGCGAGCTCCGCCTTAAGCTTCTTTTGTTTGTCGAGTTTTTGTTTGACCGCGTTCTTTTTCTCGATTTCGGTTTTGCGCTTCATCGAGAGAACTTCGCGCTGCTCGAAGTTGCGGTCGCGATAGAACTCGATGACGACGAGTGTGAGAAACAGCGTTGTGATGTAAATCCATGGGGCGGCGTCGAATCCTTCGAACTTAAAGGGGAGGTTCGCGTGCATCCACTTCATCAAGGGGGCGCGCAGTTTCGCATCGAATAAAACTACCTTCTTGAGGGCCGAGTAGGTCTCGAAATGGGGGATCAGAGAAATGCCGACCCCGGCGAAAAACAGGCCGATGCCCGCGATGAGGACCTTGGACAAAAGCATCGAGGCGATATCCAGCGTCCGCAGAATGATTTTTCTTATCCAGTACCCCATACGGCCTCCTTCTCGGCAAAAGCCCGGGGTTTTTACTTCCTTCCACTAATAAACCCGAGCGTTCGTGAGGCATTATACCTAATTCGTCGGCTGGCGTGCCGGACTTTAAGGTGTTATCCTCGGCAGTATGGCGGTTCTCTTATCGCTGCTGTTAGCATGGGCGCCCGGGGCGGGGGCCGCGCCGTATGCGCAAGAGGTCGCCTTCTACGAATCCTTGGTGGAAAAGGGGCAGTGGAACGAGCGGATTTACGCGATCCATCAGCTCGGCCAAAAAGGAGTCTACGGTCAAGAAGGCATTAAAAAGGCGGCGCAGGATCCCGATTGGCAGGTGCGCTTGACCGCGGTTCATTGGCTCGGGAGAACAGGCTTCGGCGACCGCGTTATTTTCGAACGCATCGCCCGAAAGGAAGCCTGTCCCTGGGTTCGCCTCGCGGCGCTCCATTGGTTGGGCCGGGCGGGAGGTGAGAGTCCGCCGAGCAGCGCGGGACGCATTCGGGAGGACAGCGGGGCCTGCCGAACCTGGTCTTGGTCCGCGGCCGAGAAAAAGGGGGGACGCATCGCTTCGCGCTCGGAGACGACGGGGGCGACGGCGGTAGATGATAAAGGATGCCAGTACATCCACTACCGTAAAAAACGAGGCGAGATCTGTCCGAAGCGGACCTTCCTGCGCGGGATCGGAATGCCGCCCTACAACGCGAAGATTCTAAAGGGGCGCGGGGGGGACGCCGGGGTCGCGCTGTGCTGTCCCGGAAATCCGGAAACGGGACCGGTCACCGCGGCGACCGGGCGGCCGATTCAGGTGGAATGCCGCTTGGTGCCCGAAGAATGCCCGGCGGAATGGTCCTTGCTGGAACCGACGGCGGCTCGCCCGTGGGAGAACCGGGATTTCAAGTACCGCCGGACGGACCGTCACCGGCAAGGGGATTTGAATTGGGTACAGTGCTGTCGGCCGCATCCGGTCGATCCTAAGGCGCTTCCCAAGGCGGTCGCCGTCGCGGCACCGACGGCTCCGGCACGCAGGCGGAACTACCTCGAAGAAGAAGCGGCGTTTCAGCGGGAGGAGCGCCTCGCCGCCGAACGCGAGGAGGTCGAACAGGCCTATCCGATCGAGGGTCCCGACGAACGTGAAATCGCGCGTCGTCTGTTGGGGCCCGGCGCGGACGCCGTTGTGGACATTTCCGGCCCGGCGGAGCCCGCGGCGGGAGAGCCCGTCAGCAACGGCGAGCGCGCTTCGGAACTCGACGCCCTGATCGCCTCGCTCAACGAGGAACTCGCGGCCGCGCAGGGGATTGGGGAGACGCTTCTACCGCCGCGCGGGCCCGCTCCCCGGGAGGAGTCGCGCGTGCTCGCCGGCGCCGAGCGATTCGAGCCGGAGGGGGAACTTCCCTCCGAGCTCATCGAACGATTGCGGCGGGAACTCGGCGAGTCGGAGGGGTCCCTCGCCGCGCCGCGGGTTCCCGGTGCGCGCGAAGAACGCGCGGTGCGCGCGACTCCCGCGGCGGTGGACGATCACGGACGGCCGGAGGCGCAATACGACGCGCTGCCCGCCTTGTTGGGCCGGCTCAAATCCAAGGACGCCAGGACGCGGGCCCGAGCCGCCGAGGCCTTGGGCGCGCTCGGCGCGAAAGGGGCGCCCGCGGTCGACCCGCTGCGGGCGGCCCTGCGTGATCGCGACCCGCGCGTGAGCGCGAACGCGGCGATCGCCTTGGGGAATTTAACGCGGGGATCGGACGCCGCGGTCGAGGATCTTAAGCGGCTGCTCGACGCCCGCAATCCCGATGTCCGTTATTGCGCCGCCCAGGCGCTCGGACGCATCGGAACACCGGGCGCGCAGCGCGCCTTCCACAAAAGCATGCGGTCCGGAATGCGGATTTTCCTCGGAACCGGCGGCTGAATCCGCTCCGGATTGACCGGGGCTTAGGCGTTGAGCCAGTTGACGAGTTCGCGGTTGACGACGGCCGCGTCGAGCAGGTCGTCGCCGATCGACAGCGCCGCGCGCAGCGAGGCGTTGTCGGGGCTTGCGTAAAGCCGCTTCATCGCGTCGGCCTGCGAGAGCACCGCCGCTTCGTTTTCGAAGAAGCCTTCCCGCACGAGCGGTCCGGCCCGACCGGCGATGAGTCGCGCCATCTCGAAAAGATCGTACTCGGGGTGGTATTGCGTCGCCCAAAAGGAGCCCGCGCCGCGCAGAACCGAGATCGCCTGCACTTTGGTGTGGTCGTTGGTCGCCAGGAGTTCGCAGCCGTCCGGCAGCTTTACGATTTCGTCTAAATGCATGATGTAGCCGTCGAAGCGGTCCGCCTTTGCGTCAAAGAGCATGGAGGCGCGTCCCGCCGGGGTCACGGAAACGTTTCGCGCGAACGCCCATTCCCGGCCCTTGGGATTCTTTGCGACCTCTCCGCCCGCCGCGACGGCGGCGATCTGGGCGCCCCAGCAACTGCCCCATTGCCGTGCGCCCGAGTCGAAGCCGGCGCGGGCGAGTTCGATCATGCGGATCACGCGTTCGTCGTCGGCGTGATAGGCGGTCAGATCCGATCCGGTCCAGAGGACGCCGTCGTAGTCGGCGAGCGCGGCGCCCGTCGGCAGGGCCGCCCCTGGATCCGCGGCGAAGAGGACGTCGACGGCCGCGCCCGGGCGAACCCTTCGGAGGATCTTCGTGAAGAAGTCGTGCGGATGGCCGATGTCGGAGGCGTCGAAATTTCTTCGGCTGGCGGCGGGGTAGCAGTTTAGAATCAAATACGAGGCGCTCACAGGCGGCCCTCCCGGATCATGTTGAGTTGGCGCTGCGGAAAATCGGTGATCAATCCGGCGGCGCCGGCGTCGGCGAAGCGGCGCATCTCGTCTTCGTCGTTCACGACGTAGACGTTCACCGCGCATCCGCGCGAGACGAGTTCCCGGACCGCGTCGGGAAGCACGCGGGTGCGGCGGACGTTGTAGGTTTTGAATCGATATTCCAAATAGTCGATCGGTTCGTGCGGGAGAAGACCGATCAGGGCTTGAAGTTCGAATTCCGGACGGCGCTTCGCGAGTTCGTCGAGCCAGAAGTGCTCTCCGGAGGAGAAGAGAACATGCTCCGGTCCGGCGCCTGAGGCTTCGACGACCGCGAGCACGCGATCCAGCAGCGGGAAGTCGGGGCGCGCCGCGGGGAGGCGCTTGAGTTCCACGTTCACGCGCCAATCGAGCTCCCGCGTCAAGGACAGGGCTTCGAGCAAGGTCGGGACGCGGGCGCTTTCGATGGCGTCCCGGTCGGCCTCGTCGATCGCGCCGGCGGCGAGTTGTCCGAACGGATCCGTCTCGAGAAAGCGCCGGCCGGGTTCAAGTCGCGAGAATTCCTCGAGCGTCGTTTCCCAAAAGAGGCCCTTGGCCCCGGTGGTACGTTCGAGAGAGTCGTCGTGGAACACGATCAATTCCCCGTCAGCCGTGAAGGCGACGTCGAGCTCCCATAGATCGGCGCCCAGCGCGTGCGCTTTTCGGGCGGCGACCACGGTGTTTTCAGGGGCCAGGCTCCGGGCCCCGCGGTGGGCGATGGTCAGCGGCGTCATGGAGGGGAGTAAAGCAAATCGCGCCGAAATAGGGATGAAACATCGGCGCGCCATGGTAAAGGGGGCCCTGGCGCCGTCGGGGCCGAACGCCTATCCTCGGAGCGGACTTGGAACACGAAGAGCTTGGGCAATCGCCGCGAGACGTCCATGTCGGCTCGGGAGCTTTCCGGGTCGACCGGGAGCGCGCGCTCGAAAAACTGGTCCGCTTCCAGATGCCCGATCCGGATCTGTTTCTGCTCCCGTGGCTGCGCGCCGCCGTGGCGTCCGAGGCGAAAGGCGTTTGGATTTCTCACGACGCGCAGGGGCTTGAATTCAGCTTCGACGGGCTCTCGTGGACCGCCGCCGAATTGCGCGACCCCTATCGGTGCCTGTTCGCCGAGGAAGACGAGGCCCCCGGCCTCGTTCGCAACCGGGAACTCGCGGTCGGCATCCTGACGGCTTTGCGCCTGACCCCCCGCCTTCACGCGATCGCGCTGCAGTTCCAGGACGCGGACGCGGTCCGCGTGCTCCGCATTGAGGGACTGCACGGCGAAACGCTTTCCGAAATCCCGCCGGGGGCTATTCCGGAGGATCTGGCGGACTCGCGCGGAATCCGCATGCGCATCCGTCTGCTGCGGCCCGGACGCTGCGACGCGGCGTTGGGGCATTTGGAAAAGGGATCCCGCTGGGCGCCGGTGCGTATTTCGGCCGACAGCCGGGTGTGGGACAAGGAAGAGGCCCTCGCGGGCAAGGAATTCGAGGCCTCCTTTTCGGAGCCGGACTTCCGGGGCCGTTGTTGGCTGTCGCCGCGGTCCTTCTCGCAAAGCCGCGTGGAATGGATCGTTTTGGGAACGACGGTCGCCGTCGAACAACTCGTTCTGCCGGGCGTTCAGGTTTCGGCGACGCTCATGCACGACGGCCTCGCGATGACGGCGTCGCAAACGGGAGTCGCGCACGACGCGCTCTATCGGCGATGCCTTGACGCTTTGACCCGTCACGCGACGAGCCTGCTTGCGCGCGCGCAGGCGGATCTTGAGTTTCACGGAGCCGCCTTGTTCCGCGCCTTGAGAAGCGCCGAATACCGCCGGGAGTGGATGCCGTGGGAGGAGCAAACGACCGGGGAATCGGTACTCTCCGGGTTGTTGGAATGGAAGGATCTTGCGGGGGACATCCTGCCGGGTCGCTCGGGGGAAAGCGTCTCCGAGGACCGGCGCCTGCGAGGTCTGGTTCGGCGTTTTTCGCTCGCGATAGGGGCGGCGCGCGCCGCTTCTTTGCTGCATCGGGCCGAGATGGAAGGGGATGCCGCTCCGGCAAATCAGGCGCTTTGGGGGGCGGCCGTGGCGTTGGACGGGCAAGGGCGCCCGTTGTCTTTGAGGACGCTCGATGATCAGCGCCGCTGGCTGGGCTGCGTCCCCTTCATGGACGCGACGACTCCCGATGCCGCGGAAGGATTTGCCGCGGCGTGGACCCCGCGGGAGACCGATCGCCGCTACCTTGAAGATTACTTCTCGGGGAACGTGCGGCCGGCGGCGTCGGTTCGGGCTCCGGAGCTTCCCTCGGGACCCCTCCGGGCGCAGTTGACCGATTCAAATCTGTTGATCCGGATTCCGTTCGAACGGGGAAAAGTTCGAGGCGAGTTCGGACTCTCGCTGAGCCCGCATCCCCGTTATTCGCGCATCCGCTGGATGCGTTCCGGGCATGCGTTCCCGGCGGTTCCGTGGCCGCTGGGCGGGCTTCGCTTGGAGGCCGCGATCGACGATCCCGGGTTGGCCGCAGCCCCGAACCCGCAGCGTCTGGACGGTCCCGTGATGCGCGTTCTCGCGGATCTCTTGGAATCGGCCGGTGAGGCGTATCGGCGCCTCGGCGAAGAGTACGACCCCGAGGACCCGGGACCTCGGGACGCGATCATTCGCGAGCATCTTCTCGATCTCGTTTGCGACGCGTGGGACGCGCAGGCCGAGCGCTGGAAAAGCCGCGATTGGCTGGACGGCGTCGCCCTGTTTCGCGAGCGGGGCGGGGGCATGGTTTCCATGCGCGCCGTCCGCGCGGCGGCCGCCAAGGGGGCCCCGTTGTCGATCTTCGTTTCCTCGCATCCGGACGGGCAGCTCGAAATGACCCAGGGATATCCCCGCCACGTCCCTAAAATTTTTGCGGGCTCCACGCAGATCAAGGAACTGCTCCCGGTCCGCGGATTTGAAGCCCCGGTCGCACCGGCCCCCGTCGTCGACATCGTGCCGGTCCGTCCGGTACGCGTTGCCGCCGCGCCGGCAAAGCCCGTGCCGGAACCGGCGCCGGCGCCGCGCCCGGAAGGGATCGATTCCGCGCTCCGTCGCGGTCCGCCCGGATTGGCGGAAAAACAGGCGTCCCCGTCCCCTGCCCTTGCGTTGCGGAGCGCGCTAATGGAATGGTCCCGATCCCCCGCCGGAAAGCCGTTCTCGCGGATGCTGCTGCTTGCGGTTCGCGTCTTGGAGCGGCGCGAGTGCGCGGACGCGTTGGAGGCGTCGCGGCTTTTGGCGCTGCTGGAAGGCATGCGCCGTCCCGGGGAACTCCAGGGGTACTTGCTGGCGACCGCCTTCACGGCGATGCGCCGCAGGGCGGGCGGGCAGTTGACCGACTCCGACGAGGCGGCCTTTTTGGAGGTCCTGCTGGCCGCAGAGACCGGCGAGTGAGTTTTTCAATCCGCTCAACGGCGGGAAATACGCCGGATGCCTGTCGGGAACGGGGCCGAGCCGACGCGGCGTTCTGAAGGTCCTCCTTCGCGTCAAGGCCTTTCGGCGCATGTCGTTGGGCCCATGGACCCTGGCCGGGGGCGAAGCGTCGGGGTACAGTAGCGATGCGACTCTGTAGCCTGGGGAATTGGCCTCGGGGCATCCACGATCCGGCCGGAACCGGGTGAGACCAGGGGAAGCGCGGCTCTTCGTCGTTGCGAGCCGAGCTTCCTCGTCGCGTTTTCAAAGAAGAAAGAAGTATGGCGCAAGGGAACAAACGGATTCTACTTCGCATTGCGGCGCTACTCCTCGCTACGGGGATGGCGGGTTTCGCGGGCTTCTATGTTTATGTGCTTCGGCACACGGAACCGCCTTGCACGCAGCCATGCCAGGATGTCGGGAATGAACTCGATCCCGTGGAACTTGCCCGGGGTTTCAAAAAGATCCGACCGAAATGCGGCCCCATCGAGCTTTCGTTGGAACTTGCAGAGCCCAGGACCCGGACCGGGACCTGGTACACGCTCTGGTATCGGATCGGAATCAAGAATGTCTGTTGCGGGAGTATTCCCCTAATCAGGGAGGACCTAAGATCGGAGTCGAACCCCGGGTACAGCTTTCGAATCTGGGGTCCCGACGGGAAACTCGTTCGGCGCGGGAAAGGAAAGGCGCCGGTCGCTTTCGGTGTTCTCGTTTACGAAACCGATTCGCCTGTCGTCCAAGAAGGCGAACCCTATTTGTTGCCGGGGGAAACGGCATTCACGAATTCCTCCATTTTGAATCCGCGCAGTGTCGCGACTGGGGAGCATGGCCCGGAGCCGACACTGGAGAAAGAATTTCCCGGCGGGAAATTCCGAGAACTGCGCGAGTCGCTCCAGAAGATGCAGGAGGAGAATTTCGCGAAAGAACTTAAACGCATTCAGCCGTTGAACGAAGGATTTCCCGGCTACCGCGTTTTACGGCACTACGCCTTCGACAAGCCGGGGCGATACAAGATCCAAGCCGTTTATGAAGGCTACGCATATATCATGCCATCCGATCGCTGGCCCCATAATCTTTCCTTCCCTTTGGATGTGACCGCCGACATCATCGAGGATTTTATTAATCGCCGGAACCAGTTCCCCAATTACGTCCAGCTGCGGGCGGAATCTAAAATTCTGGAATTCGAGGTCGAGCCGTGGGGCTTCTGATCGCAGCCGCCCTCGATGTGGAGTCCTTGCGCCGGGCGGCAAGGGCATACCGAAATGCGCCTCCGCCCGTGTACGGTCCGCCTAACGGCGGCAGCGGACCGGCGCCGTCGCGTCCTGAGGCCCCGACCTGTCGCTACCAGGACTGGTGCCGGGAATGGAAGGGGAGAAACTAACCGCGCGGGGGCAGCGTGTGATGCCCGCGCGAAAGCGGTAAAATCCCCGTTCGTGGCCAACCCCTTTCAAAACGGAAACCGAAAAGTCGTACCGGCGTCCTTGATTTACGCCCGTTCCAACGGCTTGGTCCTGATGCTGCACCGCAACGCGGACGGCGCCGGACGGGCCAGCGATATTCATCAAGGAAAATGGAACGGGCTCGGGGGAAAATTCGAACTCGGCGAGTCGCCGCTCGAAGCCTCCCGCCGCGAATTCGAGGAGGAAGCGTCGATCGCGTTGCCCGAATCGGCGTTTCGACCGTTGGGCGTGCTGCAGTTTCCGAATTTCAACCCCGCGCGCGCCGAGGATTGGATCGTTTTCGTTTTCGAGGCCGCGGTTGCGGGGAACGAGGCCCGTTCGGGGCTCTTGCGGAGTTCCCCGGAGGGGGATCTGCATTGGGTCGCCGAGGGAGAGATCGCTTCCTTGCCGCTGTGGGAAGGCGACCGCGAGTTTCTGCCGTGGGTGCTCCGGCGCGAACCGTTCGTCGGAACTTTTTGGTACGAGAAAGGAGCGTTGGCGCGTTCTTGGCTGGCCCCCCTCGGGACGCGCGACTAAGCTATCATAGGCGTCGATGGGACTTCCGATCCCCCGCAAGGATTTTACCGACGAGGATCGCGGCCGCTTCATCGAGCGCCTGCGCCGCGACCTTCTCGCGCTCGAGGAACTGCTGCAGCGCCCCGGGTTCGGGGAGGGCGAGGCGACGCTCGGCGCGGAGATGGAATTGGCGCTGGTCGGGGCGGACTCCCGCGCGCTGCACATGAACCGCGAGGTGCTTGGACGCTCGCTTGATGACGGTCTTCAACTCGAATTAAACCGCTTCAATCTCGAATACAACCTGACTCCGCAGCCGGTGAAGGGGAAGCCCTTTCGCCGAATCGAAGCGGAGATGGGCATCGCGTTGGTCGGCGTGGGAGAGGCCGCGGCGCGCCACGGCGGACGGGTCGTCCCCATCGGCATTCTCCCGACTTTAACCGAGGCGGACCTGCAATCCTCCTCGTTGACCGATCTTCCCCGCTACCACGCGCTCTCGGCGAGCCTGCGCGCGGCGCGGCAGCGTCCGTTTGAGATCAGCATCAAGGGCGACGAGGAGGTTAAGCTTACCTGCGACGACTGCACGCTCGAGGGGGCGAACACCTCTCTGCAAATCCACTGGCGCGTGCCCCCGAAACAGTTCGCGTCGGCTTTCAACGCCGCGCAGCTCGCCGCGGGGATCACGCTCGCGATCGGGGCCAATTCCCCCACTTTTTTGGGACGGCGTTTGTGGGATGAGACGCGCGTGGCGTTGTTTAAACAGTCGGTCGATGACCGCTCCTTGAATTATTCCGAATGGAAGCGTCTTGCCCGGGTTCCTTTCGGTCACGGCTGGGTGCGCGAGGGGGTGCTTGAGCTCTTCCAAAGCGCCGTCGCGTTGTTCCCGCCGCTGATGCCGGTGACCGGCGACGACGACCCGCTGGAGGTTCTGCGCTCCGGCGGGGTTCCGGCGCTGCACGAACTGCGCCTGCACCAGAGTACGGTGTGGCAATGGAACCGGGCCGTCTACGATCCGGGCGGCGGGGGACACGTGCGCATCGAGATGCGCGCGCTGCCGGCGGGTCCGACGCCGCGGGACATGATGGCGAGCGCGGCGTTTATGCTGGGGCTCGCTGAGGGACTGCGGCGGCAGATGGACTGGATCATTCCGTCCTTTCCGTTTTGGTATGCGCAGTACAACTTCTACCGCGCCGCGAAGCTCGGTCTTGACGCCGATTTGCTGTGGCCGTCCACGGTTCCGCCTTCGCCGCGGGAGCGCGGGGCGCGCGACCTGATCCATGAACTGCTCCCGACCGCCGAACGCGGCCTCGCCTCTCTCGGCGTCGAGGAGGAGGAGATCGACCGCGTGCTGGACGTCATCCGCGGCCGGCTCGAGTCGAAGACGACCGGCGCGCGCTGGCAACGGCGCGTGCTCGACCGTTTCGAGCGGGTCTCACGGCACGACAAGGCGCTCGCGCGGCTGGTCGAAGCCTACGTCAAGGAAGCGCGCACGGGAAAACCGGTTCACGAATGGGGCGATGCCGCGTGAGCGCCCTCACGACAATCGAGGCGCCTTTCGACCGCCTGCTCGGGGAGTCTCCAGAGGAGTTTCTTGAGAATCTTCCCGGCTCCGCCTGGCTGGTGATCCCCGGATCCGGTCCCGGTCGGCCGCGCGCGTTGACCACCTTGCTCCACGGGAACGAACCTTCCGGTTTTCGCGCGGTGCACCGTTGGCTGAAGAACGGAGGTCGCCCGGCCGTGGATTTGCATGTCTGCTTGGCCTCCGTCGAGGCCGCGCGAACGGCCCCCTTCTTCACCTGGCGCGCTCGCCGAGGAGGACGCGACCTGAACCGCTGCTTCAAGGAACCCTTCGAGGGGTACGAAGGGGAACTGGCTGGAAGCATCCTCGAGCGCCTGAACGATCTCAAACCCGAGGCCTTGATCGATCTGCACAATACCTCCGGTTCAGGGCCGGCGTTTTCTTTGGCCTCGCGCGTGGACGCCGCTCACGAACGGCTGTCGTCTTTTTTTACGCTCCGGATGGTTCGCTTGCGGACTGAGCTCGGAACGATCATGGAGGCGACGGTCGCTTCCTTCCCGACGCTGACCGTCGAATGCGGCGGCGTGCCAGACGCTGAGTCCGAAGAGACGGCTTTTCGCGGCTTCAAAGCCTTCGCCGAAGCTCCCGCTCCCCTGCGCCCCGAGGACACCGGACCCGTGGAGCTGTTGGAGAGTCCGATCCAGGTGAAGCTCAAGCCGGGATTGAGCCTGATCTACGGGGACCGGTCCGCCGAAGGCATCGATCTGACGCTGCGGGAGGATATCGACCGTCTCAATTACGGGGTCACCGCCGCCGGCACGGAGATCGGTTGGATCGACCGCGAGTCGCTCGATTTTCTCGACGCGCTGATTCCCGAGGGTTCCCCGCCGCTGTCGGGGATGCTGCGCGTGCGCGACGGAACGTTGGAGACCGCGCGGCCGCTGCGGTTTTTGTTGGCGACGACGCGCGCGGATATCGGTGTCTCGGACTGCCTGTTCTACCTCATTGCTTCCCTATGAACGCGTCGGTTGATTGGGAGGCGTTGGAGCGCGCCGCGCGGCTCGCGCTCGACTCCGTGCACCGGGAGTATCCCAACCACATCGGGCATTGGATGAACGGCGACGCCGACGCGAAAACGCCGCGCGAATTTCATCCGGCGTTTTACGGCTGCTTCGATTGGCACAGCGCGGTGCACGGGCATTGGCTGCTCGCGCGGCTGGCGCGCCTGGCCCCCAAGCGCCCGCTCGCGGCCGAGGCCCGCGCGGCGCTCGCGAAAAGCCTGACGGTCGAGAACATTGCGGCCGAGGCCGCCTATAGGGACGCCGCGGGGCGGTCTTCGTTCGAACGCCCGTATGGAACCGCATGGCTTTTACGCCTCGCGCAGGAGCTGCGCGGTTGGCAGCCCGCGTGGGCCGACGCGCTCGAGCCTCTGGAAACGCGCTGCGTGAAGAGTCTGTCGGACTGGGCCGATAAGCTCCCGCTTCCGGTCCGGACGGGAACGCACGGGCAGACCGCCTTCGCCTTCGGTTTGTCTCTCGACTACGCGCGCGCCGCCCTGGACTCGGCGTTCGCGCGAACTCTCGAGGACGCGTCGCGCCGGCTCTTCGGCGCGGACCGGGACGGACCGATCGGCTACGAGCCCTCGGGACACGATTTTCTCTCGCCGTGCCTCGCCGAGGCCGACCTGATGCGGCGCGTTCTCCCCGCGGGGGAGTTCGCCGCCTGGTTCGACGCGTTTCTTCCGGGGGACGCCGCGGCGACGCTGGAGCCGGGCGTCGTCACCGACAAAAGCGACGGGCAATTGGCGCATTGGGACGGCCTGAACTTGAGCCGGGCCTGGATGCTCGACGCGATCGCGCGCGCCTTGCCCGAGGGGGACGCGCGCCGGGACTCGTTGGCCGCGGCGTCGACGCGGCACCGCAAGGCGGGCCTCGCGGCGCTGGAGAACCCGCACTACATGGGCGGACATTGGCTCGGGAGCTTCGCGGCGTATCTCTTGACCGGGGCCTATCTCGACTCGACGGCCCTTCCTTAAGAACCCCGGCTCCGACGGAGAACGGCTAGTATGGAACAGCGCGTTTGAACGCGCGCATTGCGGTGTCGGGAAAAACTCCGCGCGCTATCGCGTTTTGGAAATTCCTGGCTGCGCGGGGGCGTCGCGGCAAGGAAAAAATCCCGTCCCAGTGAGCTCGATCCCCAAAAATTATGTCGCCGCGCGATGAGAATTTTCGTTGCACATAGGAGGGCGAGGTTTATCGTTCAGCAGGAGGAAAGATGAAGAAAGGAATTTTTAAACACCCGGAAGGAAAGGGATCGGCGCTGGCGTTCGGGCTGCTCGCCCTTCTGTTCTGGAGCGTTTCCGGAGGGGCGTCGGAAACGGCGACGCGCATCGGCGCCGAAACCTGTTTGAGCTGCCACTCCGAGATCGAGAAACACGTCAAAAACGACGTCCACGCGACGGTCAACCGCGAGAAGGGCGAGACGATCTCGTCGAAAGCCTGCGAATCCTGTCACGGACCGGGAAGTCTTCACGCGGATTCCGGCGGAAAGCGCAAGTTCATTCAGCGCAACGAACCGAAGAACTGCCTGGTTTGTCACACGGCGATCCAGGCGCAGTTTAAGCTTCAGCACCACCATCCGGTTCCGGAGGGACGCATGAGCTGCAGCGACTGCCACGGCTTCCACGGATCGGGCACGAAGACGAACACGATCGCGCAGCTTCAGGGAGAACGGTACACCGCCTGCTTCAAGTGCCATAAGGAAGTGAAGGGTCCGTTCGTCTTCGAGCACGACGCGATGCGCGACGGCTGCCAGTCCTGCCACAACGTGCACGGCTCCGTGCAGGACAAGATGCTGACGGCGGGTCAGACGACCACCTGCCTGCGCTGTCACTATGACGTCACGACAAACCCCGCGGGCAACCTGAGCGGCGGCGTCGCGCACGGATCGACCGCCTCGACGACCGGCGCGGCCGGCGGCGATTACGACATCGGCAGCGGCGAGGAATGCGTGGACCACCATCGCGCGCCTCACGGTTCCAATATCTGGCGAACCCTTAATCGGTAATCGCGAGGAGCAAGGAGAGACCCCATGAAAAAGATTACGACACTCACGGCCCTCGCGATCGGATTGGCGTTTGGCGCGCCGAATGCGCGCGGCGAGGAGATCGACCACGAAGTGACGGTCGGCGCGCAGTACTACGGGATTATGAAGGACGAAGGGCGGTTCCGAGAGGACTGGTTCCAGGCGGACAAGTTCCGCGGCGGAATCGAGTCGCTCCATTTCGATTCCGAGCGCTTCGATATGAACCTGAAGGCGCTCGGACACGACGAGTACAAGATCAAGTCGCGCTTCAAGAAAGAGGACCTCGGCTACGTCCTGCTTGAAGGGCAATGGGCGCGCCGGTACTTCGACGGATCCAACGAGTCGTGGGATCCCAAGCTCTACAACCTGACCGGCGCAGAGGCCATTCCGGACAACACCACGACGCCGCCGGGCACCATCGACGACGGCTTTTATAGTTCGGAGGACTTTGCGGACCGGGGCGACAAGAATCTGTATGCCGACCGGATGGACATGACCTTGGAGCTCGGGCTGAGAAAGCCGGGGCTGCCGGACGCGGCGATCGGGTGGCATCGCTGGAGCCGCTTCGGCAAGGAGCTGTTGCTTCGCGGCGATCGGGTCCGCAATCCCGGCGTGATGCCGGAACTCCGGGCGGTTGCGGCGCTGTCGAAGGTCGACGGAGTGAGCGATCTGTTCTACTTCGACGTTTCGGGGACGATCGACGAGCGGCATACGCTGCGGGCGCGCCACGAGGCTGAATACTACCGTGACAGCCAGACCAGCGACTTTCCGCGCTACAAGCAGGTCGGCGGCGCGGGGGCGATCAATCAGTACCGGACCTTTCAGGACGACCCGAAGTTCAAGAGTCACGTGAGCTTGGTCAGCATCGACAGCCAGATTAGCGAGGACACCTTGGTTTCCGGCGGGGCGATGGCGGGATATCTCAAGAACGAGAGCTCGCGCGAGGTGATTCGTCCGGATCAGGCGACCTTCGGGGGGAGAAACCACTCGATCGCGACCGTCACGAAGAATCTGCGCAAGAACTACGCGGGTTCTTTAGGGGTGCGCAAGAACCGAGTCGCGGGCATCAAGGATCTCTCCGTCATCGCCGGCGCCCGCGTCGAACGGATCGACACGGACTCATCAACGAATCTGCTGGCAAAAGGGGTAACGCCTCGGCAGTCGCTCAGCAGCTTCGACGAGAACCGCTTCCTTGAGGATCTCGAAGTACGATTCCGGGGTTGGGAAAAAACCGAGGCGACGCTGCGGGTGCGGCTTGAGCAGCGAAACATCGATCAGGTGGAATGGGCGGACCTCGGCAACCACGAGATGTTCGATCCCGCGCACTACAACAGCGGCATCCAGTTCCACGACTACAAAGCGGGAATCACGCACCGCAACGAGGAATACGGCCTGAAGCTCGTGAACCGGTCCTTGCCGGTCAAACTTACCGGCGGGTTCAAATACAAGCAGAAGGACCGCAATTACAACGTCACGCAGGACGCGGATCCGCGCTTCTATCCGGGACGCATCGGAAACCTGGCGTCGAAGACGAAGGAATTGGCGCTGGGGATGAGCCGAATGTTCGGCACGCGCGGCACTGCGGCTCTGGACTATTCGTTCCGTCTTGAGGACGTGACCTCGGGGGCCGCCAACGACGGTCGTGTTTCAGACTGGAGCATCCATCGGGTGGCGGGAAACTGGGGCGGCTCTCCGTCGGCGAAGGCGTATTTGATGGCGACTCTTATCTATGAGAAATACCAGTTGAACACGCCGGTGAACATCACGACGCCGGCCTCCGATTGGGCGCAGGGAACGGCCGCCTACGACTACCAGGGCGACTTCACCACCGGACTGCTCAACGCCGAGTACGACTTTACCGGCTCGTTGAAGGGCAGCGCGGATTATCAGCTCACCGACACGCTGGGACCCAACGGCTACTTGTTCCAGCGCGGCGGGGTCGGCGTGTCCTACATGCTCAGCAAGGCAACGACGCTCGGTCTCGGCGCGGAGTTGTTCAGCTTCGAGGATCACGGCGGCAGCGGCGGCCAGGCGATTCACGGCGGTTATGGCGGGTTCGACGACTATCGGGGATACGGAATCAAGACCTCCTATTCGTACAGATTCTGAGCTTCCCCCGTTTCGCTCGAATCTACGGACACAGGCGTGGGGGTGACGGCCCCCACGCCTTTTCCGTCTCCAAGAAGGGAATTTTCGTTGCTATAAGATACGGAGCGAGATGAAATTTCTCACCGCTGTTTTCGACGTTTTGTATGCGTGGCTTCGCTCCATCCGCGTCGCCGTCGCGGTGCTGGCCGCGCTCGCCGCGTTCTCCGCGGCGGGGACCTTGATCCCGCAGGGAAATCCTATCGCCTTCTACGCCGAGCGCTACGGTGCGGGGTATGCCGCGTGGATCGCGGCGTTGGGACTCGACGATCTCTACCACGGGCCCGCCTTTCTTGGCTTGCTGCTTTGGCTGCTGACGAGCATGATCGTCTGCTCTACGGCGCATCTGCGCCAGGTGCTCTTGGCGCCGCCTCCGCGGCGCTTGGAGGACGCCAACCCCCGCGCCTTCGAAATCATCCGGGAGGCGGCGCGCCCGCCGCTTGAGGAGACGCTCGAGGGGATCGCCGCGCGCGCGGCGGCATGGCTGCGGCGGCGGTTCTACCGCGTGAGCCCGGCGGAGAACGCGGACGGGGAGATCCGTTTCGAGGCGGAACGGGCCGCCTTCGCGCGCTTCGGGGCCTTCACGATCCATTGGGGCTGTATCGTCGTTTTGCTGGGAGGCGGGATCAGCGCCTTGCTGGGAGAAAGCGGCAAGCGGACGGCGGTGGAGGGGGAATCAATCCCCGTACTCGAATCCCGATACCGCGTCCGTTTGGATTCGTTCTCGATCGACAAATATACGGAAACCGAAAGATTTAAGGATCTCCACAAGGGCTACCGCAGCCGCATCACTCTCCTTGATGGGGAGCGCCCGGTCTCCCACGGCGAGATCCGCATCAACGAGCCGTTCGTGTACGACGGATTCCGGTTCTACCAGATGGACTACCGCGCTGCGGTGCCCGAGGTGACGCTGCGCTTGGCTTCGACCGGTGTCCCCCCGCAGGATCTGGCGCTGAGGGTGGGCGGCCCCGCAGTCGAAACCTCCGGGGGAATGCGGATGCGCGCGCTCGAATTTGTTCCGGATTTCGTGTTTCACGAGGGAAAGGGGGGGACGCGTTCTGAGGAATTTAAGAATCCTGCGCTGCTCGTCGAGACGACCGGGGCGGACGGAAGTTCGGCTTCTCAATGGATTTTCCCGGACGCCGAAGGGGCGTTTCACCGCGGAGCGGGCTCGCTGCGGGCGAGACTGCTTCCGGTTGCGCCGCGCTACGCGATCGGGTTGAAGACCGTGCGCGATCCCGGTCGGCCGGTACTCTATGCCGGCTTGATCATTCTGATCGCGGGGACCTTCATGAGCTGCGCGCTATTCCATCGCCGCGTGTTCCTGCGCGTCGCGAGCATCGAGGGCGGCGCCCAAGTCGCGATCGCCGGAATGAGCCGACGCAACCGGATCGGGTTTGAGGACGAACTTCGGCGGCTGCGTTCGTTTCTTGAGAGGGGCGGGTAGCGGGAATGGAACTCTTCGCGGCGGCGTTCAAGTCGGCGATTCTGCTCTATTTCCTGGCGGCTTTAGGGGCGCTGGCCTCGGCCGTTTTCGGCGTCCGGCGGCTGCGTCTGGCTACGGTGCTGGCCGTTTGGGCCGGGTTCGCCGCGCACACCGGGCTTATGGGACATCAGATCTGGATTTCCGGAAGGCCGCCGCTCTCAAACATGTACGAGACGGATTTGCTTTTAGCCTGGTTCGTCGTGGCCGCGAGCCTCCTCCTGGAGCGCAGGCACAAGACCCCGATTCTCGCGGTGTTCACGCTTCCCCTTGCGGTCTGCCTTCTCGGATTGGCGTCCTTTAACGTGAAAGAAGCGCTGCCGTTGATGCCCTCTTTGCGCAGCAACTGGCTGTTGATCCACGTCCTGGCCTGCTCCATCGCCTACGCGGCGTTCGCAGTGGCCTTCGCGTGCGGCGCATTTTATCTGATTTTCGAACGCGGACGAGGGGAGCGTGTTCCGTTCTTCGGCGACCGGGCGTCGCTGCTGGCCTGGCTCGATGCGGTCGGTTTGCAGATGGTCGATTTCGGTTTTCCGTTTTTGACCATCGGGATCGCCACCGGCGCCGTGTGGGCGGATCTGTGCTGGGGGACCTATTGGAGTTGGGATCCGAAGGAGACCTGGTCTTTGGTAACCTGGTTGGTGTACGCGATCTGCCTTCACATGCGCCATGTTCACTCGTGGCGGGGGCGCTGGGCCGCGGCGGCCTGCGTCGTCGGCTTCGTCTGCGTCCTGTGCACATACTGGGGCGTCAACTACTTTTTCTCCTCCCTGCACGCCTACGCCTAAGGAGCCAAGCGCTCAGTGTTCGCCGTCGTATTGCGCGAGCCGATTGTAAAGTGTTTTCGAATCGATTCCAAGCATCGCCGCGGCCTTGCTCTTGCGCCCTCCGGCTTTCGCGAGCGTCGCGAGGATGTGGGTGCGCTCGACGCTTTCAAGCGAATGAGCCCCCGCCTCGACGCCGGTGCCGACTCGGGGCAAGGAGAGATCGCTCGCCCGCACGAGACGCTCCTCGCACAGCAGCACCGCGCGTTCCAAGGCGGCGCTCAACTGGCGGGCGTTCCCGGGCCACGGATAGGACTGCAGGCGCCGCTTCGCGCATGCCGCAAGCCCCGCCGGGGGATTCTCGCGCAATTGCCGGTGCTTCTCGAAGAACAGCTCGGCCAGCGGTAAAATATCCTCGGCGCGTTCGCGCAGCGCCGGCATGCGCACGCGCAGCACCGTGAACACGTCCCGGAGTTCCTCGAGGAAGCGGCCTTCGCGAACCGGATCGGACAAATCGCCGCGCGAGACACCGATTACCCGCATCGGCGCGAGGCTCGTCGCGGTTTCCTGCAGATGGCTCAAGAGGCGCTGCTGCAGCGTGAGCGGGATGCGCTCGACGGACGAGAGCATCACGACGCCGTCTTCGCGAGCAAGGAGCATGCCCGGCTGTTCCGGGGAGCCGAACAGCAGGCGTTCCAGCGCGGCCTCGGTCTCAAGATCGCAATCGGCGGCCAGAAACGGCCCGTCAGCGCGCAGGCTCTCGCGGTGGACGAAGCGCGCCGCCAGTTCCTTTCCCGTTCCCAGTTCCCCTTCGATGAGCATCGGCGAGTCCGATTCGGCCGCGCGGCGAAGCGAATCGCGAGTCCGCGCGAGCGCCGGACTGGGGCCGATCAGTTCGGTCGGACCCATCCGGCTCGCCAATTCGAGGCGCAGCGAGCGGTTTTGACGGCGGACTCGGGCTTCCTCGTGCGCGTGTTCGATGAGGCGGATCAATTTCGACAGGTCATAGGGCTTGGAAAGGTAGTCGTAGGCGCCGAACTTCATCGCCTGGACCGCGGTGCCCACCGAGGCGTTTCCCGTCAGCATGATCACTTGGGTCGCCGGATGCGCGGCACGAATTCGCCGCAGGATGGAGATTCCGTCCTCGCCCGGAAGGACGATGTCGAGCAGCGCCACGTCGATGCGCTGCTTTCCGAGGATGTCGAACGCCCGCCAGGCTTCGCCGGCCGCGTGGACGGGAAAGCCCTTACGTTCGAACTCCTTCTGGAGCAGCGCGCAGAGGCGCGGCTCGTCGTCGACGATCAGTACGCTTGGGATTCGCTCGGGCACGGTCTTAACCTCCGGGTTCAACATCAACGGGAAGGGTCATCTCGAAAACGGCTCCCCCGGCGGGGTGGTTTGCCATGGAAATCGTCCCGCCGTGGGATTGCGCGATGCGACGGCAGATCGAGAGCCCGAGTCCGGTCCCCTTGCCTGCGGGCTTGGTCGTAAAAAACGGGTCGAAGATGCGCTCGGCGTGCTCCGGCGCCACGCCGGGGCCGCGGTCTTGCACCGAGATCACCGCGTTCCCGTTTACTCGTCGGCTTGAGACGACGACCCGCTCTCCGGGAGGCGACGAATCGAGCGCGTTCAGGTAAAGGTTCACGATGGCCTGATGCAGCTGCGACGGATCCCCCCGCACCGGGAGCGGATCGCGCGCGAGCTTAAGTGCGATCGCTTCCTCCTTAGTGCCGAGGTGAAGCGCCGAAAGCGGCACCGCGCCGCGGGCCAGATCGTTTAAGTCGACGCGGCGGCGTTCGGGTGCGTCTTGGCGCGCGAAATCGAGCAGATTTGCCGTAATCTTCCGGCAGCGTTCGATCTCCTCGCGGATCGCGCCCAAATATTCCGGAAAATCCTCAAAGCCCGCTGCCGCACGCAAGGCGGGATTTTCCGCTCGTTCCTGCAGCGCTTGGGCGCACACGCCGATGGTGTTGAGCGTATTGTTGATCTCGTGCGCGACGCCGCTTGCCAGTTCGCCGACCGCCGCGAGCTTCCCGGCGTGGATCAGATCCCGCCGGGTTTCCCGAAGCTGCGTGCTCGTTCGGTTGAAGGCCTTCGCGAGGCTGGAGATTTCATCGGAGCCGCTCTCGTCGGCGGGGGGGCCGTCGTCGCCGCGGCCGATCCGCTCAACCTTCCCGATCAGGCCGTCGACGCGGTTGGAAAATCGGAGCGTAAGCCAAAATCCCGCGATGAGCTTCACGATCAAAAGCGCCGCGGCGGCCAGCACCCAAATGAAAACCAGCCGGGACAAACGCTCGCGCAACCGTTCCTCACTCATGCCGACCTGAAGGCTGCCCAGTTCTCCGTCGAGCACGGGCACCGAGATTTCCCGGATAGCGCCGCGCTCCGGCGTTCGGATGTGCAGAGTCGCGCGCGGCTCGAGTCCGGCGCGCAGCGCAGCCAGGCCGCGGGGGAAGCCGTTGAGAAAGGAATGGGCCGCCACCTTGCCGTTGGCCGAGAGCAGGTAGATGTACGCCACGTCCTCGTTTTGCGCTTGCAGATCGACGAGGATTTGGTGCAGCGCGTAGGTGTCCGCGTTGAGCAGCATTTCCCGGCTTGCGTTCGCGGCGAGCGCGCCGATCGCCGTGCCGCGCTTTTGCATCTCTTCGCGCAGTAGAGTCCCCAAGGCGCTGTGGGTGCCGCCGACGAGAACCGTTCCCAGCGCGACGACGAAAAACGCGGTTCCCGCGAGCAGGTCCCCCTTGATGCTGCGGGCGAAGGGCCAGCGCCGGGTCCTCATCGCTTTTGGTCCCCCCATGCCCCCCGATCGAGCCGCCGGACCGCGTCGTAGTTAACCGCTTCGGCGGGGGAGAATCGTTCGAGGCCGATTTTCGCGAGTTGGGCGCGTCCCTGCGCGTCTTCGTGCAGATGCAGCAGCGCCTGCTGCAGCCTTGCCGTCAACGCGGGGTCGGCGTGCGGGTGAACGATAAGAGGAGGCGGGCCGTAGGGGGGCGAACGCAGGATGACGCGGAGTTTCGACGCTATCGCGGGCTCCTGTTGGACCATGCGGTCGAAGACGATGTCCGAGACCGATGCCGCGTCGACGACGCGGTCCGCCACCGCGCGGATCGATTTGTCGTGGCTGCGAGTATAGATCACGCGGCTGAAGTACGAGCCGATGGATTCCCCGCTCCCGCGGAGCAGATCGGCGGGGTAGAGCAGCCCGGAGGTGGAGAGCGGATCGGAAACGGCGAAGCTGCGGCCGCGCAGTTCGTCGAGCCGCCGGATGGGGCCGGCTGCGGAAACGATAAGCAGAGCGTGGTAGGAGGTCGTTCCGGCCCGCAGCGGCACCGCGATGATCTTCGCCCCGAACTCGTGTTCGGCCCGGACGAAAGGTCCGCTGCAGACCAAGGCGGCGTCCGCGACCCCGTGCTGCACCAGCGCGAGTATGTCGCCGTAGGTCTGGCGGTGGAGAAACTGCACCTTCATCCCCATCCTTTCGCCGACCGCCTCGAATATTTCGGCGTAGTGGCGGGAGCTCCGTTCCGCCGACTCCATCGGCGCGATGGCGATGCGCAGCAGCCGTTTTTCCGCCGAGGAGGACGGGGGCGTCTCGGTGTCCGCCAGCGTCACCTGAGGAAGCGGCTCCCGGCAGGCTGCGGCGGCGGCAAGCAGCGCGAAGAGAACGGAAATATGGAGCGCGCGATTCACCCAATTAAGGTATGCAACGAAACTGCCGCCCCCGGCCGGGCCTACTTCGATTAACGAAGCGCCGCTATACTAGCGGCGTGGCGGAAGAAGACATTTCCCTACGCCTGCTCGTCTACAAGGCCTGCCTCGCGGCCGTATGGTCCGACGACTCGATGTCGGGCGCGGAGCGCCGGCATCTGGGCTCCTTGATCGAACAACTCGCCGAGAGCGAGGAGGAGCGCGGCGTGTTCCGGCGCCACTCTCTGGCGGAAATCAGCGGCGAGTTCGTACTTGATCAAGTGGCGGAACTCGGCGAGCGCGAGAAGCGGGCCGTCTTCGAATCCTGCCTCGCCGTGCTCGGCTCGGACAAGCACCTGAACGGCGCCGACCTTAAATTTCTCGCGCGTTTGCGCAAGTCCTGCGGCATCGGATTCTTTTCGTTTCACGCCCGGCTGTGGCGGCTGCGCCGTGAGGGCGTGCGGCTCGGGAGCCGCAAGCGGAAGGCGGCGTTGGCGATTTTCGCCCTGATCGCCGGGGCGTCTTTGATGGCGACCAAGCGCGGCGACCCGCGCGAACAGCTCAGCGGGCGCGAGGTGCTGCTGCCCGAAGTGGCGCTGCAGGACGAACCCGCGGGAAAGGGTTTGGAGCCGGAGTGGGTTTACCGCTTCACCCGGGACAGTTTCGCGACCGTCGAAGTGATGATCGACGGGGTGCCGAAGGTTCGCGGTTCGGCGTCCTTGATCGGCTACGACCGCTCCGGGGGGGCGTATCTGCTGACGAATCGGCATGTCGTCGCGCAGAAGATCAAGCCGGGGGAGACGATCGAGTACCTCGTCTTGTTTTGGAAGAACGCGAAGTACGGGGCGCGGTTGGATTTTATGTCCAAGAAATTCGATTTGGCCCTGCTCTATTTACCGGCCTTAGATCCCGCTCGTCCGGCGCTCCCGCTGCGTCCGCGCGCGGCGTTGGGGGTGGGTCAGCGCGTGTACGCGATCGGCAGTCCGCACGACCTGAAGCATTCGTTTACGGGCGGGCTCATTTCCGCGATGCGCGACGACTACCTGCAGACCGACGCGACCGCCGATCACGGCTCCAGCGGCGGGCCGCTGGTCGATGCGAGCGGACGCTTGTGCGGCGTGATGACGAAGGCGCATAAGAACAAGAACTTCAGTTTCGCGCATTACGCCGATCATGTGCTGGAGGCTTTGCAGGAGCGGCGATTGCGGGCGGGACGTTTAAAGCCGTGATCGAAATCCGGCGCGACGACTGGATCGGGGTGGTCGTGTCCTTGGGGCCGCCGTTTCGGATGGAGGCCTTTCAGTTCCGGCCTCGCGCGCAGGAGGGCGGGGGGCACAATCTCGATATCGACCAATCGCTGACCTGGACCGACGTGTTCAAGCGTTTCGGGCTGTTCTGGTTCGTGAAGGTGATGCGGCGGATTAAGGCGGGGGAGACGGTCACCGAGAAGGAGTTGATCGCGCTTCGCGATGCGCAGCCGCCGTGGTCCGCGCCGAAATCGTGGCGCGGCGTCGTCTAGCGCGCTACACTATCCGTGCCGGAGGGATGGCAGAGTGGTCGAATGCGCGCGACTTGAAATCGCGTAGGCGGGAAACCGCCTCGGGGGTTCGAATCCCTCTCCCTCCGCTCTTTCGCGGCACTTCTCAAGCTTTTTTGGGAAGTGCCGCGTCTTTTAGGGAACCAATTCGAGGGGTCAATCGTATATATGGGCATGGCGGAGGCCCCTTTTGTCCCTGTCGACGGAATCGAAAGGCGAATTTTTTTGATTCGCGGGCGGCGGGTCATGCTGGATAGAGATCTGGCTGAAATATACGGAGTGTCCACCAGGCGCCTTAACGAGCAAGTCAAGCGAAACCGGCGGAGGTTCCCCGATGATTTCATGTTCCTGCTCACCTTCGCGGAAGCCCGAGACCTAGCCGCTTCAAGGTCGCAATCTGCGACCTAGAAGAAGGGGCATAACGTAAAATATCGTCCGCATGCCTTTACAGAACACGGAGTGGTCATGCTGGCGAGCGTGCTGAATTCCCGCGTTGCTGTCGCCGGTAGCCTGCATGTCGTTCGCGCATTCGTCCACTTACGGCAGGTGATCTCCGCGCATGGGAACTTGGCGGGCCGGTTGAGTCGGTTGGAGAAGGAGAGCTTCGAACACGGGAAGAACATCCGTACTCTGTTTGAGGTTATTGAGGGCCTCATCCTTCCGCCGGAGCGTCCGCGCCCCCGCATCGGATTCAAGCAGAAGCCGAAATAGGCGCGTCGGTTCATCGCCTTGACCTCCAGAAATCCGGTATGATCTGGGTAGGCCGATTCGGTTTCTTGAGGATTTTAAAGCGGAATCGGTCCAGGAGGGTGAGGCCGGGAGCGGTTTGAGAACTGTTGCTCTCCCTCCGCCCTTTACTGGGGTCAGACCCTCGTAAAATATAGCCCGGCACAACCGTTGCGTTCCGGAAGGCATGCGACGTCCCTTTTGGGAACGCTTCCTCCGAATCCTTTTGCCGGCCGCGGCGGGTTGCTCGGCGCTCAGCCTGTCCGGCCGGCCGGGACCGGAATATCACGGGGAAACCGAAGGCTTCGCTATCAATGTGCTGAACTCGCTGCCCAAACAGAACGGCTCGATCTTCTACGCCGATCTCGGCCCGCCGGATTTGGACGTCGCCGCCTATCCCGTGACGCAGCAGGAAAACTACCGGCTCTTTCACGAGATCTGTTCCTCGTGCCACACGCCGGCGCGCGCGCTGTACTCGCAGCGCACGCTGCGCGGGTCCTGGGCGTACTACGTGGAACGTATGCGCATGCAGGGACAGTTCGAACCGAAGCGGCGCTTCACGACCGAGGAGGGGAACCGAGTCGTGGATTTTTTGGCGTACGACTCGGAGCAGCGCAAGGTGCGCGACTGGGACCGTTTCGAAGCGCAGTTGCGCGAACTGGGTGCGCTCTACCGGCGATGACGCGGACCCGCCGGGCTTAGGTCTTCGCGCGTTCCTTGAGCGCTTCGTCCAAGCGGTCGGCGTAATGGCAGGCGACGAGATGTCCTTTGGAGGCGTTCGGCGCGTCGGCGAGCGTCGGCTCTTCCTTCGCGCATCGCTCCGTCGCGAACCGACAGCGCGTGCGGAAGCTGCAGCCCGACGGGGGGTTGCGCGGGCTCGGGACGTCGCCCTCGAGCACCTGCTTGGTCGATAAATCGCGAGTCGGGTCCGGGACGGGGATCGCGGAGATCAGCGCCTGCGTGTAGGGGTGGCGGGGGGCTTTGTAGAGGTCTTCCGCGGCGGCGAACTCGACGATCTTCCCCAAGTACATGACGGCGATCCGGTCCGAGACGTGCTTGACGACCGCGAGGTCGTGCGCGATGAAGATGTAGGCCATGCCCATCTCGCGCTGCAGGTCCAAAAGCAGATTGAGCACCTGCGACTGAATCGACACGTCGAGGGCGGAGACGGGCTCGTCGCAGATCACGAGCTTGGGCTTGAGCGCGATCGAACGGGCGATGCCGATGCGCTGGCGCTGGCCTCCGGAAAACTCGTGCGGGAAGCGGTCGAACGCGCTTTCGGGAAGGCCGACGCGCTTGAGCAGCTTCTTGGCTTCCTCACGCCGCCACTCCTTTGTTCCGACGCCGTGAATCACGAAGGGTTCCTGGATGATGCGCCCGACGGTGTGGGTCTGATTCAAGGATTCATAGGGATCTTGGAAAATGATCTGAATGTCCTTGCGGACTTCCCGGAGTTCCCGGCGTCCCATCTTCGCGAGATCCTTGCCCTCGAAGAGCACCTCGCCTCCGGTCGGATCGTAGAGGCGCAGGATCGTCTTGCCGAGCGTGCTCTTTCCGCAGCCGGACTCGCCGACGACGCCGACGGTTTCGCCGGGTTTTACGTTGAAGGAGACCCCGTCGACCGCGTAGACCGTCGCGATCCGCCTAAACAGCACTCCCCCGTGGATCGGGAAATGCATCCGGACGGCTTTGACTTCCAGAAGATTCCCGCTCACCGGATTTCCTCGTGAAGTTCCTCGGTGCGGATGCAGCGGCTGAAGCCGATCTCGTCGAGCCGGTCGAGTTCGGGCATCGCGGCCTTGCAGTCCTCGACGCAGTGGGGGCAGCGGTTTTGGAAGCTGCAGCCTTCCGGCAAGGACGAGAAATCGGGAACCATCCCTTCGATCGTCGGGAGCATCGTTTTCGGTTCGGTGTCCAGCCGCGGGATGGATTCGAGCAGGCCCTTGGTGTAGGGGTGTCTCGGCTTTTTAAATAGATCGTTCACCGGGCGGCGCTCGACGACGCGGCCGGCGTACATCACGATCACCTCGTCGCAGACCTCGGCGATGACGCCGAGATCGTGCGTGATGAAGATGACGGCCATCCCGTGCTCCTTCTGCAGGCGCTTGATGAGACTCAGAATCTGGGCCTGAATGGTCACGTCGAGCGCCGTCGTCGGTTCGTCGGCGATCAGGATGTCCGGGCGGCAGGCGAGGGCGATCGCGATCATCACCCGTTGGCGCATGCCGCCGGAGAGTTGGTGCGGATACTCGTCGAGGCGCTTCTCCGGCGCCGGGATGCCGACCTCTTCGAGAAGGTTGATCGACGCGGTCTCGATGTCTCCGGGCGTCATCGACGGATGGTGCAGCACGTAGCTCTCGCCGAGTTGGCGTCGGATCGTCTGCACCGGATTGAGCGCCGTCATCGGCTCTTGAAAGACCATCGAGACCCGGTTGCCGCGGAAACGCCGCATCTCGCTCGGCGCCAGCTTCGTGAGGTCCGTGCCGTCGAGACTCACGGAACCCCCCTCGATGACGCCGGAAGGCCGGGGGAGCAGGCGCATGATCGCCAGCGAGGTCACGCTTTTCCCCGATCCGGATTCTCCCACGATGCCGAGCGTTTTCCCCTTTTCCAACTCGAAGTCCACTCCGCGCACGACGCGCACGGGCCCCGCTTCGGTGTCGAAGCGGACGCGGAGATCTTTGACTTCGAGAATCGGCGCCATTTAACCCCGCTTGTGCCGCGTATCGATCAAAGTCACCGGCGGAAAGCCCTTGCCGGCCTTCATCGCGGCCTGCGTTTCCTTCTTAATGTCCTCGTCGATCCAGAACACGCCGCCCCAGTCGCCGTCGAACGGATAGGTGGTGGCGTCCTTGGAGCGCATACTGGCGACGGGGTCGGGGAAGCGCATCCAGCGCCAATGGCCGAAGCGGATGTACGGCGCGGCCCACAGCGTTACGGTGTAGGCCTCGTCGTGAATGCGCTGCTGGATCTTGTGGGCGAGTTCGGCCTTCTTCTTCAGGTCGAACTCGTCTTTGTAGGCGACCAGCCACGGGTCGAGCACCTTGTCGTCGACGTTTCCGAAGTTGTTCGTCTGCGTCTTGTGCGCGTTGTCCGAGTGGTACTGCCCCCAGTACTGCATGCGGTCCTGGGCGCCCCAGCCGGTGTAGGCGATCTCGTGCTGCTTCTCCAGCATGGCCTTAAACGACGCCGCCCCGTCGAGCTTCTGCAGCGTCAGTTCGAGACCGGCCTTCTTCGCCTCTTCCTTAAGGATCACGAGCCGGTCGGCGTGGGTCGCGTAGCCGTAGGTCACCCGCAGCGAGAGACGCTTGCCGTTCTTGACGCGGATGCCGTCCGGACCGCGTTCGGCCCAGCCGGCCTTCTTGAAGTGCGCGTCGGCCTTCGCGAGGTCGAAGCGGCGGCCCTTGATCGTCTTGTTGTCCATCGCCCCGTGACCGAGGGTATTGGTCTCCATGCGCACATAGTCTCCGCGCAGCACGGTCTTGAGCACCTTGTCGATGTTGAGCGCGTGGGAGATGCCGATGCGGACGTCCTTGTCCTTGAGGATCTCGACATCCTGGTTGAAGTAAACGCCGTAGATGGGCTGCGGGCGCTGGTGGTAGAACCAGACCTTCTCGATGTAGCCCTTGTCGAACGGCTCGCCGGTCGCCTTATTGTGCCAATACTCGGGGATGACCAGCGGGAGCGCGTCGATCATGCCCTTCTTGAAATGCTCGAAGACCACGTTCGGGTCTCGGATCACCGTGACCTTCGTGAAGTCCGTGTTGAAGCGGTTCTTGAAGTACTTCAGGTCCTTCGCCCACCAGTCCTTCTTGCGCGCGAAGGTGACGAACTTGCCCTTCTCGATCTTCGAGATCTGGTAGGGGCCGGTGTTCGGCTCGATCATCCAGTTCGTGTTCTTGACCCAGTCCTTGTCGAGCAGTTTTTCATGAAAGTGCCGGGGCCGGATCTCCATCGTCGCGTAGTAGACGAGGTCCTGAAGGTTGCGTTTGTTGACGGACTTGATCGCGACGGTGTGGTCGTCGAAGACGGTGATCGTGTCGTACTCCTCGCCGTACTGCGTGTTGTACCACGGCGCGACGATCTCCTTCGAGAGGTAGAACTTCAGGCTGAACGCCACGTCATAGGCCGAGACGGGAACGCCGTCGGACCAGCGCGCGCGCTCGTCGAGCTTCAGGTAGAGCGTGTTCTGCTCCTTGTTGGTCGCCCAATGGGTGGCGAGGCCCGGAGTGAGGTTGCCGGTCTCGGGATGGATGTGCAGCAGGTCCATCTGATTGTCGAACAGGAAGGAGCGGAAGGACCCGTTGGAATCCGGACCGACGGTGCGCAGCGTGAGCGGAAACGAATCCATGTAGGTGTAGTAGGTGCCGCCCTTCTTCGCGTTCGGCGACGCGAACACCGGGTCCGAGTCGTTGGTGAGCCACTGGATCCCCTTGGGGAGCGCGTCGGCGCGGGCGAGCTTCGGGTGCTTGAAGAGTTCGTCGAGACCGTCTTTGTAGATCCCGGCGGCGGCCGTTCTCTCGCTCCCGGGCTCCGCCTTAGGGGCTTCTTCGGCCTTTTTGGAGCAGGCGATGCCCGTCAGGGCCGCCGCGACGATCAAAGATAGAATGCGCTTCATAGAACCTCTCTATTCATAAACGGTGTGCTTCTTGGGATCAAACGCCTCGCGAACGGCTTCGCCGACGAAGGTCACCATCGTCAAGAGCAGGATCATCGAGACGACGACCGAGGAGACGATCCACAAGGCGTCGAGATTCGAGGTTCCCTGCCGCAGCAGTTCCCCCCAGCTCGGCGTCGGCGCCGGCAGGCCGAAACCGAGGTAGTCCAGCGAGGTCAAGACGACCACGCCGGAGGAAATCGAGAACGGCATGAAGGTGACGATGATTGAAATCGTGTTCGGGATGATGTGCTGGAAGATGATGTAGGGGTCCGAGGCGCCCATGGCGCGGGCCGCGAGCACGTATTCCCGGCTTTTCTGCTTATAGGTGGCCGTGCGCATGTACCAGGTCATCTGAATCCAGCCGAAGAAGAGCATGATCATCATCAACGTGAAGAAATTCGGGATCATGATCGACGCGACGATGATGATGATGTAGAGAAACGGCACGTTCGCCCAGATCTCGATGATGCGCTGGAAGAACAGGTCGAATTTCCCGCCGAAATAGCCCATCGCGCAGCCGATCGTGACCCCGATGGTGTAGTTGCACAAAAGCAGCAGGATCGAGAAGACGATCGCGGTGCGAAAACCATAGACGAGGCGCGCGAGCACGTCCCGGCCGGTCGAGTCGGTGCCGAGCCAATGTCCGGACCCGGCGTCCGGGGCCGTCGGCGGGTAGATGCCTTCGGTCAGGTCGTTCTCGTAGGCGTTGTAGGGCGCCGGCGGCAGCAGCACCCAGTTGCCGCGACCCTCCGCCTTGAATTTCCTTTTAAGTTCGCGGTACTTCGTCTCGTAGCGGTAGTCCAGGCCGAAGGTCGTTCCGGGGAGGATCGAACCGTAGGTGGGGAAATGAAACCGTCCCTCGTAGCGCACGATTAGGGCGCGGCTGTTGACGAACAATTCGGCGCCGAAACTGAGCAAAATCGCCGCGGCCAGAAAAATCGCGGAGTAGTAACCGCGCTTGATCGAGCGAAACCGGTGGATCTTCTTGCGGGTAAGCGGATCGAGCGGGAGGGTCGTCATTTGAACTGCACCCGCGGGTCGACGACCGCCACGCAGATGTCGGAGAGGATGTTCCCGACTAAAAAGAGCAGCGAGGAGATCACGAGGATGCCCATCACGACGGGGTAGTCGCGCTCGACGATGGAGTCAAAGCCGAGCAGGCCGAAGCCGTTGATGTTGAAGATCGTCTCAACGAGAAAGGAGCCCATCAGGATCATGGAGACGTTGTTGCCGAAATGGGTGGCGATCGGAATGAGGCTGTTGCGCAGGGCGTGCTTGAGCACCGCGCCGCGGAAGTCGTTGCCCTTGGCGATCGCGGTGCGGACGTAGTCGGCCGCGAGGTTGTCCATCAGCGAATTCTTCATCAAGAAGGTCATCACCGCGAAACTGCCCGCCATGTAGGCGGTCAGCGGCAGCACCGCGTGGTGCAGGATGTCGAGCATCTGTCCGAAGCGGCTCAGTTCGTCGAAATTCTCGCTGGTGAAGCCGCCCATCGGGAAAATCTCCCAATAGGACGCAAACAGCACCAGCATGAGGATGCCCACGACGTAGTTCGGGATCGCGTAGCCGACGAAAACGAAGATCGAAGAAATGTTGTCGATCACGGTCTTGTGCTTGATCGCCTTGAGAATCCCCAGCGGGATGCAGATCATGTAGGTGAGCACCATCGTCACGGTGCCGTAGAAGATCGAGATGGGGAAGCGGCCCTTGATCAGGTCCCAGACAGGCTCGTTGTAGCGCGTCGAAATGCCGAGATCGAGGACGAGAATCTTCTTGAGCCAGAGGACGTAGCCCACGAGCACCGGCTTGTCGAGGCCGTAGTACTCCTTAAGATCCTGGATCTGTTCTTCGGAAAGCGCGGCCTGTCCGACCTTTCCGCTGTCTCGGACCTGGTCGCCCTGCATCGACTGGGCCTCGGCGATCATCCGCTCGACCGGTCCCCCGGGGACGAAGCGGGTCACCGCGAAGACCATCATCGTCACCCCAAGGAAGGTGGGGAGGATTAAAAGAAAGCGTCTGGCGAAATAAGCGCTCATGCGGCGCCCCCATTCTAACAGATTGACGTCCGTTCGGGTCCCGGGGGTGGGCTGTACTCTAGTCCAAATTTCCTACACTAAACGCGGGTCTTTAGACCTAATCCGCCTTGGAGGTGCTTTTATGGTCCTTCGCATTCTCGCCGCATCCCTTTTCCTTTCGGTCCCGTCCGCCCGGGCGTTCGACGCCTCCGCGGCGCTGAAAACCGCCCGCACGGCCGTCGCCGAGGACCGCAGCCCGGCCCCGCCCTCGGGACCGGTGTTCGACTCGGCCGGGGTCGGCTTCGACGCCGGCAACGAATTCGACGCGACGCCGCTGTACGGAGAGGTCTCGGTGACCTGCTTCGACAACGGCCGCAGCGAGTTCGCTTCCTTCCGCTGCCGAGACGAGATCCTAGAGCCCTTTGATCATGTCCGCTTCACGGGACCCGCGGGGGTCGATGCCGACGCGGTGGAACTGAGCGCGCGCTGGGAAAACGGCAAGACCCGCAGCAAGAAGGGCGGCTACGACGCGGACTTAGGCCGCAGTTCCGGGCATTTCAATCTCTGGATCGCGACGCTTCTGCAGCGCCCGCTGCTCGATTACGGCGCGAACGCGGTGCATTTCGTCATGAAGAAGGGCGGGTCTCGGGTTGCGGAGGGGGATTTCACCGCGACCGTGCGAAAGGCCCCGCGCCGCGAGTGCCGCTACCGGCCGCATTACACCTCGCACAACGCCAACGACTGCCGCGCCGGTTCGACGAGCGTCTGCGGAAGGATGTTCCGCGAGCAGAGCTACTGCCGCTGAGCGCTGGCAAAGCGGTCGTCTCTTCCTTATGCTAAGCCCGCATGCGGGAATTACTGCGCGTCTGGAAAGATCGCCGGGGCCGACAGCACGAGGGCATGATCGTCGTCGCCATCATCGGCATCCTCGCCGCGATCGCGATGCCGAAATTCGCCGAACTGATCCGCAAGTCCAACGAGGGCGCCACGAAGGGAAATCTCGGGGCCGTCCGCTCGGCGCTGTCTATCTTCTACGGCGATACGCGGGGAGTCTACCCGGCGCATCCGGCCCTGTTGACGCTCGAGGGCCGGTACCTCGCGGAACTGCCGAAGGCGAAAACCCCCCAATATCACCCGGACTCGAACGCGGTGGTTTTGGGTTTGGGCAAAAGCGACCTCAACGATCAAGGGGGCTGGCTGTTCATCGCCGATCCTGCGGACGAAGATTACGGAACGATGTTCGTGAACTGCACGCATACCGATTCCAAGGGGGTACGATGGTTCGCGTACTGAGCACGGCGCTGCTTCTCTTGGCCGGCTGCGCCCGGGGACCGGTCCCGTCGGTCTCCGAGCATCGAGTCGTGCTGGAGAGCGGACATATCTACGCGCGGCGCGCGGGTGGAGCGCGCGGACTTAAAACCCTTTTGCCGGACTCTTTTGGGCGTGTCGGGATTTGAACGCGAGGCCTTGGCCTTCTGCCGCGCGCAGCATGTCGTCGAGGAGGAGCCGCGGCTGAAGGCGATCGAGGAGGGCTTTAATGCCGGGCCGGCGTCTTTCGCGCCGCCGCCGATCCCGGCCGCCGAGGCCGCCGCCAGGCGCGAGAAGCTCGCGGCGGTCTCAGTGCGCGTTGCGGCGCTGAGCTTCGAGGCGCTGCGCCGGGATTTGGACCGGGCCGCCGAGGCGGCCCGCGCGGGGGACCGCGCGGGCTTTGCGGCCGCGCTCGACGGGGAGGCGCTCTCGGGCGGGTTTCGTTCGGGGGTACGGCTCGCGCGCGGCGGCCTGCCGGACTGGGCGGTCGAGGCGCTCGCGGCTCGCGCCTGCCGCGGCGATTCTTTGGCCGATCGCGCGGTGCTGGGGGCTTTTCCGGAGATCGAGAAGACTTTGTCGGCCGCGGCCCGGACCCGTTTGAAGGACTGCGACGACTCGCCGCTGGCGCGGCGGGCGCGGGAGCGGCGTTGAGATACGGGATGGAAAACAAGGCGCCCGGCGCTTCCGCCATCGAGGGAGCGCGGGCGATTTCAGGCGCCGCGCTTTTCTTCGCGGCCTATGCCGCGCGCACGGACTACGAGGCTCTCGGGCCGAAGTCATTTTGGCTCTATGTCGTTTGCGCCGTCGTCTTTTTGGGCTGCGCGCTGTGCGGGCCGGTGTGGGTGTTCGACGCGCCCAACGCGCGCCAAGCCCGGGACCGCGCGGCGTGGGCCCGGGATTGGGCGTTGGGGATGGGGGTACTCCTGTACGCGGGGGTCTTCTTCAATCCCGCGGCGGCTTCCGCTGAGGCGAACCTGTGGCTGGCGTTGGGCGGTCCACCGGCGGCGTTTTTGCTGTGGCTCGATTGGCCCTGGCGGCGCTTGGCCGCGTTGGGCGCGCGGCGCATCCCCGACCTCGATGCCGAGGCCTTCGAGCACGAACGCTACGCCGCCCGCGAGAATTACCGCGGCGCTCCGGATTTGCCCGAGGGCGTCGAGGAACTGCTGATTTCCTCAGGTTCCTTTCAGGTGGACCGCGCCCGCATGCTGGAAAAGCTCAAGCTCTTCCAGAGCGGCTCGCCGGAGTCCTTTCTTCTGAGTTGGGTGCGGGCCGCGGTGCTTTCGAAGGCGGCCCGGATCGAACTCAAATCCGACGGCGGGGTGTTGCTGTTCAGCTTCGACGGCAATCCGCTCCGGCGCGAGTGGGTCGACGATCCCTATGCCGCGCTTTTCGACGGGGGCCCGGATTCGGAGCGGCACAAGCACATGGCTTACGGTCTGCTCGCGGCGCTGCGGCTTTTGCCGGCCGAAGCCTTGGTCGTTTCTGGCGGCGGGCGCGCCCACTTGGCCGCCAAAGGCGGGGGGGGAACGGACGCTCGCGCCGGTTCCCGAGGCGTGGACGACCTTCGCGCTGCGCTTTGACGGCTGGGGCGGTTCGCGGCGGGTCGCCGAGGCGCTTGGGCGGCTGCGCGAGGGCTACGGCCTGACCGACACCGCGCTCGTGATCGACGGGGAGATGCTGGACGCGAATCGTCTCCCCGGCGAGCGTTCCGATCCGCTGCCCTTTTCCACCAAGACGATTCGCGGCTTCGTGTATGCGCGCACGGAGCAGGACACGGAATGCCGCGTGCGCTTCTACTACCACGGCGCGCTGGCCGCGGAGGAAAACGGGGGTTGGAGCCGACGCCCGTATCTCGCCTGCGTGCGCTACGAGGGCATGAAGCTCAACGGTTTCCTGTCCGGGTTGAGCGAGGGACGGGAGCATAAGGGGGCGGCCGGCGCGATCAAGAAGGCGGTTGCGAAGGTTCTTCCCAACGAGGGGTTGGGGTTCGGGGACTGGATCTTCCCGCGCGGGACTCTTGCTTACACGAAGGAAGGGTTGTGGGCGGCGGCGGCGGGGGCCGTGGGCGCGTTCGCCGTGTTTTCCGCGGCGGCGGCGTTGGGCCCCGACGCGGCGATGGTGCTCGCGCCCGCCTGCGCGCTGGTGTGGCTGCTGCTGTTTTTCTTTCTCGTCGGCTGGACGCTCCTGCGCCTGCGTGGGCGCCGCAATCCGTTTCGCCCAGGAAGGGCCTAGACTTAACCTAGGCCCTTGTGCTACTATTAACCTCTAAACGCCGACACCTCGGCCGAGGCCTATCCCCCGATGTTGAAGATTTTCTCCTCCCTTCTAGCCGTCTCCCTCACTTTTGCCGCGCCGCTGCGGGCCGCGATCGAGAAGGACGCGATGGGCTCCGCCTTCGATGGGCAGGGGGCGTCTTTGGAGGAGGCGTTGTCAGAAGCCGCGGGCGCCTCCCCGGTGCGGGGCTTCGCGGTCGGCGAGAACGGCAATCTGCGCGGCGTGCCGGTTCCGGGATCCGACTGGGTGTCGCTCGAGCCCGATGACGATTTGGGAGATTCGGACCCGGCGGCGGGAGACGACGACCGGTTCTGGGACCGGCTCAACGACCGGGCCTTCGATCAGGTTTGCAAATCCCTCAAGCTCAAGCTGAAACAGAAGGTCGACATCGCCGAATACGGCGAGACCGGCATCGAGGTCAACCGGCGCCTGCGCCGCTACCCGACCGGTACCTTCGCGATCGTCGATCGGGCGAAGATCGAATTGTCTCTGACGCATTCCGAAAAACTGCTCGATATCGTCGACCATGTGCCGGTCTCCCTGCGCCTGGGCGCCCGGTGGTGGGGGGAGTCCATCGTCGTTCGGCCGCTGGCGGGCAAGAAGTCCTGCGATGAGCTCGGGACGCTTCTGAAGGTTTGGGACTTTAAGACGATACTCCCCGCGAAGACCGAGCGCGTGCAGCAGATGGCGGTCGGCGAAGTGTGGAAGATGCCGATCTACCTGCGCATGGGCTTCGGAGCGGGCGTCGGCTACGCCAACGAGGACATGCCGGTATCCATCGAGTTCGGCCGCGATAAGGAAGGTTCGGCTACGGTCTCTCTCTACCGCATGTCCGAAGACAAGCTTCGCTTTCGCATCCGGCTGGAGCAAGCCAAGATCCTTACGAAGGGAGGCAGCGTCGTCCACTATGTGCCGGCCGTGGCGTTCGGGCTCCCCAGCGTCGAGATATTCCTGGTCAAACAGCTCGTCGGGCTCATTGACAGACAGATCGCCCGGGAGCTTAACCAATACACCGCGGTGCAGCTCGGGCTTACTCACGAGAACCGCGACGGCAATCGTCTCCTTCTGGAGTTTATCCTCGATCCCCGCGACGACCGGCAGATGGAGCAGCTGATGCAGGTGCTGCGCGGCGACCTGCACACGCTCAGCGTGCTGCGCCGCATGGTCAGCAACAGCGTCAAGATTCTGCGCGACGACCGCAATGCGCGCGAGAAGCTCGACGATATATCCCGTAAATACGGGGAGACCGTCGGCCGCGATCCGAGTTTCGCCGGTCTCGATGAGTACGAGCGCGACACCGGGAACTTCCGCTTCGTGCTTCCGTTTCTCGTGGACCACCGCTCGCATGACGGGGTCGAGAAGGACCGCTACGTGATCGCCGACGACGAAGGGACCGAGGTCCGCGTCCACCGCGTCAACGATGGCGGGGAAACCGCCTGGTTCGATATCCCCTTCTTGGGCCAGTGGGTCAAGCACAACGAGCAGAAGACCGCGCAGGTCTTCACCTTTAAAGACGCCACCGGCGCGCAGTCCGAGCCGGTCGCGGTGTATGTGCATCAGGAGGGCTTTTTGCGCAAAGGCGCTCCGACCGCGCGCGGCATGGTCGAGAAGGCCGACGAGGTGATGAAGTATGCCGGCGTCGCCGGGGCCGGGACGAACGCGCGCACGCGCCTCCCGGTGGAGGACCTGTTCCCGAAGGGCTCTCTTTACAACGAGCGCCGGGGGCCTCGGAGCAACGGCAAGGGCTTCGAGAATACCAGGACCGCGAAGGGCTACAAGCGCGGCGTGATGACCTTCAGCCTCGCCTTCGGCGCGAAGGCCGTGCGCGACGTCGTGTTCGCCCCGGCCGACACGGTGCTCAAGGCCTACGCCAACACGTTGAGCGGCCAGGATCAGCGGATCATGATGGAATTGATCCGTCAGGGTCAGATCGGCCCGGACAGCAAACTGCGCTACAACACCAACAAGGTCGTGCGCGCGGTCGGCGGGTCGGTTTTCGGCAAGGGCGGCCAGAACGACCGCCAGGACGTGTACTGGGTCGCCCAGAAGGCTTCGGACATCCTGCGCGATCTCGCGAAGGTGCGTGCGGCGAACGATCCCGACGAGCGGGCGAGACTTTTCGCGAAAGTGCTGGGCGGGGAGGCGAAGTCGGATCTCGCCTACGATTCGATTCTCAAGGTGTTCGTCCAACTCGTCGATCCGATGGATCTCTCCGCCGAGTTCTACGTCCGCGTCGACAAAAAACAGAAAGGCGAGAAGGACGTCGACCGCCGCTTCGCCTACAACCGCGAGATGGACGACGCCGAACTCGTCGCCGGCATGAGCCGCACGCGCCGCCGCTTCGAGCCGCCGCCGGAACTGAACGACTAAGGAAGCGCTATAATCGGGGCATGGAAAACCGCATGCTGCGCCCCGAGACCAGCCTTCTGCTTGTCGTCGACATTCAGGAGAAGTTCGTCCCGATCATTGACGGCTGCGGCCGCGTGATCGCGAAATCGAAGATCCTGCTCAAGGCCGCGGGGCTGTTGGGCGTTCCCGTGATCGTCAGCGAGCAGTACCCAAAAGGGCTCGGGCGCACGACGGCGGAACTCGTCGCCGCGTATCCCGAGGGAGTCGAGGTCCTCGAAAAAACCGCGTTCGGCTGTCTCGGCGACGAGGCGATCCGCGCGCGCGTCGACGCGCTCGCCCGACGGCAGGTCGTCGTCTGCGGCATCGAAACGCATGTCTGCGTCAATCAAACCGTTCACCAACTGCTCGCGTCCGGCCATCAAGTGCACTTGATCGAAGAGGCGATCGCTTCGCGCGCGGCGTCGAACCGCGAGGCGGGCTTGGCGAAGATGCGCTCGTCCGGGGCGATCCCCTCCTGCGTCGAGACGGCGTTGTTTGAATGGATGGGCGACGCGAAGCACCCGCGCTTTAAAGAAGTTCAGGCCCTGATTAAGTAGCTTCGCCGGCTGTCCTTGTAGCCCCGGTGAAAGCCGGCACAGCGGGGCTTCCGCCCCGCTAGAAGGGCAGGACTTTCCGGACGTTGGTCTCGATCTCGAAGAAGGTCGTGTCGGGACCTTTCTCCATCGTCGAGCAGACCTCCGCGCCTTGAACGGACTTGATCAGGTACTGGAAGTAGTGCCGCAGTTCCGACTCCGGAGCGCGGGAGAAGAAGTGGTAGCGCATCAAGGTCTCGCCGTTCTTCTCGGCCATGTCCTTGCGGTAATCGCGCAGCGCGCTCAAGCCCATCGAGTAGATCTTGCTGTCGGGGTGCTGGAACACCTTCCCCGCGTGCGGACAGGCGTAGGCGTCCTTGCCCTGCTTCCTGACGAGCTTAAATTTCAGCAGGTCCTTCAGCGCGCTTTCGATCTTCTTTCTATCGAAGCCGGTGGCGTCCGCGATCGTGCCGGCGTCCCAGGCGCCCTTGTCGTGCGAAATGATCGTGAAAGTCCAATAATTCTCGGGAGATTTGCACTGCCACTCGCTCTGCTCGCGGCTGAGATCGAAGGTATGGGCCTTGTTCACGCGGGCCATGGAATCCACCAGCGGGGATTCCGCGGTCTTGAACTTGTCCGGCGCCGGTCCGAGAGTCTGAACGATCAGATTGACGAGTTCTTCGGATTCCGCGGTCGAGTTCAGGTACCCGAGCACGAAGGCGCGTGCGCGGTCGCGGTCGACCAAAAGTCCCAGCGCGACCGCGATGCGGTCGATCAGTTTGCCGCTGGGCATGGTTTTGCCGCTTTCGACGTTCAAATAATGCCGGTAGGTACACCCGAAGAACTTCGTGCCGCCGTTGCGGTTGTAGAAGCCCCTTGAGGAAGTGTAGCCCGCCTGCTCGCGAGCGTGGCGCAGAACGTCCGCGAATTTAGCCATGGCTCAATATTACCACAAAAGAAAGACCCCGCCGGGTGGGGATACCCGGCGGGGTCGTTTCCTGTAGATTCAGGTCAATCGCCGTTAGGCAGCGGCGCGGAGGGCATATTCTTCGAGGGTTTGACGGCCCCGGACTTGGTCCCTGAACGTACCGCGCAGCGACCGCCCCCTCCTGAAGCGCCGTCGCTGATCGCGTCCTGCATCGGTTCTCCGTGTTCGCTCCCGTCCGCCGGGCGCCGCGGGCTGGTTTTGCTCGGGGATTCGGTCGGCTCTTCCCGAGGCGCGGTGGGCTCCGAGGATCCTTCCTTCCATTTTTTGAGCGGGACGCAGGCGTCGATTCCGCCGCCGCCGCCGGGTCGGGTTTTCAGTTTCGCCTTTCTCGCCTGCTGCGCCCGTTGTTTGAATTCGCCTTTCTTCTTCTTTTGCAGCGTCTTGGACTCCTTCTTAATCGACCCGATCGCGTCGAGGGCGCCTTGGCCGATGCTGAAAGACCCGAAATCCTCGGCGCTCGCTGACGCCGTCGCTAGAACGAACGCTCCAATCGCCGAAATGACTTGTTTTCTATTGAACATTTCCCACCTCCAAGCGGCGATTGTGAGATCCGCCTTGCTTTTATCGTAGCCGGGGCTAAGTCCGGGGGCCTGTGCGGGAAGACCTAGTCCCCTCTGCGTCCCTTGCTCCAGAAGCGTCTCTGCGCGGATTCGTCATGATGTAGGAAGCCTTTATTCTCAAGAAAAACTTCCCTTTAGGCCTAGGTTTCGGGGGGCCCTAGGGTGGTGGCTTTGGGCCGTGCTTTTCGGCATCCTGAAAGTACAGGTGGAGGAAATGAAGATGAATCACAAGTACCTTTATAATGCGCTCGCCGCGGTTTTGATCGCGGCCTTCGCGGCTCCCGCTTTCGCGGCGGTCAACACCAAGGACGACGGGCTCGAGGGCCGGGAAGTCGGAACCCCGATCCGAGTCAAGAAAAACGGGAAATGGGTGTGGGACATCTGCGTCCCGACCCCGGGCATGAAATGCGATTTTAACGGCCAAATGAAGGTCGCGAAAAGCGCCGAACAGGAGGCCTGCGAGGCGAATCCCGAGCTTTGCGATCTCACGAAAGGCGCGAAGGGCAGGCTGCTGACGAGTCTTGACCCGAACGCGGGTGACGCGCGTCCTCCGAGCGGCATTTCCGCCGCCGACCGCGAGGGTCGGAAAGTCGTATGCTCCGCGGAGCATCCCGAGAATTGTTCTCCCGGTCAGCAGATGGGAGGCGATCCGTCGGACGGTGATGCTCCTGCGGGCGCCAAGCAGGCGAAGAAGAAGGGGCAGCAGATGGGCCCGGACTTGAAGGAATTTATGAAGCAGGGTTTTGAGAGGTTCGCGGAACTGGGATTGAATTAACGGCGAATCACGAACATACTTAAGGAACGAACATGAAACTCCTCGACGGCAGAATCGAGATTCCGTCTTGGGCCGTGCGCTTATTCGGCGTGGCCTTGGCGGTCGCGATCTATATCGGAGCGTACAAGGCGCTGGCCCCCGAGGACCGAAAAGCCGTCCGCCGCGCGGTCGCGGCGCAGGTGGTCGATCGGATCGTTCCATCCGTTCGGGGAGAGCAGATGCGCGTCACGCCCGCGAGCGTCGTGGGCGGTCTTTCCGCGAGGGGCGAGCAAATGCGCGTGGGAGACTCCTCGACCGCCGGCATCGACGCGCGCGGCGAGCAAATGCGGGTGTCTCCGGCTGGGATTTCCGAAGGGATGACGGTGCGGGGCGAACAAATGCGGGTCGCCGACGAAGGTGTTTCCGAGTGCGCCGCCGATGAGAACTGCAGGGTTCGCGAGAACGATACCCCGGTGGGCGAATGGGGGATGAAGGTTCCGGACATCGAGAAGGTCGCGGAACGGGAGAAGGCGGGCCTCTAAATTTCCGGTTATAATGCGGGAGTGAAGAAAAGCGACCGGTCGCAGTGGGCGGTTTTAATCGGAGCCGCAGTCGTTCTTGGAGGACTGTTCGTCGCGGCCCGTCAGCGCGGCGCGAATCTCCTTCCCGCCCGCTCCGGTTTCGGTGAAATGTCTTTGCCGACGGTCGGGGGCGGGGAAGCCGCTTCGTTAAGCTCCTGTCCGACCGCCCGCTGCTTGACCGTGTATCTGGCGCCGTGGTGCGGGGTCTGCCGGGCGTCGACGGATCTGGTTAAGGCGCTTCGCCCATGGCTCGCCGAGCGCGGGATCGCGACCCGCATCGTCATCGGCCGCGACCGTCCGGCGGAGGTGCGCGATTACGCGAGCAGTTTCGGACCGGACACTTTGATGGATCCCGAAGGGACCGTCCCGTTAAAGGGCGGGGTCCCGCAATTTCTCGTGTCGAATGGGGAAGGGGCGATCCTGAGAAGTCAGCCGGGCGTGCTGCGCATCGTCTCCCCGCCGATTCCTGAGAGCGAACTCGAGGCCCTTTCCAGGGCGCTCGGCCTGATCTGATCTAGTCCGTGACGAGGAGAGACGGGGACGTTCCCGCCGCGGGAAGTTCGACCTTGACGGTCGTCCCTTGGCCTTCCGCGCTTTCGACCCCGATTACCCCGCCGTGCGCTTCAATGATGCGCTTGGTGATCGAGAGGCCGAGTCCCAAGCCGCCGACCTCCCGCGTGAGGTAATCGGCGGCCTGGTAGAAGGATTCGAAAATCCGTCCGATCTTGTCCGCGGGGATCCCCTTGCCGCGGTCCACGACGCGCACCGTGATCCAGTCGGCCTTGGGATTGGCGAGGACGTCGACGGATCCCCCCTCGCGGTTGAAATTGAGCGCGTTGACGACGAGTTGTCCGAACGCCCGTTCCAGCAGCAGCGCGTCTCCCTCGATCGTCATCCCGGGAGCGGCGACTAAAGACAAAGGAAGCTTCTTGGCTTGCGCGAGTCGGCGGTGCTTGCCGATCACCCCGTCAAGAAGCGCTCCGAGATCGAAGGGACGTTTGACGAATTCCAGGTCGGGTTTCTGCAAATCAACGAAGGCAAGCAGGTCGTTGATGGTCTTGTGCAGCCCTTCGACGCCTTCCCGGGCTCTCGAAATATTGCGGGAGAGATCGGGATCGTCGCGATCCTCCATCTGTTCTTCGAGCAGGCCGACCGCCATCGAAACGTAGGTGAGCGGCGTGTTGAGTTCGTGGCTGACCCGGGAGAGAAACGCGTCTTTGAGGCGCTCGGTTTCCTGGAGTTCCCCGTACGCCGCCTTCAGTTCTTCGCGCAGCCGGTTGGCCACGTCGAGGTCCTTTCGGGCGGCTCGCGCCGTACGGCAGCGTTCGAGGATGGTTCCGAGATAATCCTCGGTGAAGGGTTTGATGATGTAGTCGCTCGCGCCTTCGCGCAGGATATCGATCGCCGACCCCAACGTGGGCGTCGCCGTCATGAGAATCGGGTCGGTTTCCGGGCTCGCCTGCGAGATTCCGTAAATCACCGCGGCGCCGTCCTCTTCACTCGGGAAATTAAGATCGACGAGGGCGAAGTCGAAAAAACCGTTGCGGTCGACGTGTTCGAGGGCCTGCTTGCGGCTGAACGCGACGACGCTTTCGTAGCCGAGACGACGGAGCGCGGTTTGGCAGACGCCGGCCCACGCCTCGTCGTCATCGGCGATCAATACGCGGCCTTTGTGCTTGGAATCCGCCATGATCCCAAGAGTCTACTTTTCTATACTGCCGCTATGTCGTGCCCTGAAAGCTGTGCCTGGCCAGCGGGTGAAAGTCCCGCCGGGGTAAGTGCCGAGACGCCCCGTAGCAGACCCGAGTAGGGATGCGGAGACGCGCCCTTATGAGCCGGGTGTCGAAGCT
>Ga0210005_1000209_pt1 | contig 52274 bp, 59 predicted proteins | sample CryGey02umfilter_3_FD_183961 | JGI IMG/M metagenome (GOLD analysis project Ga0210005, IMG submission 183961) | Groundwater microbial communities from aquifer in Utah, USA - Crystal Geyser 4/9/14 0.2 um filter (SPAdes) (version 3) | ecosystem: Environmental > Aquatic > Deep subsurface >... | reverse complement strand
CTCTTCTGAAGCCCAAGGCCAGCAAGCCGGAACTACCACTACCAAGGCTGAAGGCAGCAATATGAACCAAAACCAAACCGGACAACCCTTGTGCTCTAAAACCGGACAACTCTATTTGTTGCCAACACGGAAGCTGCACCTTTACGTATCAGGATTCGTGTTTCTCCTGCATTTCCCGCACTGCCTCGCATCAATCTGCTGCCCAATGTGCCCCACCGAACAGACATAACTGGCACTCTGATCTACAAATGCACACGCCGTAACAGCTTTTACATGTTATAGAATCAATCTCGACCAGGCCGCTTCTTTCTGATCGTGACTGCTATCGCCTGCACGTATCAGGGAGCATAAAAATGACCGCCAAGTCCGCACCTCACATACCGAATGAAAACCATCTCCCTGCCGGTCACTACGTTGTGTGATGGGCAAAAATCAATGCCCGGCGACCTGCAATTCGGAGAGACAGGAGGCTGTATCCGCTCCCCAATGCTTGAAGTCGGTCTGAATGAAGAAATCCATGACAGCTAAACTGATATCTGTTGCCGCAGCGCTTGCCTGTATCTTTGCCGCAGGCGAAGCTCAGGCAAATGGCATAGAACCAACCGTGGTTGCGGGTCAGGCCAGTTTCTCCACTGCGGGCAGTTCGCTAAGCATCACCAACAGCCCGGGGGCCATCATCAACTGGCAGGGGTTCTCCATCAGCGCGGGCGAAACCACGCGTTTTACCCAGCAAAGCGCCGCCTCGAGCGTCCTCAATCGCGTCATCGGCTCCGACCCTTCAGTCATCCTCGGCTCGCTCACCTCGAACGGCCGGGTGTTTCTGATCAATCCGGGCGGCATCTTGTTCGGACAGGGCGCGCGCATCGACGTGGCCGGGCTGGTGGCCTCAACACTCAACCTGAGCAACCAGGACTTTCTCGCTGGCCGGCTCAATTTCACGGCCAACCCGCTTGCCGGCAACATGGAAAATCAGGGCAGCATCACCACGCCTTCGGGTGGTAGCGTCTATCTGCTCGGCGCTAACGTCAGCAACAGCGGCATCATCAACAGCCCACAGGGTGATGTGATTCTGGCTGCCGGCCAGTCGGTGAATATCTTCGATTCCAGCACGCCGGGGGTGAGGGTCGAACTCACCGCAAGCGATAACGCCGGCGTCAATCTCGGCGAGATCCTTGCGCAAAGCGGGCAAGTCGGCATTTACGGCGCGGCGCTCCGCAACTCAGGTCTCATCAATGCCGACCAGGTGAGTCGGGATGCAAGCGGCAAAATCGTCCTGCGCGCGAAGCAGGACATCACCCTTGAAGCCGGCAGCCGCCTCAGCGCCAATGGCGAGCAGGCCGGCGCGATCACGGTTCAGTCCGACGCCGGCACCACGCTGGTGTCCGGCACAATCGAAGCTAAAGGCACTGGCGCGGTGGCAGGAAACGGTGGCACCATCAAACTGCTGGGCGACATGCAAAGCGGTACTGTGAACGTGGGCGGCACACTGGATGCATCGGCTTCGATGGACGGAAATGGCGGATTCATTGAAACCTCGGCGGCGCACGTCAAAGTCACCGACGACGCCATCGTTACCACACAATCTGCACAAGGTAAGTCAGGCACCTGGCTGATTGACCCGATTGACTTCACTGTCGCCACTGGCAGTGGTGGATTAACAGCTTCCGGTATAGGTGCCAGCACCCTATCCGCCAGCTTGGGTACGGGAAACGTAAGCATCGCCACCAACGCGACGACCACTGGCAATGGCGATATTTTCGTCAATGATGTCGTCTCTTGGACTGCTAACACGCTCACTCTAACCGCTCATCGAAACATCAACATCAATGCGGCGATGACTGCAAGCACCGGCGCCTCGCTGGCACTGAATCCGGGTACGGGAATGGTTGTGACAGGCCGGAATTCCATCGGTAATTTCATTGGTCGTGTTGATTTTAGCGGTACCGGTACGCTTGCCATTGGCGGTACGACCTACACTGTCATAAATAGCCTGGGGAACGAAAACAGCACCACCGGCCTTGATTTGCAGGGTATGAACGGAAACCTAGCAGGGAATTACGCGCTGGGAGCGGACATCGATGCGACAGCGACCGGCACCACATGGGCTACTGTCGGCTTCGTGCCGATCGGGACATTCACCGGCACATTCGACGGTCTGGGGCACACCATTAACAGTCTCAGGATCAATTCAGGAGCCGCTAGTGCTGGCCTGTTTGGAGCCACCGGCACTACCTCGACGTTCAACAACGTCGGGCTGGTCGGCGGCAGCGTGACCGGCGCTGCCGGTAGCGGCGGGCTGATAGGAACCAACGGAGCAGGCAGCACCGTCAACAACAGCTACAACACGGGCAACGTGAGCGGCTCTGCCGGCACAGGTGGGTTGGTGGGGGACAACACAACAGGCGCGATCAGCAACAGCTACTCCACGGGCACCGTGACCGGTGCTTCCGGCACCGGAGGCCTGATAGGGACGAACACAACAGGCGCGATCAGCAACAGCTACTCCACGGGCACCGTGACCGGTAGTAACGCCGGCACCGGCGGGCTGGTTGGGAGCAACACAACAGGCACAGTCAGCAAGAGCTACGCTACGGGCAGCGTGACCGGCACCGGTGCCTCCACCGGCGGGCTTTTGGGAAGCAACGGCGCTAACACTGTCAGCGACAGCTACGCCACAGGCAACGTGAGCGGTGGCGGTTCCAGTGTCGGCGGACTGATTGGGAGCAACGATGGCGCAGTCACCACCAGTTACTCCACGGGCAGTGTGAGCGGTGCCGGTACCAACAAAGGCGCGCTGGTGGGACTCATCGGAACAGGCACGGTCACCACCAGCTTCTGGAACAGCGATACATCGATCACCCAGCTAGGAGGTGGCAGAGGCATGACCACCGCCGAGATGCAGACACAAGCCAACTTTACTTCGGCGACCACAGCCAACGGCAGCGTCAATCCTGCATGGGGTTTCCCCGGCACCTGGGTAATGTATGACGGATACACCTATCCCCTCCTGCAGTCGTTCATGACGCCGCTAACGGTGACGGCGAACAATTTCACCAAAACTTATAACGGTGTCGCATATTCCGGCGGAAATGGCGTGACCCCTACTCCCGGGGGCAACCTGCTCGGCACGGTGAGCTACAGCGGCACCTCGCAGGGCGCAATAAATGTAAGTAATTATGTTATTACGCCGAGCGGACTGTACTCCAACCAGCAGGGCTATATCATCAGTTACGCCGACGGCTCGTTGACCATCGATCCCTATGTCGTAAATCTTACCGGCACCCGTGCCTACGACGGCACGCTGAATGTGGCAGCAGGCGTGTTAACGATAGGCACGCTGATCGGCACCGAAACACTCAATCTGGCCGGCACCGGCACGGTGGCGAGCAAGAACGTCGGCACGGCCAAAACGGTAACCCTGGGCACCCTCGCCCTGAGTGACGGCCTCAATGGTGGCCTGGCCAGCAACTACACCTTCACCGGTGGCACACAGACAACCAACGTCACCCAGGCTCCTCTTACCCTGAGCGCCAGCAACGTCACCAAGACCTACGACGGCAGCCTCACGGCAGTAAGTACGGCAGCCGTTACCGGCGGCTCCCTGTTTACCGGCGACACCCTCAGCGGCGGCTCCTTCGCCTTCACCGACAAGAACGTGGGTAGCGGCAACAAGACCGTCACCGCAGCAGCCGTCACGGTGAATGATACCAACGGAGGCGGTAACTACGCCGTCAGCTACGCCAACAACATCACCAGCACCATCGATCCCTATGTCGTAAATCTTACCGGCACCCGTGCCTACGACGGCACGCTGAATGTGGCAGCAGGCGTGTTAACGATAGGCACGCTGATCGGCACCGAAACACTCAATCTGGCCGGCACCGGCACGGTGGCGAGCAAGAACGTCGGCACGGCCAAAACGGTAACCCTGGGCACCCTCGCCCTGAGTGACGGCCTCAATGGTGGCCTGGCCAGCAACTACACCTTCACCGGTGGCACACAGACAACCAACGTCACCCAGGCTCCTCTTACCCTGAGCGCCAGCAACGTCACCAAGACCTACGACGGCAGCCTCACGGCAGTAAGTACGGCAGCCGTTACCGGCGGCTCCCTGTTTACCGGCGACACCCTCAGCGGCGGCTCCTTCGCCTTCACCGACAAGAACGTGGGTAGCGGCAACAAGACCGTCACCGCAGCAGCCGTCACGGTGAATGATACCAACGGAGGCGGTAACTACGCCGTCAGCTACGCCAACAACATCACCAGCACCATCGATCCCTATGTCGTAAATCTTACCGGCACCAAGGTCTACGACACCAACACCACCTTCGGCTTCGCAACCTTCGGTACGGCGGGCACCATCAGCACCGGGCTCGGTACTGAAACCCTGCTGCTCAGCGGCACCGGCACGGTGGTGAGCAAGAACGTTGCGGCCGGATCGCAGACGGTGACGCTGGGGTCACTGGCACTTAACGATGTCGGCGGCACGGGCGGCCTGGCCAGCAACTACACCTTCACCGGCGGCACGCAGACGGCGACGGTGACGGTTGCACCGGTGAGTTTTACCGGCACCAAGGTCTACGACACCAACACCAACTTCGGCTTCGCAACCTTCGGTACTGCGGGCACGATCAGCGCACTCGGCACTGAAACCCTGCTGCTCAGCGGCACCGGCACGGTAGCAAGCAAGAACGTATCGGCCGGATCGCAGACGGTGACCACAGCCGGGCTGGTACTCAATGATGTCGTCGGCACGGGCGGCCTGGCCAGCAACTACACCTTCACCGGCGGCACACAGACAGCCGCGGTGACGGTTGCACCGGTGAGTTTTACCGGCACCAAGGTCTACGACACCAACACCAACTTCGGCTTCGCAACCTTCGGTACTGCGGGCACGATCAGCGCACTCGGCGGTGAAACCCTGCTGCTGAGCGGCACCGGCACGGTGGCGGACAAGAACGTTTCGGCCGGATCGCAGACGGTGACCACAACCGGGCTGGCACTCAACGATGTCGTCGGCACGGGCGGCCTGGCCAGCAACTACACCTTCACCAGTGGAACGCAGACGGCCAACATCACGGCGCTCGGAATCACCGGCAGCATCACTGCAGCCAACAAGGTGTATGACGCCACCGACGTGGCAACAATCAGCGGGCGTTCGCTGACTGGTGTATTGGGCACGGACACGGTGAGCTACAGTGGCGGCGCGGCGAGCTTCGCCAACAAGAACGTGGGCAACGGCAAGACGGTCACCGGTACCGGCCTCGTCCTCGCCGGTGCGGATGCCGGCAACTACACGGTGAACAGCAGCGCCACCACCACCGCCGACATCACGGCGCTCGGCATCACCGGCAACATCACCGCGGACAACAAGGTCTACGACCAGACCAATACGGCGACGATCCTGACCCGCTCACTCACTGGCGTGCTGGGCACGGACGTGGTGAGCTACAGTGGTGGCACCGCCACTTTCTCTGACAAGAACGTGGCCAGCGGCAAGACGGTCTCCGGCAGCGGTCTGAGTCTGGCCGGTGCCGATGCCGGCAACTACACGGTCAATGCTAGCGCCACCACCACGGCTGATATCACGGCGCTCGGCATTACCGGCAGCATCACGGCCGGCAACAAGGTGTATGACGCCACAGACCTGGCAACAATCACCGGGCGTTCGCTCGTTGGCGCGATTGCCGGGGACGTGGTGAGCTACAGCGGTGGCACGGCGAGCTTCGCCAACAAGAACGTGGGCAACGGCAAGACGGTCACCGGTACCGGCCTCGTTCTCGCCGGTGCGGATGCCGGCAACTACACGGTCAATGCTACCGCCACCACCACCGCTGACATCACGGCGCTCGGCATCACCGGCAACATCACCGCGGACAACAAGGTCTACGACCAGACCAATACGGCAACGATTCTGACCCGCTCACTCACTGGCGTGCTGGGCACGGACGTGGTGAGCTACAGTGGTGGCACCGCCACTTTCTCTGACAAGAACGTGGCCAGCGGCAAGACGGTCTCCGGCAGCGGTCTGAGTCTGGCCGGTGCCGATGCCGGCAACTACACGGTCAATGCTAGCGCCACTACCACGGCTGATATCACGGCCCTCGGTATCACCGGCAGCATCACGGCCGGCAACAAGGTGTATGACGCCACAGACCTGGCAACAATCACCGGGCGTTCGCTCGTTGGCGCGATTGCCGGGGACGTGGTGAGCTACAGCGGTGGAGCGGCGAGTTTCTCTGACAAGAACGCGGGCACAGGCAAGACCGTGAGCGGTACCGGCCTCACCCTCACTGGCGCGGACGCGGGCAACTACACGGTCAATACTTCCGCCACCACCACCGCTGACATCACCAAGGCCGCGCTGACGGTCTCCTCCATAGGACAAAATAAAGTCTACGACGCCACGCCGAGCGCCACTGTAACGCTTGTTGACAACCGCTTGGGCAGCGATGTGTTGGCCCTCGGCTACGGCGCAGCGAGCTTCAATGACAAAATCATCGGCGCCGCCAAAACGGTGGCCGTGACGGGCATCGCGCTGGGCGGCGCCGATGCGGGCAACTACAGCTTCAACACCACGACGAGCACCACGGCCGACATCATGGCGCTAGCGATCACCGGCAGCATTACTGCGGCCAACAAAGCCTATGACGCGAGCGATGCAGCGACGATTACCGGGCGCTCAGTCGCAGGCGTGCTGGGCGCGGACGTGGTGAGCTACAGCGGCGGGACGGCGAGCTTCGACAACAAGAACGCCGGCACCGGCAAGACGGTCACCGGCACCGGTCTTGGCCTGACGGGCGCAGACGCGGGCAACTACACAGTCAACAGTACGGCCACGACACAGGCCGACATTACTCCCGCGCCACTCGACATTACGGCAAACAGCGCAACCCGCGTGTACGGCGATGCGAACCCCACATTTGCCGCCACTTACACCGGCTTCCAGACCGGGGAGAGTGCAGCCACACTGAGCGGTACGCTGGCGTTCGCCAGTCCAAGTGTACCGTCCTCCAACGTGGGCAACTACGCCATCATTCCTTCCGGCCAGAGTTCGACGAATTACACTATCAGCTATATTAATGGCACCCTAAGCGTGGCCCCAGTGTCCCTGATGGTTACGGCTGACGCCAAGAGCAAGGTCTACGGCACGAGCGACGCAGTGTTGACCTTTGGCGTGACGGGTCTGGTGAACAATCCGGCACTCGGCGTTGTCGACACGGCAGGCACCGTGCTTTCGGGTACGCTGACGCGAGCCGGCGGCGAAACCGTTCTGGGCGGGCCGTACGCCATCACCCAGGGCTCTTTGGTGGCCAACAGCAATTACACCCTGAGCAGCTTCGCCGGCAACGGCCTCACCATCACGCCGGCGGCACTTAATGTTGCCGCGAATTCCCAGAACAAGATATTCGGCACGAGTGATCCTGTGTTGACCTTTAGCGTGACGGGTCTGGTGAACAATCCGGCACTCGGCATCGCCGACACCGCAGGCATCGTGCTCTCGGGTGCGCTCACGCGCGTCCCCGGTGAGAGTGCGTTGGGCGGGCCATACGCCATCACCCAAGGTAGCCTTGCTGCCAACAGCAACTACACACTTGGCTTTACGCTTAATAATTTCACCATCACGGGTGCTGCCGAAGAGCCAGTTTTGGGCTTCAACCCGGGGCAGATCATTTATACCGGAATCATTAATAATGACCCATACGAGCGTCCGGGCAACTTCTGGCATATCTCACTGAATTACAACAACGCTGACCCGGGCTTCGACGTGATGAGGGGGACGGGCGATTTGAACTCACGCTCAAACCGGCACTCGATTAATTGCGCTTCTGTTTTTGGGGGAGGGTTTTGTGAAACCTGGCAATTCCCACAGCAATTCGGGGAAGGCGACAAGAAGGAAGCAAAATGAGCGTGGTATTGGGAATTGTCGGGCGTGTATTGGACACCACTCTACGAGATTCTCGAAGCAAGTGGATTTGCTGTGAACCTCGTCAACACCCGGCATGGATTTTCCGGGTTTCAGGAGATGGGGACGTGACATGCTGGCTATGATGCGTTGCATGGGGCTTGCGATGGCGATGCTGCTGACATCGACCCCTTTATTTTCACAGACACAGGCCTTTGCACAGACACAAACCGTGTATTTCGATATTAATCGTTTCAACATTGAGGGCAACACGCTGCTCAAGCCCGATGAAATCGAAACAGCGCTCAAGCCGTATGTTGGAAAACACCGCGAGTACGCCGACGTGCAGCATGCAATCGAAGCGCTCCGACTGCGCTATCGCAGCGGAGGTTTCAGCGTGGTGTGGGTGGTCGCTCCCGAGCAGGACCTCGACCGGGGTGTTGTCACGCTGCGGGTTATCGAAGCGAGGGTCGGAAAGGTCACCATCCAAGGTAACCGCTTTTTTGATGATACGAACATCCGCTCCAGCCTTCCGGCGCTCAGAGAGGGCGTTGCGCCCAGAGTCGGGGATATCTCAGCGAACGCGCAGCTTGCCAACGAGAATCCGGCCAAGCAGGTGGACATCGCGCTGCGCCCCGGCGAGAAACAGGGCGAGGTGGACGCCAACGTCGACGTCATCGACGTACGGCCGCTCAAGGCTTTCCTGACCTTTGATAATACCGGTAGCCCGCAGACGGGTAACTTCCGGCTCGGCGCCGGCGTGCAGCATGCCAACCTGTTCAACCGTGACAATGTTGGCACGTTCAACTATGTCACCTCGCCGGGCAAGTGGAAGCAGATCAGCCTCTACAGCGGGAGCTATCGCGTACCGCTGTATTCAAACGGCGATTCCATGGATGTCATCATCGCCCGTTCGGATGTCAGCGCCGGTACCACGCAGACCGTCGCGGGGCCGCTCACTTTCTCCGGCAAGGGTACGGTTTACGGCTTGCGCTATAACCAGTTGCTGGCGCGGCGCGCTGAGTATTCGCAGCGGATCGTTTACGGCCTCGATTATCGTGCCTACAAGAACAATTGTACGCTTGGCAATTTCGGCGTAGCTGGCTGCGGACCGGCTGCGGTGGATATCACCGTGAGGCCCATCAGCCTGACATACAGCGGAAACTGGGCAAGGCCCGGGCGGATCTCCGACTTTTATGTGGCCTTATCGCACAATATTCCCGGGGCGGTTAATGGTAAGGAGAGTAATTTCAATGCAGCGCGTCCGAGTCCGAATGGCGGGAATGGGGCTCCTTCCCGTTACAATATCCTGCGTTTGGGAGCCAGCATGGTGAACGCCTTTGACAGCAACTGGCAAGTTCGCCTTGCTTTAAGCGCACAATACACCCCGGATGCTCTGGTATTCGGCGAGCAATTCGGCATTGCCGGCGAAACCGCCGTGCGCGGCTTTCTGGAGCGCGAAATTGCCCGCGATACCGGCTATTTCGCCAAGCTCGAACTCTATTCGCCCAACCTGATGGGCAAACTGATCCCCGGCGAGGGTAGTCTGCGCGGCTTGCTGTTCTATGACGTCGCCAGGGCTGCCAACAATCCGCTGGCCGGAGAGGACAGACAACAGACCTCCATCGCCAGCATTGGTGCGGGATTTCGCTGGAACATCCAAAGAAACTTCAACCTGCGTTTCGACTTGGGTCGGGTAATAGACGCAGGCGGGCGAAAGAAATCCGGTGACCTGCGCGGGCATATTTCAATCTATGTCGGCCTCTAATCGCAGTTGAACAAATAGGATCATCCGGGAACGGCGCAGGTAAATTTTGCGTCATGTTTGGCCGTAAATCTGCGCCGCCAATGTGTTTTTTAAACCCTCGCAGGACCTGTATCCGAAACATAACGACCGTGTTCGGCTAACGGCTCAAAAGCGTCTATAATTGTGTTGGCGATTCAGCGTCAGGCCTCATGTCACGAGGGCTCCGTTACGATTCGCTCAGGGTATACAGGTTGAACCTGAGAGGAAGATTATGAATGAATCAACCATTCGGAAGTCAGTGGAGGCCTCCACGGTCAGGAAGCCGCAGATACGGGGCGCCAAGGGAGTTCGATGCGCAGCATGGTTTGCGGTGCTGATGTTTGCGACTCTTCCCGCCCTCGCCTTTGACCAATCTCCATGTCCCGGAATTCACGTGAAGATTCTAAACATAAGAAACAGCACTGGAACCATAGCGTGCGCGCTGTTCGAATCGCAGACGGGTTTTCCTAAGAAATTCCTGAGAGTTGCAACGAATATTATGATCATCAAAATTCGCAAGACTCAGGCGAGTTGCAACTTTGAAGACATCTCACCCGGCAAATATGCAATAGCCGTCGTTCATGATGAGAATATGAACGGCGAGCTGGATACCAATTGGCTAGGTATCCCCACGGAAGGCTACGGTTTTTCTAACAACGCCAAAGCATTGCTGGGTGCTCCTTCATTCTCAGCCGCCAGCTTCCTCTACGATGGGCAGAACATCGGTATGACGATGCGCTTGAATTACTAAGCACCCGCTGTATGAACAAGCAAAGATCGCATGATATTGGAGCTATATGGACAGGGTTGATGACCTGCCCCCTGTCGCTTCCGGATGTTCACATTCTTGCCGGATCCGTAAATCCGTATTAATTAAGCGAATCGTCTCGCCAGTACTTTGTTCCCTTGACGGTCAATTGCAGTGCCAGACCGGTTTTGCTCAATTGATAGGTGGTGATGTCATCAGCGACAACAAACGCCACTGACCGGGTTCATCCCATAATGGGTGGTCTGTTTAAGTAGCGGACACAATTGCCTCCCAAGAGGAAAAAGCTGCCGCAACCCGGCATATTTTTCCTCTCAGAATAGTGAATAAATAACGTAACATATTGATATATATATGATCACACCCATGGCATACAAGCTGCTGAGTAGCTGTCATGACCCAGCAAATAGAAGCAACTGGAAATTCGCAGGACGTGGCAGCCACCTTGGGAGGCACCATTGGCCATGCCAAGACGGCCAAGAAAGGGCTTTTCACCCAGCTTCTGAATCTGGTAAGTAAACGCTCAGCAGATAGCGAGTCATCTCCGAAAGAAGCTTTGGCAATCCCTGCTGCGGATAAGCATCAGGATGCTGCATCCCTTACGAAGAAACCGACGCTTCTGACCACCAAACCCACTTTGATTGCGGGTAAACAAAAGACCAAGAGCGAAGAGGCAACGGACGGGCAAGCCAGAGCTTCCATAGCGGTAGCCAATGTGATGTCCATGGACACACGAGCGCTGTCAGGAAAACCGGGTAAAGCCATTCAGGATTCCAAAATTGAACCATCGTTTTTAGCAGTAGCCAATAGAGGCGAAAAACAGGGACAAGCGACGCAAGCCGGTCTTCACGCATACGGGAATCTCGGTAAGACAACCGTAGTGCAAACACCTGCCAGCAAACTCGAGGCAGCAGATGCGCAATCATTTACGAACAGGCAACTCCCCTACTCCGAAGCCAAAGCGAAAACAGGTGAAGCTCATCAAGCCATGCTCGACCACACTCCCGTCGCTGAGAAAGCAAATGCCAAAATAGTCCCCGCTGCCAATACATTGAAGCATGCAGCCGGCTCGACACCGCAACAAATCAGTGGCAAGAATCATCAAGCGGAAAGGTCTGAGCTAGACAACAGGCAAGCGATATCCTCCCCCCCTGCGCAAGGGAAGAGCCATGCAGAATCTGTTGTCACTGCCAATCAGGACATCATTGCAGGCACGGGCTCGGATGGTATTGCTTCTCAACAAAGGACCACGCCGCTCAATGCCAGGGCTGATTTGCTCAATCCAAATGCTTTAACTAACAAGACTGCTCATGTTATTGATCAGGCTGCAGCACAAAAGCCATCGGCTCAGCATACGCCCTCACAGGTGACAAACATTCAGCAACAGGCTGCAACGGGCCTTACGTCACCTGCGTCCTTAAGTAATCCTGTTGAAGGCGTCGGCAAGCAATCAACGCTTTCCAACAGCACCCACGGGGAAAGCCATGTGGGATCTGTTGCCAACGCCAGCCAGGACAGCATTACAGGCAGCAGCTTGTCCGGCTGGAAGAGCATTGCTTCTCAATACAGGGCTGCTCCAGCCAACGGTAAAACTGATGCGGGTCATCTGAATGCCACAAAAGGCAAGAGCGCACATCTTGATTCGACACCAGCACAGAAATCAACAGTCCAATCCATGTTCTCGCAGCAGCCCAACAGCCAGCAGCATGCCGCAGTTCCCCATGCTGCGCCTGCACCCGTCATCAACGCTGTTGAAGGTCTGGGTCAAATGGCTGACAGATCCTTTATCGCCGGCAAATACGGACAGTCCGCCTCTGAATTGAATGTCCAGCAAGCACTTGCCAACGATCCTGTACAGCTTGCTCAGGCGCAGTCCAGCAAGTCGATTCTGCCGCAGACGCCATCGAGTTCGGGCCCCTGGTCAGTCTCTGCTGCCATGCAGGAAATCGGTCATGCTGCTTCCCAGGAACGATATCGCCTCGAATTAAATCTGGATCCGGCACATCTTGGAAAAATAAAGGTCTATCTGGACAGCGATGCCAACAAACAGATTCAGGTACACCTCGTTGTCGATCAAAGCGCATCGCGACAGATCATTGAGCAACACCTGCCAGCTTTACGTCAGGCACTTGCCCAACATGGACTGGACATGGGGGGCTTCTCAATGAACTCCCAACATGAACAAGGTGGTCAAGATGGGCAACCCTCTGCCTCACAGCATGCGCAAAATGACTATGCAGCCCCAACGAGCAACAAGCCTTTGCAAGCCACAGAACCACAAATTTCAAGCACGAATGCCCGCTTAAGCATTCGTGTATAGCCGTAACTCAGGAGACCATCCATGCAAGTGAACGCAGCCCAGGCAGCACAGCCGTCAGCACTAAGCTCCAATCAACAGGATTTGGGCTCCAAGGATATTTTTCTCAAGATCCTGGTTGCCCAGATGCAGAACCAGGATCCTCTCAAGCCTCAGGATGCGGCCCAGATGTCCACCCAGTTGGCACAGTTCAATATGGTTGAGCAGCAGATCAGCACCAACACGCTGCTCAAGGAGATGCTGGCCGGGTCCCAGGGACAGAAATCAGACATGGCTTCTGCAGCGTCCCTGATTGGTCATCAGGTCGCGGCTCAAAGCGGCCAATTCTCATTTGATGGTACTACAACGCAGCAGTTCACGATCGATGCAGCCCAGGATGCTGCCAGTTCAACAATGGAAGTCATCGATAGCTCAGGCAAGGTCGTCAACACGCTGAACTCAGGAAGGCTGCTCTCTGGCAAAAATAGCATGACATGGAATGGAGCTACGAGCACGGGCGGAACTGCCGGGCCCGGTGAATACACTCTTAAGATCACAGCGTCGGATATCAACGGCCAATCCGTCGCTACCACCACCCAGATTACAGGACAGGTCAAGGCGGTCCGCCTTACCCCTGAGGGTACGTTTGCGGAAATCGGAAATACTCCGGTCTCCATGGCCAATATTGCAAAGATTTATTAAAAAAAGGAGACGAATTATGGGAATTTATAATGCACTATTTACAGGCGCCAGCGGCCTCACCGCATTTGGCGAAGGCGTACGCGTCATCGGCGACAATATTGCCAACGTAAACTCACTGGGTTTCAAATCCCAGAACGTTAACTTTGCCGATGTACTGGGGCAGACGGTAAACGTCTCCCGTTCCAATATCGCCAATCAGGTGGGCAACGGCGTACGCATCGGTGCCATTTCGCGGGATCAGGCACAGGGCAGTGTACAGAGCACCACCAATGCAACGGATATGGCCATTAATGGTGCCGGCATGTTTGTACTCAAGGATCCGGCCAGTGGCCAGACACAGTATACCCGTGCCGGGGCATTCCTGATCGACTCCAGCAGCAACCTGATTAACGGTCAGGGTTTTCAGGTGCAGGGCTGGGCTCTGGACAGTGCCGGCAAACCTCAGGGCAACGTTACAAATATTACCGCAGCAAATGTGGCGGCCAACGCAAGCCCAACAACAACAATAGATGTAGGTGTGAACCTTAATGCCACTGCTACCAACATCGCCCCCGGAACCTTCAGCGCTACCAATCCGGCAACCTATACCTCCAAAGCAGATGTGGCGGTATACGATTCGCTGGGCACCCTGCACAATGTCAGTACATACTTCGTCAAACTTGGTAATGATGCGGGTGGCAATGCCGTCTGGGATTGGCATGTCACCGTGGATGGCGGAGAGCTCACCGGCGGCACCGCCGGAACACCCACGGAAATAAACGAAGCCGGTATCGGTGGTCCTACCACAGCATCCGTAATCACCGCCGGAGTCGTCACTACTGCGGGCTCACAATCGCTGTCATTTTCCGCTTCCAATGGCTCTCTGGTCGTCGAAAAAGCCCCCACAATGAACCTTCCGTGGTTAACCGCTGCCGCAGGCGCGATCGCCTTCAACTTCGGTGCAGCTACAGGCACCGATGTCTCAGGCATCACAGGAACGGGTCTGGATGGTGCCTTGCAACTGGCGGGTACCGGCGCAACCCGTTTCATGAGTGCCGATGGCTATGGCGCAGGATTTCTTGACCACATGGAAACCGACAGCACCGGTCGCATTAACGGGATCTTTACCAACGGACAGCGTCGCCCTCTGTTTCAGGTGGCTCTGGCAAAATTCCCCAATGAAGCTGTGTTGAGCAAACTGGGTAACAATATGATGGGATCAACCATTGCTTCCGGAACGCCAGTGCTGGAAAAACCCGGCAACGGCGGCATGGGATCTATCGCGCCGTTTGCACTTGAACAATCCAATGTGGATTTGGGCAACGAATTTGTGAAGCTCATCGTTATCCAGCGTGGTTATGAGGCAAACTCAAAGACTATTTTAACCACTGATCAGATGCTTAGTTCCTTGATGACACTCAAACGATAAGTAAAAAATAAGGAGTGAGGGAGAGATTCCCTCACTCCTTATCATTATTAGCACGCTTCTTGCTAGAACATCTCTGGAATTTACCGGAACACTGAACATGTGAGGAGAGGCTATGGATATTGCCACACTAATTGGTCTGGCCACGGCGATTGGCCTGGTCATCACAGCGATCCAGCTTGGCGGTTCTTTAGCCAGCTTCGTTGACCCGATTTCATTTCTTATTGTGGTCGGCGGAACCATTGGCGCAACCCTGGTCAACTATCCTTTGCGCGAAGTGCTGGGCGCCATCAGCGTCGGTATGAAAACATTTATTTCCAAGCTCGAAGACCCGACAAAAATGATCGGTCAACTCATCGAACTATCCCAGATCGTTCGCAAGGAAGGCATTCTGGCCATGGAAAACAAGGTCGAAGACTTCACTGACCCCTTCCTGAAAAAGGCCATTCAAATGGCTATCGATGGCCAGGAACCAAGCATCATTGACGAAATCCTGTATAGCGAGGTTGAGAAGGTTTCTGAACGACATGCCCTGGGTGCAGAAATATTCTTCACCCTCGCAGGGTTTGCCCCCGCCTTCGGCATGATCGGTACCCTGGTTGGTCTGGTCTTGATGCTTCAGAATATGGATGACCCATCAACAATCGGCCCTTCCATGTCGGTCGCCCTCATCACCACATTTTACGGGGCTCTTCTGGCCAATATCTTTTTCCTGCCAATGGCCGGCAAGCTGAAAACCCTGAGTAAAAAGGAAATACTGGTTCACGAGATCGTGATTTCCGGCGTGCAGTCACTGGTGGCTGGTGAAAACCCACGCGTTATGGAGCAGCGACTACTGGGCTTTTTACCGCCCAAGGAACGAAAAACCTCCTTCGAGTAAACAGATGGCAGCCAGAAGAAAAAAAATCGAGGACGAGCCGCCCAAGGGCAACTTCGACATGCTGTTCCTGCAGCTGATGATGATCATGATGGCTTTTTTCATTCTGCTCTCAAGCATCGCCACCATCGTGGAGGAAAAGCGCCATAAAGCCCTGGATTCCCTGGCCGGCGCTTTTAGTGTTATGCCTGCCGGGGCCAACCTTTCCGAAGGGAAGGGTCAATCCATACCGAGCCGCGAGATTGGCGCCAACAACGCAGCCACCATGCGGACCGCCAAAGAATTGACAAATGTCGCCAGGCTTCTGGGCATGGGCGAAGCCGTGCATGTGCTGCCACTGGATAAGGATAAGGTTCTGGTTCGCTTCCCGGAACCCATTCTGTTCAGCCCGGGGCAAGTCGAGCTTAGCCCGAAGGTTACCTCCTTCCTGGATTTATTGTCCGATATCCTGCGTCAACCTGAAATACAGGAAATCACCATTGAGGGGCATACCGATGAGATGCCTTCATCAAGCTCCCTTTATGCAAGCAATTGGGAACTATCTGCGGCACGGGCCATGCAGGTTTTCCATAGATTAGCAGAACAGAACATCCCCAAAAGCCACATGGTTGTCGCCGGCATGGGTGATGGTCATCCACTCCCCTTCGCGATAACAAAGGGTGACCTTGCACAGAACCGGCGAGTAGAGCTGCTTATTCGCTTTTTCCCGACGACGGTAAAGAACGTCAACATGATTTCCTCGAACAACCCATCCGGGGGGGGGGAATAATGGCCGCCAGGCGAGAGAAAAAGCCTCCTATAAAGATCAAGACAGATGGCTGGGTCACAACCTTCGGCGACCTGATCAGTCTGATGCTTACCTTTTTCGTGTTGATCGTCTCCATGTCCACACTGGATGACCTGACACTCAAGGATGTCAGCTCTTCCTTCTCCACTGGAGCCATCTCGGTTTTTGATAACGCCAGCAATACAGACATTGATCTCCTGCCAATCCAGGAGCAACCGGAAGTCACACTGCGGGAATTAATGCTGGCGGCACGCCAAAAATCCAATCGCGTCCTGCAAAACAGCGAGTGGCAACATAAGGTAAAGACACTTGTAGTCGATGATAAATTCATCCTTCGCATGCCTAATTCTGTTTTGTTTGAATCCGGTCAGGTTGATCTAAAGCAACAGGACATTGAAATATTAAAGCGTCTGGCAAGGCTGCTTGCCTCCATACCCGGAGACATTCGCGTAGAGGGCCATACCAGCTCAGAAACATTGCCTGAAAACAGTGCATTTCCTGACGCCTGGAGCCTGTCACTTGCACGAGCGGCATCAGTCTTGCATGTACTGGAGACGGAAGGTGTTAGTCGTTCGCGTTTATCGTTGGTGGGGTACGGGCCGTCCAAACCCATATCAACAAACTCCACCCCCTATGGACGCAGCAAAAACCAACGGGTGGATATTGTACTTTACCAGCCAAGTTCCAAAGAGCGCGTGAAGAGCCCGTAACAAACAGATGCCAGCGGCAACAAGGTATAAACGCAGGCAAGAGACACAAAATAGCAAGGAGACGATCCATGGCAGACAAAGAAACAGATAACGGCACCTCTGGGAAAGAGAATAAGAAAAAGTCATCTTCCGGCGGCCTGCTGCCAGTCATCAACCTGGTGTTGATGTTGCTTGTGCTCGTTCTTGGCAGCTTCATTGCCTGGAAGCTGGTTGCTCTGGATGTCCCTCTCATCGCCGGAGAGGAGCAAGCACCAGCGCCAAAAGAAACGGCCTGGAAGCCGGGCATATTGATGGAGTTGGACAATGTTACCGTCAATTTGGCCGACACAGAGGAAAGTCGTTTTCTGCGAGTCAAAATCAAGCTTGATGTAGAGGGTGAAGAGGATGTGGCCAGAATTGATCCTCATAAAACCGAAATAAAAGATCTCATTATCTCCCTTCTTTCAGGCAAGTCCTTTGGTGACGTGCGCACGCAACAGGGCAAATTCGCGCTGAAGGAGGAGCTTGCCTACCGCATCAATATGGTGGTTGGCGGCAAGCCGGGCACGCCGGTGAGAAAAGTATATTTCTCTGATTTCGTAGCCCAATGAGCAAACCCATACTAGATGCAGAGGAAGTGCAGGCACTGTTAAGTGCTGTAGCACCGGAAGAGCAGACCAATGCTCTTCTGGCAACATTTCCACCTCTTCTGCAGCCAGCGAAAGTGGATGTTTTCAAGTTCGGTGAGAATCAAAGTGCCGGCCTTGATCAATATCCGATGTTCAGCAATATGCATGAACGACTGTCTGAAGTGCTCACTGAACGCTGGGGTTCAATATTCCATCGCGAGATTCCTGTTTTTTTCAAGGAACTGGTAGAAAAATCCTATATTGATCTGCTCGATAGCGATGAGCCACGCGTTTACTTTACCCTGGAAAGCCCGGGACATGGCACCATGTTGTTTGTGCTGGATATGGCATTGGTTGTTTCCTACATCGATGCCATTCTGGGTGGCAGCGGTGAAATCGTCCCGGAAGAAGGTTCTGTTCTCACGCTTGTAGAGCTGCGCATTGCCGAGCGTATTGCAGAATCAGCCTGCACCTTGCTTTCCAATCTTTGGAAACCCATACGCAAAATGGAATTCAAATTGCGGCGTATTGATCTGGATCCCATGAGCCTGGCCATGACGGCCGAAGATGTTCCCTGCTTTTCAACGACCAATGTTATCGTGGTGGGAGAGGAAGCCCGGGGAGACTTTTCGCTGCACTACCCCCTCCCGTTTCTCGAGCCGATGTTGATGACCATGCGCAAACAGGCGCGGGAGAAAACAGGAACGTTTGATGATGAATGGGGCAGGGAATTGCATGAAGCCATTGATCAAACCCCCCTTGAATTACGTTTGGAGCTTGGCCGCTGCCGCCTCCAAGTCAGAAATTTTCTTCACATAAAACCCGGGGACTTCCTCCCATTGACACTTTCCGAGCAGGAACCGTCCAAATTATGGATTGAGAATTTCCCCCTGTTTACCGCCAACCCCGGACAACAACAAGGCATGCTGGCTGCCGAAATACTTGAACAAATCCATATCGGAGGCAACGAATGAGTGAACAAATTGAACAGAGCGAAGCAATTGAACTGAAGGGTAAATCGCCATCCAAACAGGAACAGGGGGGCCATCCACCCAATCTGGAAGCCCTTATGCACGTACCTCTTGAGGTCAGCGTCGAATTAGGCCGTGTAAAAGTACCCCTGCATACGGTTGTACGTATGGGCAGAGGCACCGTACTCAAATTGCAGAAAGAGGCAGATGCCCTGGTAGATATTCTGGCCAACGGCGCTGTTTTCGCCCGCGGTGAAGTTGTGAAAGCAGACGGCAAGCTTGGCGTACGCATCACTGATGTGGTTCCCCCGGCAGAGCGCATCCGTGCATTGTCATAATTTGGAGGCGCATCATCGGTGGAGGCGAATAGTCCGCCTGACTGGCAATTTCCAGCAATGCTTATGCGCGACAATCGCTCGCGCCATCAAGAGCGTGGAGATTGCCAGCGAATCGAATGGCCCTGGGACTCTCTCTATCTCCCAAGTGAGATGTTAACAATATGACCGGCAATTTTCTGACAATGATGCTGCAGTCGCTTGCCGGCTTGTCTGCCGTGCTCGCATTGTTTGCCGGGCTGGTCTGGCTTATGCGCCGCTTTCAGGGCACAAGCTTTCAAGCACAAAGCGGACAATTCAAAGTCGTGCAGCGCCTTGCTTTGGACACCAAACACAGTCTGGTCGAAGTAACATGCGGCCAACGCCATTACCTGATCGGGCTGTCGCCAAGTGGAATGACAACGATCGCACAGAATATCGAACAAGAAACAAACCAGCCCTTGCAACCCATGGACTCTTGATGCGCTTACGTACCTTTTATCTCCTCAGTATCAGCATGCTTCTTCTCCCCGGCGTGCTTCATGCCGCAGACTTCCCTTCGCTTTCCATAAGTCTGGGGAATTCCGACGACCCGCAAGACTGGTTTGCCGGTCTCAAAATTATTATGGGGCTTACGGTATTATCCTTGGCCCCCTCCATTCTGGTCATGATGACCTCTTTTACACGCATCCTCATTGTGTTTGGTTTTCTTCGCCAGGCCATGGGAACCCAGCAGGCGCCGCCGAACCAGATTCTTGTTGGTCTGGCCCTGTTCATGACGATTTTCATTATGATGCCGGTGTGGCAGGAAATTGACACCAAGGCTCTTACTCCCTACTTGAATGAGGAAATATCGCAGGCTGACGCCTTCGAAAAAGCCATATCGCCGTTACGCGGCTTTATGCTGGCACAAACCCGTGAGGATGATCTGGCTATGTTCCTTCAAGCAGCCAAACTTGAGAGCCCTGCTTCGCCAGAAGCCACGCCCATGCATGCACTCATCCCGGCCTTCGTCATCAGTGAGTTGAAAACCGCCTTCCAAATCGGCTTTCTCATTTACATCCCCTTTGTGGTTCTCGACCTGGTTGTCGCATCCGTTCTCATGAGCATGGGTATGATGATGCTGCCGCCGGTCATGATCTCACTTCCCTTGAAAATCATCCTGTTTGTCCTGGTGGATGGCTGGCATTTGCTCACAGCCAGCCTGTTACAAAGCTTCCATTATGGATAAGCACAGGCATCAATGATGAAAAATAATAACATGACCCCCCGATGCGAGGCTGCTGTGCAGGTTTCCCTATACAAAGATCATGACAAATCCGTGCTGCATCATTCAAGCAGGCTTCCCTTAGCTGCAATCGGCCTCAGCATGTTGCTTATTGCAGGCTGCGCCGCCAAGAAACCTGAAATCACCTGGCAACAGGACAGAGAAAATCTTCAGTCACAACTTAATAAAGTTGGCATGAGTCAGGCTACGCTTGCCGAACAGGTCCAGGCGCTGAACAAGCAATTGGCCGAGCTGGAAGCCCGCATGGCCTCACATGAAGCAATGCAGGAAATGAGTTTGGATCAACATGAAACTCGATTTATTGAACTGGAAGAAAAAATCGAGGCACTTAAGAAAACATCAGGATCGAATTCCAAAACCGCTGCCAAGCGTAAAAGCAAACCCCAGGAAACGGCCCGGGCAACAAATGAGCCTGTCGTAAGCAAAATAAATAATGCCACTCCTCCGCCAGAACCAACACCCGTCATATCCGATGAGGAAATAAAGGGTTTCTACGTTCATGCCTATCTGGCGTTAAAAAGTGGTCGTTACGAGCAAGCCAGCACTGATTTCAACAACTTTCTGGTGAAATTCCCAGGCAGCACATATACGCACCAGGCAGAATACTGGCTTGGAGAAAGCCTCCATGCGCAGGGAAACACCATACAAGCAGCCGAGGCCTTTCAGAAGGCGGCCAGCACCGCAGAGAGAAATCCCCAACAGAATGCGGCCCTGCTACGGCTCGGCCAGCTATATATGGAATTGGAGCGCAAAGACGACGCAAGAATTACATTTCTTAGCCTGATCAATGAGCATCCCCAAAGCTCGGAAGCGGAAGCAGCAAGAAAAACCCTGGCAGAATTAATAACAAGCACAAGCATGTGATTCCCATCAACCAGGGCCTGTTAACACTAAATGCGGGCGCAGCGCTTCACTCGCGTTTAGTGTTAACAGGCCCTTTATACCTCAAGCCATCCAATCCCGGCTTGGCCTGGTAATTGCTTCGTTCAGGCATGGATATTGATAGCGTCATTCACCTCGGATCCCAGAGCCTGTACATGGTTCTTATGCTTTCCTTGCCCATGCTGGTTGTGGCCCTCGCCGTGGGTGTCATGATCTCCCTTTTCCAGGCCGTCACTCAAATCCAGGAAATGACACTGACGTTTGTTCCCAAAATTATCGCGGTCTTTCTATGTCTTGTTTTTGTAGCTCCGTGGCTGACTGAAACCATGGTGGATTTCACCCGGGAAATCATCCTGAGCATTCCAACCATTACGCACTAACGATGGATCTTCCCACCTTCAGTCCTGAAGATGTTATCAGCTTTTTATTGGTGCTGTTACGCGTAGGCACACTGATCATGCTGATGCCTGTTCTTGGCCATCGCCTTGTTCCGGGACCAGTCAAAATCGGCCTGATAGGACTCATGTCGCTTCTGCTCTACCCGATCGTCAGAACCTCACTACCTCAGGTTCCATCCTCACCTGAACTGTTAATCGTTCTCGCTACTCAGGAGATCCTTATTGCCGCCATGCTTGCCATGCTGGCGCAGCTGATCTTTTCGGCTGCACAGTTTGCCGGCCAGATCATGAGCTACCAAATGGGTCTTGCTATCGCAAACGTTTTCGACCCCGCCTCCAGTGCCCAAATCGCCGTTGTGGGACAATTTGCTGCTGTCCTGGCTATGTTGGTTTGGGTTTCAGTTGGTGCCCACAATACATTTCTCATGTCGCTTGTGGATTCGTTTTATCTAATGCCCATAGGACATCCTTGGCACATCAATGCCTGGGATGCCTTGAATGATGCAGCGGCCAACATGTTCGTCCTTGCCCTTCGTATGGTTGCCCCGATGCTGCTGCTGCTGTTTTTCCTGTATGTGGCCCTTGGTCTTCTGGCCAGAGCTGTACCCCAGATTCAGGTGTTTTTTGTCAGCTTCCCTCTCACCGTTGCGCTCGGTTTCCTGTCTTTTGCCCTGGCTATACCCATGATCATTTCCCTGATGCATGACAGTTTTCTTGGGCTTAGCTGGCAGGTACCGAATCTGTTGCGGGCTCTGGCTGGTTCATAAATGGCCGACGACCAGGATAAAAGCCAAAAAACAGAAGAAGCCACCCCGAAACGGGAGGAGGATTCAAGGAAAAAAGGTCAGGTACCGTTAAGCCGTGAACCATCCACGGCACTGGCATTTTTAATCCTGGCATCTTTGGGGTTTACAGGGGCTGGTGCTTTCGCCATCAGCCGGATTAGCGGTCTGATGCGCGATTTCTTTTCCGGCCAGGTTGTATTTCAGGCAACCCCGCTGGGCGTACAGAATTTAATGCTACGGATATTTGCCGATATCGCTGCCATCGTCCTGCCCATCGTGCTGCCCATCATGGTATTGGGCATGCTGATCACATTTCTCGTTACCGGGCCCGTGTTTACATTTGAAACGCTAAAACCCAAGTTGGAAAAGATAAGCCCGGCGAAGGGATTAAAACGAATGTTTTCAACCCGCGCCCTGTCTGAGTTTGTCAAATCTTTGTTGAAACTTTGTGTCATTAGTTTGGCGTGCTGGATGATTATTTCTGATCTTCTTCCTCAAGCCTTGAGTATGGTTGATAAGGATGCTGGAGCGATAGGCAACCTGGCAGTAGATGGAAGCGTAAAGCTGGCAGGTCTCGTTGCCTTCATTTTCTTCTTTGTGGCAGCCACGGATGTGTTTTACCAGCGTTGGGAACACGCCAAATCCCTGCGCATGGCGCAAAAGGAAATCCGTGATGAGCACAAAGAAACCGAAGGCGACCCGTTAATCAAGAGCAGAATCCGCCAGATTCAAATGGAGCAAGCCAGGTCGCGCATGATGGCCGATGTGCCCAAGGCCGATGTGGTGATTACCAACCCGACCCATATTGCCATCGCCTTGTCTTACAAGCTTGGAAGCCTGAATGCGCCCAAAGTTCTGGCCAAAGGAAAGGGTAAGGTGGCTGAAAAAATCAGGGAAATCGCCCGGGCGAACAACATCGTCATTCGGGAAAACAAAGGATTGGCCCGATCCTTGTTTAAGAGTGTGAAGGTTGGTGATGAGATCCCCGGACATTTGTATGAGGCCGTGGCCATTATCCTGGCAGAGATCTACCGCATGAAAGCCGCGCCGCAGTCCGAAGGCCGACAGTAAATGACACGAACAAGCGCCAGACCGAAGACCATAAGGAGGAAATAGAAAACATGCAGGCAGTCGCAACCATGGCATTCAAGCGTTTCGCCGGACAAACAGATGTCTTGCTGGCTGTCGGCGTACTTATGGTCTTGATGATCATGATCGTTCCCCTGCCAACCGGCGTCATGGATGTGCTGCTGGCCATCAATATCACGATTGGGCTTCTTATACTGCTCAACTCAATCTACGTGATGAAGCCTCTGGATTTTTCCATCTTCCCTTCTCTGCTATTGCTTACCACCCTGTTTCGCCTGGCTCTGAATGTGGCCACCACCCGGCTCATCCTGTTACATGGCCAGGAAGGCCCCTCCGCCGCAGGGCATGTCATCGAAGGCTTCGGCCAGTTTGTTGTGGGCGGCAATACCGTTGTTGGCCTGATTATCTTCCTCATCTTGGTGCTGATTAATTTCATCGTCATTACCAAGGGTTCCACCCGCATCGCTGAAGTAGCAGCCCGTTTCACCCTAGATGCCATGCCGGGCAAGCAGATGGCGATTGATGCAGATCTCAATGCCGGACTGCTTGACGATGCCCAGGCGAGAAAGCGGCGTGAAGCCGTTGCCCGTGAGGCTGAGTTTTACGGCGCCATGGATGGTGCAGCCAAATTCGTGCGTGGCGATGCCGTAGCCGGCCTTATCATCACCTTCATCAACATATTCGGGGGGCTGATTATCGGAACCATGCAGCAGGGCATGTCTCTGGCCGATGCGATGTCTGTGTACAGTCTTTTGACGGTTGGTGATGGTCTTGTGTCACAGATTCCCGCACTCATCATCTCAACCGCAGCCGGTATTATCATCACACGCGCAGGCGGCACCGAAACCCTGCCTATGGAGCTGGGCAGGCAGTTCACGCAATTCCCCCGGGTGTTCATGATCGGTTCCGGAACCCTGTTTCTTATGAGCCTGGTGCCCGGCTTGCCGTTTTTTCCTTTTCTCCTGTTGTCAGCCGGCCTTGGCGCAGGCGGATGGTACTTGCAGACAGAGGCCAATAATAAGGACCTTCAACCTGAAAATGTCACCCCTGTTCAGGAGTTGAAGGGGCCACAGGAGACATCCCTGTCCGAACTGCTGGTTGTGGATCCACTCCGCCTAGAGGTGGGTTACGGCCTCATCGATCTGGTGGAGTCCGGTCGGGAAGGAAATCTCCTCGATCGCTTGCAGGCTGTCCGCCGACAGATCACCCAGGAAATTGGTTATGTTCTGCCGCCTGTCCACATCAAGGACAACTTGCAGCTGGGCGTGGGCGAATACCGTATCCTGATACGTGGCGCTGAAGTATGCAGGGGCGAAATACGTCCTCGCAATCTTCTTGCTCTGGAAAGCCAGGTTACCGGTCCACATGTTGAAGGCGAAGCCACACAGGAACCTGCATTTGGCCTGCCCGCCGTGTGGATCTCACAGGACAAGCGCCACCAGGCAGAACTTGCAGGGTATACGGTCGTTGAACCCTCTACCGTCATTGCCACGCACATCACCGAGATTCTTCGCAAGCATTCCTATGAGATTCTCGATCGGTCACACGTGCGCGACATGCTTGATGCTGCCTCCGAACTGCATGCCAAGGCTGTGGAAGAGATTGTTCCCTCCCAGGTCTCGGTCGGGTTGCTGCAGAACGTGCTGAAAAAGCTGCTGGCGGAATGGGTCCCCATTCGCGATCTGCTTATCATCCTTGAAACCCTGGCCGACAACGCCCCCGACCAGCGCAATGTGGACGCATTGGTGGAGAAAGTACGCGTCCGTCTGGGCCGCAACATCATCCAGCAATATCTGGATCGGCAAGGCCAGCTATGTGTCTATACCCTTGCCGGTGAGGTTGAGCAGGAAATGACCGATCGTTTGTCCAATTATCCGGACTGGTCTCTTCCCCTGGATATCAATCGCTGGCAACGCTTTCTCGTGCGCCTGAATGATGTGATTGGGCAGCATGATCAGGATACAACAATCATCCTGACTGCGCCCGAACTACGAGCGTCATTGGCCAAGGCACTCAGCAAAACCATGGCTCGTGTTGCCGTGCTATCAATCACTGAGGTGCCTCCACATATCAATATACAAACTCTGGGAAGGGTCGGATTAAACGATGCAAATTAAAGTATTTTCATCGCCCAAGCTGCACGAAGCATTATCTCTGGTTCGCAAAGGACTGGGGCCGGAAGCCGTCATTCTGGACAGACACAGATGCATCGATGAACGCGGCAATACCATGTGGCATGTGCATGCTGCCCGCGATTATATCAACGAACCTGACCCTGTCCCCAGAGTCAGCAAGACTGAAGAACTCAATGATATATTGGCATCTGCCACACGGCGCCTTGAACGCGTTGTGGGTGGCTTCGAAAGGAAGGAAGTTGACAGCCTGCGCAAAACGCTTTCCAGCACGCAGACGCAACAGGCCTTCGACCAACTAATCGAGCTTGGCGTTGCCCCCAATTACGCCACCGACATTGCTGAAGATTTTGCCAATAAAAAGCCCATCGCCGAAGCTCTTATGCGCAAGGGGGCAGCACTCACGCCAGAAACAAAGCAGGAAGTCGTATTGCTTACCGGGCCAAGCGGTAGCGGTAAAACAACACTGGCCGCCAAAATTGCAGCACATTTCAGTTTAAAGGGCGTCAGCGTCGCCTTTATGAGTACTGACACAGAACGTATTGGCGGCTTGTCTGTATTGCAAACCTATGCCGATGTGCTCGGGGTTCCCCTTATTCCATTGCGCAGCAGATCGGATATCACTTCTGCATTGATTCAGACAAAAGCGGCACGATTGCTGCTAGTAGACACTGAAGGCTGGACAAACAGGCAGTTGGCCAGCACGAAAAAACAGGCGGAATTGTGGCACCACCTTCCCTGTAGCCGACGTTTTACGGTGATTCCAGCCAACATGGATGAAGCCGACGGCATCAGGGCATTGTCACAAGCCCGGGAACTTGGGATCACGGAGTTGGCTCTCAGCAAACTGGATGAAACAACCCGTCCAGGCAAGCTGATTAACTGGATCGCTACGGGTGCCGTCATTTCATACTGCAGCTATGGGCCGGAAGTGCCCGAACAAATGGGATGGCTTTCAGGCAAAGCATTGACCGCCTTGCTTGCCAGCCATGCAGAGGCAAAGGAGACATGATGAGCGAAGCATCCAAACTGGTTAGGAAAAATCCGCCTCCTGCGATCGCTATCGGCAGTGGTAAAGGTGGTGTAGGTAAAACATTTCTTTCCGTACATCTGGCTGACCGCGCGGTGCAGCAGGGCAAGCGAGTCCTGCTTGTTGATGCCGACCTCGGCCTGGCAAATGTAGATGTCATGCTTGGCATCACTGCGCCTGGCAATATTCAACAGGTGGTAGATGGCCAGGCACAGCTTAGCGATATCGTGGTCACCCACCGCAACGGATTTGATGTGCTTCCGGGTGGTAGTGGACTTCACGAGCTAACCCACCTGTCAGCCATGCAACAACGTCTGCTGCTCGATGAGATGAATGCCCTCACCTGCAATTATGACCTGGTTCTTATCGACACAGCTGCAGGTATTGGTGAGAACGTGTTGTATTTCACCTCCTGTGCCGAATCCGTTCTCATCGTGCTGACACCGGACCCCACATCCCTGACGGATGCCTATGCCCTGATCAAGGTGCTTTCCCGCCAACGCGATGTGGGAAAATTCATGGTGGCCATCAATCAAGCCGATGAAGTTCAGGCACAAATCACCTTCCGCCGCCTGTTGTCCGTAGCTGATCGCTACCTGGATGTGGTGCTGGATTTTGTCGGGTTTATGCCTGAGTACAACAAAGTCAGAGCTGCTATCCAGTCGCAGCAACTTCTGCACAATTTTTCCGATAGCTCACGCATCGACAGCCTGAATCAACTGCTGGACTCTATACTCGCTCAACCTCCATGCGTCCGCAGCGGTGCCGGGATGCAGCTTTTCTGGCAACGAGCACTGGGCAACGATCTGGGTTATCAGTCCCAGACCGACCTGGCGGTTTAAGTCATGCCGACACACCATGCTGCTGCATGTGGCGGAATCGCCGGCCTTCTGCTTGGCGTCATCATTGCACTCATCAATGACATGCAGGTTACCGATGCAGCATACCGGTTGTTGATTTTAGCCTTGGGCGGAGCCTGGATGGGCTCTATTCTGGCTATGCTCAATGCGTTACTGATGCCCGATAGTGATACCGGCGCAGGTGGCAATTAAGCATGGGTAATCCGTATTCGGTATACAGCGACACAAGCATCTCGCTGAACCCTGAGAAACTGTTGGAGGAACACCTGCCGTTGATCCGATATCACGCCAGCCAACTGATCCGACGGGTTCCAAAATCCATCGAGTTAGATGACCTCATTGACTCTGGCGTACTGGGGTTGCTGGAGGGGGCAAGCCGCTTCGATGACAGCAAAGGCATTCAGTTCAAGACTTTCATATCCTTCCGGGTGCGTGGTGCCATGATTGATTACCTGCGTGCCTTCGACTGGTTTCCCAGAAGCATGCGCGATGCCTCCAAGGGCTTGCAGCAGGCTCTATACGCCCTTCAACAGCGATATGGCCGACCGGCAGAGGAGGTGGAAGTAGCGGCTTATCTTGGCCTGGACCTCAAGGCATACAGGGACCGCCTGGATCAGGTGAAGTCCATATCCGTGGTGTATTTCAGCGATCTGCCCTCAATTGACAATGATGATGATTCCTTGGATCTGATCGAAACCATTGCTGATAATCCGGAAGATGTGCCTGAACGACAGATGGCTCTGGTCGAGTTTGCCGACAATCTGGCCCAGGCCATTGCCAAGCTCCCGATGCGTGAAAAGGTGTTGCTGTCATTGTATTACCACGAAGAACTGAACATGAAGGAAGTGGCGCTGGTTCTCGACCTGACAGAATCACGTGTCTCGCAACTGCATAGCCAGATGGTATTGCGGCTGCGTGGACTTCTGAATCTGGAAATTCCCGATGCATAATGCCAGCGATATACCTCCAGTCGGGGCCGGTAGTGCAATCGCCCAGATCAAACAGCGCAAGCCAAAGCAGCAGCGGCAAGAGTCAAAAAACGGGCAGCAACACAAGTCGGCCCAAAAGCCCCAGGCCACCCCGGTCAAGATGATGGCCATATCCCGTCATCCGACGAAAACAATCAGGGAGTAGACCGTTATGCCTGAGCCAACTGTGCCTTTAACCCATTATCTCCCCATGCTGCTCAATGGCATCATGCTTGTTGCCGTCGCCGGCTTATGGTTCATGTGGTGGCTGAATGCCAAACGCCAGCGCTTGGTGGAATCCATGCTGGCGGACAGCGCCAGACAGTTGCATGAAGCCACACTTCACCTGCAGCAGGCCATGGAACTTATCAATAAATCGACCGACCGCGCAAAACCACAGCAGCACAAAACAACAGCCAACCATGCACAAAAAGCCCCCGCTGCCCAGGAAGAGACACAGATTGCCCAGATGCTGAACATGCAAGGCGAAGGCAAGCCGGTCGAGGACATTTCCAGAAGGCTCGGTTTGCCATTGAACCAGGTCAAACTGATGCTGAAACTTCACGCCAACAGAGCAAGCTGATGTTCCCGGTCAGTGCTGCACAGCTTCTCAACCTGCCTGAAGGGGCGGCTTCAAATGCCAATCAACGCCTTCCCTGGACGAATGGTAGCCTGCTTTCCGCCAAACTCAGCCCTACTGATACTGCCGGCGTTGCCCAGCTTGTATTGGGAGGCTACACATTACGCGCTCAGGTACCGCCCACTACAACAATGGGTAAAGTCTGGCTCTTACTCATTAATCATGAAATGCCGGCCCAATTCCGACTGCTCAGTGATGCCGAAGCCGTGAGAGCGCTTAGCCAAATGTTGCACAAAAGCGCAACCACCCGTGGAGATCATGCCACTGCCAAACAAACGCAGGAGCACGGCTGGAACAAACTGGAAACCGATTCTCTTCCCTTTACAGCGGATGTCTCGAAAGACGGCCAGAATGTATTTCTAAGGGACCGCAATAACGGCAGACCCCATGTCGTATTAAATAAATCTGCTGATTCTGATCGGTTTTACATACAGGGACGTGTCGATCTGGAACATCTTGGGCCTGTGGTATTCACCCTTGAAGGCGGTGCCGAGCGTGCCTGGTGGCTGCGTATGTTTGCAGCCAATCCGCAGTTTCTCCCGCCTCTACGCACAAACTTCGATACATGGCTGCATGACAAGCAGACAAGCTATACAAACCTTGGCGGAGAGCTTCTACGCGGGCTGCCGGATAACCTCTCGGCACTAGCGGACAGTATTCGGGCATGATTGAGCGTGAGATAGCCGTCGCACTGGGATGCGATTCTGAACTTGATAGTTCGACCAAAGTACTTGCCGCCGGATATGGTGAAATAGCAAAGCAGATTCTCGCTATCGCAAAGGCTGAGGACATCCATATTCATCAGGATAATAACCTTGCCCAACTCCTCGCCCGTGTACCGGCAGGCCAGGAAATCCCGAAAGCTGCTTATCAACTCGTCGCAGAATTGCTCTCTTTTCTCTATAGCACCGACAAGAGTTTGGTGGAAAAAACTACCCTTATGCAGGGGAAGGATCTGCCTGATGCAGGCTGACTGTTTCTGCCGACATAGAAAAATGCGCGAAAAAACCGCTGGATACACGCGTTTCGAGTTTGGCATGAATAATGCAGAAGTAAGCTTGAATTTGCATAAGTTTGAGGAGATGACATGTCAGTAGGTATATATATCGCAGGTGCTGCCGGTCAAATGGCACAACACAAACTCAACGATATCAGCCATAACCTGGCCAATGTGAATACAGCCGGTTTTATGGGCAGCCGCTCAACATTTACGACACAACTGTCAAATCAAATAACAGGAAACTCAACTCAGGCGGCCCCTGCTTTTGCCAAATACGGCAACCAGTTTATCGACATGGAGGAAGGCAGTATTAAACAAACCGGCAATGACCTCGATTTCGCCATTCAGGGACAAGGCTTTTTCCGTGTTGGTCTTGCTGACGGCAGCGAGGCCTACACCCGTGCAGGAAACTTCAAACTGGATGCCAACGGCACCCTGTTAACCCAGGGCGGATATTCGGTACTCAATACAAGTGGCAGCGCTATCCAGTTGCAACCGGGCCACATTACAGCCAACCAGGAAGGTGCCTTGTTTGTGAACGGCAACAAAGTTGCCGACCTTGGCCTCGTTAAAATCAGGGATGCCTCAAAAATCGACAAGGTCGGTGAAACACTGGTGAAAACACCAGCAGCCAACACAGAGCAGGCATCACAGGATATAACCGTGCACCAGGGCGCGCTGGAAGGCTCAAACGTCAACGCCATTCTGGCGATGACGGAATTGATCGACACGATGCGCAGCTATCAGGCAACCATGAAAGTAGTTGAACAATTTGACCAGCAGTCATCCCTGCTGAGTAACAAAGTCGGCAGCATTAAGTAAGGCCTAAAGGAGAAAAACATGATTCGAGCTTTATGGACGGCAGCAACAGGCATGGCAGCACAGGCATTGAACGTCGATGTCATTGCCAACAACCTTGCCAATGTGAACACGACCGGATTCAAGCGTGGGCGTGCCAATTTTCAGGACTTGATGTACCAGCAGATTAAATCGGCCGGCGCAGAAGCCAGTGCCGCCGGCACACAGCTTCCAACGGGTATCCAGGTGGGCCTTGGTGTTCGGGCAGCCGGTATTGAAAGTATTTTTCTCGAAGGCAGTTTCAAAAATACCAGCAACCCACTGGACCTTGCCATCGAAGGGCGCGGGTTTTTCCAGATTCTTATGCCAAACGGTGATCTGGCATATACGCGGGCTGGTGCCTTCAGCATGGATAACCAGGGTCAGATCGTCACCTCGGACGGCAATGTGTTGCAGCCGGCCATCACCATTCCGCCCGATGCCCTGACTATCAATATCGGAGCCGACGGCACTGTCTCCGTGGAGCAGCCGGGTGGTGCATCCACAGTTGTCGGACAGATCCAGCTTGCTGATTTTAGCAATCCGGCGGGCCTTACCCATTTGGGCCACTCTCTGTTTCAGGCAAACAATGCCTCGGGTCAGGCCATTACCGGCAACGCCGGTGCAAACGGTCTTGGTAATCTTGGTCAGGGCACGCTTGAGATGTCGAATGTCAACATCGTGGAAGAAATGGTCAACCTCATTGCCGGCCAGCGTGCATATGAAATGAACTCGAAGGCCGTTCAGGCAGGCGATGAAATGCTGCAGACCGCCAACAACATCCGCCGCGGATAATCACGATGTGGTATAGCGCCGTACTCGCAGCTCTGCTCCTCGTATCCACGAATGTGTACGCGGATGCAAACAAGGACATGGAGAATTCCATTCGGTCCTTTTTTGCCCGCGGCGTCAATTCAGCAGGAGCCAGAGCGGAGCTCATTGAGGTGGTGAAATGGCCGGATGCAGACGGGGCTGTTCGCTGGCGCATGCCGAACTTGAGCAACCACCCGAGTCGGGTTTCATTACTTGCGGAAACGGGCAAAGGAAAAAACCAACGCCGCTGGTATGTGCCGGTCCGGCTTCGCTGGTGGTCAGAAGCGGTGGTTACAAAGAATGACCTGCCAGCCCGCACCTTGCTGACAAATTCCATGCTCACGCAAAAACGGATCAATATAGCCGGCCACCCGGGCTCCTGGTGGAAGGATAGCAACGAGCTTGTTGGTACAAGATTGACGCGCCCGCTCAAGGCAGGAGATGCCGTCTTCTCCCCCTATGTTAAACGTCCGCAACTGCTCAAACGCGGCGACCAGGTAACCATGATAGTCAGCTTCGGTGAACTCAAGGTCGCGGCTTCCGGGATGGTATTGAAATCTGCCGGCCTGGGCGACCGTATTCAGGTTCAGAACATCAAGAGCAAAAAGGTGCTGCAGGCTATCGTCGTGGATGCAAGCACCGTCCATGTCATCACTGGAGGCCGTGGTTAATGTATACAAAATGGCTTTTACTTCTTCTTGTCCTTCTTCCCGGCTGCATGCCAAGTGAGCGCTCCGTGATGACCGACAAACACAAGGAAACAGTGGATGCTGCACTTCTGGCCCCCATGTCTGACCCGTCAACAACCGGCTCATTATGGGCGGGGAATGACTCGCAGATATTCACAGACCCCAAGGCACATAAAGTAGGCGATCTGGTTACCATCCTTGTGCAGGAACAGGCCTCGGCCACACGCAATCTCGGCACCAAGAAAAACAAGAGCTCCAGCCATCAGACCAAACTCAATTCCGGCTTGGGTTTTTTCAACACAGTGCCTAAAGGCAATGGCGTTTTCGACGCTCAGGCCGGTATAGACGTTTCCGATGCGAAGACATTTGACGGCAGTGGTTCGACGAACAATTCAGACACCCTTACCGCCAGCATTACGGCCGTCATCACCAGGGTCTACCCCAATGGCAACATGCAGGTTGTCGGCAGAAGGCAGGTAACGATCAACCAGCAACCGCAGGCATTGGTGCTTACCGGCGTCATCCGTCCGGTGGATGTGACTGCGGACAACACCATCCCGTCTTCCAAGGTGGCACAGGCAAGTGTCAGCTACGGCAGCGGTGGCGAACTGGCCACGGTTGCGCATGAGGGTTGGGCAGCCCAGACACTCGATAAGATATGGCCATTCTGATGCGTATGTCCTCACGCATGAGAATGACTGACAGGAGAGACCGCATGTTGCAAAGCAGAACCTCAATCCAGCCTGTCGGGCAGCCATTGCTCAAGTCGATTGCCTATTGCGCTGTTGTCTTCATGCTGTCGGGCATCTTCGCAAGCAGCGCCCAGGCCGAACGGATTAAAAACCTGGCGGACATTGAGGGCGTGCGCGGCAATGCCCTGGTGGGTTACGGTCTCGTTGTCGGTCTCAATGCGACCGGGGATACGTCCAACGCATCGCCTTTCACCATCAACAGTATTACCGCCATGCTGGAACGCTTCGGTATCAATGTTCGCCCGAACATTTCCACCCTGAAACCAAAGAATATTGCTGCCGTCATGATCACAGCCGAACTTCCTCCCTTTGCAAGAGTCGGCCAGGAAATTGATGTGACTGTCTCCAGCCTCGGCGATGCCAAAAGTCTGCAAGGCGGAACGCTATTGCTCTCCCCGCTGCTTGGCGGCAACGGTCAGGTGTACGCAGTCGCCCAGGGCTCTCTTTCCGTAGGCGGCTTCACAGCCAGCGGCAAAGGATCGACCACGACAAAGGGGCACCCGACAGTCGGCCGCATCCCCAATGGCGCGCATATCGAAAAGGCTGCGCCAACAACCTTGAAAAACAACCAGGACCAGATCGTCCTCACCCTGCGCAATCCTGATTTTAGTACCGCCAGGCGCATGCGCGATGCCATCAATATGTATTTTGGTTCTGATCTGGCCCAGGCCACTGATGCCGGCACCATCAAGGTCTGGAATCCGGAAGCCAACAGTGTCGATCTCATCGCTCAGCTGGAACAGATTGACCTCTCCGTCGATCACGCTGCCGTGGTCGTCATGGATGAGCGCACAGGCACCATTGTCATGGGACAGGATGTCCGTATCGATACTGTGGCGGTTGCACATGGAAGCATCAGTGTATCGGTGACAGAGAGTCCGCAGGTTTCCCAGCCCAACGCATTTGCCGGTGGTCAGACGACAACGGTTGACAGAACCGACGTTCAGATCAATGAGGAGGAGGCCCAACTCGTTGTGCTGCCCAAGCAGGTTTCCTTAAGCGAGCTTGTGAACGCATTGAATGCGGTCGGCGCCACACCCAGTGATCTCATTGCAGTGCTGCAGGCGATCAAGGCTGCAGGCGCCCTGCATGCAGAGTTGAGGGTGATATGAGTGGCATAACAGGACCAGTCTTTCCTGGCCTTAAACCGGATGCTTCCAGGCACGCCTCGCCGGCCACAAAAGACGAACAGGCCCGCGATCCGAAGCTGTGGGAAACCTGCCTTAAATTTGAAGCCCTGCTTCTGCAGCAGATGATGACCGCAATGCGCAAGACCGTGCCGAAATCAGAACTGATGCCCTCAGGCTTTGCCAACGATATGTATAACTCCATGTTCGATAACGTGGTGTCTGAGGCAGGCAGTCAGCGCTCCACGCTGGGCATCGCCAGCAACATGTATCGGCAACTGGAACAATTGCATCACATTAAAGCAGAAGCGCCCACCGCCGATAATAGAGTGGATATGCACGAACAGATTCGAGGAGTGAAGTATGGTGCGAATTGACAGGCTGGGCGGCCCTGCCGGAGCACGTACGACAAGCTCGGCTGGCAAGAAGAGCGCCAGCAAAGGCAAGGCGGCATCTTCAGGCGAACAGGTTCGTGTGGCTGATTCGACGGCTCTGCGCGAAAAGGCGAAATTACTTTTGGCTGACATGCCCGATGTACGCCTTGATCGTATCGAAGCCATTCGGGATGCTCTGGAACAGGGCGTCTTTCAAATGGATGAGAGAAAGCTGGCCATCCATATCGTTACCAATGCTTTGGCGGAACGACCTTGGTAGCGCAACCCTCCCCTGCACACACCTTGCATGAACTTCTGCAAAGAATGGATGCTACTTGCCGCAAACTTGAAGAGGTTGTGCTGGGCGAGCAACAGGCTGTGCGCCAGTTTGACTCAGCTGCCCTGATAGCTCTCACGGATGTCCGCCATGTCTGCCACCAGGAGCTGCAAGCTATGGAGGCAGCGTGCCGCGATATCGTGCGTCAACATGCCGTTCCTGATGATTTGAGTCTGGAAGCCTTCATTGATATGAATTTACAGGATGCTGCTCCCGGATTGCAATCGCTGCGGCGCAAGTTGTATCAGCGGCTTGCCAACCTGAACCAGTCAAATGAGGACAACCGCCTACGCCTGCGGGCAGCCTATGATGTGACATCCGGTGTGCTGCAAAATATCGGTCTGCAGGTGACAAAAAGCACCTACGGTCCGGGCGGTGCATTATGATCCTCAGAAACCTGAATGTCGCAGCAAGCAGCCTCCTGACCCAGCAGCAGGCGATGGATGTCATTTCGCAGAATATCGCCAATGTGAATACACCCGGCTACTCACGCCAGACTGCACAACTGGCCAGCGCCGTTCCGGATCGTATTGCTGGCAGGGATTTTGGTAATGGCGTTAACGTAAGCAGTATCATTCGATCGATTGACCCAATTCTGGCCCAATCACAGATGGCGAATAACAGCCTCACCTCTCTGGCACAGACCTTGCAGCAAGGGTTGGCCAACGTCGAGGCAAGCTTCGGCAATCTGGATGTGCCGGGCCTGACCACCACGCTGGATGATTTCTTTGTGGCACAGCAACAACTGGCCAATACACCGGAAGATCCGATCAGCCGACTGAATGTTCAGACACGTGCACAGGACATTGCGATACGGGTTTCCGGTATGCGTCAGCAGTTGGTTGACGGGCAAACAGCGGCAGATCAGGAAATTAGCCCACTCATCACCCAGACCAATAACCTTCTGGATCAGATTGCCGCTCTCAATAAACGCATTCTTGTTAATGAGTCTTCAGCCCAATTGTCCAACAATGCCAACGACCTTCGTGATCAGCGGGATACGGCCGTCATGGAGCTGTCAAAACTGATCCCCCTGCAGAAGGTGGCAACCAACAATGGCGGATTAATCCTGCAGACCCCCGGTGGAGACCTGCTCGTCCAGAATGACACCGTACGTCATTTAAAGCTCGGGCCAGCCATCGGCTCTTCGTTTGGCAATGTTGAATTTACCGATAGCGGTCTGCCGGCCCAGGGCCTGGAACAGGGCGGCAAGCTTGGTGGTCTGATCAGCCTGCGCGACAACCAGGTTGCTAGTTATGTGCAGAACCTGGACAGCATGGCGGCCAACCTCATCTTTGCAGTTAACCAATTGCACACCGGGGGCACCGGCTCCACTGTCGTGACGCAATACACAGCAGCACAGCCAAGCAGCAATCCGGCGACAGCCGTGAACGTTGATGCCAATATCCCCTTCGCATCCAAGATTGTGAATGGAAGCTTTACCCTGCACGTCCTGGATGGACCGCCGCTGACAAATCCAGGTGGAACGGCAATCAATATCACTGCCGGCACAACCACGCTCAACCAGATTGCAACCGCCATCTCGGCGGTCGCCGGTGTAACAGCCAGTGTCAATGCCAGTGGTCAACTTGTTGTCGACGGTGGTGCCAATCGCATCGCCTTTACAAACGATACAAGTAACTTCCTTGCCGCTTATGAAATCAATGCCTTCTTCCACGGCAGCTCGGCCGCTGATTTTGCCGTTGATTCCGCCGTCCTGAATGATGCCGGCCGCATTGCCAGCGCTGCTGCCAATGCCACAACTTCCGACATCGCACCAGCCGACAACAGCGTGGCCCTGGCTATCCTGGGTCTGCGCGACAAGGCCGTAAGCATTGATGGCAGCACAGCAGCCAGCCCTGTGCAACGCGCGGCCAATCTGGCCAGTACCTATGGCCTGGATGTCGCTGCAGCCAACCAGCAACTCTCCTACCGTCAAGCCGAGGCCTCGTCACTGGCCTCGCAGCGCGCATCAATCTCGGGAGTGAATATGGATGAGGAGCTGGTAAAAATGATGCAATTCCAGCGTGCTTATGAAGCCGCTGCCAAGGTGATCCAGACCAGCAACCAGATGCTGGATTCCCTGATGGGGTTGATCCGATGAGAGTAACTTCACAACAAATGTATGACACATTGCTTGCCGGCATTCGAAATCAGCTGCAAGTCCAGGCCGACAGTACCGATCAGGTAAGCTCCGGGCGCCGTTTCAGTCGCCCAAGCCAGGACGGACTGGGTTACAAGACATCCCTGGATATCCGCCACGTGCAAAAAGGCATCGACTCCGGCCTGCAGGCAATCGGCGTGGCCAAACTTCGTCTCGGCAGCAGTGAGAACGCCCTTTCACAGATGTTGCCTGTGATTCAACGTGCTCAGGTGCTGGCCGTACAACAGGCAAATGCAACGCTAACCGCTGCCGAGCGCAATACAGCCGCCGTAGAGGTATCCAGATTGCAGGAACAACTTCTGTCACTGGCCAATCAAAGCTTTGAGGGTTCACCGCTGTTTGCCGGCACAGCCACAAGCTCTACCGCTGTTACCCTGGATGGGGCCGGCAATGCACTGTATCAGGGTAACACACAGGACAGAGTGGTTGCCATTACTTCCACGGAAACCATCGCCACCAATGTTCGCGCTGATCATACCGCCTTCACGCAAGCCTTCTCTTCAATCCAGGCCTTGAAGACGGCTCTCACCACCAACGATGTTGTCGGCATCCAAAATAGCGTCACCTCCCTTAGCGCTGCAGGCAGTGCCATGACCGGACTTGCGGCCGAGGTTGGTGGCAGAATGAGTTCTGTCGCCCTAAGGGAACAAACCTTTTTCGATATGCGGACGCAAATGGAGGCTCGCCTCAACACGCATGAGTCTGTGGATATGGCCAAGGTGGCAACCCAGCTCACCCAGTCACAAACCGCCCTGCAGGCAGCCTATGCCGAAGTAACCCGGCTCAGCAGCCTGAGTCTGGTTAATTACCTGAAATGATCGTACTGCGCAGAAGAGTCGGGCAAGCCATTTGTATCGGTAATGATATCCGAATTGTTATCACGGAAGTGGAACCGAATACACGCGCCCATTTGGGTATCGAAGCTCCAACGTCGATCCCCGTTCACCGTCTGGAAATATATGAAAAAATCCATCAGGAAAACTGCGCCGCGACCCAGGGCGATACGATGGCATGGTTAAAGGGGGCTGCAAATGACTCATAAAGAACAGGCATGGAAAGCAATTGTTGAGGTCGAGCAAGCCGAAACATTTCGTTTTCCACAAGGCATGGTGGGTTTTCCGGATGCGAATGACTATGTCATGCTCAACTCTGGTCACGGAGACATCGTCTGCATGCAGGCCACCAACCGGGTTGAGGCAGCCTTTCTGGTAACGCCATGGGATAAAAAGCGCCTCGGAAAGCAGCCTGATCTAAGCGCCGATCAGCAGGCATGCCTGCAAGACCCCGATGAGAACAAACTTCTTTGGCTTGTGGTACTCAACCCGTTTAGCGATCCTGCATGGGTCCTGGCAAATCTGCGGGCTCCTGTGGCCATCAATCTGGATACGTCGCAGGGCATGCAGTGTATTCAGGGCAATCCCCAGCTCGATTTGCATTTCCATTGGATGCGGCAGCCGGGCCAGGCACAACAAGCAGCCTGAAGCATGCTCATTCTAACTCGCGCTGTCGGGGAAACCGTCACCATCGGACACAATATCCGTGTGACCATTCTGTCCGTGAAAGGAACCCAGGTACGAATCGGTATCGAGGCCCCGAATGACATGCTGGTCCTTCGCGAGGAAATCATCGATACCGGTTCTGAACAACCTGCAGAGCAAGGGTAGGCACGGTGACTGCCGCTACAAAAGGCACGCCGCTTCGGGCTCAGAAACTTTATACTGCTTCATGCCTGCTGTTTTTTGCCCTGTTGGCTGTGGCCTTACTTCCCGGCCCCTTATCCGCCACGGAAACCGCATCCTTTCAGGTCAGGCACATCCCTCTTGAAGAAGCGAAGGGTCTGGCACAGACCCAACTCTCAGCTGAAGGGCAATTATCCACCTTGCCATCACGTTCCTTGCTCATCGTTGTGGATCAGCACAGTAACATCGAAAGTATTCGCGCGTTGTTGCAACAATTCGATGTACCCGTTCCCAAGCTGTTGCTGAAGCTGAAAATACTGGCCGTATCAACAAACCAGTCCCGATTGTGGGCCGCAGAAGGCCAGCAGCTCCCGGGCGGCTGGACGCACATAGCAAATCCCGGTTCAGCCAAATACCGCCTTGTGGAAAGCAAGCAGGCATGGCTTCGCTCCAATAGCGAGGCAAGGATTGAGGCTGGAAGCATTGAGCCCATTCGTCTGGATATTCGTGAATGGCTTGAACAGTACGGCGTATCAGACACACCCGATCTTGCACTTCACCCCATCACTGCAGGCCTTGCGTTCCGGGTCAGCGTGCAAAATGACCAACATATCAGGCTAGAGCTAAGCCCATGGCTCAAACTGACACAACAGGCACAAATAACTGCCCCTGCTCAGGTCGAGGTGTTGCCCGATCTGGGAACTACCGCAGCAACCCTGCAGCCGCCTTCAACTGTTGCCCCGATTCGTCTGAATATCCAGCCAACAGATACCACCATCAGTCAATATTACATCAGCCTCGATAACACCAAAGCCGAAATTGATCTTTCACTTGGAGAGCCGCTCATATTGCTCGCCGAAAAGGATGGTGCTCACGCATTGGGCAACGCACTTCTTTCAGAAACGATAGGCTTTAGCGGAAAGGTTATGGCTCTCCAATTGCTTCTTGAATAATGAAGTGAGGGGATTGCTGGGGTTTAGCCAACGACCCTTGTCATATTCTTCTCCACGGTAAATAAAGTACTCATCACCTTTCGTAATTCAAAAAGTTATGCTGCCACACTTTCCAATATTCCAACTGGGCGCGATTTGCCTAAACCATATTATCGCTTAATAGTATTCCAAAGGAATTTGCCATGAGGGACAAATATGAACGATGACGGAAAACTCGATGAGGCGATACTCTGGAACGAGCGGCCCGAAAAGAAATCGCACTTACGCATTCTCGTGCTTTTACTTTTTATTCTCCTGATCGTCATATTTTTCTTTGAGTAGTTCTAAGCAATAAAACCACATCAAACAGCCAGCACGACAAGGACAGGAACCCAAGCTGAAAACGTTTATAGCACTTTGGATCGGATAGAAACGCTGAAGCGTATCTTCTGCTGTGACTGTACGGTTATGAAGAATGGGTGAGAAATCATACTCAAGGGTAGAGTTGATTTGTTTGCAGGAATTAATGGTGGGCGATGCTGGGATTGAACCAGCGACCCCTGCCGTGTGAAGGCAACCCCGCCCACCTTTCTTAAACGACACCATACGCCTTAAACCGTTGCGGCGCAATGGTTTAAGGCGACATCCTCAATGCGGTCGACTTGTCATTTTACCCCATTCATGAACTGGAATCGTCATTTCTGGGCCCAGAGATTGGAAAACAGGGTGGTCAAATTTTGACCCCTTTTTGCCACTCAATCCATCCACTTCAGTAGCCTTTCTGAATACACTAAAAATAACGCATCACAATAAACTATATTTGACTCATCGTGATAAACGAAATATAGTACATCGCGATATACTAGTAATTCTCCATATGGGGGTGAGATGGCGACTCCATCTGAAAAGCTGGCGCAATCACTTGAAACCCTGCACAAGCTTCAACAACAAGGGCTGGGCGCAATCCGCTCAGCCGACCTGACCCGCACCCATCGGGAGAGGCTGGTCAGCAATGGCTTCCTGCAGGAAGTCATGAAGGGATGGTATATCCCGTCCCGACCAGATGATGGATTATCTGGAGAGAGCACCGCGTGGTATGCCGCTTTTTGGGACTTTTGTTCAACTTACCTTGAGCATCGCTTTGGCACCGACTGGTGCCTTTCCCCAGAGCAGTCGATATCGCTATATGCCGACAACCATTCCGTGCCAAAGCAACTACTAGTCCGTTCCCCCAAAGGTGGAAACAACATCACCACATTCCTATATGGCACCTCCTTGCTTGATGTTCGTTTGGACCTGCCAGATGAGAAACACATGAATGAGATGGGCTCACTGCGTCTCTTTTCCCTGCCTGCAGCACTGATTTCCTGCTCACCAGAGTATTTCACTCAAAATCCAACCGATGTTCGGGCAGCACTCTCTATCATTCGAGATGCATCCGAAATTCTGCCGTTACTACTTGAGAGGGGTAAGAGCATTGTGGCTGGCCGCCTTGCTGGGGCTTTCCGCAATATAGGTCGTGAACGCATTGCCGATGAAATCGTGAAAACCATGCGTGCAGCCGGTTACGATGTGCGGGAGAGCGACCCATTCAAAAACTTGCCCGCGATCACGCTTAGCAGGCATACCCCCTCCCCTTACGCCAATCGTATTCGATTGATGTGGCAGCAGATGAGGCAAACGGTTATCGACGCCTTCCCTCCCGCGCCCGGCCTGCCGGTCAACGTCAAAACCTATCTGGAGCACGTAGATGATCTCTACCCTGCTGATGCATATAACTCACTCTCAATCGAAGGCTACCGGGTAAGCCATGAACTCATTGAGCAAGTTCGCAGTGGCAACTGGAATCCGGATGCCAGTATGCAGGACAGAAGCCAGCGTGATGCTCTTGCCGCGCGCGGTTATTGGATGGCATTTCAGGCTGTAAAAGAAAGCGTGCAACGCGTGCTTAACGGCGAGACTCCCGGCACCGTAGCCGATGAAGATCATAGAGACTGGTATCGGCAGCTTTTTGCTCCCAGCGTAACGGCAGGCATCTTAAGTCCGGCCGACCTTGCCGGTTATCGCAATTCACAGGTCTTTATCAGACGCTCAATGCACGTCCCGCCTCGCTGTGAAGCGGTCAGGGATGTCATGCCCGTGCTATTTGAACTTCTCCACGATGAACAAGAGCCTTCTGTTCGCGTTGTGCTCGGCCATTTTATGTTTGTTTACATCCACCCCTATATGGATGGCAACGGGCGCATTGGCCGATTCCTGATGAATGTCATGCTTGCTGCGGGCGGCTACCCCTGGGTCGTGATTCCTGTTGAGCAGCGCGATAGTTATATGGAGGCACTGGAAGCAGCTAGTGTTGAACAGGATATCCGCCCGTTCACAAAATTTCTGGCCACTCTGATTAATTTTGATCCCTCTTGATGAGTGATTCCGGTCACCCACGGGCTGAGTCGGTTTTGTAGCGACGCTTGGCTCATCCAGCTACACCTAGTGGAAGCAACGTGTTCTTTCTTATCGTTCTCTACAAATGACGAAATCGCCACAGTTATCGCTACCTTAATATTAAACATTCGACGTAACATATAGATTTACATAAATAATTATCGCTACTATTATCGCCACTATGGATATATCAAGTATGGAACCAATGATGCCGAAGGACTGTCGCGAATTGGACGACAAGGCAGTTGAGCTCATTGAGAAATCAAGTGCCTTCGCAGGGATGCTGAATGCCGATGTTGCGCTTTCGGTCGGCCACCTTGTGCGATCCATGAATTGCTATTACAGCAACTTCATCGAAGGGCACGATACCCACCCCCGGGACATTGAGCGGGCACTGAATGAAGACTTTGATACATCTCCTGAAAAGAGAGACCTCCAGAAAGAGGCCAAGGCACACATCGATGTCCAGTCGCTAATAGACAAAGGAGAGTCACCAGCCAACGCATTATCCAAAGAGTTTGCGCTTTGGGCGCACAAGGAGTTTTGCGATCGGTTACCAGAAAGCATGCTCTGGGCCGAGAACCCGGATACTGGAGAGCGAATTCCGGTGATCCCCGGAGAGTTGCGCGAAACATTCGTGGACGTTGGGAGGCATCGCCCACCTGGTCCGGACGAACTGGACAGGTATCTGGCTCGCTTCGAAGAGGCATACATGCCCGCAACCCATTCGCGCATCCGAAGAGTCATTGCGGTAGCGGCTGCCCACCATCGTTTTGCGTGGATTCACCCATTCATCGATGGGAACGGAAGGGTGGCGCGATTGATGTCGCATGCCTACCTCAAGCAGATGGGCATCGGCAGCAGCCTTTGGTCTGTATCCCGTGGGATGGCCAGAACAGCTGGCGACTACAAGCGTCTGTTACAGGCCGCAGACTCGCCAAGAAATGGACCGCTAGATGGGCGTGGTGCGCTGTCGGAAAAAGCACTGACAGGGTTTTGCGAGTACTTCCTCGACATTTGCATCGACCAAGTGGATTTCATGAGCAGGAGCCTGAATCTCAAAAGCCTTCAGGTACGTATAGAGCGGTATTGCGCCCATGAGGTCGCTCTGAAAAACCTCATGGCCGGCTCCTGGCCGCTGCTACGCGAGGCATTGCTCTCGGGCGAATTCAAGCGAGGCATGGCTGCAGAGATAATCGGAAAGTCCCCAGCGCAGGCGAGAAAGGTTCTCGGAATTTTAACCCAGAAGGGACTGCTTGTGTCAGATACGGAGAAGGGACCAGTTCAACTTGGGCTACCCTTGGATGTTCTGGACGAATGGATGCCGGGGCTCGGCTACGCTGCCAATAGCCGCAACTGATCTCTTACCCCCATGAAATACCATCAACCTGTTCCAGCGAAGCAGGAAACCATGCTGAGATAGACTTCAGCCAAAAGTTTTGAATCAAGTAGTGCGCTACGCTGGGATTGATGATCGCGTTCAATGCCGTAACGGTCGCAGAGCGCTTTCAGAGTATTGCGCTGGTTCGGATGCATCTTGCGAGCCAGAGCCAGAGTGTCGATTACTTGCACATGTTCGATGTCTGGGAAGCCGTTCAAAAACAATTCGTTCCTAATAAACCCCAAGTCAAACGAAGCGTTGTAAACAATCAGCGTGGCGTCATCGATAAAATCCAGAAAATTCTTCGCAATATCTCTAAAGGTTGGTTCATCCAACACCATTTTATTGTCGACCCCATGAATACTCACAACCTCGGGAGGTATATCGCGCTCAGGATTGATATGGAGATGAAATACATGGTTCTGCCCTGTAAGAATCTTTCGACCCAGCACTTCAACAGCACCAATCTCAACTATCCGGTCACCACCCAGTGGCGACAGCCCCGTAGTTTCTGTATTCAGCGCTATAATGCGCATGTCATCAGCTTCGTGTTCTAGGCTCATTATTCCTCCGTACTCCTCGATCAAATGTCCGCTTATCGACAGCACCCGAGGGTCTCTTCTTCAGACGGGTAGATTTCACCGGCCCAGGAAGGAGGCTTGCCCGAAAGGGCATCGTTCTTTTCCCTGATCACCAGGTTTTCCGATAGCAAGTTGGCAATCTTCAGCTGCAGGTCAGATAGTTCGGAACTGAGTTCATCGACCTGAATGGCGAATTCTTCATTGCCCGGCTCCTCCGCAATGTCACGGAGCCGCATGGCAATCTCCATTATATGGGCCACTGTTGAATTTATGTCAACCATTCTTCACAGCCGTCTTCAGGTCCAATGAAGCCCTGAATTTCGGCGCCCTGAGATTTGTCAGCAGAACAGGCTCGCCTGTCTCAGGGTCACAAACTGTCGGACCTGGAACTGTTGCCACAGCGAACAAACCAAATCCCTCAAGGTCAATGAAATCATCATTAGACAGCGTTTCTGTAATACCGCCAATAAACGCATTAACAACACGCCCCGCTGATGCCTTCGTTAAATTTGCTGTTGAAGCCACATGTTCGATCAAACCCTTTTTGTTCATGCATTCACCTCATCGCTCTTGCCAGGACGAAAATCATCCGTGAATTTGCGCACCCGCCTGCGCATACCTGAACCGACTTTTTCAATCATTCCGATCTCTGGAAAACTGTGAAATGGCGGAATATCGATTCCATACATCCCTGCCAGATTGATCAGATGCCTAATATGTCCTTCTGTGGGATCACCGACGGTGAAGTGCCCCTGGTGATTCACTCCGGACAGCATGATCGTCTCCGCCAAACAAGTGAATGTGAATTCCTGCTTCGCTTCGACCTCGTTCTTGGGGAATAAACCATAATCGAATCCACAACGAAGAGACGGAACCGAAGCCAGGCACTTGATGACGGTGATGTCCGGACGCTCCAATACGGTTTCATAGGAGACATTTTCAGGCTGGGCATCGTCGATGACGACACACCCCTCCGATAAATACTCCGGAGTGAGTAGTGCTGTAGTTGCATTGGTCACACTCACAACCAAGTTGGCGTCCTTGATCGCATCAAGATCTGTCGCGATTCCAACTGGCGTGACGAACAACTTGCTCAACTGTTGCAGGACTTTCCGCTTTGAAGGGCGGTCCACCAAAGTCAGATTACGCTCCTTCTTATCGAGTGCCAGGCAACGCAGGGCGGAGCGACCGGTCGACCCGGCCGCACCGAGCACCGCGATCTGCACGGGGCCTTTCATGGCAGCCTCGACTTGAAGAACAGTGGCCGCGATGGTGATGGCCGTGAATCCGTGCCCCGTGGTAATCCCGACACTACGTGAATGATCCGCGAGCAGGCGTCCGTTTCTGGTCACCGACGGAATAAGCGCACCAAGACCTGCAATTCGTACGTGCCGCTCCTCGCAATAATCAATCACCTCTTTCAGCGCGCAGCGCACCTCATCGAGATGTTCACGGAATTCACCGGCGAGATAGGGAATGCTGAGCAATTCGCCGTGCAGGGTCCGTCCATCCATATTGCATGTCATGGGACTAAGCACATGTACGTTGGTGGTCCTCGCCTGTTGAATTACTGCAGCCTCACTCACACCAACCAGTTCTGGGTAGGCGCGTACGATATCCGACACGCCTCTCGGATGTACAATGAACGCATAATTTAGAGCTCCATCATACAGTTCTTTATCCAGCAAACGGCTGCTGATGCTTACCTTCATGTGTTCCTCCTAGTTTTGTTTTTGACGACATTTCTTCTCTGCTTGCGTAAAAGACAAAAGACTCTCTGGGATTGCCGGCGGGCTCCCATTTAAGTCGTTTCAAGTAATGTGAGTGTTTAACTAATCCGAGATGGCGAACAGTTCGGCTAAATATTTATTACAAAAATGAGTCGAGAGATGTCAGCTCATTTTCATCAGTGGCTGGTTGAAGATATTCTAGGAAAAGGGAAGGAAAGCCAGAGCTCTCTAACAAGAGCGACAACAGCGTCAAACTCCAAGAGCGGGCACACCTGCAACAATGCGTTGTCTTTCTCCTCTTCACTTAGATCATCCCAAGGGACTTCTGTCTTCAACTTTAATGCAGGCAATATTTCTTTCATTGTGTCAGACCATATGGGACGCAACGATTCAACATCATCGGGGTCATACAAAAGGACCATACTCTCGTAACAGGAGCTAAGAGCCTTCAATACATGTGGCTCTTTGAGGCCACCTATACTCATTACCTCTAAATCCATTTATTACCTCCTTTTGAATAGATTGTTTATTGATTGCTTGAAACAAGAAGCGGCTATTTTGACCAGTTCGCCGCCAGCCTGATATCCCGTCCGAGAAGACGGAGTGACACATGATCCTGCTTGTTCGCAAACGAAGGCCCCTCATAGGTGATGAAGTTCGCCAAGCCATCACCCATAGGTATGAGCAGGCGGACACTGGGAGCAAACATCGAGAACCAGGAGTTGACCGAGATGTCGAACACCGCGCACTTTACGCTGGAATCATCACTCAACCGCACATCCCTTAATTCCTTGAAAGCGGCCAGCATCTCGTACACATCGCCGCTTTCGTAGTCGATGCTGTTGAACTTAAGACTCCTCATCCTGTTCCGCAGCACGTCTCCCAAAAGGAGGTGGGGGAGGACGACAAGGTCAGTCAAATTCCCCTCATCAATGGTTTTCGAAGATGTGCCGTTGCGAGAGGTTCGAATGTAGGAAGCACTCTCCTCCCCATACGTTATCTCTACATGCTCGTGGGTTCGGTGGTTGAAACGCTCCACATAGATAGGACGCCCATCGCCTCGACGCAGATAGGCATCCATGTTCAGGCCATCCGATTCCATGGAAACTTTCCACGCATCCATGTTGTGGAAATGGGAACGCCGGACATGGTAGGAAACAATCCTTTCCCGAGTGTCTGGCGCTCCTGTTTGGACGTAATAGAAATCCCCGATAACAACCGCCACGGTAAACTCTGCAGACCAAACCGAGGTGCACCCCCAAAGAATCAGAGAGATGTTGAGCACAATCCCAAGAACGATTCGTTTTTGCATGACTAACCTCCTTCATTCTGATGTTCGGTTTAATTGCTTTCTTTTGAGCAAAAAAGTCCGGGTACCTTTTGCAAAAAGGCACAGGCTTTTGACTGATAATCAGCGCTTATGTCAGAACGAAATATTCAGCTTCGAATATAAATGTAGTGCGGCGAGTGCTTTTTCCAGTCCTCTGCCACCATCGGATAAAGCCTCACAAACTTTTCCAGATAATTCCGCGTTTCACTTGGCCATTGATTCCATGCTCGTCGCATAACGCTGCTTCCTGCATTGTATGAAGCCAGTGCCGCAAGCAAGTTTCCATCATGCTCCTGAAGCAACCTGGCTAGCCATCGCGCACCACCCTTAACATTATCTCTGGGGTTCCACACGTCCCTCACGCCAAGTTCAGCTGCTGTTGCAGGCATAAGTTGGGTTAGCCCCTGAGCACCAGCAGATGAAAGGGCTGAAGGATCAAAACCAGACTCGATTTTGATCAGGGTTACTAAGACTGCCGGATCAATTTCAACCAATTGCGAGGCATCAAGAATTATCCGATGAAGGTCCACTGGATGACCCTGCAGATGGTCAGGCAAGTTTCTTCCACCTGATCGTTCGCGATCTCCAGAAATGTCTCTCAGAAGCGCCTGTATCTCACCGATCTGCACATCCAATTCAGAGGCAGATACACATGCCGGGAACAAACTTAGCACAGCAAATCCCGCGCAAAGTACAATCTTTGAAATGTCAGCACACATCATTGCTGCTCCATGATCCCATGAAGACGGTGATACAGATCGGCAGTGCTTATTTCCTCCGGCTGTGAAGCGATAATGCCCGCACTATCAACACCTGAACTATCGTTTAACCCCTGAAGTTGTTTGAAGTGATTCAGGTTTTCAGGGCTAACTTGCGATTGGAGCGACCCCTTCGGGGCCAGGCTTTGTCTGATTGGAGCAGGTGCGGGGATATGAGATGCTTTCTGTTTGGCTGAAACGACCTGCACTTCATCAGGCTGTTGGGTTACCTGATCCTGTTGCCCATGCATTGAAGGTTGATGCTCAACGTTAGCTGAGGCCCTTTCGGCTTTCGCTATCGGCACGGGTTCTTTTATTTCTGCAGAAACATCTGTCTCTTGCCCCTTCAATTCCTCCACCTGTTGGTGCTCTATGTTGGAGTAAGTCACGCCATGTCTGGCCACGCCGGCAACAAACAGCAAAACAACCGCAATTATCGAGGTCCATACAATATCTTTCATAATGAGTCTCCTTGATTTATTTGGTTGAAATCCTGACAACGGCACCCGATTGCACTGCCTGCTGCCACACTTTCGAAAGCACGGCGAATGGCACGTCACTCTCCGGATCAAGCACCACAACACCGATATTATTTTTTTGCAGATAAGCTTGAATGGCCGGCCATTCACGGGCGCTGCTGTCAGCCGAAGCGCCGATCCCTAAGTTCCCTGCCCCATCCAAATGAACCCATATCTCACGACCTGTAGCTGCCTGTCCATGTTGTTGAGATTTGGGAGCATCTGCTGATTCCGTGTATACAGACTGTGATGTAATAGGTGCATAGCTCAACAACACCATGAAAATCATGACCAAAGTTATTTCCAAAAAAAGCCGGTTGGCCGCATGACGGCGTTTGGCGACTCTCCTGCCTGCTCCGGTTTTCACGTCGTACTCCCGACAAGCTTTAACCGCATCAGGCTTGATGCAAAAATGCCCAGGGCATTAATAGACGAACCGATCAGGGTGGAGGTCAGGCTTTGCAGGAACCCCGCCAATTCAGGGCTGCCTGTAACGCTTGCAGCCGCCATAGCCAAGATGGTTCCAAGCAGTCCACAGATACCTGCCACTTCACCGATATCTCCAGCATGATCCAGGCGATCCATAATCGCGTCTTCACTCAGGTTCGGCGCTTCAACATAAACCCTGATAAGAATTACGATGACATAGGCTCCAAGACTGAGAAGCGCAGGAGCAGTGGGACCAACAACCTCCATCAGCCACCTCACTGTCTCAATCAATTCATCCAAGTAGAACCACGCCCCGAGAGACACCAAAAGAAAGGCGGCAATGATCCCCAGAAAACTAATTACTCTCATGATTTACCTCCTGTGCTTTCTTCATCAATGGTGCGCAACAACTGATCCAGTTTATCCGCCAGATTCTCGGGAATCGGCATCGCGACAGCGGGCACTTGTTCAATCGGGTCTGTCACCGCCAACAACGGCTTGTCCACAATCAGAGGAACATGTTTTTCATTCCCCGAATAACCACTTAAATTTAGTGAAGTTGGACTAGATGCAGACAAGTCACCCTTCATGAATATCTGCCCTGCCTTGACGAAAAGCGTCTGGCCGATGAAGCCCGCAGGGTCTGCAGCGAAAAGGGCAACGGTAATCAGGATGTAAATCAGTATTCTCACGACGCTCCTCCTTCGTCCTCTTCTTTGATCGAGCGAATCAGTTCATCCAACTTGATGAGAAGTTCTTCACTGCTCTGCTTCATCCCGGCAGATGAATCACTGGCCTGTTGAGTTGCTGTATTTAGGCGCTCGTTACCAGCCGATCGTTTAATCTCCTCAAGCTGTTCTCTCACGCCTTTGCTAATCTGGGTGACATGTAATTGAGCCTCTCGGGACAAGTCTGTTGCCACCGGCTTGGCCGAATGCACCTTATTCACAATAGTGCTCTGCACCTTGGCCACAGGCTCCTGATCCCCAGAGCTAGCAGCAGCGACAATGAGAATGAAAATGACGAATACAAAAAGGGCCTGGATGAAATCTTTCATGTGCTTACCTCCTGATGCGTTAAAGAACGATCTTGTTATGGACAGGTGCCCAATGTCCGTCGATAAGCGACTGCAGCACGTGGATCTCCAAGTGCCCATGATTCACCACATAGGCTGTGCGCAATCGAGATGCTTGTCGGACCTCCGGCAAGGAGTAAAGCTCCTGCTCAAGTTTCTTCTCCAGAAAAGGGGGCCAGACCAGAAGAGCCAGCGTTGCTCCTGCAGGTAGTGGCTCAAAGAGAGTGTGCAACTCCGAACTCACATTTCTGGCCTGTGCCGGCAAACGAAACCCATCAGGAACCGGATAAACCGAAAAGGAAGCATTTAGCAGTGCCACAGGCTTAAATCCTTTGGTCAGCACCAGCATTCCGCCCCGGCTGAGTATCCAACGAAGATAAGCCCCGGCATCTTCCGGATGACCTTCCATATAAGGCAACGTGCTGACTTTTCGTCCATCGGAGAGTTCGTCTGTAGAATCTGCTTCTACGAGAGTCTCCTCTTTCATGATGTTATCGGCCTGGACCTCATCCGACCTCTTGTTCTTCGGATAACCAGAGACCGGCTGACTTGCCAGTTCAGCCTGCATAACACTCTGCAATGAAGAGGGCTTTGGCTCCGATTGACTCGCCGCAACATAAGCGACCGCTCCCAGCAAAAGAAGGATACTCACAGCCAGCGTTAATAAGGCGCGCAACAACCTTTTTTCTGCGCTACCAAATATGGCTGGCATATATTCAGTGTAGGTATTCATTGTGGTGTTTCCCTATCACTGACATTGCTCTGGCTGATGCGCGGGAAATCCTGCCCCTCATAGGTCCGGGTCTCTTCAGCGGCACCGCTTTCTTCACCGCTACTCATCATGTAGTCGAGCACGTTACCGTAACCGCCCAGATAGGTTGAGGTCAGGCCGCCACCCAAGCTCTTAAGTTCCGCAACCTTCCCACGCATACGGTTCACATCTCTGGCTGTATGCGCCTGCTGGATACCCTGCACCATTTCTTTCAGCGTTCCGGTGAGGGCCATCAGCTTCGTCTCGATGGCGTGCAGTTCCTCGCTCAACCCCGATATATACCCGGTAGAAAAATGCTGTTGAACTCGCGCACGATTCGCCATGCGAACGCGATGCTTGTTGGCAATCTCGCTGGACAGGCTATGCAACTCCGAGGCCTCCCGCCCGAGGCCCAAACGTGTCAGTTCTCGGGCAATCGGTTCAAACGAGGCCATCGCATCATCAAACTGGATGGGAGAAAGTGTGACATCCGTCTTTTGCACCGTAGCCATATTCGCCATTGCAACGACAGATGTACGAAGATCCTTGATCTTGCCGTTATATTCCTCGAAGGCTTGAGTCAGTCTGCCAACCTTCGTGAGCATGGCCCGGTCCATTGCCTCACTGGCAGCATTCCGTTCCTCGGTGCTACCCGCCTCACTGAATGCCTGGAACTGCTTGGCAGCTTCATCATCAAAACCTTTGAGCAGCGCTTGGACGCTCTTCTGACTGGCAAGAAAGTCATCCAGTTGATGCTCAAAGCTCTGACGCGCCTTTAGAGGTATCTGCAAAGGCTCCTCGGCCAAAGCAACACCTGAAGAAACCACAAAGGCCAGCATGAGAACTGCCAAGAAGATCATAACCATCCGTGTCGTTTTCATTTCACACCTCCAGCGTATGTTTCAAGCCTCTTAAGCGATGCATCCAATTCAATGTACGTCTTGGATTTCAAGCGCCGCTGAAAGACTTCAAAGGGAGCATATGCAGCACTATCTGCACCCAGATCGCTGATCCATGAAGGCACGGGCGCTTCGTCCAGATTGCCACTCATGCCCATATCTCGCAGAGACAATTCATATCCAGCGGCCTTAGCTATCTTCGACATGGATGCCCGGTAGTCACCCTTGACCCAGGCCCTGCAACTTCCGAGAAGGGCACGCTCATACAGAGTAAGTGTGCGCCTCCTGAAACTACCCGCAGGTGGCCTCCAACCTGGTTGGCCACAGAGATTGATCACGTTAGGCGCGACATTGAATCGCCACTAATTTACTAGACACCTAAGAGCTACATAATTCAGCTCAAAGGAGATTACAGTGAGTGGCAAACGTTATTCGGAAGAATTCAAGATTGAAGCAGTCAGGCAGGTAGTGGATCGGGG
>Ga0210005_1000208_pt1 | contig 52279 bp, 54 predicted proteins | sample CryGey02umfilter_3_FD_183961 | JGI IMG/M metagenome (GOLD analysis project Ga0210005, IMG submission 183961) | Groundwater microbial communities from aquifer in Utah, USA - Crystal Geyser 4/9/14 0.2 um filter (SPAdes) (version 3) | ecosystem: Environmental > Aquatic > Deep subsurface >... | reverse complement strand
TCAAGCTTACTACGCGGTGCCATTACGTTTTTCCTTGTCAAAAGCTTTCGCCATCTCTCGATGAGTATTCAGTACACATTTTCGATAAGCCCTGATGATTTGATTCTGTTTAGGTGTACAAGAATCCCAGAAAAGGTGTCAGGTCTTGAATCTTGAATTACAAATGATATGTTAGGTCGATGGCTAGACCTTTAAGAATAGAATACCCAGGTGCTATTTACCATGTGACATCGCGTGGCAATGCACGTTCAGACATTTATTTATCAGACACTGATCGCGAACTGTTTTTGGGCGTTTTGCATTTGGTTGTGGATCGATTTGGCTGGATATGCCATGCCTATTGCCTGATGAGCAACCACTATCATTTGATGATCGAAACCCCTAAAGGCAACTTGAGTCAAGGCATGAGACAACTTAATGGCGTTTATACCCAACGCTTTAATCGTGAATACAAACGAGTTGGTCATATATTTCAGGGTAGGTACAAAGCTATATTGATTGAAAAGGATGCTCACCTGCTTGAGCTATGCCGTTACATTGTTCGCAACCCAGTGGCTGCCTCAATGGTTGCTGATGTAAGCGAATGGAGGTGGAGCAGTTATAGGGTCACGGCGGGCATTGAAGCCAGGAAAGACTTTTGCTGTGTTGATTGGGTGCTGGAACAGTTTGGTGGCAGTCAGCAACGATATATTGAGTATGTTGCTGGTGCGTCAGAATCAGATGCACCTTTGACCAATGCACGCCGTTCACATGTCTTGGGAAGTGATAAATTCAAACAGGGTTTGCAAGCTCAAATAAAATCGATTCAGGAAGTGCCAAGAGCTCAAAGATTTCTATCACGCCGATCTCTTGATGATTTGTCAGCGAATGATGTTGTACGTGGAAAGTGGATGACCGAGGCATATAAAGAGCATGGGTATACTATGGCTGAAATTGCAAAATATGCAGGTGTTCACTACTCTCTGGTAAGTAAGATTATTAGGAATTGGAGGGGTGATGATTCAAGATTCAAGACCTGACACCTTTTTTCAGGAATGGGTTCAATGGTCTGCTTCGGTCTGGCCTCAGATTCAATAATCGAAGCATCAATAATAGCTGCATGCGCTGCTTTCACCATGATGTTGTGTTCAGTCAGTTGGCGGTTCAGCTCGGCAAAAAGGATGGAATCCGAACCTTGTTTAACAAGTCTATTGCGGAAACGACAGATGCTGGTTTCATCGGGAACAGATTCGGATGCATCAAAGTCTGTAAACCACATGAAATCCAATCGAACCTTCAACGCCTCTTCCATTTTAGCGTCACATTAAGCTGTGCCATGCCTGTAAAATCATCGCGCGAAACATTTTTACCGGGTGGGTCGTATGGCTTAACACCAGCAACGGACTCCTGGCGTTTGTATACATCAGTAAGTAAATCGGTAAACCGATCCCAATCCAGCAGGTAATAAACTTTTACCAGTTGGTGGTCGCTACCAAGTCGTGATTCAGTCATATGAGCTGAAAATCCAGGCATATTGCCTCCCTTATGTGATACTTGTTTTAATTAAAACAGTGACTTAGGGAAATATATAAGGCTCAATACGGTGCAGAGGTCTTTGATAGATGACATACCACTCCTGCTCACTAAAATGCGTGTAGGACATGGGAGGATACTCCTGATGGTGACGTTGTATAGTAACCTAACACTATCAGAACTCCTTCCATGTCTTCATGGCTCAGCTGGTGGTGCTCCGGAACTTTCCCTGAATTTGTTTTTGAAATTTGGGAATGGCTTTTTAGCCTCTGCTTACACCATGAATGAACGCTTCTTTCCGGGCACAAATCAAGTAGAAGAACAGCCGTAGACGACATATTTAACACTTTTATGTTCAACCTCTTGCGAAAGATCAGAAATTTTAACTTGATCAGGTTCATCATTTCACATATTATTATGCGAATATGAGAATACGAAGGCACAAAGGAGCTGAGGAATGAAAGGCCGAGAGAGCGGTATGCCAAAAGAAGATTACTGGGGTAGTTTTTTCGACGCCTACTGCCTTATCGATACACTGGTTGCCAGCCGTGTCGATCAGGGGGATGTTGCTGAGTTTGGGGTGGGTTACGGGACGTTCACTATTCCCGCTGCCCAAAAGATCTCAGGGATTGTTCATGGCTTTGATATCGAGGCTGACCTCGTCGCCTTCGTGGATGAAAAATGTAACCGCCTAGGTCTCCAGAATGTTCGATTAGTGACACGCGATTTCGTCGAGAACGGCACAGGGCTGCCCGATAGGAGCGTCGCGCATGTCATGATTTACAACATTTTGCATATCGAGCATCCAGTGGAACTGCTGAAGGAAGCTCACCGGATTCTGAAGCCTGGCGGGATGGCCTCGGTCATCCATTGGAGACGCGACATACCCACCCCTCGCGGACCATCCATGGAGATCAGACCCAGCCCTGAACAGTGCAAAGCCTGGGCGGAAGCCGCTGGATTCACGCCGCAGGAGCAAATCGATATTTCGACATGCTGCCCGTACCACTTTGGAATACTGCTGATCAGGCAGGAAACATCATTTTAACCAGGAGAGAACCATGAAGATCTTGATTATTTTCAACCGCGAACCCTATGACAACACGGACGTGACCTGGAACGGCCTGCGTCTTGCCAGAAAACTACTGGAAACCGGCCAGAGCGTGCGGATTTTTTTAATGAACGATGCCGTGGACATGGCAAGGAATGTCTGTAAGCCGCCGGAAGGTTACGACCAGGATCTTTCGCAGATGCTGAAAGATCTTATCGGCGGAGGCGTTTCCGTTAAAGTTTGCGGCACCTGCATGACCCGTTGTGGGATCTACAAAAAACACCCGTATTTTGAAGGGGCGGAGCAATCCACGATGGGCGCTCTTGCTGAATGGGTGGTGGACAGCGACAAGGTGCTCACCTTTTGAATGCCTCCCCGATTGGAAATGTCAGCGAGGACGTGACTGTGGAAACAATCAATTATGCCGAATGGGCGGAACTGCTACGCGTATTGGCTCATCCGACGCGACTTGCTATCCTAGATTCTTTGAAGGATGGCACGAAATGCGTCAGCGATGTCTGCGAGATTCTCAGCGTTCCGCAACCCAACCTGTCACAACACCTGTCGATTCTAAGGCGCGAGGGAGTTGTCAGTTTCACTGAAGACGGGAAAAAGCGGTGCTATTTCCTCACGAACCCGGCATTGATCAAGGCGTTGATGTGCGTGCTCACCGGAGATTACGCAGGCAATAATTGTCAATCAGGGTAGAACCCGACATGGTCGGAAAAGTGATGGCGAAAATCACTATTCGATTATGACAGAAAGACGGAAAGACGAGGGGTCAGGGCTTGATTCGCGGATTTTGCCCCTCCTATATCCATTAGTGACTCGATGTAGAGTGATTTAAACTTTCAATATATACAATAGGTAAAAGGCTCGGGATCCTCGAATCAAGACCATTCCTCCTCATGCTTCTTAAAGTTCTTTTAAATCCTGATCAAAGAGTGTCACCAATAATAGTTCACCCTTTTCATCCACACGAAACTGGCCAAAGCGACCTGCTTGGAAATCCTGGGCGTGCCCTTCCTGAAAAAAGAACGCATTAGTCGCAAATTTAACCACCCCATTGCGCACCCGATAGCGCAGCAATAGCTCATCTTGCGCCAGCGCGGTATTTTCATGATGAAGCTGCTTAAACGTTGCAACCCTACGCTCATCCAAACCCACAACTACAAAGCCATCCTCTGCAACAACCTGATGCCGCCAACGTCTGGATAAGGCATCATGTACACTAGGGGTCAGGGCTTGATTCGCGGATCCCGAGCCTTTTACTCATTGCATATATTGGAAATTTAAATCACTCTGCTACATGTTATTAATGGATATGGGAGGGGTAAAATCCGCGAATCAAGCCCTGCTGACCCCTCACCTCAGCACCCTAACACTTTAAAATATCCGAATCAGAAGATGTTTGTTGTTAGTATTGAAGGCTACGCTTATTTGGTTCCATTTATTGAAAATGAAAGCGAAATTTTCTTGAAAACAATTATTCCAAGTCGAAAAGCAACCAAGAAATACCTGGAGGTATCAGATGACTCTTAAACTTGATAACGAAGAAAAAGAGATTCTTCATTCTTATGAAAATGAAGAGTGGGAATCTGTTTCCAGTCCATCAGAAATCAGTAAATATAAAGCAGCTGCAAAAAGCACATTCAAGAAAGACAAGCGTGTGAATACTCGCATGTCGGAGAGGGATTTGGAGTTATTACAGGAAAGAGCGTTGATTGAAGGTCTTCCATACCAGACACTCATGTCCAGTGTGCTGCATAAGTATGTCATGAACCGCCTATCTGAAAAGGCCTGACAACAAGTTTAGACAATAGTTAAGGGGCAAGAAGGGTCAAGTCTATCGTTGTATCATTATTTGGTGAAATCAAGTTGGTACAATGATAGATCGCACCCCGATAGTTTCGCCTCACTGTTCAAGTCACCCTGGTTCAAAGGCCTCCGGAGCTGACAACTGATGCAGGTGAAGAATTTGATATATGGACTTCTTTATATCGAAAACATGGTGTTAACTTGATATATGGCTTAAACCTAAGTTTCTGACATAAAGAAAGAACTATGTCAGAAAAAGCATTGGTTTTGGATGTAACATGAATATCGACGACTATGTAGCTGGAACATACAAGCAACAATACGAATACAAGAGTTTTGTACCTGAAAGCATCAATCATGCATGGGAAATTGCCGATGGTGAAATCCTGAATATACTCAGCGAGGCTGACCGGGCCCTGGGTGAGCTCAATGCCTTCTCTCAGCTTATCCCGAATGTGGATTTCTTTATCCAGATGCATATCACCAAGGAAGCCACCCAATCAAGCCGCATGAGCTGTATTTGGCTTTGGGTGCCAATGCTGCTGAGCTTGTGACGCTTATAAGGGACTATTTGCCAGCCATATTGAGTCAGACAAACTTGATGAGATAAGGCATGCCACGAACAAATCATGGGAGCCTGGCTCAGATAGATTCAAAGAAAGAATAGAGGAACTGACGGCAAGGCAGGCTCATCCGAAGGGGCGGGGTGGTGACAGAAAATCAAAGAAATACAAGGAAAGTAAAATCAATCGAGACCCATTGATCCATGGTCAGCCCTTTTCATAATGATACTTGCAAGAAATTACCATGATATGCGTATCGGTAACTGCATAAACCAACCTGTGAGAATCATCTATTCTGCGGGACCAAAAGCCAGCCAGATATTCTTTTAATGCTTCTGGTTTCCCAATGCCTGAAAATGGACTTTGCGTGGTATCACTGATTAATTTATTGATTCTCCTGCCATCTGCTTTGCGCTGGAAAATATCTGAAGGAGTCAGGCTGGATAAATGGACATTTTGACTGCATCTAAAATGCATTTGTGCTTTTCTTGCAGGGATTTATCCTTTCTCATATGCGTAGCCTTGCTGCTGATTTACTCAGCGCTGACAGGTTACGTTTAAGCGCTTTGGCTTTTATACTATGTGTTGGCTGGAAAGTCATTTGTTGATACGGTCATGTTTATTTTCACATTCATGGCATCACCTCCGGCAGTAAGTGCAACTTTGACACGGTTTAACGGGCACTTGTAAACAGGTCCTGTTCACCCGGATCGCCTTGAGGGGCCAAGAGTCCTTTTAAACACCCACGGCTTGCGCTTCACAGCAGGCGTGAATCAGCCTGCGAATTCCCTGACTGAATAGCGCTCTTTTGCCGTGATATCCTTAAAGGTGAATGCCGGTGCCTTGCCGCGATAGACCGTGTCGGTAAGCCACTGTTGTTCGGCATCTATATCGGCCTGGGCAACCGATTTGCTCCACACGCCTTTCTTCTGTTTGCCGTGATCGACATAGACGAAATCGGCCATCCAGCGGTAACCGCGCGCCTTGAGATCATCCTTTCTGTCAAAGGGGGCAGCTATGGCAAAATAGCGTCGGCTGTTCTCTCGTGCATGCGTAAGCAGGGCGCTCATGGTCAGCGTGCCGGAGCAGGGCAGAGCCTTGGTCAGCAGGTGCAGCGTAGCCTGCGCATCATTCACTGCCCGATGGCCGTCGAAATAATAGCCAAGTTTATAAGCGATATAATCGAGTTTGAGGCTGGTGATATCTTCATCCTGCCAGGCTATATCACTGAAGGTGCAGGCCCAGTTGGCCTGAGCGGTGATCGGTAGCCGACGCTCAAGCATCGGGCGATCAAAGGATGCGTTGTGAGCAATTATCAGATCTGCTTTTTCCAGCCAGAGATTGATCTGATTATCATCCAGCTTCTGACCTTTGACCATCTCATCGCTGATGCCGGTGATCTGTTTGATGATATCCTGCAACGGTTCCAACGGGTCTTCAAAACCGCCATAGCTGTGCAGAATACGATAAATCAGACCGCTGTGCGCATCATACGAAAACACAATAAAACCCAGTTCGATGATTTTATCATTGGCCGTATCCAGCCCTGTAGCCTCGACATCGATGACGATACCAATGCGGGCGGTGACAGGTTCTCCCTGATTGTAACAGGCAGGTGCATTCAGTCGTTCAATGACCCTGTAACGGCCTGATGCTTCCAGTTGTTGAATTGCCTCAATATCGTTCATTGTTCCATCCTGTGCGCTTAAGATTAAAGGGTGGCCAACACTGCGCTTTGAACAGAGAATTGAAAACGGCGGTAACAATCCACGTGAAGTCGAACCGTAAACAGTAAAAAAATTAATCTTGTTTATGTATTTAGGGGGTTGAACTCTGTATTTACATAGATTGCCCTGTGAGCATGTGTATTAAAAGGGAAACTATCCAATCTTTACTATTATCGAGATAGTAATGGCAATGAGATTGATCCGCTTCTACAAAGCGGGAGACAAGATAAATCTGTGATATTAAGTCAGGGTCAACGTATCACGCGGCACAATTTGCGCCTGTCGAGAGAATCCTACAGCGCACGGACCAGATCACAAACGCTGTATTGATCTATAACGGGCAGCGCAGAGCGCTGAGCAAAAACTGGAAGATGTTCTCTTTTGATCAGAGCGTATTGGCGGCGGAATAACCATCAATTGCATTAATAAATAAAAATAACTTCAGCAAGTATGCTTGGGTCAGGGTGGGGGTTGCAGTGCGGCCAAGCATGGTTTTGAAAGCTTCCGGATTTGATCCGTGCCGTTCAGCGTGAGGGTGATAGGCTTGCGCCGGTAAATTCTGATGTAATGATGGGGCAAGATGATACGAATCCTTGGAATTGAAACATCCTGTGACGAAACGGCCGTGGCGCTGTATGAGGGTGATATGGCAAGCGGGCAGGGGCGAATTCTCGGTGAGTGTATTCGCAGCCAGATTGATATTCATGCACGTTTTGGCGGTGTGGTGCCGGAAATTGCTTCGCGCGAGCATTTAATCGTGCTTCCGGCCATGGTCGCGGATGTGATGGCGCAGGCGAATGTGGACTGGTCGACACTGAATGCGATTGCGGTGACTGCCGGGCCGGGGTTGATGGGCGGGTTGCTGGTGGGCGTGTCGTTTGCGCAGGCGGCCGGGCTGGCCAATGGCATCGAGGTGTTGCCTGTTCATCATATGGAAGGACATCTGCTGGCGCCGGGAATTGATAGTGAATTACCAGAGTTTCCATTTGTTACCTTGCTGGTTTCCGGCGGACATACCTTGCTGGTGCGGGTGGATGGTATTGGTGAATATCAGGTGATTGGTCAAACCATTGATGATGCGGCCGGAGAGTGTTTTGACAAATCAGCGCGTATTCTTGGCTTGCCATATCCCGGTGGGCCTGAGATTTCACAATTGGCCAGAGACGGTCGCCCGGACGCATTTTCTTTGCCGCGACCTTTACTTAATCGGAATAATCTGGACTTCAGCTTTTCGGGCTTAAAAACAGCCGTGTTGTATGCCTCACAGGATGCGGACATGCATGATGCACAGACGCGACGCGATCTGGCGGCATCGGTGGAAACAGCCATCTGCGATGTGCTGGTGAAAAAGTCGCTGGCAGCCTGTGCACGTGAATCGGTGAGCGCACTGGTCATTGCCGGTGGTGTGGCGGCCAATCGAACACTGCGCAGCATGCTAGAAGTGCAGGGGAAAAAACAGGGCATTCGGGCTGTATTGCCGGGGCAGAAATATTGTACTGATAATGCAGCGATGATTGCCTATGCCGGATTTCAGCGCATGCGACATGGCTTGCCTGCGGGCGAGGATGGCTGGGACGTTCGCTCGCGCTGGTCCCTGAGCGAATTGAGTCAGAGTAAAGCCGCATGAATTTCGCCGGAGAGAAAACACTGCTGTGGTTGATGCTGTTCGGCATCGTTGCCGGTGGTGTCAGTGGTTATCTCTGGGGCGATGCCATGCAATCGGTGGCGTGGCTGGGAGAGTTGTTTTTGACGTCGCTGAAAATGCTGATTGTGCCGCTGGTTGCGGCCAGCGTGATCACCGGTGTGGCAGGGCTGGGGGATGTGCGCAAGCTCGGTCGGCTTGGTGCTTATTCGGTGGCGTATTATGCCTGTACAACCTTTATCGCTGTGTCGACAGGTTTGCTGATGGCCAATCTGTGGCAGCCCGGTGTGGGTGTTAACCTGCCACTGGATCTCAGCGCCCCCACGCCGAAAGCCGGTGATGTTGGCCTGAGTGATCTGATTTTGTCGCTGGTGCATCCGAATATTATCGGCGCTGCGGCCGAGATGAAGCTGTTGCCGATCATTGTCTTCTGCATCTTTTTTGCAGCGGCGTTGTCGACGCTGGCAGAACAGGGCAAGCCGGTGATCCGCTTTTTTGAGGGCTTGAACGAAGCGATGATGACGATGGTTGAATGGATTATGTGGTTTGCGCCGATTGGCGTGTTTGCTTTGATTGCATCCAAGCTGGGCAGCGCCGGAGGCGGCGAAGCATTTTTCAATCAATTGGCAGGACTGGCTAAATATGCAGCCGCTGTAATTTCCGGTTTACTGACGCATGCTGTAGTGCTCAGCCTGATTCTGTTGCTGCTGGCCCGACGCTCCGTCATGGAATATTTAAGCCATATGGGCAGTGCACTGATGACAGCATTTTCCACCGCCTCCAGCAGTGCTACGCTGCCGATGACACTCGAAGGCGTAAAAAATGCCGGCGTTGATAACAATGCCCGCCGTTTTGTGTTGCCGCTCGGGGCAACGATCAACATGGACGGCACCGCACTGTATGAGGCGGTGGCAGTCTTGTTTATTGCTCAGGCTTATGGCATAGAATTGGGTTTTGGTCAGCAGATGGTGGTGCTGTTAACGGCCACGATGGCGGCGATCGGGGCGGCAGGCATTCCCGAAGCCGGTCTGGTGACAATGGTGATTGTGCTGGAGGCTGTCGGCTTGCCACTGGAAGGTATCGGGTTGATTCTGGCGATTGACTGGTTTCTGGATCGCTGTCGCACGACCATCAACGTGTATGGCGACGCGGTGGGAGCAGCGGTGGTGGGCAGGCTGGTTACTCCGAAGTGATGCAAGTTTGGAACATAGAGCAGAGGTGGAAACATGAATATCTACGGATTTAATCCGAATCTTAGCCGCAACAGTTTGTGGCAATTTGCAGCTTTTCTGCTGGTGGGTATCGGCGTGCTGTTGCTGTTTTCCGACACAGTGGCACAGATGTATACGAGCAATCAGCAAACCCATCTGGGTTTGATTTTGAATGGTTTCATTCTCGCCCTGTTTTCAGTGGCGGTGATTCGATTACTGATATTGCTTTTCCATTATCGGCGCGAAGAACTGGCGCTGGCCAAGTTTCACCGGCATTTGCAGGACGGGGCTGCAGATCCGACCTACGGCGTTGATGAAGGCAGCATGGTGAATATTCGTTACCAGACCATTCTGCATCTGAAAAAGGAGCATGCCACGATTAACCATCAGGCGTTGGCTTCTGCGCTGGTGGCAGCTGAAAGTACGCGCGCGGGCAGCATCCGCTTTGTCCATCATGTGCTGATTTTATGCGGTGTGTTCGGCACGATCGTATCGCTGTCGATTGCCCTGTTCGGTGCATCGAGCCTGCTTGAGTCGGCCGTCTCATCCACCGGTATGGGCATGGTGATTCATGGCATGTCGACGGCATTATCAACGACCATGACGGCAATTGTCTGCTATATCTTTCTGGGTTATTTCTTTACCGCCCTGCAACAGATCCAGACCGGCTTGTTAGGAGCACTGGAGCAGATTACCACCACCCGCTTGCTGGCGGAGGAAGCGGAATCTCCCGATGCGGTACACCGTAAGCTGTATGAACTCATGCAAACGCTGGCTAAACTGCTGCAAAGTATGGGGGGCTTAACCAAGCAGATGCAGGAGTCGCAGCAGCAAATGCCGGAAATGATGCAGGCGATGCAGCAACAGTTGCAGCAGGATGAGCGTGCCCATGCGCAGGTGATGCAGCAGCTGGAAGCAACTCAGGCTTTGCTGCGCGAAGGGTTCCGGTTGCAAGACTGATATGCCTATGCAGCAAAACGGATTTGTCGATTTAAGAATGCACCATCAACAGCAGGGTGATGAGGGCTTCTGGCCTTCATTTACGGATATCATGACCGTCATTCTGATGATCTTTTTGCTGGCAATGCTGACGCTATTGATCCGCAATATGGATTTGGTCAATCAGTTGCGCCAGGCGTTGCAGGCAGAGCAGCAGGCCAGCCAGGCATTGGCTTCCACATCGACTCAGAACTCCACGCTGAATCAGAAAATCGCTCGCCTTGAAAATGAAGTGGCGATGATGCGCATGCAGTTGATGGACGTGGGTGATGCAAAGGTGACGGCCGAGGCGAAGCTGAAAATTGCCCAGCAGGAGCTGAACCAGTTCAGGTTGGCGCAACAGCAATGGCAGCTGGCAGAAAATGCGCTGCGCCAGCAGTTGTCTGTTGCAGAACAACAACAGGTGTCACTGAAACTTCAGAACGATGCATTGCAACAAAGCTTTAACGAGAAATCACAGGACTACATGCAGTTGATGCAGCAAACGGGTATGCAGAAAGAGCAATTGGATCGATTGCAGCAGGAGTATGCCGATCTGGATGTGAAATATAAAAAGCTGATCAGGCCTGCCCGCAGCACGCTGGGTAAATTTGTGGTGATGGTTCGTTATCAGAAAATCGATGGAAAATTACTCGTCGAGATGAAAGAGCCACAGGAAAATGCCTTCAGAGAAGTGGACGCTATTGAGATGCATAAACAACTGGCCGCATTACAGGAAAAACACAATAAAGATTTATATGTGAAGATTGTTTTTCCCGATGAAAGCGGACTCTCTTATAATGAAGCATGGAATCTCACTGAGTCGCTGTTGAAGATGTATGACTATTATTATCAGGAATGATAACGTAGTTGCAGCGTTACCGAATCTGCCGCAATAACGCAGCCCTTATGTTTATTTCTGATACAGGCAGTAAAGCCCCTTTCGCCAGTGTGGAACGATATCCCGAACGCGGGAAACAGCGATAGATAAGGCCGATTTAGTTTGCCTGTTTACCGGTGAATAATAGCCTTTTTGTTGAATGCTCAGGTTGAAGAAGTCGGCAATATCCAGAAAATCCTGCATGCAGTATTCATGATTATGGCGGTCATAATAAGGGATGCCATCGGTGATAAACGGTTCCTGTTGCAGATAGTGTGTTTTTAAACTCCAGTGCACGCTTTTGCCGCGAATCAGACGTGAAATATTGTGGAAGGACGAAATGTTCGGCGCATCAATCAGTAACCATCCGCCGGGTTTGATGATGCGTAAAATTTCTTCCAGGGGTTTCTTCGGTGAATACGTAAAGTGCTCAATGGTTTGCGATAAGACCACCGCGTCAAAAAAAGCATCGGCATAAGGGGCTGCTTCAGCTTCCAGATTCCAGCGGGCATAGGCAATATCAAGCGGCTCGTAGACCGCTAAGGATTCATAAATATCAGAAGCATAAGCATCGAATCCGGCTTGCTTAAACACGGCCGGTTGAATGCCATAACCGGCTCCGGCATCGAGAATTCTGGCACCTGCTGCTAAATGCCGGCTGATGATGGCTAGTAATAAACTGAATCGATCAAGGCTACCATAAAAATACTGCTCGGTTTCAGCCATGCCAGGGATGTAATGATGAATCCAGCTGTCATCTGATGTCTGCTTTGCCTGCGTCAGCAGGGGCTTCAGGGATGCCCATGCCTGCTCAGTGATTTGTCTATGCTGCATTGTTTGCACTTCCACTCACATTTGATTGATAGGCAGCCAAGCCTACAGCAAGATAGATCGCTGCATAAATACTGCCGTAATACTCTTCCAGACTCGGTGCACTGAAACCATGCACGAATAAAGCCATGGCAGAAATGCTGACGAGACAACCGTGCTGATAGGCCCATCCCCTGTTACGGTCCGTATGAAACCAGAACCAGAAAAGCAGCAGCAGCAGAATCAGACCGACTGGGCCCCATCGGGCCAGATCCATCAGATACATATTGTGCGGATGGGCAGGATAGGCGACGCCTTCATAAACCAGCGAGGGGTGTTGTAGCTGTACCTGATGTGCTGCAAGGGGGAAGCCGCCGGTGCCGACACCCAGAACAGGTGCCTGCTTCCAAGATTCCCAGGCGGCATACCAAATCGACCAGCGAACCTCGGCGTGTTGGAAATCACCTTGTGAAAAAGCCTCAACGCTTTGCATTGTTTCTGTGATGCGGTCCTTGCCGGGAAATACATTGGATATCCATGCAGCGGCCAAAATTGTGATGGCAACAATGCTTATGATGAGGCGAATCCTCAGTGAGATCGATTGAATGCCCAGCTTCCAGATCAGCAGCGCCAGCAAGGCCAGCGTGACCAGATAACCGCTTCTGCCCTGTACTGTGAAAATCATAATGATGGCAAAAACTGCCAGAGCCCACGGCAGGTAACGCCGCCAGTGCTGTTGCAGCCAGCCATAGTGAATGAGCCAGGCGGCCCACATACCATAGATCAGACCAAAGCCGATATGACCGATCAGGCCGGAAGGGTCATCGGCAGAGGAGCCGCCGGGCGCAGCAACGGGTAGCGGCACTCCCTGCGACTGAGCAACGCAGAGGAAAAGGTGTAAAGTCAGTCCGGCGGAAACACTGTAGAATAATCGTTCGCGCCAGATGTTCTGCGAAAAAGCGATAAAAAACACAGGTAGAATCAACCAGGACCATTGCTTGCTTAGGATAACCAGACCCCTTGCCATGTCAGAGCTCCACGCCATTCCAAGCACCAGCAAGGCCATATAGACAAGCCAGACTGTGATCAGGCTACGATGTTGCTGCCACAATGAACGGGCACCCAGCCACCAGTGAGCCGTGACGATGCTCAATAACAGCGCCATGCCAAGTAGCACGTTCGAAGCGGCGATTGAAAAGGGTAAGACGAAACCGGTCAGACATAGCAGGTACGGAATCGGAAGGATCAGGCTTTTTTTTATGCTTGATGCTGAGTTGATGGTGGGTTGATGCATTATGCCTGCCAGTCTACAGAATGTTTTTTAACAGTCGCCGGATTTCCTGCCAGCAGGATATTGGCCTGATCAAAAGCTTTGGTGACCACCGCATGCGCTGCAACAATGCTGTGTTCGGCGATACTGCTGCCTTTTAACAGGCACGCATGGCTGCCAATCCAGACATGCTCGCCAACGGATACGGCTTTGGCTGGATTGAGCGTTTGCGCCTGCGCATCGGTGATATGGTGGATGTCCGTATCCATCACTTCAACATTCCATGAGATCAGCGTGTTGTTGCCAAAATGGACGTGTTCATCACAAAACAGAAGAAAACAATGCCCACATTCAAATTGATCGCCAATCTCCAGTGTGCCTTTGACATTGATAATGGGATGGCAGCCCAGGCGGGCTTTACCATGAAAGTGAACCGTGCCGGTGACGTTCCATAAACCATCGCCATGGCCGGTGGCAAAACTCAGGCTGTTAAAGCCGATTTGCACGATGCCGGGAGCAACCCGATCAAGCACAATCCGGCCACGAAGATCTTTCAGTTTGATGCGATAAGAAATAAGAATGGGCAGCCTCAGGGCTTGTTGAAGCGGCAGGTAACGGAGATTGAACAGTATGCTTTTGGGTAGACTGACGAACAGCGCAAGCGCTTTACTCAGTTCGTTCCAGAGAGAAATAAGCATGGATTCAGCGTTTGGGTGGCTGCGTATTCCAGCTGTGATCAATCTCGGCCGCTTTGGCGTAGCGATAAAAAGTACCTTCAAAATTACCCAACGCGATAATAAAACCGGCCCGTCCGTCGAGAATACCAAGCTTCAGGACGTACAGGCGGAAAAATCCCCAAAAGCCGTGTAATAAACCTTTGATGATGCCGCCGCCTTTTTGCTGACGGACGACCTTTTTCGCACCAAGCGTCGAATAACGCTGCATCTTATGCACCATCTGGGCGATATCCTTGAATGGAATCTGAATAATATCTTCTTTCAGAAACTCGACTTTGCCGTGAATGACATGGGCTTCATGCACCTCTTCCATGGCGTCAAAAGTCAGGGCGCCTTTTTTGAACAGTTGCGGCTGACGATAATCCGGATACCAGCCAGAATGGTTCACCCAGCGCCCGAGAAACCAGTTGCGCCGAGGCACGTAGTAAACGTCGGCTTGCGGGTTCTCAAGGGTTTTCATCATTTCGGCATGCGACTCGGCCGTGCAACGCTCATCGGCATCAAGGCTGAAGATCCAGTCATGGGTGCAGGCGGCAATGGCATCGTTGCGAATCTGGCCGAAAGTTTTAAAAGGAATCTGTACCACTTTAGCACCGAGGCTTTCAGCGATTTCGATGGTGCCATCGGTGCTGCTGGAGTCTGCAACGATAATTTCATCGGCCCACAGGACAGAGTTGATGGCATCGGCAATTTTATCCGCCTCATTGTACGTCATGATATAGGCTGAAATTTTCATGCCTGATCTCCTAAAATGGTTTCAAGTGTACGCAGCGGATGATGCCGTTCGCTCAGGGCCATCATGGCACGGACGCAGCCTTGCTGATAAAGCGGATAATGATCAATCACCTGCCGAATGGCAGCCGTCCATTCTGCTACGTCCTGATTTTCACAAACAATGCCGGCCTGAAACTCATCCACCACTTCGGCGGGCCAGGTGCCTTTTTGAGCAATGCAAGGGCAGCCGCGTGTCAGGGCATCCAGCGTGATACCGCTTATTTTGCTGGCGTAGTCGCCGGTTTGATACGGTTGCAGGCAAATGCCGCCAGCAAATTGTTGCAAATAGTGATCACCAGCCAGTGAGCATTGCGGCATATCAAGATGCGCATAATTCAGCGCCTGAATATCGCTCAATATCTTTCTGATGGTGTCGGAAAATATGCCATGATGATTGGGCCCGGCCTGAATCATCACTGGAATATTCGCATCGACAGCTTTCAAGTGACGCAGCAATTCATGAATAAATGGCAGGTTTTTATCCACACGTGCTTCACCGGGGAAAATAAGCTGCTCAAAAGTCGTGTCTGAGAAAGCTTGCACTGGTGGTTCAAAGGGACACGGCTGCACACGGGCATTTTGGAAGCCGGCCTGTGCCAGCTTGTCGAGCAGGGAAGGATGGGTGCACAAAATATTGGCCTGCGGAATTTTTGTGGCGAGCATCGATAAACGTTTGGCGCGTGAGCCATCCATGCGCAGTTGATGCAGATAAAACCAGACATCGCCATGCTGCCGCCAGCGATGCGGAATCAGGCTGTACAGCGCCAGCTCAGGCCTGCCAGCCGTCGGCAACAGCACAGTTTGCTCATCAGCGCATAGTTTCCTGAGTAATCCCCACAGCTGAAAACGACGGATTTTCCGATGGAAATAGGGGTGAATCTGCAAAGGCACATCAGCCATGCTCTCCGGGTCAAACTGCTTACCGGTCCATGCATGGACTTTTAAATCCGGCATTGCCGCATGCGCCGCTTTGGCCAGCGCATGCACGATGGTAAAACAATGGCCTGACGGATGATTTAATGTCGGCTCGATAATGTGCAGTTGCATCAGACCTCGTCGCTGCTGTTAGCACGAGCCAGATGATTAGCGCAAATCAGCGCATCCAGATGGCCTTGCTGGAAAGCACGCACGGCATCCTCGGCACTGCACACAATGGGCTCCTCATGCATGTTAAAGCTGGTGTTGATCAGTGCGGCAATTCCGGTTCTGGCATGAAACGCTTTGAGAATGGCGTAAACCTCAGGGTTATCCTCCTCGCGCAGTACCTGCGGGCGGGCCGTGCCATCGACATGAATGGCGGCCGGAATATGTTGCTTGGCAAAATCAGTCGCATCATAGGTGATGGTCATGAAGCGGGCCGACACATGCTCCGGCTTCCAGCCAATGAAATAGTCCTGCGCATACTCTTCCATGATGATGGGAGCGAAAGGCATGAATTCAGTGCGCTTCAGTTTTTCATTCAACCATGCATTGATGCTCGGATCGGAGCAGGATGCAAACAGGGTGCGATTTCCCAGAGCACGTGGCCCGTATTCCATACGTCCGGCAGCGCGTGCGACGACCTTGCCCGCAGCAAGGATGTCGGCAACGCCGGCTGCCATTTGATCCGTCGTTGCAAATACTTCAGAGGCAAGCCCAGCTTTCTCCAGTGCCTGTGCGGCTTCTGCATTGGAAATATCCGGTCCGAGATACGCCGTATGCATGAATACAGGCCGCGCTGCCGGGCTATGCTCGCTATGGGCAACTTTCGCCGCACCCAATGATAATCCGCCATCGCCCATATTCGGCTGGATATACAGGTTTTCCACTTCATCCAGATGCATAATGCGCTGATTCAACTTCACATTGGCAAATACGCCACCGGCGACGGCCAGTTTGCCAATGCCGGTTTTGGCAACCCAGTTGCGGATAAAATCGAGTACGACGACTTCGGTGAAATGTTGCAGGCCCGCTGCAACCTCTTCGCGTTTGAGAGTGCCTGCCAGCCGTGCTGCAACGTCCGGTGAAAAGCGCTGATAAACCAGTTGCGCCAGATCGGTATCAAACTTCGGATAATCTTTCTCCAGCGTTACATGCGATAACAACAGCGCGGCAAACGGGCCGGGATCACCATAAGCCGCCAGCCCCAGTACCTTGCCCTCGTGACGGGTGGGCAGAAAACCGAGGTGGCGGGTAAAGGCAGTGTAGACATTGCCAACCGAGTGCGGCGAAGGAATCCACAGCAGGTGTTGCATGCGTCCTTCACGGCCGATCCAGACGGAGCCGCAATGCGCATCGCCACTGCCATCCAGGGTAATGACCAGCACGTCTTCATCCGGCCACGGGCAGCAGTAATAGGCGCTGGCGGCATGGGCATGATGATGGCGCACATTCTGGCGTGGCAGGTCGGCAATATGATCCGGCACCGCACCTTTGCCTGATAATTTCTCCGCCATGGCATTGGCCGGGAAGCTCAGCATGACATTCAGAAAATGCAGCGTTTGTTTGAATTGGTCAGTGTGTCTGGCCCAGAAAGCGGCATTTTCCAGAACCTGCGACATCATCTCCAGTCGTGGAAAACGGGCGACACCGATTTGATGGATGTCGGAGGCATGACCCTGCATCGTGTAATCGATGCAGCGAAAAGGATAGGTCGATTCCATTTTTACCCGGCTCAGTCGCTCTTCTTCAATGGCGGCGATGATATTGCCTTGTTCATCCAGCAGCGCTGTGCCGGAATTGTGCGTCCCGCCATGCGACGGGTTACGGGAACAATAGCCATAGATTCCAAGGGTTGTCATAGATTCCTTCCTTGCTCAAGAATAGTCAGAGCTTGCTGTAAAACACGTTCAGGTGTCATGCTTTCCAGACACAAGCTGCGACTCTGACGATGGCGCTCGCAACCTTCAAGCTGACAGGGCACACAATCCTGCGGGCCCTGGAGCAGTGTGACATTGCCGGCATGCTGACATCCGGATGCTGAAGAGGGCTGATAAGGATTATTCAGCGAAATCTCCTGATCCGGCCATGGTCCCCAAATGACCGGGTCGGTCGGCCCGAAAAGACTCAGGGTTGGAGTGCCGGTGCTGGCGGCCAGATGTGTATTGGCGGTGTCCATGCCGATGTACAGGGCGGCCCTGGAACAAAGGCAGGCCAATTGCGGCCAGGATAAAGTGCCGGCCAGCAGGTGACAGGACTCTGGCGGTAGCTGACGGGTTAAAGATGTGGCTGCTGCCAGATCAGCAGGGCCGGCGGTGAGCACAATATGAAAACCCTGCTCGACCAGTTTCTGCATCAACCATTGCCATGATGTATCGAGCCAGTATTTGTACGGCCAGCGGGCGAAAGGGTGAATCAATATATAGGATGAAACAGCGGCAAGATGCTGTTGGACAATCTGCTGTTGGACAATCTGCTGATCGTGTTGCGTCCACTGGATGCCGATTTTGTGGTTGGGGTTCAGGCCAACGCTATGCGTGAGTCGGTAGACATTTTCGACGGCGTGACTCTCCAGTGTATGCGGCACCCAACTGTTGGCGAGGGCGCGTTTCCAGCCATCCTGCGAACGGGTGGGCAGCAGGGCATGGACACGCCTTGCCGCAGTTAAAGCAATCAGCATCGGACGGTCTGAACCGCTGATGACGCAGGCGATGTCGTATTTCTGCCACAATTTCCGAATATGCCTGAAGGTATCGGATGCTGTTGCTTGCAACACATGAACATTGTTGGCAAAACTTTGCCCGCTGATCATCTGTTCGGTGCCGGGCGATACCAGCCAGTCGACGGCATAACCATCCTGTTGCAAGGCTTTAGCCAGAGGCGTTGCCAGCAAAACATCTCCCAGATATCGACAGACAACGACCAGAGCCCGCATGTTAATTCAGGGGTGCCTTAGTTGTTGAACCAGTAAATTAAAACGAATAAGCCGATTCCGGCCAGCATGGCCAGGGCATTTTTATGTTCGCGATGTTGTATGACCAGCGCCCATGAATATTGCCCCTGCGCCGGATAGTTGGTCCAGGTTGGAAAAAACAGCGGTACCACGCTGGCCCAGTTCTCAAACTCATCACCGAATAATTGTTGCATATAAGCCGCTTCATTATGCAAGGCCGGACGGTAAATGACGGTAAAGGCAATCAGGCCGAAAAAAGCGGCCCAAGGGTTGGAGGCCATAGCGCAATAGCCAATGAAAATCACCGTGTTGAAAAAATACAGGGGATTACGGGTAAAACGGTATGGCCCGGCTGTAGCCAGTCGCGCATTTTTATCAATGTAACCTGAAGCCCAGGTGCGTCCGGCTTCACCCAGAACAACGATCAGAGCGCCGATTGCCAGTGAAATCAGATTGGGTTGCGCCGCCAGCAGCAGCAGGACAATGACGGGAGCCGTGGCATAGATGCGGTGTCCGAAACACCATGATTCCAGTTTTTGATAGAGATTCATGGCATTGGCTCCTTGCGCAATTCGGCAATGATTTCTGAAATAGGGAAAAACTTGGCAAATGAGCGTTCGTAACGTTCTTGTCCGAACAGGGCTTTCATAGCTTTCGCAGTAATGGTGTGACAACGCAAATCCATGGAAACCATTGAATAGTTGCACTTGTAGTAGACTGTACTCTGGTAGGTGAATTGGCGTAGCGCATGCGAACCGAAATGGTGGTAATGCGTCGGATCTCCCCAACTGGTCCAGTGGGTGTAATGGGGCGTTTTGATCTGCACAGTGCCGCCTGCTTTCAGCACGCGCCAGATTTCTTCCATCAGACCGACAGGATAACGCATATGTTCAATCACATGACTGCAAATCACCCGATCAAATGAATTGTCGGCGAAGGGAAAGTATCCACCTTCAATATTGGCCAGAACGTCTGCATCAGAAGCCGGATGGTGATCCAGCCCGATGGCACCCGCTGCCTTATTTGGGCCGCAGCCAAGATCAAGAATACGCATGTATTTAGTTACTCCTGTGTATTGCTGAGGCCGGAGGCAGGTGGCTGGTAATCAGTCAGATATCCCATAATGCGGCCAATTTTAATTTTTGCGCTCAACTGAAGCGGGATATGTCTGTCATCATTTGTCATCCAGAGTTTGATTGTTCCCGCACTCGAAAAAATACCGGCTGTCTTCAGTTTTGGTTCCACAACAATGCACTCAACCATGTTTCCCCACGGTGCGATAAGTTTTACTGTTTGATCTTCAACCGTGACGATCAGCTCATAGGTCTTTCTGGAATCAAAAATCGGAATAGTGACAGTTTGCCCCGGCTTCAAATCCAGCCCGCGCACTCTAAAGAAGGCATCCATGACATTCAAATGTCCTGCCGGAACTTTGTAGTCGTCAGTTTTGTTGTTCTGGGTGTAATGCACGAGATTATTCTGCCAGTCGAAAACAGTGGTTTTGACGGCATGATAGCTTCGCTCATGCTGGTTCAATGCGAATAATGTGCTCTGCATATGCTGATCGATACACACACCGGAAGAATCGATGGAGTCCCGTATTTTTTTGAAAATATCGAGAACTTTATTGGTGTTGGCCTGTGTTGAAACCTGATAAGTATCCACAGACGGTGTCGTGGCTTGCAAAATTGCCGTGCCAGCGTTGACGAATTCCCAGCCGACATCAAAGCTCAGACGCTCACCGCCGAAAGGAAAACACCGGTGCGGGCTTACTGCCCATGCACTGTTCTGCCAGATACCCATACACAGCAGCAGCAACAGAATACGTTTCATCGGTGGATTTCCTGCCAGGCGCGGATAATGGCATCGGAAGCGATCGATGGCATACAGATGAAACGTTTACATTGCCGTGAAAAACAGGGTGCACATGCAATATGGGCGGATATATCGCGGCATTGCGGACCTTGCGGCCCCATGCGCCAGGGCGCTGTCGGGCCCCACAATGTAACACTGGGACAAGCACAGGCTGCGGCCAGATGCGTGACGCCGGTATCCTGACCGATGTAGGCCGATGCATGGCCGAACAATCCCGCCAGCGTTGACAGGGATAATACAGCATCGGCAACCAGCGTGTTGGACATATCATGGGCGATGCGTCTGGCGCGAAGCTGTTCCTCTTCCGAGCCCCATAAAATCAGCAGTCGCGATTGCGGCGTCAGTTTTTCCAGCAGAACACGCCACTGCATATCATGCATGCGTTTGGTCGCATAACTGCCTCCCACATGAATGATGGTTAGCGGTAGTCCAGGGCTTTCCCAGTTGCGCATTGCCAGCCACTGAGAGCCAAGCTGAACCATGTGCTTATCCACCCGGACGCTTGGCGGGCGATATTCGATGGCTGTTTCAGGAACAGCTGAAATGTTCTCTGCTTGCGTCATGGCGTGAACGATGCGACGGTAAATTTGTACCACGTGCTTTTCATCAGGGTGAAAGCTTACCGGCTCAACCAGCCAGCGGTTCGGGTATTCCGGTGATTGCGTTTTATCAAATCCCAGCAGGCGAGCGGGGGAAATAAGGCTGGCTCTTGCCATCAGTCCGGATTTAATCAAACCCTGCAAATCAAAGATGTAGTCAAATTGTTCCTGTCTGAGCAACTGAATCATATCCCAGGCATGACGGAAAGGCTGATCTCCTTTTAAGGCAACTTTATGCACCTTGACCTGTTCGGGAAAAATATCGCTGACAAAGCCGAAGCGACTGTCGATCAGCCAGTGCACCGAGCTCACCGCAGGGTTGTCCAATAAATCATCCAGGGCCGGCAGGGCATGAATGATATCGCCAAAAGCGGATAGTTTGACAATCAGGACTTTCAATGGGTCAGCAACCGCAGGCAGTGTTGTATCACCGTTTCCGGTGTGATGTTTTGCATGCAGGGTTGTCCTTCTACGGCGCACTCGCGAGCCAGGCAGGGGCTGCAATCGGCCGGTTGGTAAAGCAGTGAAACGTGTTGACCACTGGGAGCGGTGCGCTCGGGTGAAGTGGCACCAAAAATGCCAATCGTCGGGCGGCCCAGGCCGGCAGCGACATGCATCAGACCGGAGTCATTACACAGCATCAGGCGCGTGTTGGCGATGATTTGCAGGGCTTGCCGCAGTGAAGTTTTTCCCGCCGCATTCCAGCTTGCAGCGGCGACGTTTTGCAGACAATCCGTGCCGATGTTTCGTTCAGCATCGGTACCCAGAATCACCGGTTGCCAGCCTTGTTCGGCCAGCGCAGCGATAATTCGGGCGTAGGCATGGTGCGGGTAACGCTTGGCCCCGCCGAATTGTGCCCCCGGCGCAATACAAATCACTTTCTCCACATCAAGTCCGTGTTCCGTCAATAGCACTTCACCCAGCAGGCGCTCGACTTCGGGGGCATGCAGGTTTACCTGACGCTGGCTGACTGGAATGCCGGCCTGCTCAATCAGATCGAGGAAATATTCACGATGATGCTCATTTTTCATGTTGATGCGTGCTTGCAAAGCGTGGTTCAATAAAATGCCACGTCCCTCATGGCGAAAACCATAGCGATTTGCGGCACGCATGCGCCAGGCTTGCCAGGCTGCATGAAAGCTGTTGCGCAAAATAAATGCCGCTTCACAGGGCGCAGGTGCTGCGCAAAACGATGCCTTTCCCAGATTCAGGAACGGTGTGAGATCCTGTAACCATGCATGTCCGAAGAGCTCGATGCGGGCATCAGGAAAATGCTCGGCCAGGGCGCGCATCGCCGGTTGTGCCATCACTACATCACCCAGCCAGTTCGGTGGCATCAGCAAAATAGAGGCGTAAGCATTTTTAGCTAACGGCATCAGTCGTTTTCACCCATCGGTTTACAAACATAGAACCATTCTTTGGACAATTGCCAAACGGGTTGATCGATCATTTGAGAAGACTGGATGTGGAAATGTCGTTTCAGTGAACGCTCAATGCCATGGCGCGTATAACAGTATAAGCGCGTGCGCAGTATGCGTTGCGGGTAAATCCGGGCCGTAAAGTAGTGCAGACGCGCAAACAGCGAAGGCCAGGTGGTGACGCAGAGAATGACTGTGCCATCGGGTTTGAGTAAGCGCTCCATTTCATGCAGCACCAGTTCGGGGTTCTGGGTATGGCTGATGGCATTGATACAAAGGATTAAATCGTAACTCTGATCGGACTTTTTGATCGCTTCAGCCACCGAAGGCATAAACTCACCCTGCGGCAACAGGCCGGGCCATTTCTTTTTGAAATCATCCAGCAGCGGGTCGAGGTAGGTTTTTTTTCCGAGCTCGATAAATTGTGCGATGCAGTTGATGCCACAGCCAATTTCAAGAATCTGTGAATCTTTTTCGAGATGTCTGGCAACAGGCAGAATCAAGGGCATGTATTTGTTGCGTAAGGGTTGCAAATCCTTTTTAACCTGAGCTGCTGAGAGGTCACTGGTGCGCATGGCTTCCAGTTCGATTTTTATCGAATCGAGCCAGCGATTTTGGCTGAACGGGTTATGTTTGGGCATAAATGACCTCGGCCAGTTCCTGATCCTGCTCCAGAATATACCATCGACGGTGAATCCATAGCCACAATTCCGCTCGCTCGTTGATGATAGGCGTAAAACTGGCGCAAACCTGTCGCATAATATGATAGGCATCGCGCTCTTTATTGTCGCTCAGGGCAGGCAGATCAACCGGATGAAACTCCAGTGTAAAATGGAAACTCGAACCTTTGCGTTTCAGTGACACGCCGATGATCGGTGTTTGCTGGCGGATATGAAATGTTGCCGGTAAGGGGGTGGTGTTGGCCATATGTCCCATGAATGGCACTTGCAGTCCCTGACTCATATGTTGGTCGACCATAATCGCAATAGCAGAGCCGCGCTTCAGCGTTTTGGGTAACCAGCGCAGTCCTTCCCAGCGTGATTGCATGCTGGCACCGAAGCGTTCGCGGCATTGTTTCAGGTATCTTTCCAGCGCCGGATATTTGGCGGGCCGATAAATCACCGTAGTGTCGTAGCCGAGCAAAGACAACATCAGTCCACCCAGCTCCCAGTTACAATGATGGCAGGCGGCAACAAAAGCCCCTTCTCCGGAAGCCATGGCTTGCTGCATCAGATGTTCATTAACCACGTCGACGCGTGAGCGAAGAAATGCTCTGGAGCGCAGAAATACATGCGGCAACTCCAGACTGGTACGGCCCAGCTCGGCAAATGCACGACGTGCCATGTCTGCATGCCATGCTGGCGCTTGTTGCGGGTAAATACGTTTCAGGTTGGTGATAGCAATAACGCGATGCCGGCGCAAAAGCGCAAAGCATAAGCGTCCGAGGCCAGCCCCCAGAGCACCGGCCCAGCGGGCGGGGAGCATGCGAAGCAGCCAGAATAAAGTTCGAATGCCCGCAGAAATCAGCATGTCCAGCATACGGGAGAAGGGAGTCGGCAAGCTGACTCAGCTTTCCAGCGGTTTGGCTTCATCAATCAGCATCACAGGGATATCATCACGGATCGGGTAAGCCAACTGGCAACTCGGGCAATTCAGCGCATCTTTAGCTTCGTTATAGGCCACGGCCTGTTTGCATTTTGGGCATACGAGAATATCGAGCAAAGCCTGATCAATCATGGGAGTACCTCTGAGTATGAATTGTGCAGCAGGCTAGCATCAAGCGATTTGTGAATAAAAGGTTCTTGCACCGTTTCAGGAAGCCGTACATGGATTCAGGGTAAAAACAACTTGAGTTTACAAAGTGGTTTTGCCATATTCTGCTATGCATGAAAGTTATAAAGGGTATATAGACTTTTGAAATAGATTTGTTCCTGGGAGGGGGTGGTCATGGCTTCATGTACATTGAGAATGATAGGATTATTGCTCGCCATGACCGGCACTTTTGCAATACCGGCGGAAAGTGGCGAGCGGCCTGGTAACGCTTTGGTGATTAGCGGTGTTGTGCTGGAGCAGGGTAACAATCCATTGATTTCTCGCTTCGCTAACTGGTTGGCTATCAAGGCTGATTATCCTCTTACGCCAAACTTTGCTGAAAGCTACCAGCAACTCAGTGAGAGTTTGCATGACAACCCGCTGTCGCTGGCCTGGACTTGTGCCGTTCCTTATGTTGAAGATTATGCATCCGATCAGCAGCAGCTGATTGCTGTTCCGCTATTGCATGGTTCTGCCACCTATCATTCTCTGGTGGTAAGCCGTGCCGGGCGAACAGAAAAAACACTGGCTGATTTTAAAGGTCAGGTTTTTGCCTATTCCGATCCTCGTTCGAACTCGGGTTATGTGGCGCCTGCCTATGCTTTGAAACAGCTTGGCATCGATATCGAAAAGCATTTTCGTTATATGATGCATACCGGCTTACACGAATATTCGATGGAGGCGGTGTTGGCGGGGCAGGCGGATGTTGCTAATATTGATGAGTATGTTGTCATCGAATATTTCAAGGCGCATCCCGAAACCAGAAGCAAACTGGTGGTTTTGGAGCACTTTGGACCATATCCTTTTACGCCTGTCGTGGCAGGCAGCAAGGTTCCGGAAGAGGTGGTTGAGCGATTAAGGCATGCCTTAACAACGATGCATGAAGACCCGGAAGGCGAGGTTATACTCCGACAATTCGGCTTGGATGGCTTTGTCTCACGACCAGTCTCTTTTTACCAGCCGATAGTCGATATGCTTAACGATTTGCAACCATAAGGCATTCAGATGTTCAGCCGACTTTCTACTCAAACATCAATCATCTTCTTTCTGGGAAGCGGCCTCATTTTAGGGTTGTTTTCCATGCTGGAATACAAACAGGCTTCTGAAGCATTGCCGCTGGAAATTGAAAATGAGGCGGTGGAAGTGACAGAGCTTATCGCCTCAGGAATCAGTTATGATGTGTTTTTTCAGCGTTCCTTCCAGCTTTGGAAGCAGATGAGCCGCATACAGAAAGGCTTTGTAGCAAACAATCAAATCACCTTGCGCGAGTATGCTGTTCTTGATGCCCGCCATTTTGTGCTGACACATTCAGATCCGCTTACATATCCGGTGATGAAAAAGATGACGATTCATGATGCCGGTTCTTTCTGGGGCGGGGATGTGCTGCAGGTTGTGCGGGCTATTAATCACCCTTCAGACGGACGTATCATTGGTTATCTGGCGCTTACTTTTGATGTCACCTATATTCAGAACAAGCTTGAGGGACTGAAAAATCGAATCTTCTTTTCATTTTTGATGGCACTGCTTTTTGCGGTTCTGATTTCCATAGGTATGAGTTTGCGCGTCTCCCGTCCCTTGAAAAAACTATCGGTAATGGCGAGAAAAATTGGACTCGGCGATATTTCAATATCAGATTTTTCATCCGCCCCCACCGAGGTGCAGGCGCTGGCGCAAGCTCTTTTGCGGGCCGATCAAACAATCCTGGTGAATAATCGGGAGCTGGCCAAACTGGCTATGGTGATTGAGCAAACCGATGAAATCATCGTCATCACGGACAGGCAAGGCGTGATTGAATACGTGAACGCTTCATTTGAACGCATCAGTGGCTACAGCGCGGCTGAAGTGGTTGGCCAAAAGCCAAATATTCTTAAAAGCGGCAAGCACGCTGAAAAATATTATAAAATCATGTGGGATACACTCAATAGCGGCAAAACATGGCGAGGTGATTTCATCAACCGCAATAAAAGCGGTGAGTTTTATGAAGTGACCCAGTCGATTACTCCTATCTTCGATAGCAACAATGAAGTCACCGGATTTGCCTCGGTGCAACTGGATGTGACCCAGCAGCGCCAGATGCAGAGTAAATTACAGCATTCAGATCGTGTTGAATCGCTGGGGGTGTTGGCTGGTGGTATTGCGCATGATTTTAATAATCTGCTGACAGCGATTCTCGGCAACGCCTCGCTGGCGATGACAAAGCTGGAAGCTGACTCCCCTGTGTTGAATAATATCAGTGCCATTGAGAAAGCCAGTTTCAGCGCGGCTGATCTGTGTAAACAGATGCTGGCCTATTCCGGAAAAGGACAGTTTGTCATTAAACCGGTCAACCTGTCGGAGCTGGTCGATAGCATGGGTAAATTGATTCATGTATCACTGGCAAAAAATGTTGTGCTCAAACTCCGCCTGAATCAGCAATTACCGGCGATCGATGCTGATGTGGCTCAAATGCAACAGATTGTTTTGAATCTGATTACCAATGCATCGGAAGCTATTGAAGAAAATAACGGTGTCATCTCGATCACAACCGGCGTTATGCTGGCCGATGCTGATTATCTGAATGGTTGCATCAGTGCCGGTCCGCTTGAGCCGGGTCGCTTCGTTTTTCTGGAAGTGTCCGATACCGGCTGCGGCATGGATGCGGAAACACAAAAGAAAATTTTCGACCCGTTTTTCACCACGAAATTTACCGGTCGTGGTTTAGGCATGAGCGCCATGCTGGGCATTGTCAAAGGCCATCGCGGAGGCTTGCGCATTTACTCCGAGCCGGGAGAGGGAACCACCATCAAAATTACTTTTCCGATATCGCATGAGGAAGTTGCAAGCCGCAACCTGCCGGAGGCAGTTACTTCGCAGTGGAAAGGCTCCGGCACTGCACTCGTGATTGATGATGAAGAAACAGTGCGCGAAATTGCCAGCGCCATGCTTAAGGAACGCGGCTTTAGCGTAGTTACCGCCAATGACGGCGTGGAAGGTGTGGAGATGTTTCGCCAGTACAAGGAGCAAATTACCATCGTTCTGCTCGACATGACGATGCCGAGGATGAATGGTGAACAGTGTTTCAGCGAATTGCGTCGAATCTCGCCTGATGTGCGAGTGCTTTTGTCATCAGGTTATAATGAACAGGATGCAACAGATCATTTTGCCGGAAAAGGTTTGGCCGGTTTTATCCAGAAGCCATATTCGGCCAATTTTCTAACAGAGAAAATTCAGTCGATTCTCGGATAGCCTCCCGGTAATTGAAACAGAGCAATTTGTGCTATTTGTCACGGTTGCAGCATGATGCTTGATAGCTCCAGCTTGTCAGCCACTGCGTCGATCAAGGCTAAATCAGGTTCTGATGATCAGCCCGGATTATTCATGAATAATCCGGGCTGGTTATTTACGCATCAAGTTGCTTCCTGATTAGTCTGCTTAGCGTTGCAATATTGTAGGGTTTGGAGAGCACCAGATATTTATCCGATGGCATGTTGCTCTTCAGTGTTTCCTCTTTGTCATAGCCGGTTGAAAAGATCACTTTGGCCCTGGCGTTGATTTCCCGGATCTGTTCAAAAGCTTTTACGCCACCCAGTCGCGGCATAATGATATCCATGATGATCAGGCTGATGTTGTTCCGGTGTTCCGAGAACATCGAGATGGCCTGAAGCCCGTCCGAAGCCTGTAATACCCGGTAGCCCAGATTTTCCAACACCTCTTTGTTGGTGCGTAACATTTCAGCATTGTCATCAACAATCAGTATCCATTCACCATGACCTGAGACCAGTTCAGCATTTCCATCATCATCGATGCTTAATGTTTTCTCTTCAATCAAAGGTAGATAAAGGTGAATGATCGTTCCGAGATGCTCATCACTCTCCACTTCAATAACGCCATCATGACTTTGCATCGCGCCGTAGGCCATTGGAAGCCCCAGGCCAGTGCCTTTGCCGACATCTTTGGTGGTGAAAAACGGCTCGAAGATGTGTTCTCTGTTGCCGGGGCTTATGCCGCAACCATTATCGCTGATGCTCAGGTGAGCAAACAGACTGCCTGTGATATCGGGATGTTTGTCGAAAAAGTCCGGGCCTGCCCTGAATGTTTCGAGTTTTACCGTGATTTCAGGGGCAGAAACATTCATCAGCGCATCACGCGCATTATTGATTAAATTCATCAATACTTGCTGCAGCTGGGTGGCATCACCTTTGATGACCAGCTCTTCCGGGCAGAGTTTTTTATGAATGGCGATATTTTCCGGAATGCTCGCAACGCACAGATTAAAGGACTCGTTCAGAAAAGTGGTTAAGCCAAAAGGTTTCATTTTAATGATACCTTTGCGGGCAAAGACCAGCAGTTGCTGAATCATCGCGGCTGCCCGAAAACTTAATTTTGTGACGTTATCAAGGTGCTCGACCACATCGGGCAAGCCTTGAACTTTTTTGCTGGCCAGATACAGGTTGCCCGTCATGCCTGCGAGCATATTGTTGAAGTCATGCGCAATACCGCCCACCAGCGTTCCAAGGGCTTGCATCTTCTGAGCCTGATTAAATTTTTCTTCAAGCGCTTTATGTTCGGTCATATCCTGCTGGATGCCGACGTAGTGCGTGATCTCGCCATTCTCGTTTATAAGCGGCGAAATGGTCATCATGGCCGGGTATTCGCTACCATTTTTCCGCTTGTCAATCACCGCGCCATACCAGGTTTTTCCTTCGGAAATGGTGCTCCAGAGCTTGTTATAAAACTCCGATCCCTGACTCCCGCTTTTAAGAACTCGCGGGTTTTGCCCGATAACATCGGTGGCGGAGTAACCGGTTATTTTGGTGAATGAGAAGTTGACGTATTCGATGGTGCCTTGCTTATTGGTGATAATGACGGATTCACCGGCCTGTTCAACAGCCTGTGAAAGCTTGCGTAATTTTTCGTCAGAGCGCTTGCGTTCACTGATATCCTCAACAATGGACCAGATACAATCCCTGCCTTGGTGATCCTTGATTAACAAACCATTGAGTCGGATTGGAATCAGCGAGCCATCCTGACGAATATATTCTTTTTCATATGGCCCGTAGCGACCGTGACTGTGTAGTGACGCCAGTTGTCTGGACTCATCATCAGCGTATTTCTTTGGCGTCAGCTGCCAGTAATCGAGCTTGTTCAGTTCTTCTCTGGAGTAGCCGCAAATGTTCTGAAAAGCCGGATTAAATTCAATGTATCGCCCCTTCATATCTGTTAAGGCGATGCCCAGTGGCGAGAGCTCATACAGGCCGCGCAGTTTGAGTTCACTTTCAGATAAGCGGGTTGTTGTACGCGAAAGCGCCAGAAATGGAATCAGGATCAGTATTCCGACACCCAGAAAGATGAGCCGAATTAGCCATATTTTGTCAGATTGAACCGGCCAACCACCTTTGGGAATAGCCGCAATTTGCCAGGAGCCATTGGGCAAGACGATGCTTGAAACAACCGGATCGGCCTTAAATATTTCTGCCTTGCCGAAAAAGACGGTACCTTCAGTACCCGTACTGCTCATGCCTCGAATCGCGATTTCAATCGGCAGATCAGGGTTGGTCAGACCGCTTTTTTCAAATAACTTTTCACTGTCCGTCACCGAGGAAAGCAATCCCCAAAAATGTTTATTGCCGTTTTCATCTTCGATGGAAACAGGAATCCTGCTGATAATGCCATGGCCTCCCTGAACAAGATTGATCGGTCCGGTTAAGACGATATTATCAGAGACGCGTGCTTTGTCGGCCATTTCGAATTGCGCATCATTTTGTCTGTAATCGAGTCCGATCACCGCTTCATTGCCAGCCAGTGGATAGACATAGCGCACCACCATGTTTGGAGCTGCGCCGATATTCCGTAGCGTCGAGCTGGTTAAAAACAGAGATTTTGCAGCAGTTGAAAATTCATCCTCAGTGATATTGGGATGCGTGGAAATAAGACCGACCATACCCTTAATCAGTTGAATGTCGCTATAGAGGTTGCCCTCCAGATGTCCGTGAGAAATCAACATCTGGTTGTGCGTATCAGAGCGAATGTCAGAAATAAAATTGTGGTTTACTTGTTGTTCGCCGAGCATAGCAGCAAGTACCAGAGCTACAGCAAGCAAAGCGATTCCCAGATGTTTGTGGGTGAGAAAGGTTAACATTTAAGGTCTCCATCAGTGTTGAGGGTACTTTCGATCTGGTGCAGCAGGCCGCTTTCGGCACCAAAGATTTGTTTCAGAACCCACAGTGGCTTGTCCTGAGGCCAGAGGGTCTGGACTTTTACAGCATCCTTGGCAGTGAAAACGGGCGTAAGCTGAGATGATTCTAAAATACGCTGCATGTCGTGCGCCGTGTAACGGTGGTGATCGGGGAAAAAGCTGTGCTGGCCCACGTCAATGCCGATGTCTTGCAGGCTGTAAATGAAACGTTCGGGTTTGGCGATGCCGCAGACGGCATGCACGGTTGCTGGTGGAATCCTGGAAAGCAGATTCCAGTCGAGCAGTTGCGATGGCAGGGCATGCCAGGACCATGTTTTTTTTTTGATGTCGACAAAATCGGCGTGGATTTCTAATTCTGACCGACTGCCACTCTGCACGATAATGTCAGCCCGTTGCAGGGCACTCAGGGGTTCTCGCAGAGGTCCGGCGGGTAACAACGCACCATTGCCTAAACCACCGGCAGGGAGCAGCACAATATCGCAATCACGGTGTAATTGGCGATACTGAAAACCATCGTCGAGAATGATGATATCGCCGAGTGTCGCCGACATGCGGGCTCCGGCGACGCGATCCTGTGCGCTGACCACCGGGCAGCCTGATTCCCGGGCCAGTAACAATGCTTCATCACCGATTTCAGCCGCTGAATGTTCGGGCGTGATGTGTACGGCTTGCCGGGCGTTGCCGCCATCACCACGGCACAGGATGACCGGCTTGTTTCCTTGTGCGCGTAAGGCATCGGCCAGCCACAGCACAAATGGCGTTTTACCACTGCCTCCCACCGTAATATTGCCAATAGAAATAAGCGGCACATCCACCCGGCTTTGCCTGGACTCACGGCGCTTCAGGTTGTGATCGTTGAGGGCTTGATAGATGGGCGAGAGTACTTGCAGCAGCAGATGCGGTGCGCGCCGCTGCCACCACATGTTTTCCACCTTGCGGACAAGTTTGCCGGAGCAGTCAGTCATGCCGCTGTGCTGTTGTTTGCTCTGAAGGCGTATTTGATGCAGGGGCCAGCCATGGCGCAATGGCTGCCAGCACACGATCCAGCACCCGATGCTGATCCTGCATCATCGATAACGCATGCGCATGTAGCGCCTGCAATTCGTCGGGGTGATGCAGCATTCGTGTCACGGCTTGTTCGAGAGCCGGGTCTGATTCACATACCACAGCAGCACCGTTGCGGCACATGTCCTGCATGATGGCACGGAAATTCTGCACATGCGGTCCGGTGATGACGCCGCGACCGCAGACAGCCGCTTCCAACGGGTTGTGGCCGCCAACGGGAACCAGGCTGCCACCGATAATGACCACATCGGCAATGGTATAAAATTGCTGCAAAATGCCCATAGCATCGATAAGTACAACATCGCTGCCTGCGTGTGGCGATTCATCCCGCTGTGACCATCGCCATAGTGGCGTGCCCGATGCCGCGACGCTTTGCGCGACGATATCAAAGCGTTGCGGATGACGTGGAATGATGAGCAGTAATAATTCAGGACAATACGAGCGCCAGTTATTGAACATGCGCAACACGCGCATTTCTTCATCGTCATGGCTGCTGGCAAGCACCAGAATCGGCCGTGTCTGAGTCGGATCAAGCGTCTGGCGCAGGGCAGTGGCATCCACGTCGGGTGTGCTTGTCGCATACTTTAAATTTCCAACAGTCTGAATACGTGCCCGTTCAACGCCAATCTGCCGCAAGCGTTCGGCATCGGTGTCGCTTTGCGCCAGAAATAAGGCCACCGGTTTCAGATAGCGGCGCCAGAAAAAATGGCTGGCTTTGTAGCGCGGAAATGAGCGGTCGGAAATACGCGTGTTGATGCCGATGACCGGAATGTTGCGGCGTTGGCAGGCACCCAGCATGCCGGGCCAGAATTCGGTCTCTGCCAGCAGCAGCAGCGCAGGTTGCATATGCTTCACCCAACGACGCATCAGACCCGGCAAATCCCACGGCAGGAATGATACAGAGGCGATACAGGATAAATGTTGCTGCGCATGGGCAAAGCCGGTGGCAGTGATAACGGTCAGGTGCAGGCTGTGCCCTTGCTGGTGTAAAGCGCTGAGCAGCGGAATCATCGAGGCGACTTCACCCACGGAGCAGGCATGCATCCAGACACAGCCGGGCTTAGCCTGCGGTAAATCGAGGGTCAGGTGCTGCTGTTTTTTTCGCGGGCTCATATCAGCGAATCAAAGGTTTAAAAAATGGAAAACTCACCATCTATCCGTGCAACAGGCTGTGCAGAGCCAGACCCGGATCGGCCTGTCGCATCAGTGATTCGCCAACGAGAAAACCAAACACGCCCGCCACGTTCATGCGTTGAACATCGGCATGGCTGTGGATACCCGATTCAGTGATCACGGTATGATCGCCGGATATTTTCGGCAGCAGGGTAAGGGTAGTTTCAAGCGATGTTTCAAAGTTGTGCAGGTTACGATTGTTGATACCCATCAGCGGCGTATTCAGTTTGAAGGCGCGTTCAAGCTCTTCGCCATTGTGTACCTCAACCAGAATCGACAGCCCGAGCTCTTCTGCGGCGCTTGCCAGCTCCTGCGCCATGGCATCATCGAGCATGGCCATGATGATAAGAATAGCATCGGCACCCATCGCCCGCGCTTCGATAATCTGATACGGATCCAGCATAAAATCTTTGCGCAGAAGCGGTATGGCAACGTGCTCGCGGATGTTTTTTATATAATCATCCGAGCCCTGAAAATATTGTACATCAGTCAGCACCGACAAACAGCAGGCATCGGCCTGTTCATAGGCTTTGGCAATAGCAACAGGCTCGAAGTTTTGGCGAATAATACCCTTGGATGGCGAAGCTTTTTTAACCTCGGCAATCACCGCATTGCGTTGTTGGCTGATGCTGTTTTGCAACGCGGCGGTGAAGCCCCGCGGCTGATAGGCGCAGGCCGCCTGCATCAGTTCGCCTTCGGAAGTATGACGTTTGCAGCGCGCAACCCAGTCGCGTTTGTAGGCGGCGATGTCGTTAAGGATCGAGCTCATACGCTGGCCTTTTTAGTATTCTGCGAATGTTGCGTAAAAGCAATCAGTGCATCCAGTGTTTGCATGGCTTTGCCTGAATCAAGGGCATGGGCAGCGATGCTCAGCGCTTCGGCAATACTCGGGGTTTTACCTGCGACCCACAATGCCGCAGCGGCATTGAGCAACACGATGTCGCGCCCGGCACCTTTCATGCCAGTCAGAATATGCCGGATAATGGCTGCATTGGTCGCTGCATCGCCACCAGCCAGAGCTTGTGGTGCAGCATAGGGAATACCAAAGGCGGCCGGGTCGATCTCAAAACGGTGTGGTGCTTGTCCGGCCTCTACCCAGATCGCATCGGTGATGGTGGTGGTGGTGATTTCATCAAGCCCGTCGCGGCCATGTACCACCAGACCGCGTTGGCAGCCCAGTTGACTCAATGCCCCGGCGACCAGTTCCAGCTTGTCTTCGGCGAATACACCCAGCACCTGATAATCGGCATAAGCAGGATTGGTCAACGGTCCGAGCAGGTTAAATATCGAGCGCACACCCATCTCGCGGCGAACCGGTCCGGCGTATTTCATTGCCGGATGACATTGCGGTGCAAACAGGAAGCCGATACCCACAGTATCGATGCAGGCGGCAACCTGTTCAGGAGAAATATCCAGCTTAACGCCCAGCGCTTCCAGCACATCGGCGCTACCGGATCTGGAGGAAATCGCCCGGTTGCCGTGTTTGGCAACGGGTACACCGCAAGCGGCAGTCAGCAGAGCCACAGTGGTTGAAATGTTAAAGGTTGAAGCGCCGTCGCCACCGGTACCGCAGGTGTCCAGCAGTTGCGTGGCGTCGGGTTTGATCATGGTGGCGGCACTACGCATGGCACGCGCTGCTCCGGCAACCAGATCGGGCGTTTCACCGCGAATACTCAGGCCCATCAGCAAGGCGCCGATCTGGCCGGGTGTGGCCTGACCCTGCATGATTTGATTGAACACAAGCTCTGCCTGTTGCCCTGTCAGGGTGATACCTTTCTGTACGTCGGCAATGGCATGCTGAATCGTGTAGTTAGCTTCAGACATGCGTTAACACTCCAGAAAGTTTTTCAACATGGCATGGCCATGTTCGGTCAGGATGGATTCGGGGTGAAACTGCACGCCAAAGGTCGGGTGCTCGATGTGACGTAAGCCCATCAATTCGCCTTCAGCAGTCCAGGCGGTGCGCAGCAGCACCGGCGGCAAAGGCTCTTCGACGATCAGTGAGTGATAGCGCGTGGCGGTGAACGGTGATGGCAGGCCTTTAAAAATGCCGCTGCCGTCGTGTTCAATCGGGCTGGTTTTGCCATGCATCAGACGCGGCGCACGCACCACCGAGCCACCGAACACCTGCGCCATCGACTGATGTCCCAGGCAAACGCCGAGAATCGGCAATTGACCGGAAAAGGCTTCGATCAGCGGCATCGAAATGCCTGCTTCGTTGGGGGTGCACGGGCCGGGGGAAATTAGGATGCGCTGTGGATTTAAATCACGGATTTCATCCAGAGTAATCTGGTCGTTACGATATACCAGCGGCGTGTCGTTTAATTCGCCCAAATATTGAACCAGATTAAAGGTAAAAGAATCGTAGTTGTCGATCACCAGTGTTGTCATGAGGTGGTTTCCTGTTCTGATTTGGTCTGAGCCTGATTCAAAGCCTGATTCAAAGCATCAGCCATGGCGACGGAGCGGAACATGGCCGAGGCCTTGTTGACGCATTCCTGATGTTCTTTGGCCGGGTCGGAGTCGGCAACAATGCCAGCGCCTGCCTGCACGAAAATGGTGTCATCGCGAATCACGGCCGTGCGGATAATGATGGCGGTATCCATGTCGACACCGCCAAAGGAGATGTAGCCGATGCAGCCGCCGTAAGGTCCGCGCGCTTCGGATTCCTGTTCCTGAATAATCTGCATGGCACGCACTTTCGGTGCGCCGGAGAGGGTGCCGGCCGGGAATGTGGCGGCGAGCAGATCCAGCGCATCAACATCCTCGCGCAGGGTGCCTTCAACCTGCGAAACAATGTGCATGACATGCGAATAACGCTCGATACACATCGATTCAGAGACTTCGACCGAACCGAATTCGCACACCCGCCCCAGATCGTTGCGGCCCAGATCAACCAGCATCACATGCTCGGCCAGCTCTTTTTCATCGGCCAGCAGCTCTTTTTCCAGCGCCACATCCTGCTGCGTCGTTTGACCACGCGGGCGTGTGCCTGCAATCGGTCGCACAATGGCGCGCGATCCCTCTTTCTTGACCAGAATTTCCGGTGATGAGCCGATCAGAATCGTGTCATCCAGATGCAGATAAAACAGGTACGGCGATGGATTGATATGACGCACCGCGCGATAAATCGCCAGCGGGTCACCACGCAGCGGGCTGGAAAAACGCTGTGACAGCACCACCTGAAAGACATCACCGGCCAGAATATACTCCTTGGCCCGCACCACCATCGCCTGATAATCCTCAGCGCTCATGTGGGCGTGCGGCTGAGACAATTTACTGGTGTCGATGTCAAAACGCATCGGTGCCGGTGGTTTGGCTTGGGTGATACGCTCTGCCAGCGTGTTCAGCAGGACTTGCGCTGTCTCGGCATCATTATCCAGTACGCACACATGCATCACACCGCGCAGGCTGTCCATGATGACAAAGCGGTCGATAATCATGCAGGCGGCCAGCGGTGTGGCGACGTCCACTTCCGCCACGCCCGGCTCAAACTGGTGCACGATGTCGTAAGCAAAATAGCCGACCGCACCACCGGTAAATGGCAGATCATCACCGCCTTCAACCTTGTCCGTCTCAATCACCTGCTGACGAATCCACTGCTGAATGCTGCAGTCCTGAATTTCCGCTTCGCCCTGACGGTAGCGAATATGCAGTTGATGCTGTTTTTCCACTGCAATGGCTGATGGGGCGACACCAATCATGCTGTAACGGCCCCAATGTTCACCGCCCTCGGCGCTTTCCAGCAGGAAGCACTCATGCGCATCGCGCAGGCTTGCGAACACGGCCACGGGTGTGCTGCAATCGGCAGACAGGGTCAGGCGAAACAGTTTCATTGGAATCCTTTGCTTGTTGAGATGTTTTGTGTGTTGACAGGCTGCGGGTAGCATGGCTGAATTCGCGCCGCTTCGGGGCCATAGCTCAGCTGGGAGAGCGCTACGCTGGCAGCGTAGAGGTCGTCGGTTCGATCCCGTCTGGCTCCACCATATAAAGAAAAGCCCTGAGAAATCGGGGCTTTTTTCTTTTCAGGCACAACGCATTGCCGAATATCTGCAACATCCAGGTAAAATCCGGGCAATAAATTCATTTCGGCGTGGCGCATTTTTTGACTCAACACTTTCATGGCTGCGAACAATACATTGACTGCTGGCGACGGGCTATAGGCTATTGCCAAAGTCGCTTGCAGCTGCCTATGCAATGTGTCGCTGAGCTCTCATTCCACGCGATCTTCCAAAGCCTGACGGATAGTGAGACTCAACAGATCCAGATCGAAGGGTTTGCTGATGACTATTTCATCGGCCAGTTGTTTTTTTGCGCTGATATTGCTGATGCGGTCGTAGCCGGTGGCGAAGATGGCACGTGCATCGGGCTTGAACTGGCGGATTTCCTGCATGGCCTCCAGACCGCCCATCTTCGGCATGACCACATCCAGGATCATAAGGTCAATGTCATCCACATGTTGACGGTAGAGCTCGACCGCCTGCTCGCCATCGACGGCGGTGAATACGGCGTAGCCCAGATATTGCAGAATTTCTTTGCCGGTTTCGAGCAGCATCTGGTTGTCATCGACCAGAAGAATGGTTTCACTCTTCCCCCTGACAGGCTCCTGTCGTTTTTTCGGCTTCACCACAGCCGGAGCGGCCTGCAACAGAGGCAGGTAGATGTGAAGGGTAGTGCCAGTCGGTTCGATCACTGAGGATTTAATGTCGATACTGCCGCCATGGCTGTGAATAGCGCCGTAAGCCATGGCCAGCCCCAGCCCACTGCCTTTGCCGGTTTCCTTGGTGGTGAAGAAGGGCTCGAAAATATGTTTCAGGTTACGCCTTTCGATGCCTTCACCATTATCCTCGACACTGATACAGGCATATTCCCCACCCTCGGCCAGCTGATGGCGGGTGATAAAAGAATCGTCGGCGGCAAAACGTGTCAGAGAAACCCGAATCGTTGGTTCGGCGACGTTTTGTACGGCATCGAAAGCGTTGTTGATCAGGTTCATCAGCACCTGCTGCAACTGGTTTACATCACCATTGATCTGCATATCCGAGTCGTTGACCACAAGTTGCAGCAAGATGTTTTCCGGCAGCGATATCTGGTGCAATTTGATGGTTTCGCGGATAAACGGAGCCAGCGCAAAAGGGTGCATTTGTACGACGCCCTTGCGTGAAAAGGCGAGCAGTTGCTGGATGATGGCGGCGGCACCGAAAGAGAGGCGTTCGATGCTGTCGAGCCGATTGGTCACTTCGGGCAAGGCAGTCGTCGCCAAACGGGCGAGGTAGGTGTTGCCGGTAATGCCCGCCAGCGTGTTGTTGAAATCATGGGCAATGCCGCCCACCAGCGTGCCGATCGCTTCCATTTTCTGCGCCTGCTGCAATTGCGCCTCCAGAGCTGCGAACTGCTCCAGACTTTGCTGCTGGCCAACAAAGTGGGTGATTTGACCGTCGCTGCCCAGCAGTGGGGAGATGGTCAGCATGGCCGGGTAGAAGTCGCCATTTTTCTTTTTGTTGATCACTTTGCCTTGCCATGGCTGGCCGCTGAGCAGCGTTTGCCAGAGCTTTTCGTAGAAAGCTTTGTTCTGATTGCCGCTTTTGAGAATGCGTGGATTTTTGCCCAGAGCCTCTTCTTCGCTGAAGCCGGTGATCGTAGTGAAGGCGGGGTTGATGTGCTCAATTTTTCCCGACACATCGGTGATGATGACCGCTTCACTGGATTGCCGCATGGCGCGGGAAAACAGGCGGATTTTCTCTGCTGCCTGACGGCGCTCCGAGATGTTCCGCGCATGGGCCAATGCCATGCGCTCACCCTGTTGCACAATCAGGGTGATACGAACCTCCACCGGAAAATCTGACCCGTCCTTGCGGCGATGGCGTCCGTTTTTGGTCTCAATCTCACCAGGGTTGAGACGTACGAGCGTGGAGACAGCCCGCTCCGGTGTGAGTTCGTATTCGATGTCTGTGATGGGCATAGAGAGCAGTTCATCGCGGCTGTAACCGAGGCTTTCACAAGCCAGCAGGTTGACGTCGCGGATGCGCGCCCGCATGTCGATCAGGAAAAAAGCATCGGCACCGTTTTCCAGCAGGGAGTGGTAGCGGGCTTCACTTTCTCGCAGCGCCTGCTCCGCCTGGCGCAGTTGGGAGATGTCGGAAAAGGAGACGATGATGGTTTCAATCTTACCCGTCGCGTCGAATAACGGCTCTGCATCAACCAGCACCCAGTGTGGTTGATGCCGTTCCGGATGCCTGATGCCGAGGGTCAGATTTCGCAGTGGCTCTCCATGACGCATGACCTGATTAACCGGATATTGTTCTGGCGGCATCCGCTGTCCGGATTGATCAAGGAAATACCAGTCGGGATCTGTGGCGGTTTTGCCCAGCAGTTGCGATTCACTCAGGCCGAGCGTCTGTTGCGCCATCGGGTTACAACTGATGATGGCGGTACTTGCATCGTGCACGATTACGCCGGCATGCACATTGGCGATTAGTGAGCGGAATTTCTGTTCACTTTGCTCAACGCGACGACGCAGCTGCCAGCGGTCGAGATTGAAGCGAATGGTCCGTTCGAGGGAAAGATCGGATATCTCACTTTTGGGCAGGCAATCCTCCGCCCCCTGATGGATGACATCGAGGATGGTTTCGCGATCATCCAGTGAAGTCAGCACAATCACCGGTGCGATGGCGTTGAGTGAGGCGATGGCGGCGAGAGTTTCCTGAATGTCGCTATCCTGCAACGACAGGTCGAGGAAGATGAGGTCAAAGGCAGTTGACGCCAGAAGTGATCTTCCTTGTTGCAGTGATGAGGCGATCGCAAGGCGGGCGTTGGCGTAGGAGGTTAACGATAAAAAGTCACGAAACAGCGCCTGATGATCGGGATTGTCCTCCAGCAGCAGCAGCGAGATGACATCATTCATGGCGGTTCAGTCCCTCAAGCAGCACGGCATGTTGATCCAGTGACCAGTAGTCGATCATTTTGGCAATAACATCACTGAAACCGTCGATGGTGGCGGGTTTCTGAATGTAGCTGTTGGCACCGGCCAGGATTGCCCGGTCAATATCCGGTGTGGCATTGGAGGTGGTGAACATGACCACCGGCACTTTGCGCATGAAGCTGTTGGCCTTGATGCGGGCCAGCACCTCATGACCGTCAAATTTGGGTAATTTGATATCCAGCAGAATCAACCAGGGATAGGGATTATTTTCGCCAGTGCCATGATGTTCGATGTGATGGATGGCCATCTCTCCGTCGCGCAGCCAGGTGACCTTAATTTCAGGTGCATATTCGGCAATGTGGAAACAGGCAATTTCCGCATGGTCGCAATTATCCTCTATCAATAAAATATTCTTTTTACAGCTCATCACTGCTCTCCTCTCCCTCTGCAATCTTGTCAAACCTCAGCCAGAAGGTTGCCCCTTCACCGGGTGTTGACTCAACCCATATGCGACCATGATGAAATTTCATCACTTTCGCCGCTACCGCCAGGCCGATACCGGTTCCCTCTGAATCATTACTCAGGCGATAGAAGAGGTTGAATATCTTCTCATGATAATTGCTGTCAATGCCCGGGCCATTGTCGCTGAAACGAAGCAGGGTGACGCCCGCCTCACGGCTGCCGTCGATGCTGATATGGCTGTTGCCATCGGCACGCTGGCCATACTTGAGGGCATTACTCAGCAGATTCTCGAACAGTTGTAAAATCCGGCTCTCGTTGGCGTAAATGGCAGGAAGCCTGTCAGCGATATCGAGGGTGATGCCCTTTTCCTGCAAGCGATAGGCATGGGTCTGGTGAAAATTGGCCAGTAAGCGGTTCAGATCGACCCACTTTTTATCCATGTCCGTGCGTCCAACCCGGCTCAGCTCCAGCAGATCATTTATCAGTTGCCCCATCCTCTCATTGGAGGCGATGACCCGATCCAGCTTGCTGATTGCTTCATCCGTTCGACCCTGTGCCGCCAGTTTCTGGATGATGCTGATAAATCCCATACTGGTGACCAGCGGTGATTTCAGATCGTGCGAGACGGTGTAGACGAACTGCTCCATCTCATCATTGGATCGCTCCAGCTCCCGTTTTTTGTCGGCCAGATCATCGAGCAGGCGCTCGGTCTGCTTGTTTTTTTCGCGGAAGACATTGGCGGCATGGGTAAGTTGACCGATCTCATCGTCGATACGGTATGCAGGGATCTCCGATCGGGCCGAGCCCTGAGCCAGAGCCTTGAAAGCGGTAGCAAGCCGCAGAATCGGGCGGGTAATGCTTTGACCGATTAACAGCGCCAATACCAGCATCAACACCAGAGAGAAGAAAATGCCGAACATCATGGCGGAGCTGGCATGTTGCAGGGTTGAGAAGGTTTGTTTCTCAACATCATCCATATTAAGTCTGATTTGCTCGGACATTTGTGAGGCGTGATAGACGATCTCAGCGGCCTCGGCAGACATCACAACATTAACCAGAAAAAGGTAGGCACGGGTTCGCTGTACCGCCTCCAGAATTACACGCTGATAGGCATCGACGGTGAGATGTTGCGTCATCCCGTCCGATCCGCCCTGCTGCAGCAACTGTTGCAGCCGCAGCCGAACGTCATCCAGATTTTGCTTGGCTTCGGCGACATATTGCGGGTTGAGTGAATCAAAATAACGCATCGCATTTTTTTCAATCAGCAACAGAGTGTTGAGTGCTCGTTCATTCTCTACTTGTACCGTCTTATCCTGTTGCGTGGTTGCAAACCGGATGTATTCACGCAGATGTTGCTCTGCCTGGGAGGCGCGGATGCGAATATCGTAATGCACCAGATTGTATTGCAGATCACGTTGCTGTTGCAGCTGGCGAAATGCGGCTATATAAGCTTCAAGATGTTGGCCGATGTTGTTGGCATAGGTGGACGAGCTTTTCTTCTGGCGGATCAGTTGCGCCATGTGCTCATAAAGCTCATTAACCCGTTGCACCGCCGAAGGGTGGCCTTCATAGGTATAGATCAAGGCCTGCCGTTGAATTTCGGATACATCCCGCGCCAGTTCAAGGTCAATGCGGGCTGAATCGGAGAAATGAATGAAATGGGTAAAGTTTTCAGATAAATTCTTAAACACGCTATAGGAGAGCCAGCTTATGCCAATGGTGATCAGACCGATCAACAGGTAGCTCAGGTATATTTTATGGGTAAGTTTCATGGAAAAGGAGTGATCACATCAGGAGAGTACAAACTCATTCCATTTGAGCAGCGTATATTCATAACTGTCCATGACAGTGTTCCAGATGGCGATGTTTTCGAAGCGCTTGATGTAGGAACCGCCTGTGCGCACTTCACCGGGCTGAACGGAAATTTTGCCATCGGTGCCGCGCAGCGCCTCGGCCGCCGGTTGGCCCTCGTACCAGTAGTCCCACTCTGCTACTGACATCAAGCTGCGCGAACGCTGCGGGTTGGAGATGTAGTAGCCCTGGCGGGCGATGAAGGCTCCGGGCCAGCCGGAGAGCCACCAGTTCATAAAGGCGTAAGCCGCTTCCTGCTGCTCGTTTTTACAGTTGCGTGACAGGCACATCACGCCATGCCATGCACGGTAGCCTTCCTTCGGCGCGGCGTAAATGCAGGGTATACCCATACCGTTGAGCACGCTGACGCCCGGAGAGAACATGCTCTGGATGACCACCTGGCCGGATTGCATCAGCTCCACAGAGTTGGGCACTGAACTCCAGACGCCGCGAAAATGTCCGCGTTTCTTGTAGTCCAGCAGGATGGCAAAGAGCTGATCCACCTCCGTGCGGCTCATGTTGCCCATGTCGGCAAAATCCATCAGACCCTTCGCTTTGACCGCCAGTGCCGCATCGAACAGGCCGATGCTTGGCTCATTAACCAGTGCAACCTTGCCCCGATAACGATCATCCAGCAGCCAGCCCCAACTCTCGGTTTCGTAAGGGGTACCTCTGGGGATGACCGCCGAGTTGTAGCCAAAGGAGTCAACATTATGGACATAGGGTAGAAAGCTGATGCTTTTGGCTTGCGTCGCACCAAGAGTGCCGTCGGGCTGCACGTAGAGCAGTTTGTAGGGGGCATCGCCAAGACCGATGCGGGCATCGGGGGATAACTTCCCTTTCTTGGTTAAATCGTTGACCTCATCCCAGTAGGTAAGGCGACTGATCTGAATCGGCTGAATGGTATTTGCCTGCCAGAGGGTGTTCAGACTGTTGGACCATTGTTCGTAGAGATCAAAGGAGTCGGGGGCAGTGGAGGCTCGCAGCATCACCTCAGCGCTGCCACCGGGATAAAATTCAATGTTTATGCCCAGATCTTTTTCTGCTCTGCGCCGGATTTTCTCCTGCAAAGTGACATGCGTGCCGACAACCCTGAGCGTTGGGGTGCGTGACTGCGCCCGGATAATGGCCGGAAAACCGGCAATCGCAGCTCCGGCTACAACCGCACTGCCACACGCTTTCAGCACGTTACGTCGATCAAGACTGATCACTTTTTTATCTGCCATAGCTACCCTCAGTGCGCAGCATCTGCATTTCCGCTCTGCCTTGTGCTGTGGCATTGAATCATGCATCTGAGTATGAAAAACACAAATGACTCATGGTTACGTGCCTTGTTGACTGGTTCGTGGCGAAGAGCGTTGCATCAACGGCGTTACCCGGGAGTTTAACCTAAACCGCAATAACAAGCATGCAATAGAAAATAAATGCCCCAATCATCAATGTGGATGATGTAATGACCGCCGTTTACATTCAGTGTGGCGCATGGCTTGGGAAACCATGGTGATAAAGAGGGGGATTGACGCGTATTCATTTGCATACTAATGTAGGCAAATGTAATAAAGGAGTTTCGCATGTCTTCTAAAATGGTTCCGCTCAGTGTCAGGATTTCGCAGGAGGATGCCGCTTATATCGCCGGGCTTCATGTTGATGGTGCCCGGACGCCCAGTGAAAAGATCAGGGCACTGATCGCTGAAGCACGCCAGCGGGAGTATGAAGCGCACGAATTTGCGGCGGTGCTGCGTTTTGTTCAGGCTATGCTATCACCATCGGTGAATAAAATTCGCGAGCTGGAGCGGGCGCACCGGATGCATTCGGAGTTGATCAGCCGTTTGTCGGAGTGGTTGCCTGCAACGATTGCAGCGATTGCAACCGTACAGGCGGAGCAGAGCAGCGATGCGGAAATGCTGCTTGGCTTTGAGGCCGAGTTGGCGGGCAGGGTGATGTTGTTGATGGAGTCAATGTTGCAACTGGGGGTGACTGCCAATGCACCCTGTTACACATCCGGATTAATTAGTCAGCGGATTGCGCCGATTGCAGAGCTGGTGAAGATGGTTGAGAGTAAAACATTCAAAGAAGGAGAGAGTGATGAGTGAAGGAATTGCAGCACGTGTCGGAAGAATAATCAGTGGAAGTGTCAATGCCGTCATTGATGCAGTAGAAAATGCCGCGCCGGAAACAGTTATGGAGCAGGCGATCAGGGAAGTGGATTCAGCTACGGATGAAGTGCGTACAGAGCTGGGCCGCGTGCTGGCCAATCGACATCTGGCCAATCGTCGCCTGATGGAAGAGAACCGTAAACACGAGGAGTTGTCAGCGAATATCCAGTTGGCGGTAAATGAAGGGCGTGATGATCTGGCTGAAGCGGCGGTGGCCAGACAGATTGATATTGAGGCACAGATTCCGGTACTGGAGAACGCTATCGCCGAGTCGGTGGAAAAAGAGCACGAGCTTGAGGGTTATGTTCAGGCATTGCAGGCGAAAAAGAGAGAGATGGCGGAAGAGTTAAGACAGTTTCGAGATTCGCGTGCTGAAACATCGCTGCCAACGGGTAGTGCCGCAGCAACTTCCGGTAGCATTTCAAACAAGGTGGAAAAAGCCAACGCAGCCTTCGACCGCATTCTCGCATCCAATGCCAACCTGCCCGGAAGAAGTACAGCAGACATGGCGGATGCAGCAAAAATGGCAGAACTTGAAGCGCTATCACGTAAAAATCGGATTCAGGAACGATTGGCGGCGATAAAAGCAGAAAATAAAAATTGATAACGGGCAAAAAACGATGATTGAATTTGCGCTGGCTGACGAAAACCTGATTTTTATTGTGGCGCTCGTCGTTATGCTGGTGATTGCTATGCTGGAAGGGGTGGGGATGCTGCTCGGTATGGGAATATCGGAGCTCTTCGAGGCGATGTTGCCGGATGTGGATGTCAACAGCCCGGAAGTCGATGCTGGCAACAGTCTCAGCCGCTTGCTGGGCTGGCTGCGCTTCGGTGAGGTGCCGGTGCTGATGTTGCTGGTTGTATTTCTGACGGCATTCGGCCTGATCGGGCTGAGCTTACAAACCGTGGCAGTGTCAACGTTTGGTGTCATGGTGCCCGGCTATCTGATGGCTATACCGACATTGATGGTCGCCATGCCTGTCGTTCGTGTTTCCGGCGGCGTGCTGGCGCGGATCATGCCGAAGGATGAAACAGAGGCCGTTACTGAGCGTTCGTTTGTCGGACGCATTGCGGTTGTCACACTCGGTTGTGCGAAACCCGGTAGTCCGGCAGAAGCCAGACTTAGCGACCAGTTCGGTCAGTCTCACTACATCATGGTTGAGCCGGACGACGATGAATCATTTCCGGCAGGTACGGAAGTGTTGCTCGTCTCGCAACAGGGGGCTCGCTTTCGTGGCATTCGCAACAGTAATCAAATGCTTAAACCATAGCTGTTTGGCTATTTTCAGGACTGGAATAAAAAAATAAAGCAGCACTGCTGCCAGGGAGGGAGAACGAATGATAAGTGAATCACTTATACACATTGGTATCATATCCGGGGTCATCATTATTGCCCTGATCACGCTGGGTATGATTTTATCACGTCTGTACACGCGGGCATCAAAAGAGGTGTCGTTTGTGCGAACCGGTTTTGGTGGCCAGAAGGTGATCATGAACGGCGGCGCCCTGGTGTTGCCCGTCCTGCATGAAGTAATACCGGTGAATATGAATACATTGCGACTTGAGGTGCGGCGCGCCAATGAGCAGGCGCTGATTACGCATGATCGGATGCGCGTTGATGTTACGGCAGAATTTTATGTGCGGGTGAAGCCGACCGAGGATTCGATTGCCAACTCTGCCCAGACACTGGGTATGAAAACAATGAATCCGGCTCTGCTTAAAGAACTTGTCGAAGGTAAGTTTGTAGATGCGCTACGTGCCGTGGCCGCAGAAATGAATATGGAAGAGCTGCACGAAAAGCGGGTTGATTTTGTGCAGAAGGTACAGCAGGTGGTATCGGAAGATTTGTTGAAAAATGGTCTGGAGCTGGAAGCCGTATCATTAACCGGTCTGGATCAGACAAGTTTTGAACATTTCAATCCGCAAAATGCATTTGATGCTGAAGGCTTGACCAAGCTGACCGAAGCCATTGAATCACGCCGCAAAAAACGCAATGATATCGAGCAGGATACGATGGTAGCCATCCAGCTGAAGAATCTGGAAGCTGAAAGACAGAAGCTGGATATTCTGCGTGAAGAGGAATACGCCAAACTTCAGCAAACACGTGAAGTAGCCGTACGCAGAGCTGCACAAAAAGCAGAGATAGCCAGTCAGGAAGCCGAGAAAGAGCGTGAGGCGCAAGAGGCGCAAATTGTCGCCAAGCGGCAGGTCGATCTGGCGAATCTGGAAGCCAGGCGCTCTGTTGAGCAAGAGCGCATTGCCATGGAGCAGTTGGTCAACGAAAAGGAAATCGCCAAGAGCCGCGCTATTGAAACGGCAGAGATTGAGCGGAAGAAAACCGTTGAACTGTCGGAGCAGATACGTGCGATTGCCATAGCGGAAAAATCGAAGGAGCAATCAGAAGCACAGGCCGAAGCAGACCACGCCCGTGCTGAAGCCGTGAAAGCTGAGGAACAGGTGATCACCGTGCGTGAAACCGAAAAGGCTGAACGTCTCAAATCCATTGAAATCGTGCACGCGCGTCAGGCGGCGGAAAAGGATGCGATTACCATCACCGTCGCCGCCGATGCCGAGAAAATAGCGGCAGAAGATCGCGCCGAAGCTGTGAAAACACTGGCTGAGGCAACAGCAGCCAAACAAAGGATTGAAGCCGAGGGCGAAGCGGATGCCGAAATGAAACGGGTTGAGGCAGCAGCCAAACGCTATGTGGTGGAAGCTGCAGGCAAAAGGGCCTTGCATGAGGCTGATAATTTACTCTCTGAAGAACAAATTGCCATGCAGATACGTCTGGCCCTGATTAAGCATCTGCCGGAAATCATCAAAGAAAGCGTTAAACCGATGGAGCAAATCGATGCCATCAAAATCTTTCAGGTTGATGGTCTGAATGTTGGTGCTTCAGGCGGTGGTCAGGAATCCGGGCAGGGTGGCAATCTTGCCGATCAGGTGGTGAACAGTGCGCTGCGCTACCGGGCGCAGGGCCCGTTGCTTGATTCTCTGATGCGTGAAATAGGGCTTGAGGGCGGCGATATCAACAAACTGGGTTCTGCCGCATCCACACACATTCAGAAAAAAACAGAGAAGCCAGCCGATAAAAAAGAATAATGATGTGGGCCATGCTGTAGTTGCATCATGGCCCGTTCATTTTTACGCTGGGTCTGGCGTTATAACGCTGCCCGCTTGTAGGTCATGATGCGGCCACGGTAGGGCTCGTCGTTGTGCAGGGTGATTTGGGTTCGTTCTTCATAGCAGCTAAAGCCCAGCTTCTTCATGCGGGTATTGAATTTTCCTGCGTTGCCGCGATTGGGATCAATAATAATGATCTCAACACGTGGCTGGGCATGGCGAAGAATAAACGCAGAGAGCTGGGTAAAATGATCCTGTTCGTAGAGCAGGTCGGAGCCAATAATCAGGTCAAACAATTGGGGGCTATTAGCGATGCTGGTCCAGTCACAGGTGATGGTATCAATGTCATCGAGATGATTGAGCATGGCGTTGACAGCCAAAAAAGGTGATGCAAGCGGATGATAATCGCTGCTGGTGATATCAGCGCCACGGTGTTTAAGCACCAGGCTGGCAAGCCCGAGTCCGCAACCGACTTCCAGAATACGAATGCCATCGATTGCCGGGCGCACGCTCATCAATTGTGCCAATACCTGCGACGAGGGCCAGACCACGCCGAACAGCGACCATTGTGCCGAGCTGATGCCGGCTTGTTCGGCAATGCCTGCCCGATCAGAGAATTGCAGAACATCCTGAAGTGAGCGGATACGGTAATCGGTTCCACCAAAGGTGTAAGTCTCAAACCGAACTTTGTAACCTGGAAGCATCTGCTGCCCTCTCGTTTTTTCTACAGAAGAAAAAGTCAGTGCGGACGAAACAACGTGTAAGGAAGCAGTCAGGGCTGAGATAAAAAAAACATGATGCCAGAAAGGCGATTCACAAGCGATGGAAATAAGCTGAATTGAAGGCAGGATCAATGCTTGCCGAGAAAAACGGCGCATGATTGTAGGATATCAAAGGGTTGGGGGTGGGGCATGCAATTGACTGATCAAAAGAAGGTCTGGAGTAAAATAGCCGTGTTCGTCTGGGCTTCGTTGCTGTTTTCGAACCCGCTGATATGGGCCTTGCTTTATTTCGCTAAACAGGACTTGCAGATGGGGCTGCCACCCGACTATGCGTATTTCATTCTGGTAGCAGGCATCACCGCTGGCGTGGCATCGATGGTGCTGCACAAGCGATTCGCGGCAGCTGTGAACGCACCAACGACTAAGTTGGATGAATATTTGAACAAGGTTCTGGCAAGCATGGTTATCGGCATGGCCGTGAGCGAGATTCCTTTCTTCATGGGCTTGCTCGGCTGGATGATCGGCGGCTTTGTGCAAACCGCTACGCTGCTGGCAATTATGAGCTTTCTACTGCAATTACGTTTCAAGCCTCCGAAGTTTTAAGTCTGGGAACGAAGCTGCAAAAAGGTTATCTGGAGCATGACCATGTGTTGCTGGTGACATTGAATATCCTCTTTCTGCTCATTTTCAAACTTCCCCCCATCTTGGGGATGTGCGAATGCTCGAATTGCTGAGAATGGCGCATATTGAAAGACAAAACAGCGATACAATTGTTTATCGCTAAAAGTGAGGGAAAATCATGGATCAGCATCAAAAGGAAGTATCGGTTATTATTGTTCTGGCTATATGTGGACCGCTGGCATGTGCTGTTGGCTTCGCATTTGATCATCTGTTTGAAGGGGTGTTACTTGCTCTGCTTTGTGCGGTTCTGGCCTTTTTCCGTGCAATTCGCATGGAAGACAGTTCAATGTTTGATGACGATAAAAATTCACATGAATTGCAGGATCATTTGCTTAATTAATCTTTGCTAATTAATTATTCCCATCCATTTATTTCTAACGGAAAGGATCAACAACTCTACATGGGGCATTTTGTCGACGGTTTAGCCTGTCGAATTAGCAAAAAAAATTGTTACAGGGTGTATTAGGGCTTAATGTCTGGGCACAGGTTCTTGTTGGTAGAGGTAAATTCAATGCTGAAGGGACGGGAGGATTTATGCTGGATGTTGATCATAAAGAGCTGGATGGGATTTTGATTCAGATTGATCAGGCGATAGATAATCACGACCAGTGGTGCGCGCAACTTTCTCGAACCCTGATTTGTAAATTGCCACCGGATCAGCGCGATCTTGAAAAAGGCGCACACAAATTATGCCGTTTTGGGCAGTGGTATTATCAGTATTCCAATCCGGCACTGCGCAGTCACCCCACCTTTGCTGCTATCGAGCACGAACATGAACTATTACATGAACAGGTTTCAAAACTGCTTAACGTTTCCATGGTGGAGTACCAGCACATAGACGTGCGCTCTTTTGACGAGTTTGCCAATACGTTGCAACGTATGCGTTTGCAGCTTTTTTCCCTTAAGCATGAAATTGAAGGTGACCTGAATAATCTCGATCCGCTGACCAATACCTATAACCGCTATGGCATGCTGGCCATGTTGCGTGAGCAACAGGAACTGGTTGCTCGCGGTGTAAGCAGTTGTTCGTTGGCTATGGTGGATATTGACTTCTTTAAACAGGTCAATGATCAGTATGGTCACAGGATGGGAGATCGCGTACTTGCAAGTATTGCGTCGATACTACTTAAGAGCCAGCGTCCTTACGATAAGTTGTTCCGTTACGGCGGAGAGGAGTTTGTCGCCATGTTTCCCAATACAACAGTGGAAGCGGCGCTATTGATTGCTGAGCGTTTACGAATAATTGTTGAAGAGAATCATGTCGAAATTGAGAGGTTACCCGTCAGAATAACCATTTCGATGGGTATCTCTGCCATTGATGCTAATACCAGTGTCGAAAACTCAATTGAACAAGCCGATGCTGCCATGTATGCGGCGAAACAAAGTGGTCGCAATCAAGTGAAATTATGGTCTCCATCGCCGGGAATGACATGTCCCCCTGAATTTTGAAGTGACGGCCTTTATCTTCCCCCCTCTATTTAAATTGGCAGCATCATGTTTTGATAGCATCCTCATAACCACGTGGTGCGCTGAAGCTGCAATCGGCTAGACTCCCGGCGAGGAAACATCGATGCGAGGCGAACCGACATGAGAGAAGTTGAAATTTCCAGAGAGCCGATCGAACTGAATAAACTGTTGAAGTTCGAGAATCTGGTGGCCAGCGGTGGCGAGGCGAATCAGGTGCTTGAAGAAGGTCTGGTTAGGGTCAACGGACAGGTAGAGACGCGGAAACGGAAAAAAATCATAGCCGGCGATATCATCGAGTTCGGTAACGAGAAGTTTATCATTCGAAAGTCATGAACAGCCTCCGCCACAAGGCGGTATTCAAATCATCATGCAAGTAAAGCAACAAACGGGCATTCTCGTGCCGCTGTCACTGGTCGTGGCAGCTCTGGCAACGCTGGCGCCGTTCAGCATCGACACTTATCTGCCCTCATTTCCCGACATTGCCGCAGGACTGACTGCCAGCGATGCACAGATGCAACTTACTCTCAGTCTGTATCTGCTGGCATCGGCCATTTCGACACTGATTTACGGGCCGATTTCCGACGGTTTTGGCCGTCGCCGGGTGATCATGGTGGCGCTGGCTATCTACGTGCTTGCGTCCATCGGTTGCGCGCTGGCGGAGAGTATCGACCAGCTGATTTTGATGCGCATCGGGCAGGGCTTGTCGGCAAGTGCCGGTATGGTCATCGGCCGGGCCATGGTTCGCGATGTTTATCAAGGCCCCGAGGCACAACGGGTGATGGCGCGAGTCATGTTGTTGTTTGCGATTGCTCCGGCCATAGCGCCGATTATCGGTGGCTGGTTGCATGATATTTTGGGTTGGCATTCGGTGTTTCTGTTTCTGGCGCTGGTGGCGCTGGCCTTGCTGCTGATGCTCTGGCTGGCTACGGCCGAGACGCTGGCTCCGGAGATGCGTTACAGTGTTCACCCCGTGGCCATTGCCAGAGCTTACGGCATGGCTTTGCGGCACAGGCATTATCTGGCGCTGGTTTTCTGTTTCGCCATGATGTTCAGTGGCTTTTTTATCTATGTCGCCGGTGCACCCAGCGTGATCTACGGTTTTCTCGGTCTCGGCGTGAATGATTTCTGGGTGATGTTCGTGCCCAGCGTGGCAGCGATTATGCTCGGTTCGCAGGTTTCAGGCTGGCTGGCCGGAAGGCTGTCACTCGAGAAAACCGTAGGGCTCGGCCTTGGCCTGCTGCTATTGGCCTCGCTGATCAATATCCTGCAAAGCCTGCTGTTATCACCAACGCCGCTGAGCGTGGTTGCACCGCTGGCGCTGTATGTGCTCGGCATGGCTGTAAGCATGCCGGTGATTAATCTGATGGCACTGGACTGTTTTCCGCACAATCGCGGCATGGCCTCGGCGATGCAGAACTTTGTGCAAATGGCGTTCACCGCACTGGTCGTGGGGGCTGTGGTGCCACTGGTGACGGTCTCCTTACCATGGATGACGCTGACGATGTTTGCTCTGAGCCTGTTGGGTGTGATGCTATGGATGCTGCGCGGCCGTAGCCCGCCGGAAGAGCGTATCGTCATCCGGCAAACAGAATGACATTGCTATGCCCTTGAATTATTAAGGGAAGCGTCCCGTTTTCCCTCAATCATCGGCAAGGCAATAAAGAACAGGTTTATGCGCTGCCTGAGCATGCAGCCGGAACATTCAAAAGCGAAACTATGCCAGCTATCAGTATGGCGATTCGCTACGGGCGCTCGAAGGGTTTGAACGAGCCCTGCAAGCGGATCGTGGCAACGGATTTGCCCATCTCCGACATTCCGCACCCATAATTTTTAATTTCAGGAATAACACCTGAGATAGCGAGTTCCCATTAGGCGCAACAGTTTCTCATGTTGATTATTGATATTGAGCACAGCGGTCTTTGTTTGTTTCATAT
>Ga0210005_1000199_pt1 | contig 53406 bp, 55 predicted proteins | sample CryGey02umfilter_3_FD_183961 | JGI IMG/M metagenome (GOLD analysis project Ga0210005, IMG submission 183961) | Groundwater microbial communities from aquifer in Utah, USA - Crystal Geyser 4/9/14 0.2 um filter (SPAdes) (version 3) | ecosystem: Environmental > Aquatic > Deep subsurface >... | reverse complement strand
CATCAAATCTCATCTTCCTGACCTCCTGTAACACTGTCGTTCGTCTCATCTCTGATTACCTCTCGGGTAATCTTCAGACCGGACAACTTATGAGCTACTGATGAGGACAGGTTATGTGCTGCCGACAATTCGCTGCATGTGGATTGAACCCACTCATGTGCCTTGTTAGCCTGAGGAAACACCATGAACGTCATCTCCTTTATCACGCTCTTGCAGGAACATCCCGCCGTCGGCTTCCTGATTGCCCTGGTTTTCTTTGCCCTGATGTTCAGCATCAAGAATGGCATTGTGCTGCTCTATTCGCGCAGCGTTGAAAAAGAAAAAGCTGCCCGCCGGTCGGCAGGGGATCAGGACTGATGGCATCCTCGGCTCACTTCCGCTTCTTCGCCTAATCCCGAAAAGCTGCATACCTAAGGGTGGTCCTTGGACATTCCTTTTTCTTTCTGCATGCCACAATGGGCCCTGCTAAACTTGGTTTTCCAATGGCACGAGGAACGCAGGATGTGAACAGGGAAAGCATGCGCAAGCAAACCAGGGGTGAGGAAATCGCCAACAGTATCAGCCACGGGGCAGGTCTCGTTGCAGCTATCGTGGCGACACCCTTTCTTGTCCTGCACGGGGTGCACAGCGGCAACAGCGGCTATCTCGTTGGCGTCTGCATCTTCGCCGCCACCATGCTGCTGCTTTACCTCTCCTCAACGATCTATCACGGCCTGCCGGTGGGCAGAGCCAAGCATGTGTTCCTGATCATCGAGCATTCCGCCATCTTCTTCCTGATCGCCGGCACCTACACGCCTTTCACCCTCGGCGTGCTGCATGGGGCATGGGGCTGGACGCTACTGGCCCTCATCTGGGGGCTGGCCGCAACCGGCGCGACGCTGAAGGCGTTTGGCAAAATGACTCGCCCGGTCATTACCACCAGTCTGTACCTGCTCATGGGCTGGTTGATCGTGGTTGCTGCCCATCCGCTGTATGTCTTGATGCCCGCAGCCGGCCTGCTCTGGCTGGTTGCCGGTGGCGTGGCTTACACAGTGGGCGTGGCCTTCTTCGTAGCCGATTCCCGTCTGCGCTACGGCCACTTCATCTGGCACCTGTTCGTCATGGCCGGCACCACCTGCCACTACTTCGCCGTCTTCTGGTACGCCGCCTGACTAATGCCGAAAAGCTGCGAACCAAAGGGAGGTCCTCGGATCGTCCTTTTTTGTTTCTACCCTTTATGGATAACACTATCCCAATAAATAATGGCATGGGTATTGCTCCTTCCTGAGCATGATTACGCGTCTTGATACTGGGGCTGGTTGGAACGCTAAGGCAATTAGGTTGCCTGAGCAGGGAAATACACAGACTGCTGCCAGCTCTTTTCAGAAGTATCTGGATATGGAGCAAGGCAACGCGCTGCCCAATGCGGGCGAGAAACTGACACCTGAGGCTATCCGGGCACTGGCGGTAAATCTTATCTCGGCACTGGAACGGGCCAGCATGAATGCCCTGTTTTCCGAGGCTGATTCAAGACAGGGGACTTCACTCTCCAACCGTTTATCCACCGACCTGTTTCTGGCTTTGCGCAACAGCTCCACGGTGCCAACTGTTCCTGTGCCGCAGGCTCTGGTGAACCTGTCCGCGCCAGCTGTTGAACCGACCGCCGTTTCCGGGCCGCTTCGGATAGAACCCGTAAAACAGCAGGAAGTGATTTCATCCGCTAGCGCAAGGCAGCAGCAGTACGCGCCACTCATATACGCTGCTGCAGAGAAACACGGTCTTGATCCGAAACTGATTGAGGCGGTGGTGCGTACGGAGAGTGATTTCAATGCACAGGCTGTTTCTTCTGTCGGCGCACAGGGCCTGATGCAGCTGATGCCCGAGACAGCGGCTGATCTCGGGGTAAGCGATGCATTTAATCCTGAGCAGAATATCGAGGCAGGCAGCAGATATCTCAAGCAGCTCATGCAGCGCTACGATGGGGATACCAAACTGGCCCTGGCTGCCTATAACTGGGGCATGGGCAATCTCGAACGCAACCCTGAACGTATGCCGCAGGAGACTGTGAACTATGTCGCTAAAATTACCGGATTGATGAATAAGACAGCTTGAGTTTCAAATAGCCGGAAAGAATAAGGCACTGAACCCGTATTAACTGACGGCTACACGAAGGCTTCGCTTTCCTTTGGGGCAGAGTGAAAGTACCGTTTCGGTATGAAACTTCCCAAGGCAGTGCTACTTGATCGCGACGGGGTGATTAACTTCGATTCGCCGGATTATATTTTATCGCCGGAGCAGTGGAAACCGATTCCCGGGAGCCTTGAGGCCATCGGGAAATTGACCAAAGCGGGTGTTGCCGTAGCGATTTGCAGCAACCAGTCGGCGCTGGGGCGCGGCATGATGGATGAGGAAACCTTCCGGAACATCCATGCCAAGATGATGTTGGCCATCGAGGAAAGGCACGGCGAGATCGCGCATGTGGCCTACTGTCCGCACGGGCCGGACGACGTCTGCGAGTGCCGCAAACCGTTGCCGGGGCTGCTGGAAGAATCGATGGTGGCACTCAATGTGTCGGCTGCCGATACGTTGATGATCGGCGATTCGATACGCGATGTGCAGGCAGCGCATGCCGTACGCGTGCCATGCTGGCTGGTGCAAAGCGGTTACGGCGATGCGGAGAAGATTCTGCAAAAGTCACGCGCGCTGATGCCGGATATTCCAGTCTTTCCCGATCTGGCCGCAGCAGTGGATGCCCTGCTAGCCTGACGCCATGCTGTTTATCCGTTCCCTTCTGTTCAATCTGCTGTTTATGATTTCCACGGCGATCTTTTCCGTGTTGGTGATCATCTTCCGCATCTTCGGTTTTTCCGCCTCATGGATTTGGGCGCGAGCATGGTCCGGGCTGACCTTTGCCATGCTGCGGCTGATCTGCGGCATCCGCCTTGAGGTGGAGGGGCGCGAGCATTTCCCCGAGGAAGCCTGCGTGGTGATGGCCAAGCATCAGTCGGCGGCGGAAACCATTGCCATGCCGATTCTTGTGCCGCCTTATGTATGGATTTTGAAGCGCAACCTGTATTACATCCCCTTCTTCGGCTGGGCGCTGGCCGTGATGGGCACCATCGCCATCCGTCGCGGCAACCCGCGCGAAGCCATCAAGCAGGTGATTCAGCAGGGATCAAAATTCCTGAAAGACAATCGCTGGGTGGTGATTTTCCCGGAGGGGACGCGCACTCACCCCGGCGAAAAGGGCAACTACCAGCCGGGTGGCATTGTGCTGGCGCATAAGGCGGAGGCTGGCATCCTGCCGATGGCGCACAACGCAGGCGTCTGCTGGCCGAAGCGCGGCTTTATCAAAAAGCCGGGCACCATCCGCGTGCGTTTCCTGCCCTATATCCCGGCCGCCGAGGTTGCAGCAACCAAGCGCAACGACCTGCTCAAACGCCTGGAAGCGGATATCGAGTCCGCCACCTTGGACCTCGGCGGCTGATTCTTTCTCAGTAGCCTTTGGCTCGATTTTGACTTCGGGCCCCGTTTAAAGCTGTGCCGGACCGGGCGCTTTCCCGACGGAGCCTTGCACAAATAAAGGGGGATTCATTCCCGATTTGTGCCCGGCGGGGAAGTGTACGGGCCGGGAATTCACAGCTTTCTCACGGGTGCTCTTTCTTGTTTCTTCTTTGAGCACGCAAAGAAGAAAATACCAAACCATTTCAAAGTGAGTTGTGATGCACCGCGAACCCACAGTGTTCCCTGTTTGCTCGGTTTGATGAGTTCTCTTCTTTCTTGAGTGGCCAAGAAAGAAGCAAAGAAGGCCACCCACGGGTAGCTGTGAATTCCCGGCCCAATCACTCACTCATCGGGCGCAAACCGGGAATGAATCACCCTCTTTTTGCGCAACTCCCGATGAGCAAGCGATCAGGCCGGCACAGCTACAAGTGGGGCCCGGAGTCGAAGGCGGATAGAGGCTAAACCTTTGCGGTGAGGAAGGTGGCGAGGCGGGCCCATGCGGGGTAATCGAGCCGTTCGGGGCGGGTGCCGGGATCGATGCCGACAGAAGCCCAGTCTTCTGCGCTCATGTCGCCGCGGAAATTGTTGTTGATGGTTTTACGCCGGTGGGCGAATCCTTGACGCACGGTGCGTTGCAGATCATCGAAAGGGCAGGCCGGTTCTCTGCCGTGCGGGGTGAGCAGCAACACCGCCGAATGCACCTTGGGCGGCGGATTGAAGGCTCCCGGCGGCAGTACCAGCAGGCGCTTCACATCATAGAAATGTCGCGCCAGAACACTTAAGCCACCGTAGGTCTTGCTGCCGGCATCGGCATTGATGCGATCGGCTACCTCGCGCTGGTACATCAGCACCAGCCCACCCGGGAGATGCAGCGAAAACAGGGCGGCGGAAAGCGGCCCCGAGATATTGTAGGGCAGGTTGCCTGCGATCCATGCCGGCTGGTGTCCCGCAACCGTGGGTAACAGGCATTGCATCACATCGCCGTGCACCAGCGTCAGCCTGTCTTCAGATTCAGCACGCTCCTGCCACATGGCAGCCAGATCGTCGTCCTTTTCGATCAGCACCAGTTTGCCGACCCGTTTCAGCAATGATTCGGTGATGGCTCCCCGGCCGGGGCCGATTTCAAGCGTGGATGCGCCTTCGGGGATGGCGGCGGCGATGCGTGCAATGGCGCTGCGATCCACCAGAAAATGCTGGCCGAGTGATTTTTTGGCGCGACCCTGATCGAAGTTTCCCATGATTCAGACCAGCTCGGCCTGTACGTATAACTCATCCCCATCCTGCCGCACGGTGATGTCATGTGGGTTGCAGCAGCGCAGGCAGTCCCAGACAAAGTTTTGCGGGAAACCTTCGGAGACATCCACTTCAAGCACGTTATCGCTGGCGCAGCGCTGACAGGTGAAATGCGGATGGCGCAACATATCCGTCATGGCAGGGCTGCGTGTTCGAAGATGGGCTCGATCTTGCCCTTCCAGTCGTGGTGAAAGGCATGCAGCCAGGCTTCGGCCTGCGTGCAATTGTTTTCCACGGCACGCAGTACCGGGGCCAGATGCACGGTTTCGTCCTGCCCGTTGACGTTGATCTCAGCGCTGCGCTCAAGGCCGCTGCGCGTTATATCCATCACCGTTTCGGCCAGATGCAGCAGGGTGGTGTCGCGAAAGCGCGTTTTCAGCCCGTGTTCGGGCACGGCAGCACGCATGGCCAGCACTTCCACATGCGTCCAGTCGGCCACCAGATTGTATGCCTGATCCAGCGCTCTTTCGTCGTAAAGCAGCCCCTTCCACAGAGCGGGCAGGGCACAGATCCAAGGCTTACCGCCGGCATCGGCGCCGCGCATCTCCATGTAGCGTTTCAGACGCACCTCGGGATACACAGTCGTCATATGCAGTTCCCAGTCGTCCATGGTCGGGCGCTGGCCGGGCAGGGCAGCTAGTTTGCCTTTGAGAAATGCGCGGAAGCTTTGACCGGCGCAGTCGATGTATTGTCCGTCGCGAATGATGAAATACATCGGCACATCAAGCAGCCAGTTCATATAGGACTCGAAACCGAAGCCCTCCTCGAAAATCATCGCTGGAATACCGGTGCGTGCGCGGTCGGTATCCAGCCAGGCGGCGGCGCGGGTGGACAGGTAGCCGGAAGGCTTGCTATCGGAGAAGGGGCTGGCGGCAAACAGCGCGGTGACCAGCGGTTGCAGGCAGTAGCCGACGCGCATCTTGCGCACCATGTCCGTCTCGGATGAGAAATCCAGATTCACCTGCACGGTGGCGGTGCGCAGCATCATATCCAGCCCGTGCGCGCCGACCTGCGGCATGTAACGCCGCATCACGGCATAGCGTCCTTTGGGCATCCACGGGATATCGTCGCGCGCCCATTTGGGCTGAAAGCCGAGGCCTAGAAAGCCGATGCGCAGATCGTGACGCACATGATGCAAGAGGCGAAGATGATCGCGCACCTCGGCGCAGGTTTCATGCACCGTGGCCAGCGGAGCACCGGAAAGTTCCAACTGCCCACCTGGTTCCAAGGTGATATTGGCCATGCCGCGCCTGAGCGCGATCGGATTGCCGTCCTCATACTCCAATTCCCAGCCGTCGGTAACCAGCAATTCAAGGGCGCGGCGGATGCTGCGCTCTCCGTCATAGGGAATGGGGCGATGCGAATCAACGCAGAAGCCGATTTTTTCGTGTTCGGTGCCCAGCCGCCAGTCTGCACGCGGCTTGCAGCCGGAGGTGAAGCTTGCCAGCAGCTTCGCTTCGTCGATGGGGCTTGTGTCGGGGGTGGAATTGCCGGGTGTGCCGCTCATATGTCGAGCACGATTTTGCCGCTCATAGAGCCTGCCTCAATCAGTTGATGCGCTTTGGCTGCCTGCTCAAGATGCAGGAGCTGTGTGACGTGTACGCCGAGCCTCCGTGCCTGCATGTGGGCAGCACATTGCGCAAGAATGTCGGCATGATGGGCAAGCGCATCCGTCATGCCCAGCACCATCGGGGTGAGCATCAGCTCCTGCGAGATGCGGATATTGCGCAGACGCAGGGTCTTCCAGTCCGTATCGGCAGGGACCTGCAAAATGGAAACCAGATCGCCGTACACCCGTACCGCCGGAATCAATTGCGTGAAAGCCGGGCCGCCCACGGTGTCGAATGCAATATCCACGCCAAGCCCGTCCGTCCATTCGAGCAGGGCCTTGGCCACATCCTGCTTTTTGTAATTGATGATGCAGTCCGCACCAAGTGAGGTGACGAAGGCCGCCTTCTTGTCGTCGCTGACCGTGGTGGCGACTTTACAGCCGGCAATCCTGGCCAACTGAATCGCCACATGGCCGACACCACCGGCTCCGGCATGCACAAAAACCTTCTGCCCGGCCTGCATGCCTGCGCGGTCAAACAGCGCTTCCCATGCCGTAATCAACACCAGGGGAGCAGCGGCAGCCTCGGGAAAATCAATCGCAGCAGGTTTCTTCGCTGCCGCGAAAGACGGAATTACATTGTATTCGGCATAGTTGCCGGATGGTTGGCCCAGACCTCCGTAGCAGAAGAACACTTCATCGCCGGGCGAAAAACCTGAGACTGAGCTGCCGACTGCTTCAACTACGCCCGCGCCGTCACAGCCGAGGATGGCCGGCAGGGTGCCCGGCATTAACAGGCCGCCCTTGCGCAGCTTGGTATCCACCGGATTGATGCCGGCTGCTTTCAGGCGCACCAGCATGTGCGTGGGGTCGGTAATCTCGGGTTTGGAGAGCTGCTGCTCCTGCAATACTTCGGGTCCGCCTGCGGCGGTCATGATGATGGCTCGCATGCAAGGCAATGTAGACGCGCAGCACTTGGCAGGCAAGGCACTGTGAAGCCTTCACCCGGCAATCCCCGCAGGCGGGTTACACGCAGCGATTGGAAGGCGTATCATCCGCCAGCGCAGCGCAAGGTGCGCGAACAGAATGCCGGGCAGGCAGGTGGAGACTTCAGGTGAGCAAACAGGCCGATAGGGTGCAGATTTTCGATACCACGCTGCGTGACGGCGGGCAGACGGCGGGCATTACCTTTTCTGCCGAGGACAAGCTGCGCATCGCTGAGCGGTTGTCGAGCTTCGGCGTGGATTATATTGAAGGCGGTTGGCCTGGCGCCAACCCGAAGGATGACCGTTTTTTCGAACTGGCCCGCGAACGGCAATGGAAGCACAGCAAGCTGGTGGCCTTTGGCTCGACGGCCCGCCCCGGGGGACAGCCCAGTCGCGATGCCGGACTGAAAAAACTGGTGGCCAGTGGTGCGGATGCGGTCTGCATTTTCGGCAAGTCCTGGGATCTGCATGTAGTGAAGGCACTGGGTATCACGCTGGAGGAGAATCTGGTTCTGGTGCATGACTCGGTACGCTTTCTCAAACGCCATTTCGAACAGGTTCTTTTTGATGCTGAGCATTTCTTCGATGGTTATGCCGCCAAGCCTGAATATGCCATCGCCGTACTCGATGCTGCGGCTGCGGCCGGTGCCGATGCGCTGGTGCTGTGTGATACCAATGGCGGCACCCTGCCTTATGCGACCGGAGCTGTGGTGCGTGAGGTGGTGGCGCGTTTCCCCGGGTTGACCATCGGTATCCATACGCACAACGATAGCGAGGTGGCCGTGGCCAATTCGCTGATCGCCGTAAAGAATGGCGCGCGACAGGTGCAGGGCACGATCAACGGCATCGGCGAGCGTTGCGGCAATGCCAATCTGGTTTCCATCATACCCTGTCTGGTGCTGAAAATGGGCATGGACTGTGGCATCAGCCGGGACCGGCTGGTCGAGCTCAAATCGGTATCCGATTTTGTTAATGAAATGGCCAACCGCTTGCCTTGGCGGCATCAGCCCTTTGTGGGTCTGAATGCTTTTGCCCATAAGGGCGGCATTCATGTATCGGCGGTGCGTAAACTTTCAAAGTTGTATGAACACGTTCCGCCGGAAAGCGTGGGTAACCAGCAGCTTATCTCCGTCTCCGATCAGGCCGGGCGCAGCAATGTGCTGGTGATGGCGGCCAGAACAGGCTTTGGCCTGAAGCTGGATGCCTCCGATCCCGCTGTGGCCGAATTGGTGGCCGAGGTTAAATCGCTGGAGGATCAGGGTTTTGCTTTCGACGCAGCCGAGGCATCCTTTCATCTGATGCTGCTACGCGCCAAGGGCAAACTGCATCATTTCTTCACGCTCGAAGGCTTCCGCGTGATCGATGAAAAGCGTGGCGACGACTGCGCGCCGCAGGCCGAAGCGACGGTGATGTTGCGCGTCGGTAATAAGTTCGCGCATACGGCCAGCCTGGGCAACGGGCCGGTGAATGCCATGGACAAAGCGCTGCGTGCAGCCCTGCAGGATTTTTACCCTTCGTTGAAAGAGTTCAGACTTGTGGATTACAAGGTGCGCGTACTTTCCACCATTGAGGCCACCGAGGCTGCCGTGCGTGTGCTCATTGAATCCACCGATGGCGAACGCAAATGGACGACGGTGGGGGTATCAACCAATATCATCGATGCCAGCTATCAGGCCCTGCTCGATGCCATTGAATACAAACTGATGCTTGATGAGGTCCGGCCATGAGTGACATGGGGGAAATGGACCGGCCGCTGGCCGTGAGCTTTGATGCCGTCGGAACCTTTCTGCATTTTGCCGAACCTGTGCCTGTCACCTACACCCGCTTTGCCCGCGAATTCGGGCTGGAAGCGACCGAGCTGACCATGAGCCGGCGTCTCGATCTTGCCTTTCAGGCAGCACCGTCGATGGTGATGCCCGACGGTGAGGATAACGACGAATTTGAACGCCAGTGGTGGATGAATCTGGCCGCCAGGGTGTATGGCTGTGCCTTGGATGACAGCGACTTCGTGGCCTGTTTCGATGCCCTGTTTGCTTATTTTGCCTCCCCCGAGGCTTGGCGCGTCCATGAATCCTTCGGAAGGGTGTTGCTGCAATTGCGCGAAATGAATGTGAAGCTGGCGGTGATATCGAATTTCGATGCCCGGTTGCATACCCTGCTAGATACCATGCTGCCCGGATTGTTTGATGTGGTGGTTTTGCCCGGCAACAGCGGTTTCGAGAAGCCGCAGGCGGATATTTTCACCTGTGCCGCTGAGCGGCTGGACGTATCCCCTGAACGTATGATGCATCTGGGCGACCATGAGGAAGAAGATGTGGAGGCAGCGCAAAATGCCGGCATCCATGCCCTGCGCTGGTCCTACCCTCTGGACGACGTGGATCGCCCAAGGGAGCGCCTGCTCAGCTACTGGGGACTGATCGCCTGAGGCCTGTGCCTTGGCTATGATGCCTCAGGTTTCACGCCCTTTACTGCATCTGCATCACGACTGGAATTTCAATCTTGCGGCTGTTCAGGATGCTGATATGCCGTGCCACTTCACCGGCCAGTTCACGATAGGCGGCTGCTTGCGGTGAATCCGGGTGTGCTGCGACAATCGGTGTGCCGGCATCGGAGTTCTCGCGGATTTTGATATCCAGCGGAATCTCGGCCAGTACCCTTGATTCGTTCTCCGCTGCCAGTCGCGCAGCGCCACCTTCAGCAAACACATGGCTGGATTCGCCGCAATGCGGGCAGACGAACACACTCATATTCTCCACGATGCCGAGCACCGGGATATTCACCTTGCGGAACATGGCGATGCCCTTGCGTGCATCGGCCAGCGCGATGTCCTGTGGTGTGGTAACAATCACCGAGCCTGTTACAGGCACCGTTTGCGACAGGGTGAGCTGCGCATCGCCCGTGCCCGGCGGCATATCAATCACCAGATAATCCAGCTCTCCCCAGGCGACATCGTTCAACAGCTGGGTCAAGGCACCGGCCACCATCGGCCCGCGCCACACCACTGCCTGCTCGGCAGGCACCAGAAAACCGATGGACATGCTGGTCACGCCGAAATTAACCAGTGGCAGGATGGTCTTCTCGTTCTCGATACCCGGCCGGCGACCTTCCAGTCCCATCATGCGCGGGATGGATGGCCCGTAAATGTCGGCATCAAGCAAGCCGACGCGCGCGCCACTCTGGGCCAGTGCCACGGCGAGATTGACTGCCGTGGTGGATTTGCCCACGCCACCTTTGCCGGAAGCCACCGCAATAATGTTTTTGATGCCTGGGAGAGCCTTGCTGCCCGGATGTGCATTGGATTTGACATTGGAAGTCATGTTCACCTGCACGTCACGAACGCCGGCGAGCGCGCCGACTGCTTCCGTAGCCTGCCGGCGGAACTCTTCCTTCACCGGACAGGCCGGGGTGGTCAGCTCGATGGTAAAGCCTACGCGCCCGCCATTGATGCTTACGTCTTTTACAAAGCCAAGGCTGACTATGTCCTTGCGAAAATCCGGATCAATAATGCTCTTCAGTGCATCGAGCACCTGCTGTTCGCTAATGACGGTCATGCTGTCTCCTGGGGTCTGTTTACAATTGGTATGTTTGAAACGATGGGTCGGCAACGCTCAATACCCAAGTGTTTTTGTCAAGTATAGAAGCGACTACTCGACCGGATGCATATAAATGCTGCGGCTGGGGAAGGCGAAGTCCAGTTGCATGGATTCGAGCAGTTGCATGATCTGCATATTCACTTCCTGACGCACCTGCAGATAGTCGCTCCATTCCTTGGAGGCCGAGAAGTAGTAAAGGAAGATGGATAGCGAGGAATCGGCGAACTCATCGAACTTAACCAGCTTGAAGTGCTGATCCACACCCGGATGATTCAGCAGAATGGTCTCAATGCCTTCGATGGCCTGCTGCATCTGTTCTGTGGTCGTACTGTAGGTCAGGCCGATGCGCATCTTGATGCGTCGCTTACTGCGCGCATCGATATTATCAATCACCATATTGGCGAGCAGCGAGTTGGGCACGTTGACCAGGGTATGCTCGAAGGTGCGGATGCGGGTGGAGCGGAAGCCTATTTCTTCAACAACCCCCTCGAAGTCGCCCGCCTTGATCCAGTCGCCGATGGTGAACGGGCGATCGACCAGAATCATCACGGAACCGAAGACATTGGCGATGGTATCGCGTGCTGCCATGGCCACGGCGATACCGCCGATGCCAAGCGAGGCAATCAGGCCGGAAATGGAATAGCCCATGTTCTGGGCGATGACCAGCACGGCGGTAATGACGATGAATATCTTCAGGGTTTTGGTGATAAACGGTACGAGCTGGTCGTCCAGTGATGATTCGGTTTGCGCGGCCTTGGCGCTGAAATAGGAGGATAGGCCATCGATCAGGCGCCACAGGAACCAAGCGCCGATGGCCAGCGACAGGATGCGCCCGAGGGTGTCGACCAGCGAGACCAGCGGGAAGGCCGCCTCAGGTGGATTGAGTACATGCACGGTGGCCAGAACACCGAGGGTGTAGAGCAGCCAGCCGGCCGGTTTCTCGGCGGCATCAAGCAATACGTTATCCAGATGGGTGGCGGTTCGCCTGGCGATGCCCTTGGTCAGGCGCTCAAACAGCCAGAGTAGCCATTGCCTACCCACGATGGTGACGAACAGAATAAGCAGGGCCGCGATCCAGCGACTTGCCGGAATATCCAGCAGCAGCCAGTTTTGCAGATTCGTCCATATCTCCATCACGGGGCGCGCATCTCCTTATCAGCCTGATTGTCGCTGCACTCAGCACAGCGGCACAAAGTGTGGCGCAAGCCGGAAAATTCGTACAGACCGGTATTGTGGTCGTCGTCAAAGCTGATGCGCAGGGCATAATTCCCGACCGGTTCGACACCGGAGATGCGCACCTTCTCCTTGCCGGCAATCACCTTGGCCTGCTCAGGCGTATGCCCGCGGCAGTCGGCACAGGGGCATTGCACGCGCAGCCATTCGTGACTGTAGCGGCTGTGATGTCCGTCCGACCAGTCGATTTCAAGCGCGCCGTCGGCACTGTAATTTCGTATGGCGACGGGAAGGGTTTGTGGCATACTTCCTCCGTGGGAGTGCGGTGCGGCCCTGCTGACAGGCCTGTTGAAAGGGATTCACCGCGCGAGGAGCCTGAAATGAGTGACCCGGCATTGCAAGGACTGGTTGAAGACAGGGAGGCCATGTGCGCACTGGTTGGAAGACGGGTGCGTTATCTGGGCGAGCAATACGAGATTACCGATATCGTGTTTGTTGAAGACATGATGATTCTTTCCGCCGATTCCGGCACCGAAATGCAGGAAGACAGTTATGGTCGGGCGCACCGACGTGTACCCAAGGTGCAGAATCTGCGTTTCCGCGATGCCCACGGCCAGCCGACGCAGGCCTGGGAGGACGTTTCCTTTCTCGACGGCCCGCTGGCCTAGTTTTATCTTCTTTTTTGCGCTAGTCCGTCAGGCAAGCGCTTGGTCCGGCACAGCTACAAGTGGGACCCAAAAATTAAAAGCTTAATGTTTTTTCTGTTAGGTTTCCTCTGTGGCAAGGCGCGTTATTTAGCCGCCGGCCTTTGTTCTGACGGTAAGCGGTGAATTCAAAGCGCGGGCGATGTCATCAAAGCTGGCATAGGCTTTCTTCGTATCCCGCTTGGGAAGATTGCGCGCCATCCAGCGCACCAGATCTGTCCACATACGACTTGTTTCTCCATCGCTTGGCATAATGCCGGCGCTCGGCAACTCCATGGTGATGACCGGAATCCGATGCTGTACACCGGCACAGTTGCCCAGTGATCCAGGATAGGTGCCAAGCAGATTCAGATGCAGATAACCCATGCGGTTCGGAGCTCTGGGGGGGCCGTCGAAATCAAGAACGCCGTACGGAGCATGTACGGACACAATGACATCAGGTTTGAAGCTGCGGATTTCCTCGTACAGCCAGCGTGATTCCGGCTCGCTGAGTGCGGCTTCGCCTGGATAGCGGCGCGGATCCTTGTGGGTGCGGCGTTCCCAGTAGTCGCGCGTTTGTGCATACCAGTCTGGCGTCGGGAAGTTGCGGTTCAGATCAATACCGTTGGCATTCAGGCGGCTCGATTCCGCTTGCAGCAGGCCATCCGGATTGAGCAGTGGTACGACACGCCAGTGAAACAGACCGGAATGGTAGCGATCCAGGGTCTGCATCCATTTGAACACGATGCTTACGGAGGAATATTCGTCGCCGTGGATGCCGCCGAGCATCAGGACTCGCGCCCGTGGGGTGCGGTTTCCCAGTGGCGGGTATTCCTTGATCAGGATCGGCTGCTCCTGCACTGACCATGCACCTGTGGTCTGCAGACTGGCTTGCAGGCATTCGGCCAGGCTTACACTGCCCAGTTTGTGACTAATTTTCTCGCAGGTGACTTGTACAGGGTCTGCAGTGGATGCAAGGCCTTCTGCTGCTGTCTTGTCGGCAGCCCATGCCGCCGCAGGCAGCAGGGCAGCGATGAGCAGGGGGGTTAATCGCAGAAGACGCATAAATGCCGAGTGTGCATCCGTGTCTATGCCAGTCAATGGGCGGGACAAAGGTATACTGTCATGGCAATGCACTTCGCCGGCCTTCTCGCCAGATCAGCCAGGCGGCGGGCTTGTCGCCCAGCTCGATATCGAGGGAGAAGGGGGCCTCGGCACCTTCAACGCCTGCGCCGAAGCGAAGGTCGCCGAATTCGATGTGCTTTTCATCCCGTGCCAGCAGTACCGGAAAGCGCGAAAACCAGCGGTAGAAGGCCACGCCGGGAAGGCCATCGATGCCGGGCGTAGCCTGCATGGCCGGCAGGTACTGCCAAGTCAGCCGATCCGGGTTTTGCAGTGGTGGCATGGTGCGATCAATGAAGGCCTGCGAGAAAAACGGCGTGCTGCCGGCAAAGTCCGGCCACAGATTGACCGAGCTGCGCTTGTAGTGATCCGGCCATGTGGCAATCAGCTGCCAGTGGTAGGGGGAGAAGGGTAAGGGCAGGGCGGCATAGGCTTGTGCTCCGGGTTGTTCGCTGCGGGCAAGCTCGACCGCCTTACCGTGGGCCCACAGGGTCAGCCCCAGATAGGAAGCGCTTAGCAGCAGTGCCGTGACGGCAAGTTGTCGCGCCTTCTTTGGCCGGATGATGGTGGCAAGCAGTGGCAGCAGCAGGCAGGCGGTAAAAAGTGGATCGACGATAAACACCAGATCAAGTGTCGCGCGCCAGTCGGAAAAAGGTGCCAAAAGCATGGTGCCGAAAGAGGTGATCAGATCGAGGAAGATGTGCATGGCGATGGCTGCACCGATCAGCCAGGGCGCGAGTTTCTGCTCCGCACGCTTTGCCGGTAAGAGTGAATAAAACAACCACACCCACAGCGGCAGCATGAGGAGCGAATGGGTGATGCCACGATGGTATTGCAGATAGGTCGTGTCGGAGATGAATTTGAGCACGAAGTCGGCATCCGGAGCCATGCTGAGCAGCACTAGCAGAATCACATAGCGCGTAGGGAGAGGCCTGCCCGGCAGGGCACGGGCCAGTACCGAGCCGGTGAGGGCGTGGGTCAGCGGGTCCAAGTGGGAATGTCGCGCAACAGTGCTGACCAGTTGGCTCCCGGGGTGATGCTGCCGCCGCAAACGGCGTGCGTAGCCCCGGTGACCGCGGCAACGGTATTGACCGCTCCGCACAGGGTCTGCTGTGCCAGCATGGCAAAGCATGCCGCCTCCACTGCCTGTCCCGGCATGCCGCATGTTTCGGTTCCGCCAAGACTGGCTGGTGCAAGGCGGCTGGCGAGGCTGTGCATCAGATGCGTGTTGCGTGCCCCGCCGCCACAGACCAGCCAGCGCTGCGGTGGATTGGGCAGAAAGCGAATACTTCCCGCAATGGCTTCCACGCTCAGCGCACAGGTTGTGGCCAGGCGATCAGCATCAGTGATCTCAGGCCAGCCTAAGATAGTATCGACTACCTGACGGCCGAACTCTTCCCGCCCTGTCGATTTGGGCGGTTTATTGTTCAGAAAGGGGATGCCCAGCAGTTTGTCCAGCAGGGGCTGGCAGATGTGACCGGCAGCAGCCAGCCCTCCGTCTTCATCATAACTGTTGCGGCCGTCGGAAAGGGCCAACATCAAGCCATCCATCAGCATATTGCCAGGGCCGCAGTCGAAGCCTGTGGTGCTGCCGTCCTTGCCCAGCCAGGTGATGTTGGCGATGCCACCGATATTGAGAACGGCGGTATCCATTTCGTCCGATGCGAACAGAAGGCGATGGGCAAAGGGAACAAGCGGTGCGCCCTGTCCATGGGCGGCTATGTCGCGGCTGCGGAAGTCGGAGACGGTGGTGCTGCCCGTACGCTCGGCAATGGTGGCGGCGCAACCGATTTGCAGGGTGAAGGGGTGTTTCTCGGCGGGGCGGTGGCGGATGGTCTGACCGTGACAGCCGATGGCGGCAATATCGCCTGCATGCAGGCCGGCTTCCGCGATGGCCTGCAGGGCTGCAGCAGCATAGGCATGGCCGAGTTGCACATGCAGGGAGCCCATGATGTCAATTTCGTTCACGCCCGGTTCGGCAAGGCGCAGAATCGGTTCGCTCAGGCGCGGCGGCATCGGGCAGCTGTGGAAATGCACCAGTTCAGGCCGGGCCTCCATGTTTTCAGCCATGCGCATGATGGCCACATCGATGCCATCGGCGGAGGTGCCGGACATGATGCCGAGGATCAGGGGGGAAGGGTTCATGGGTGCAAGCATAATGCGCATGTGTGGCAGATGCGAACAGGGACGTTAGGATGGCCCGACTTCTGCATGTTCGCAGGCAGGGATGAGACGCTTCGATTTAATAGGTGAGCCAATGAAAGTACAGGAACAGATGCAGCTATTGAGCCGCGGGACGCTGGAGATTCTTCCGCATGGCGGCCTTGAAGCGAAGCTGAAAGAGGCTCAGAAAGAGGGCAGGCCCTTGCGCGTCAAGGCGGGTTTTGACCCTACCGCGCCCGATCTGCATCTGGGTCATACCGTACTGATTGAAAAGCTGCGCCAGTTTCAGCACTGCGGGCATCAGGTGGTCTTTCTGATTGGTGATTTCACCGGCACGATTGGTGATCCGACCGGCAAGAATGAGACCCGCCCCCCCCTGACTCACGATGAGGTTCTGCTCAATGCAGAAACCTACAAGGAACAGGTATTCAAGATTCTCGATCCCAAGCAGACAGAGGTGCGTTTCAACTCCGAGTGGCTGGGTAACCTCACCGCAGCCGACCTGATTCGCATTGCAGGTAAGGCGACGGTGGCCCGCATGCTGGAGCGTGATGATTTCGAAAAGCGCTACAAGGGCGGACAGTCCATCGCTATCCACGAATTTCTCTATCCCTTGGTGCAGGGCTACGACTCTGTGGCGCTGGATGCTGATGTGGAACTGGGCGGTAACGACCAGAAGTTTAACCTGTTGATGGGTCGGCAGCTGCAGGATGCCTACGGTAAGCCACAGCAGGTGATTCTGACGATGCCGTTGCTCGAAGGGCTGGACGGCGTGAACAAAATGTCCAAGTCGCTGAATAATTATGTGGGCGTGGCGGAGTCGGCCAAAGAGCAGTTCGGCAAGCTGATGAGCGTCTCCGATGAGCTTATGTATAAATACTATGAGCTACTCACTGATGTGAACCTCGATGAAGTGAAGTCCATGCATCCGATGGAGGCCAAGAAGCAGTTGGCGGCCACGATTGTGGAGCGTTTCCATGGCAACGGGGCGGGGGCCGAGGCGCGTGCGGGCTTCGAGGCGCAGTTCGCGCGCAACGAGATACCGGAGGATGTGCCGGAGGCGACCATGACCTCCGCAGATGGCGGTTTATGGATTGTGCATGCCCTGACTGCGACCGGTTTGACGGCCTCCAATGGCGAGGCCATGCGCATGATCAAACAGAATGCGCTGTCCATCGACGGCGAGAAAATGAGTGACAAGGATTTTCAACTGAAGCCGGGTGGTCCTTATCTGATCAAGTTGGGTAAACGGAAGTTTGTGAACCTCACCGTTGCATGAGGTGCGATTGCTCCGGGTGGAGTGAAGTGCGGCAAGGGAGGCGGGTTGGTATGAATAGATTTCTGATGGTCCTGTTGTTACTGAGTGTGGCCCTGCCCGGTTGCGCGACCAATCCGGTGACCGGAAAAAATGATTTCTCTCTGGTCAGCGAACAGCAGGAGCTTGCCATCGGGGCACAGCAGTATGCACCTGCGCGGCAGGCGCAGGGCGGTGACCTGGTAGCTGATCCGGAGCTGACGGCTTATGTCAGCCAGGTGGGTCAGCGTCTTGCCGCAGTCAGTGACCGCAAGCTGCCCTATGAATTCAAGGTGTTGAATAATTCGGTTCCCAATGCATGGGCGCTACCGGGCGGCAAGATATGCGTCAATCGCGGTCTGCTGACCGAGTTGCACAACGAGTCGGAACTGGCTGCCGTGCTTGGCCATGAGATTGTGCATGCGGCGGCAAGGCACGGCGCGCAGAGCATGTCGAAAGGGATGCTGTTGCAAACAGCAGTGATCGGGGCGGCCGTTGCCACGCAGGGCAAGGATTATGCGAACATCGCGCAGTTGGGCGCGAATGTCGGGGCGCAGCTGATCAGTCAGAAATACGGTCGTGATGCCGAACGGGAATCCGATCATTATGGCATGACATATATGGTGCGGGCGGGATATGACCCTCAGGGTGCGGTAGATCTGCAGCGCACCTTCGTGAAGCTCTCCGAAGGCCGGCAGCAGGATTGGCTGAACGGTCTGTTCGCCAGCCACCCGCCATCGCCGGAACGGGTGCAGAACAATATAGACATGCTGGCGACCCTGCCCCGCGGCGGGGAAATGGGTGAGGCGCGTTATCGTTCCAGAACCGCGCATCTGATGCGGGCCAAGCCGGCCTATGACGCCTATGACAAGGGGCGCGAGGCATTGGCCAAAGGGGATGCGACCACTGCTGCGCGGATGGCTCGTCAGGCGATTGCGCTTGAGCCCAAAGAGGGGCATTTCTATGGTCTTATGGGTGATGCCGAGCAGAAAAACGGGCATTTAAGCTCTGCTGTGCAACAGTATACCAAGGCGGCCAGGTTGAATCCGGATTTCTTTTACTACCCCCTGCAGCGTGGCAAGGCGAACGAGGCTTTGCATCTTGATGCTGCCGCGCGTGCAGATTTCGAACGCAGCGTGGCCCTTCTGCCTACGGCGGATGCCTACTATTCACTGGGTAGCCTGTCCCGCAAAGCCGGGCGCATTGACGAGGCCAAGACTTTCTATGCCAAGGTGGCGGCCAGTCAGGGGGAGCTGGGCAAGCAGGCATACGGGGATCTGGTTGATCTGGACCTTAAAGACAATCCCGGCAAATACATTCAGCTCAGAGCAGGCAGGGATGCACAGGGAAAGATTGTTGCGCAGCTGACCAATCCGACACCGAGAAACATCAGCGGGATTGTCTTGCTCGTTCAGTTCCACGATGCCGCAGGTCAGGCGCAGCAAGCGCAGCGGGAAATGAGTGCTGTGCTTGCCGCCGAAACGCAGCAATTGTTTGATCTTGATCTGACCGGGCTTGTTGTCGATGCACAGCTAAACACATTGCAGGTTGGCGTCCTGCGTGCACAGGTGGCCCGCTAGAAAGGGAGTCTGCCCTAGATTAATCCCTGAAGTTGGTGAATATGAGCGGTCGGTCGGCATCCATGCCGCGGATCAGGGCAATGGCTTCCTGCAGATCGTCGCGCTTCTTGCCGGTGACGCGTACCTGATCGCCCTGAATGGAGGCCTGCACCTTCATCTTTTCTTCTTTGATGTGCTTGACGATGCTCTTGGCCAGTTCCTGACTGATGCCCTGCTTGATGGTGATGACCTGGCGTTTGCTGCCGCCGCTGGCATTTTCGGCTTCGCCGTACTCCAGTGATTTGGCATCCAGATTGCGGCGGGTCATCTTGGCACGCAGGACTTCGCAGATGGCGGTGAGCTTGTAGTCGTCATCGGCCTTGATGGTGATGTCGGTATCGCCCAGCTCAATGCTTGATTTGCTGCCCTTGAAATCATAACGCGTGGCGATTTCCTTTTGCGTCTGGTTGACCGCATTATCCATTTCCTGCATGTCGGTTTCGCATACGATATCAAAGGTGGGCATAGTGACTCTCCATGGGTCGTTTTTGAACAGGGCCTGTCGAAACGCTGCAATGTGAATGTGAACAGACCCCAAGATTCGAATAGTGCATGGATTGCACCGCGATTGTCCATGCGCGGAGGGTTCCCGGCTTTGACATCGTTTTGCTTTGCCCTGAGCATGCGGAACTTGCAGCCGCGACACGCCACAGGCGCAAGTCGCACCGGCAGGAGGCTTTTTGCACAAGGATTTTGCAGCCAAGGTTTCGTCATCCGCTACGAGCCGGCGCTCCGCCCGTAAGCGGCCCGTGCCGCAGTTGGCGATTGCGTGGCGACGGTTTTCGCTTCGCGGGTCGGGTAGGTGGTTGCTGGCCGCGCTTGCCAGTCTGCTTCTTATCTGGGTGCTGGCCGGCGGTGGTGAAACCAGCGTGGCCAGCACGAGTATCACGCATGAAGAGTGGATTGGGGCCGAGGCCGTGCAGGAAGCTGCGGCCGAGTCATCATGGAAGCGTGAACTCATCAAGTCGGGCGATGCGGCGGCTCCGGTTCTGATGCGCATGGGTTATTCGCGCAGCGAAGCATACGATATCCTGCAGGCGGCCAAGCCGGTTTATTCATTGGCCAAGGTGAGGTCAGGGCGTCATTTTTCCGGACGCAAGGGAGAGACCTCCGCTGAGCTGTATTACCCGGTCGACTATGATCGGGTGCTATACCTTACCAAGAGCCACAATGTCTGGAAGGCCGAAATTCGGCCGCGAACGGCCTTTTCCCAGACACAGGTATTTGAAGGTGAAATCACTGATAACCTGTTCACTGATGCGGCGCGTGCGGGCATGGATGATCGCACGACAATGACGCTGGTGGATATCTTTGCCTGGGATATCGATTTTGTACGCGATCTGCGCAACGGTGATCGCTTCCGTGTCTTGACCGAGGAGCGGTTCGATGCTGAAGGACGATTGATCAGTTCCGTCATTCGTGCTGCGGAGTTCATCAATCAGGGAGAGACCTACCGTGCCATTCGCTACACACTGGCTGATGGTAGTGTCGGTTATTACACCCCGGATGGCACAAGTATGCGCAAGACCTATTTGAAGGCGCCGGTCAAATTCAGCCGAATATCTTCCCGTTTTCAACTGCGTCGCAAGCATCCGGTGCTGGGCTTTACGCGGGCGCATCGTGGCGTGGATTATGCAGCCGCCACCGGAACGCCGATCCATGCTGTGGGCGATGGACGGGTGGTGTTTTCCGGCTGGAAGGGTGGCTACGGGCGCTTTGTGCTGATTCGCCATGTCAACAGTACCCATTCCACTGCCTACGGACATATGCGAAGCTATGCGAAGGGTATTCGCAATGGTGCACGTGTGCGGCAGGGTGATGTGATCGGTTATGTCGGTATGAGCGGCTTGGCTACCGGGCCGCATCTGCATTTTGAGTTCCGGGTTAATGGCAGGGCCATTAATCCGCTGAATATCAAGCGCGATTCGGCAACGCCGGTGCCGGCGACGCAAATGGCACGCTTTCGTGCCGAGGTAGAGCAACAAAAGCAGGCTATGATAGCCGGCGTAAACAAGTTGACCTGGGGTTGATGATGCACGAAACGGGACATGCGATGGAAGCACAATGGTTGGAAGATGCGCGCGCAGTACTGCGCATGGAGGCTTCGGCCATCGATGCTGTGGCGGCAGCCTTGAACGGGGATTTCTGTCGTGCAGTGCAGGCTATTCTGCAATTAGACGGGCGTCTGGTTGTGCTTGGCATGGGCAAGTCGGGGATTATTGCGCAGAAGGTTGCCGCTACCTTTGCTTCTACCGGCACACCGGCTTTCTTTGTGCATGCCGCCGAGGCCCAGCACGGTGATCTGGGCATGATAACGCGCCAGGATGCAGTCCTGGCCTTTTCGCACAGTGGTGAGACGGCCGAGGTGATCGGCCTGTTGCCGGTGATGAAGCGCATGGGCATTCCAATGATCGCGGTGACCGGAAGCACCTCATCCTCGCTGGCCAGACATGCCGATATGGTGCTGCATGTCGATGTGTCGCAGGAGGCCTGTCCGATGAATCTGGCACCGACGGCATCGACCACGGCAGCGCTGGCTTTAGGCGATGCGCTGGCCGTTGTGGTTTTGCAGCAGCGGGGATTCAGTCAGGAGGATTTCGCTCTTTTTCATCCGGCCGGGAGTCTTGGGCGAAAGCTGATGCGTGTGGAGGAGTTGATGCACAAGGGCAGTGCTCTGCCGATGGTTGCATCGGATGCACCGCTTAAGGAAGCGATTATGACCATGAGTTCGCACCGGCTTGGTGTCACCGGTGTGCAGCATGATGGGCAACTGGTCGGTTGCCTGACGGATGGCGATCTGCGCCGCATTCTGGAATCGGGGCATCTGGATCTGATGTGTCCGGTTGCGGAAGTCATGCATCGACGCCCCAAGACTATCGTCGCAGGCCATTTGGCTTCTGAGGCTGTGCATTTGATGGAAGAGACGAAAATCACCACCTTGTTTGTGCTCGATGCGGATGGTGGCGTAAGGGGTGTGGTGCATCTGCACGATCTTCTGCAGGCAGGGGAGGCATGATGAAACAGAATAATCGGGCTGCTTTTCCGTTACTCAAGGCAAAAGGCGTGCGCATGCTTATCCTGGATGTGGATGGCGTGATGACTGATGGCAGCATTATCATGGATAACGGCGGCGAGGAGTGGAAAGCGTTCAATGTGCGCGACGGGCACGGTATTAAAATGCTGCAACGTGCTGGTATCCAGTTGGCCATACTGACCGGACGTACCTCGGGCGTGGTGGCCAGTCGGGCACGCGATCTGGGCATCGAACACGTGATTCAGGGCAGTCTGAAAAAGTCAGAGGGCCTGAATGTCTTGCTGGAGCAGGCAGGGCTGGAGGCTTCGGACTGCGCGTTCATGGGCGATGATATTGTGGATTTGCCCCCAATGCGGCGCTGTCGGCTGGGTTTTGCGCCGCGTGATGCACATGTTTCAGTGCTGGCTGTGGCGGACTGGGCGGCCGATTGTGATGGTGGCCGCGGCGCAGTGCGACAGGTGATTGAGGGGCTGATTCTGGCCAATGATGCCTGGCAGACGGTGGTTGAGGCGCCCTATGGGGTGACACCGGCTGATTGTGGCTGGAATGTTTGAATTGTGGACCAGCATCAAATGGGCCTTTCTGGCATTGATGCTTGGTTCTGTCGTGGTGGCGGTTTTTTTCGTGCTGCAGGCCGGGGGCGAAAAACAGCTGCAGGTCGACTCTTCCGAGGCAGTAAAAAGCCAGCAGGCACATGTCGACAAGCCGCTGATTATCGAGCGCAAGGCCGGCAAGATGATCTGGCGCTTGAAGGCCCAGAAAGCGGAGCAGGAATTAAGTGGCAGCATGCATTTGATTGAACCGGAGCTGGAGCTGTTTTCAGAAGATGATAAACGCATTCCGATCACCGGCCGTGAGGCATGGTTCAACCCGCTGACCAAGGCCATTAATTTCAAGGGTGATGTGGTGGCGGAGTACGATGAATGGACGCTTTACGCTGAGGATGTGAGCTATGCGCAGGCTGGCGACACCGTAAATATCCCCGGCGACTTCCGCATTGAAAGTAAGCAGACGAAGGGTCGTGGTCGTGGAATGACTGTCTGGCGAAGCGAGCATCATGTGCAGGTCGGTTCGGCCGTGTGGATTGAGGATAGACACCCATATAAGATGCAGGTGATGCCATGAAGCAAATCAAGCAATCGGATGTTTTCCTTATGCGGGGGTCTTCTGCCGCCATTCTGTTTCTGGCAGGGCTGTTGTGGTTCGCTGCTGTGCCGCTCACCGCGCAGGCTGCAACAGTGACGATCAAATCGGATCATCTGGACATATGGGAGCAGAAGCAGGAGGCGCTGTTTACCGGCAGTGTGCATCTGATACGAGAAGATTTCGAGCTGTTCTGCGATTCCCTGCGGGCTTTTTACCTCAGCGGTAAGGAGGGTGGGGGCATCGATCGTGCACACGCAGTTGGCCATGTGCGGATGATTCAGGGCGGCAAAAAAGGGACTTCCGACTCTGCCGTCATCGATAACAAGAAACAGATTGTCACCCTGACTGGTCATGCCGTGATGGAGCAGGATGGCGGTCGGGTGGAAGGAGAGACCATTGTGCACAATCTTGCTGCCAAAACCACTGAGGTATTACAGGGCGGTGATGGTCGAGTAACGCTGCATCTTGATGACAAACAGATGGATAGCAGTGGCGTACAGACCAAAGATGCAGAGAAGGTGCCGGCGCAAGCTGGATCTGACGTTCCAGTGAAGGATGCTGAAAAGCCGGTGCCGACCGACATCGAGCAGGAGCAACAGCCATGAGCCAAGTGCACCATCTATCGGCCAGCGGACTCTCCAAAAGCTTCCGTAAGAAAAGGGTTGTGCACGGGGTTAGTCTGGATGTCTTTTCCGGCGAGTGTGTGGGCCTGCTCGGACCGAACGGTGCCGGCAAGACGACCTGTTTCTACATGGTTTGCGGCCTGATCAATGGCGATGAAGGCGTGGTGAGTCTGGATGGCGAGGACATTACCCATCTGCCCATGCATCGCCGGGCACGCCGGGGCATCGGTTATCTGCCGCAGGAGGCAAGTATTTTCCGCAAGCTGACGGTGCGCGAAAACCTGCTGGGTATCTTTGAGACGCTGGATATGCCGTCTGCCATGGTTGAGGAGAAGCTGGAGATCCTGCTCGTTGAATTGGGTATTGAAGGGGTGCAGCACCAGAAGGCATTCACTTTATCCGGAGGACAGCGGCGACGCACTGAGATTGCCCGTGCGCTGGTTACCGAGCCGCGTTTCCTGCTGCTCGATGAGCCGTTTGCCGGCGTTGATCCGATTGCTGTCGAAGATATCCAGAGCATTATTGCCGACCTGAGAAAGCGTGGCATCGGCATCCTGATTACCGATCACAATGTGCGCGATACGCTGTCCATATGCGACCGGGCCTACCTGATGAATGCCGGCGAGATTCTGGTGCAGGGTACGTCGGAAGAGATTGTGGCGCATCCGGATGCACGCCGCCTGTATCTGGGCGACAGCTTCAAGATGTAGGCCGGTAGGGTGAGGTGAGCGATATGAGTCAAAGCAGCTACAACCAACGCCTGATAGTCGCCATGACCGGTGCGTCAGGCGCCGCCTACGGTTTGCGTCTGATTGAGCGTTTGGGTCAGGCGGGTGTGGAGCAGCATTTATTGATCTCCGATGCGGCCCGCGTGGTGCTGAAGCAGGAGATGGATATTGTTTTGCCCGATGCGGCGCAGGATGTGGCCGGGTATCTGGCGGATAGGTTGGAGATTGCTGCTGTCGGCCTGAAGAGCTATGCGCTGAACGACTGGTTTTCTCCAGCCGCTTCCGGCTCTTCCGGCATCCATGCCATGGCCATTGTGCCGTGTTCTATGGGCACGATGGCGCGGATTGCAACGGGCGCTTCCGACAATCTTATTGAACGGGCTGCTGATGTGATGCTCAAGGAGCGCGGTCGGCTGGTGCTGATGCCGCGCGAAACACCGCTCTCCAGCATTCATCTGGAACATATGTTGAAGTTGTCGAATCTCGGCGTGCATATCATTCCGGCCATGCCGGGCTTTTATCATCGTCCTCAGCGTATTGAGGAACTGGTGGATTTCATGGTGGATCGTGTGCTTGTCCATCTCAGATTGGAGCCGGAAGGGATGCAACGATGGGGAGTCTGATGCGTTTGCGGATATTGCTTTTGTGCTCTTTGCTGTTGGGTGGTTGTGCTGCGGCAGCCGCAGTAGCGGCGGTTCCCGGGGTGTTGGTAGATCGTACGATGGGCTATTTCAAAGGTCAGGACATTAGCCTCGCGCTTGATATGCAGCGTTCCCTGGCTGCTGTGCAACAGGGTCTTGAACGCATGAGTCTACATGTGAATGTGCTTGAGCCGGTGCCGGATGGTTATGCCATGGAATTTGGTAACGGCGAGTTGGATGGTGATATTCATTTGCAGCGTCAGACACAAAACCTGACCACCTTGACCATCTCAGCGCATCGCGGACTTTCACAGCAGTCATCGGTTGAGTCGGCTATGGCCAAGGAAGTGCTCACAGCATCCGAGCAGGGGGAGGACGGTGCGCACTTTGAGTTTGCGGGTTACGACAGCATTTATGCGCAGCCGGAGACAAGCGCTGAGAAGCTGGGTTGGTTCCGGCCCGGGACAAAGCTGAATGTCAGTGTGGTCCGGAAGGCCGGTTGGTTGAAAATTAAATTACCATCCGGACAGAATGCGTACATTAAGGGGGCTCTCAAGAGCGATGGTACTTGATGCGGGCATGGACCTGGCTTGCCTCAGGTTCTAGACTCACAACAGTAGTTTGCGGAGGTGGATGATGGCAGTAGATCAGGCAATACTTGATGATGTTGCGGAAAAGGTGGCCGGTGGGCTGCGTCTTATTGGCGGTGTGAAGCAGGAGGCGCAGGCGCAGATCAAGTCGATTCTGGAGAGTGCTTTCTCAGGTCTTGATGTGGTAAGCGGCGAGCGCATGCAGGTGGCAGAAGCCATGTTGAATAAAACACGTGAGCAAATGGCCGAGTTGGAAGCTCGTATCGAAGAGCTGGAAGCAAAAACCAAGAAGTAAGAAGTAAGTTTAGCACGCACAAAAGGAGGGGGGGGATGCTTTCGAGGCTGCCAAGTGCGGCCCTCAGGGGGCTGCAGGCCGAGCCGGTGGATGTGGAGGTTGATTTATCACGCGGCTTGCCGGCATGGAATATGGTCGGACTGCCAGAGGCGGCGGTGCGTGAGGCACGCGACCGGGTGCGCTCTGCCTTGCTTAATTCCGGTTTTGAATTTCCACTGCGTCATATCACGGTTAATCTTTCCCCTGCAGATCGGCGTAAGGACGGTGCACATTTTGATCTGCCTGTTGCCATGGGTCTGCTGCTGGCTAGCGAGCAATTCAGGCCGGCTGGAGAGGTTTCAACTTTCCCCTTCATGCTTGGAGAGTTGGCTCTCGACGGACGCCTGAATCCTGTGCCCGGCATTTTGCCTCTGGCCATGTTTGCCCGCGAGCAGGGCTTCCGCAGCCTGATTGTTCCCGAAGGTAACGCCCACGAGGCAGCCATGGTGGCCGGCATGGATATATTCCCTGCTGCCAGTCTGTTGCAGGTGGTGACTCATCTGGCCGGGCGTTCACTGCTTGCCCCTTATGCCGAGCCGCCGGCACCTGCTCCTCTAGGCAAAGATATGCTCGATCTGGCTGATATCCGCGGCCAGTTGCAGGCCAGGCGGGCACTGGAGATTGCTGCTGCCGGCGGGCATCACATGCTGATGAGCGGTCCGCCCGGTGTGGGCAAAAGCATGCTGGCCAAGCGACTTCCCGGCATTCTGCCGCCGCTGACGCTGGAGCAGTGCTTGGAGGTGGCGCGTATTTTTAGTGTTTCCGGCGATGCCGGTCGCAGCTTAAGCGATACAGCTCCACCATTTCGCGCTCCACATCATTCGGCTTCCGATGTGGCCATGATCGGCGGCGGCAGCACGCCGCGTCCCGGCGAGGTGTCGCGCGCCGACTACGGCGTCCTTTTTCTTGATGAACTGGCTGAGTTCAAGCGGCAGGTATTGGAGGTGCTGCGCCAGCCTTTGGAGGACGGCAAGGTGTGCATTGCGCGTGCCGCCGATACCCTGGAGTTTCCGGCGCGTTTTCAGTTGCTGGCGGCGATGAATCCCTGTCCCTGCGGTTATCTCGGGCACCCGACGCGGGCCTGCACTTGCTCGCCTTCGCAGATCAATCGCTACCGCCAGCGAATCTCAGGCCCCTTGCTGGATCGCTTCGACCTGCATGTGCATGTGCCTCCGGTGGATAAAAACGAGCTTGCGCGCATGCGTCCGGGGGAAAGTTCACTTGATGTGGCAGCACGCGTGCTGACTGCCCGCCAGCGACAGTATGTGCGGCTTGGCGAGGGTTGTGTTAATGCGCGTATGAGCCAGAAGCAGATTGAACGCTTTGCCCATCCCGATGCTGATGGGGCCAAGTTGCTTGATACGGCGATGCAGCGCTTTTCGCTGTCGGCGCGCAGCTATCACCGTATCCTGAAGGTGGCGCGCACGATTGCCGATCTGGCTGGAGATACATCCCTTGCAGTCTCGCATGTGGCCGAGGCCCTGCAATATCGCGGCGAAGGATTTTCTGCATGGTGAGGCGCACCCGATATAGTTGTGGCAAAAGCCAGCAAAACGATTTAAATTGCAACGTGACAAAGCGATGTATATCGTCTTTAATCGGTTTGTGCAGTGTGATGTTGTGTGATTTGGCTCACGGGACTTGATTCGTCCCCCCGCTATCATGCATCATCAACCTTGACCGAATTCAAGGAATCCCGGGGAAGGAAAAAAGGAGAAAGTGAAATGATGAACACAATCAATGCAAAGAAAGAAGAAAAGGGCTTTACGCTCATCGAGTTGATGATCGTGGTGGCCATTATCGGCATCCTGGCAGCTATCGCCATTCCGCAGTTTGCCAGTTATCGCGAGAGAGCATTCAATTCCGCTGCTGTTTCCGATCTGAATACTGCCCGCATGGCTGAAGAAGCTCTGTATGCGGATTATCAGGTGTACGGTGGCTCGGTAGCTGCATCCGGTACTGCCGGTGCGGCAGCAGGTGCGTTGTTGTCAGCGAGCGGTTTTGTAGCCACGACGACTGCCAATCAAGAGGCAGCTGTGGGCCTGAGCAACAATGTCTTACTTGTGGCGAATACGGATGCTACATTCACCTATTCTACCATGACCTGCAAGCATACCAGTGGCACCAAGTTCTACGCTGCTGAAACGGATCAGTCGGGCACTTTCTGGCTGGCCGGTACTTCGGGAACCGCTATGGTGATCGGAGATGCCGTTGCAGCGACGAATGGCACCGATGCGACTACAGCCGGCTATACGGTAATGTAAATCGCGGTGGCACAGCTTGCTGTGCATATAATACCGTACAAGGGGAAGGGGGAGCCAGCGGCTCCCCCTTTTTTTATACCTTAAGGCATGATTGAATCCGTGCATGATCCGTTTTGATGAAGTTCATAAAACCTACCCGAAGCAAATCAACCGCTCACCAGCCCAGCATGCCCTGAAAGGGGTTTCCTTTGCGCTTGGGCGAGGGCAAACCCTTGGTCTGATCGGTCAGAACGGCGCTGGCAAGAGCACCAGTATCCGCCTGATTATGGGTTATATGCGACCGGACCAGGGCAGGGTTATCGTGATGGGGGAGGAGAAAAGCTCCCCAAGCCTGCGCCGGCATATTGGCTATCTGCCGGAAACCTCCAGCTTTCCAGCCAATCTCACATGTCTGGAATTGCTCCATTTTGCCGGGCGCTGTTGCGATATGCCAAAGAAAGCGATTGCCGAACGAGCGGAAATTTTGCTGCAGCGACTCGGTATATGGGAATTCCGCAATCGCAGATTGAGCGAATACTCCAAGGGTATGCAGCAGCGGGCGAGCTTTGCGGCGGCACTGATTCACGATCCCGAACTGCTTATTCTGGATGAGCCGATGTCCGGCCTTGATCCGATCGGTCGCGCTGAAATTATTGACCTGATTCATGATCTTCGGGCTCAGGGGAAAAGCATCCTGTTTTGCTCGCATCTGCTCGATGATGTTGAGCGCATTACCGATCATGTCGCCATTCTGCATCAGGGAAACCTCCTTTATGCCGGCGCTATCGCCGATCTGTGTGCGGCATCATCAGGCTCAATCGTGAACATGCGCGATGGGCGCAAGCTGGAGGCAGATAGTGAGGCGAAGCTGGCTAGTGTGTTGCAACAGCATGCGGAGCAGGTCATCGGCGTCAGGCAGGGAAGGGAAGACCTGCAGACCGCCTTTGTCAGGCTGGTGAAGGGAGATCAGTCATGAACCGTATCGTGGCCCTGGCCTACATCACCTTTCTTAATGGTTTAAGACGCAATGCGGTTTGGGGCTTGTGCGTATTCTCGCTGTTGTTTGAATTGTTCGGCATTCTGTTTATGGATTTCTTCGGGCACGATCTGGGCCGGGTGATCAGCGATTTTCAGTTCACCATCATGTTTGCCGCAGGCATGATTTTCATCCTGTTTTACGCGATTCAGGCGATTGCCTGGGATGAGGATCACCGCAGCATCGACAGCATTCTGGCGCGACCTATTTCACGTGCTGAATATGTGCTGGGTACGATGGCAGGCTTATCGCTGTTATTGCTCTGTTTTGAGATATTGCTGGGTGGATTGGCTGCTGCTGAATTACTGTGGGCCAAGTCTCTGGTTGGAGATGCGTATTTCCCGGTATTTTCTGCGCTGCATTTCACTATGGCGTGGGGAGGATTGCAGCTTATTCTTCTTGCCCATTTAGCTGTGGCTATGTTGGTTTCCTCGGCGATTCGAGGGGCTTTTCCGGTGATGCTGATAACGCTGGCCTATTCCCTGATTTGTTCCGGGCTTCCTGTGGTCAGGGCTTCGTTGAGCCCGGCGCATGGTGGGAATGCCTCGGATCAGGGGATGATTGCTGTGTTGCAGGGTCTGGGGATGATCTTTCCCGATTTTGGCGCTCTGGATTTGAAAGATGCCGTATTAAGCCATGAGGGAATCGAGGCATTTATCGGCATGCAGGCATGGCTGCCGTTTACGCTGATGGGTTCTTATACGCTGCTGGTCCTCTTGCTGGCCTGCATTATTTATCAGCGCAGGGATATTTTATGATATTGGGGCGCGCTGCATATTTGCTGCCGCCTTTGCTGATCGTTGCATACATCACCGTTTTTTTCAGCGTTGACCGGCAAATGAACCATGATGAGAGAGACCTGTCACCGGCTTTGCCAACAATGGCACTTGAGCTTATCGGGCACACATATCTGAATCAGTTCATTGCCGAGGCGCTCTTCATCAAGACAGCTGTCTATTACGGTGGTCTGAACCACATGCCGGATGAAGGAAACCTTGATCTGCTGGGGCAGCACTTCGTGACCATAAGTCATTTGCATCCACGCATGCTGGATGTCTACTATCGCAGCGAAGGTGTTTTGGCGCACCGGGGCATCAAATATACCAGTGTAGCCAACGGGATTCTGGAGCAGGGGCGCGCCGCCTTGCCCAATGTGTTGGCCATGCCCTTCTTCGAAGGTTTTAATTATTCCCTGTATATGAACCAGCCTGCGAAAGCGGCTGAAATCTTACGTGTTGCCAGCGAAATTCCCGGATCTCCACGTTGGATTGGCCATCTGGCCAGTTTACTGGCTGCTGAGGGGGGCAATATTCGCAGCGGGCTCATCTGGTTGAAGGCGATGCAGGCCAGCGCTGACGATGAGGCAGAAAAAGAACGTTATCAAAAGGAAATCGAGGTTTTTGAGCAGGGCTTGCTTGTGCAGGCGGCACTGGACCAATATGTTCGTAATACAAACAGGCATCCAGATACGCTGGATGAGTTGCTCCCGGATTACATAAGGCAGCTTCCACACATCGAGAATGGCTACAAGCTTGAGTACAGGGTGCCGAATTTATTTCTGAAGAGAGTTCACCTGTAACATTTTCCATGCGGCAGGGTGATGAGGGCATTTCGCCCTGATTTCTCAGGTTTTACTTAGCTCTTCCAGTGGCCAGCGTGGTCTGGCATCCCATTTATCAGGGAATGCGAGTCCCTTTTCCAGTCGCTTGGCCGCGGCATAGGCGATCATGGCGGCATTGTCGGTGCAGTGCTCGGGGCGTGGCAGATGCACGCTGATGCCGCTGTTTTCGGACTGAGTCTCAAGCAGGTGGCGCAGGGTACGGTTGGCGGCAACGCCACCGGCGATGAGCAGGTGTTTGCTGCCGGTTTGGCGGCAGGCGCGGATGCTTTTGCTTACCAATACTTCACAGATAGCTGCCTCGACGGATGCAGCCATATCGGTGCGCGTCTGTTCGTCCATATCATCCATTTTGTGTACGGCATACATCACCGCTGTCTTTAGTCCCGAAAAGCTGAAGTCCAGATTATCGCGGTTCAGCATGGGTCTTGGCAGGGCGAAGCGCTTGGCATCGCCATTTTCAGCCAGTTTGGCAATGGCCGGCCCGCCGGGGTAGGGAAGGCCAAGCAGGCGGGCGGATTTATCAAAGCATTCGCCGGCGGCATCATCAATGGTCTGACCTAATTGCACATAGCGACCAATGCCGTCCACGCGTACCAGAAGGGTGTGGCCACCGGATACCAGCAAGGTAACAAAGGGGAAGGGAGGGAGTTCGTGATCCAGTCCCGGTGCCAGCAGATGTCCTTCCATATGATGCACAGGCAGCACCGGGATATTGTTCACACAAGCGGCGCCACGCGCCCATGCCGTGCCGACCAGCAGTGCACCCATCAGGCCGGGACCCGCAGTGACGGCGATACCATCCAGCTCTGACCAGGTGAGGCCAGCCTGCTGCATGACCTGCTGTGCCAGTATGGGCAGTACGGCAAGGTGTTCACGCGAAGCAACCTCGGGCACCACACCACCGAAGCGCGCATGCGTATCAATCTGCGAGGCGACCTTCTCAGCGAGAATGCGACCCTTACCATCCATCGTCTGCCATAGGGCTGCCGCCGTTTCATCGCATGAGGTTTCAATGCCGAGGATGTTCATGTGTCTCCTTTTCCGAAGCCGCCGCCGCCCGGCGTTTCGATGCGCAAACGGTCACCCTTGGCGAGCTTGATGCTTGCCTTTGCCGGCAGTTCGCTTTGCACGCCGTTACGCAGAAGCAGGTTCCTGCCGCTCTTGCCAGACCCGCCGCCATAAAGGCCGTAGGGTGCGGTTCGCCGTCGTTCTCCGAGCAAGGAGACCTGACAGTTGGCCATAGCCTGCCACTCGCGGCACAGACCGTCACCGCCGCGATACAGTCCCTTGCCGCCAGAGTCGCGGCGTACAGTATATTCGCTTATGCGCAGTGGATAATGCATCTCCAGCACCTCTATGCTGGTGTTGCGTGTGTTGGTCATGTGGCATTGCAGCGCAGAAAGTCCGTCGCCTGCGGCGTGTGCGCCCATGCCCCCGCCCAGTGTTTCGTAATACACCCAGCCGCAGGCTTGTGAGCCACCGGAAAAAATCACGTTGTTCATCGTACCCTGCGCTGCAGCCGGGATGCGTTCAGGTATAGCCTGGGCCAGTGCACCGAGTACCACATCGACGATGCGCTGGCTGGTTTCCACATTGCCGGCGGCCACAGCTGCTCCGGGAGATGCGTTGACCATAGAGCCTTGTGCGGCAGAGAGTTCGATGCAGCGAAAGATGGCTGAGGTTTGCGGCGTATGCGGCGGCATCAGGCAGCGGAAGGCATAGAACACGGCTGCGGCAGTGACCGAAATCGGGCAGTTGACCGGGCCACGGCACTGCACAGCCGTGCCGCTGAAGTCGACTAGGGCCGAATCCCCGGCAATGTGAATATTCACGCAGACGGGCAGATCGAGAGTTCCCATGCCGTCGTCTTCAAGCACATCGCTGAAACGGTAAACACCATCCGGGATCGAGGCCACGGCCTGCCGGCCGTAGGCCTCGGAGCTGTGCAGAAGTTCGGCAAAGCCGGTGCGGCAGGGCATGCTGCTATTGATATCCAGCAGTCGGCGCACGCCGCTCAGACATGCGGCACGCTGTGCGGCCAGATCGGCCAACCTTTCGTCGGGGTTGCGCACGCGTTGCATAAAATCAGCTAGGCAGGATACATCCTCGTTGCCTTGTCGCCACCAGTGCACCGGAGAAATGACCACCCCTTCGTCAGCCAGATGCTCATGCACCCCCATCGATCCGGGGGTGACGCCGCCGACATCGGCATGGTGCGCGCGGCTGGCGGTAAATCCGAGCAGTTCGCCAGCATCAAACAGAGGGGCTACCAGTGTGATATCGGGCAGGTGCGTGCCGCCTAAAAAGGGATCGTTGAATACCACGACATCGCCGGCATGCCAGTCAAGCCTGCTGACCACATCACGCATGCAGTAGGCCATTGAGCCCAGGTGCACCGGGATATGCGCCGCCTGTGCCACCAGTTCGCCCGCGGCATCGAACAGCGCGCAGGAATAATCCTCGCGGTCCTTGATGTTCGGTGAGAGAGCGGTACGCCGCAGCACTGCACCCATCTCGTCGCAGATGGCGTTCAGACGATGTGCGAACAGACTGAGTTCGATGGCGTTCATGCCATCACCCTGTGTAGCAGCAGGTGGCCGTGCAGTGATACCTCTAGCCGCCAGTGTTCGGGCAGCCAGACCGTTGCGGTGTCCTCCAGCAGCAAGGCTGGGCCATCGATACGGTGTCCGTGCAGCAGTGCTGCACGACGGAAATGTGGTACATCGCCCGCCCCGTAAACAGCTGAGCAACCGCTTGGCTGGATGTCGGATTCGGCCATGGCAAGCGGCGGCAGGGCGAGGGTTCGGGTATCAGCAAAGGCTGAGACACGCAGGGTCATGATCTCAAGCCCGCGACCAAGCACGTGTCCGTAGGCTTGTAGATGGGCTGCGACAAAATTCTCCGCCAATACTGCACCCTCGGCTTGCCAGGGAAGGGTTAGATGGAAGCCCTGTCCTGCGTAGCGCACGTCAGCACTGCGCGAGAATTGCAGGTCAAGACCCGGCATGCGGGAGGCGGCCTGCTTCTCCAGTTCTGCGAAGATGGTTTCAGCTTCAGCCATCGATTGCGGGTCCTCCGGCAACAGATGCCTGCTTTGCGACAGGTCGCACTGCCGCTTGCCGCTGAGCATGCCCATGGCCGAAAAGGCACCGCTGCCCACCGGGATAATCACCTCGTGCACCCCCAGTGCTTCGGCCAGCGCACAGGCGTGTAGACCGCCACCGCCGCCGAAACAAAGCAGGGCAAAATCAGCTGGATCAAAGCCGCGCTGTACGGAAACCACACGCAGAGCAGCCGCCATATTCTCCTCGGCTACGCGCAGTACGCCCGCAGCCATCTCTTCTGCACCGAGAGCGAAGCTGCGACCGAGTGTTTCCAGGGCCTGCTGCGCCCGGTCAATATGTATCGTCATATTCCCAGCGAGCATCGCGCTTTCCGGGATGCGGCCGAGCACAACATTGGCATCGCTTACCGTGGCCCGCACACCTCCCCGGCCGTAGCAGGCGGGCCCCGGATCGGCGCCGGCTGATTCCGGACCTACGCGCAGTAGTCCTGCGGCATCGCGCCAGGCAATGGAACCGCCACCTGCGCCGATGGTGTGGATGTCGAGCATAGGTACGGCTACCGGCATGCCGGCAATTTGTCCCTCGACGGTGATGCGCGCAGCACCGGTGAGTAGCGCCACATCGGTACTGGTGCCACCCATATCGAAGCTGATTAGCGTGTCCCTGCCGAGCTGCCGGCCAACCTCGCCTGCCGCAACCAGGCCGCCGGCAGGCCCTGAGAGCACCATGCGCACGGCGTGCTTGCCCGCTTCGGCTATATCCATGACGCCGCCGGTGGAGTGCATGACAAAAAGGCTGTGTGCATGCAGGCCATCGGCCAGACGTTGCAGGTAGCGCTGTACCAACGGGCCGACATAGGCGTTGAGAAAAGTGGTGGAGGCGCGTTCGAATTCACGGTATTCGGCCAGCACCTGATGCGACAGCGAGGTGAACACATCGAGTCCTTTGAGGGCCTCGGCAGCGGCCTGTTCCTGCGCCGGGTTGAGGAAGGAAAACAGCGTGCATACGGCAACGGCCTGATAGCCGGAAGCCTTGTGGTGCAACTCGGCAAGGTTGGCTATCTGTATGTCTTCAACCAGTGTGCCTGAGGCATCCACCCTGCCGTGCAGGCCGAAGCAGTCCTCGGGTCGTGTCCATGCTTCAGGCAGTGGTGGACAGAGATTGTATAGCTCGCGCCGGGTCTGGCGGCCGATACGCAGCAGGTCCTGCATACCGTGGTTGGTGACCAGCAGGGTTTTTACGCCTTTGCGCTCGAGTATGGCATTGGTGGCGACGGTTGAGCCGTGCACCAGATGCAGATCGTTGCCGTGCTTGTTACGGCACAGCGTATCGATGCCACGCAAAATGGCGATTGATGGGTCCTGCGGCGTGGATAATTCTTTGTGGAAGTGCACCCGGTCACCGTCACAGACGACAAAGTCGGTAAAGGTTCCTCCGGTATCAACACCCAATAGCATGTGGCGAATATAACGCAATGAACCGGCAAAAACAGGGTGTGACAGCAGTCACGGCACAGGGCCCCTGTTACTCACATAGTTGGCGCCAGATCAGGAGTGCTTCGGAGTTTTTCCCGGAGTCTCGCGACGCAGGAGGCAGGCATGACATTGGTATGGCGAAGCCACTCGGTAAATGAGTCCACCATGACATTGTTGTGGCGGGGTTTTGTGATCGCAATAGCCGTTTTGGTGCACCTGCTGGTTTCCGTTAAGGCGCATGCCGATGAGACGGTGATGCTCAAGGCCGGTTACATGAGCCTCGATGCGCGCGGTAGTTTTGGCGCGGCAGCGGGCGGGCTTGCTGCCACCCCGGTGAATGTCGATTCATCCGTGCACCTTGGGCGCAGCAATCAGATGACCGTTGAAGCGGCGCTGCAAGTAGGCGATGTTCGCGCTGCACTGAATTATTTTCCGCTTAGATTCAGTGGTGATGGCGTGCTCGGCTCTGCGCTGCAGTATAATGGCCGGACGTTTGCAGCAGGCGATGCGGTGCATGCCCGTTTGCAGGCTGATGTGTTCGATGCATCGCTGACCTATTATCTATTAAACATGGATGATCTCCCCAGCCGTGTTCAGTTGGGTGTTGAGGCTGCGGTCAAGCTGGTGCATGCAACATCAAGCATACAGGACAGGACTACTGGCGTGACGCAGTCCGTGTCCACCACGCTGCCCATCCCTACCCTCGGTGCGCGTGGTCGCGTGGGGGTTTCCGATTTGGTCGGCCTGACCGGACGTGCAGGATATATTGGTTTTGCCGGTAATCACTTTCTCGATAGCGAGTTGCAGGTCGAATTTTCACCGCTGCCAACAATGGGTGTGTACGCCGGCTACCGGCTGATTGATTTGAAGCTGGATCGCTCCGGTGTGCTGCTTAATACCGTTGTTTCCGGACCTTTTCTCGGCGGTTTCATCCGCTTTTAAGTCCGCCGTTTCCCCGCGCCACGATTGTTGAGTGTTTGACGTTTTCTTATTACTGGCCCATTCTAAAGCTGTTGATGGTGCGAAGGATAAGCTAGAAGTTGCAAATGAGAGTGGATGGGACTTGTCCTGCCCGTTTCGGTAAGGCGGGGGTCCAGAGTTAGGGCGTCTTAAACAGGGAGTATGTAACGATGTGGGATGCGACGTTGTTTTCCCGATTGGTCTGGAGCATCAAGTTGTTCGGTCGTACGATCATGGTGCAGCTTGTCGTCGGTTTGGTTGTTTTAGTCTTGGGCATCATTTGCGGTATTTTGGCCCCGGTTGCGCCTGCATTGATTGTGTTCGTCATGGTTGTGGGCTATTTGCTTTTCGTTTCTTGGATGATTCAGGTCCTGATGGCGGCATTTGCGCACTGCATGTCTACAGACGAATCGCCGCCGCTGAAAACAACCTTGCGTGGTGGTCTGGGAAGGCTGCCTGTGATGGGTAATGCCATGCTTCTCGTTATGCTGATTTTTGCGCCGCTTGGGCTGGCTGTTTCTCTGCTTGGTCAGATTCACCCCCTGGTCTCGTTTATTGGCATGCTTGTTATCTGGTGGTTTTCCTTGCGCCTTTATACGTTGGCTGGTGTGGTAGCTATGGAGGATGTCGGGCCATGGCAGGCAATCAAGCGAAGCTGGCAACTTTCCAGCGGTTTTGTCCTCAGAATGCTGGGCAATGCACTGTTTCTGGCACTGATTTTCGTGGTGCTGATGCTGATACTTGTTGGGATATCCTGGCTAACAGGCCTGTCTGGTGTTACGCAGCAGATGAGCGCGATGGCCAACAGTGCGGTTGCGGCAGGTGGCCCGGCAGCAGATCCGATGTCGATGCTGTTTGGGATGGGCTCGGCCGCATGGCTTCCATTCGGCATTCTGATTGTCGGCGGACTTCTGCTGGAAGTGTTGATCTCGGTTCTGATGATGGCCTACAGCTTCTTTTTCTATGTCGAGCAGAAAATGGCACATGACGGCGGAACTCCCAAGTGGCAGCCTGCGGGCATGGCTGATCGTAAACAATGGGTTCTTTATCTGGCGCTGGTCGGGCTTTTAGCTCTGGCGCCATCGCTTGCCGTGGCATTGGCTCCACCGACGGTGGAGAATGAGCCTGCCAGGGCCATAAGTCAGGCGCCTCAATCAACATCTCCAAAAACGACTCCCGCAGTCAAGCTGGCTCCGGTTGTCAGGTCGGAAGTTGCTAAACGGGAAGGCGCAAAACCGGCTGATAAAGTTGTAGCTGTAGCAAAGAATACAGCTGTTACCGCTGCGCAGTCGGGTGTTTCTGAAGACGAGCAAATCCCGGAGAGCAATGCGCATCTTGTGAAGGCCCCGGAGCTGGATATAGCCAAGATGCGCGATCCGTTTGAGTCCTATCTGACTGTGCTGGATCAGCAGAGCAAACAGCGTATGGAACAGCATCGTGGCTCGGGGGCTGATCATGACCCAGAACCACTGGAGGCATTTGATCTGGGTGCGTTGAGGTTGGTCGCCATCATGCAGATGGGCTCTAACAAGGCGGCTATGGTTGAGGATCCTGAGGGTAAAGGCTATGTGGTGCGCGCCGGCAGTTATATCGGTCGTGACAATGGACGTATCGAAAACATCACCGCTCGTAGCGTGGAGATCATGGAAGATGAATTCACCGCGACTGGGGAAATCGTTAAACGCAAGGCTGTGCTGACCCTTAACGAAGTGAATCAGTAAATTTTTCAGGCATGAGCTCAAGTAGTATCAGGCCCATGCCGCGGGCGCATGTCACCCGCCTTTTCGAAAAACTTCAGGCTGCTGATTCCGAGCCGGTCACCGAGCTGCAATACCACACCCCGTTTGAATTATTGTGCGCCGTGATTCTCTCGGCGCAGGCCACCGATGTCGGTGTGAATAAAGCCACCGCCAAATTATTCCCCATCGCCAATACGCCGCAGGCCATCCTCGATTTGGGAGAGGCCGGCTTGAAGCAATACATCTCCAGCATCGGCCTGTACAACAGCAAGGCGAAAAACATTATCGGAGCCTGCCAGCTTTTAGTGGGCGAGTATGCTGGCGAGGTGCCGGACAAGCGCGAAGCGCTGGAGAAGCTGCCCGGCGTGGGCCGCAAAACCGCCAATGTTGTGCTTAATGTGCTGTTCGGTGAGCCGACGATAGCTGTGGATACGCATATCTTCCGCGTGGGCAATCGCACGGGGCTGGCTCCGGGCAAAACGCCGTTGGCTGTCGAGAAGGGGCTGCTGGCAGCTATTCCGAAAAAGTTCCTGCGTCATGCACACCACTGGCTGGTGTTGCACGGCCGCTATGTATGCACGGCGCGCAAGCCCAAATGTCATCTCTGTCCCATCTTTGACGAATGCAGATGGGTGGAGAAGCAGGGGATCAGCGGCTGATTGTTTAAAGTCGCCCCATCTGAGGGGGCTGGCTTATGCCTTTCTGGCGGCAACGACGATGGTTCGACCAAGCAGCATGCGACTGCGATTCATCTCTTTCACGATAGGCCGGTTGTGTGCATCAACGGTGCGGTATTTGCGTTCCTCGCGGCTAAGCGTCCGGCGGGAAAGCAGGGTAATCGGCAGCCATAACAGCAGTAGTGCAGGAAGCGATGAACGCTGGGCCTGATCGATGCCCGAATACACCGGTTTCAGTCCCGCATCATGCAGTGAATGGCACAGGTAGAAATAGGAAAGCAGATTGATATGGCCGCCGGTGCTGTATTTATCGCTGGCTGAAACATGCAGCGGACCGAACAGGTTCCAGAAGCCGAAGAAAAGAAAACGCAGCCGAGATTTAAGGTTGAGAATGTTCGGCGTGGTAATGAGTAGCAGCCCGCCTGGTTTGAGCACCCGCTGGATGTCACGCAGCACAGCGCGATGGTTTTCCACATGCTCAATGACTTCGGTAAAGGTGATCAGATCAAAGCTTTCATCCGGGTAGGGCAGCGCGTCGTGATCCAGATTCACCACATCGACCTTTTGTCCGGCCAACTCCATCAGCGTATCGGTATAATCACAGGCCCGACTATGCAGTTTGAAATGTTCGCCCAGCAGACGGATCAGGCTGCCATCGCCACTGCCGATATCGAGGTGCTCACCGGAGATTGATGGTTGTGCCTCGGTAATGGCCTTGAGCACGGCCAGATGGATCGCCGGCGTGCTGTATTTTGCCTTGTCAGTCATTCCTCTCACCTGTCGCTTTCTGCATACAGGTACGCTATCGGCGGCAGGTTCCGGGGGCAATCCATACTGGCATGCTGCGAACGACTTCAGGCCAGCTTGTCGTCGGCGACATGGTAGCTGGGATCTTCGCTGAAATTCACCTCGACCAGATCGGCGGCGGTGGTCAGCAGTTGCACGCATTCCCGGCTAAGGTGGGTCAGATGCAGATGCTTGCCGGCCTGTTTGTATCTTTCGGCAAGATTATCAATTGCCTCGATAGCGGAATGATCGGCAATACGCGACATGGCGCAGTCGATATACACCTCATCCGGATCGTTGGCCGGATCAAATAACTCGCCGAAACGGTGCACCGAGGCAAAAAACAGCGGGCCATGTACCCGGTAGATGCGCGAGCCATCCTTCTGATCCTCACGGATGGCATAGATGTGGCGCGCCTGTTTCCAGGAGAACATCAGTGCACTGGCAATCACGCCGACAATCACGGCGGTGGCCAGGTTGGTGAATACGGTAACGGTGGCAACCAAAATGCCGACAAACGAATCCTCGCGCGGCACCTTGTTCAATAGATTGAAGCTACCCCACTCGAAGGTGCCGATGACCACCATAAACATCAGACCGACGAGGGCGGCCAGCGGCACCATGGCGATCAGGTCGGAGCCGAACATGATGAACATGAGCAGGAAAAGCGCTGCCGCAATACCGGAAAGATTGCGCAGACCACCGGAGGAAACATTGATCATGGTCTGGCCGATCATGGCGCAGCCGCCCATGCCGCCAAAGAAGCCGTTGACCGTGTTGGCCACACCCTGACCGATGGATACGCGGTTGCCCTGACCGCGTGTGCCGGTCATTTCATCGACCACACTCATGGTCAGCAATGATTCGATCAGGCCAACACCGGCCAGAATCACGGCGAAGGGCAGGACAATCCACAAGGTCTCCAGGTTCAGCGGCACGGCAGGCAGGTGGAAGGCCGGAAAGCCGCCGCTGATGTCGGCAATATCGCCCACCGATTTGGTATCCACGCCACCAAAGATGACGATCAGGCTGATGGTGATAATCGCCGCAAGTCCCGCAGGTATTGCGCGGGTGAATTTTGGCAGGAAATACATGATTGCCATGGTCAGGGAGACCAAGCCGAGCATAGTGAACAGCGGCGGGCCGGAGAGCCAGTGCATGATGCCATCGGCTCCCTCAACCTTGAAATGATCCATCTGGGCGAGAAAAATCACGATGGCTAGGCCATTCACAAAACCGAGCATCACCGGATAAGGCACCATGCGGATGTACTTGCCGAATTTCAGGCCGCCGAAGGCCACCTGCAGCAGGCCGGTCAATACGACGGCGGCGAACAGATATTCCACACCGTGCAGGGCGACCAGCGAGACCATGACCACGGCCGTGGCGCCTGTGGCACCGGAAATCATGCCGGGCCGCCCGCCGATGAGTGATGTGACCAGGCCCATCAGGAAGGCCCCGTACAGCCCGACCAGCGGGTTCACTCCGGCAACAAAAGCAAAGGCGACGGCCTCCGGCACCAGGGCAAAGGCGACGGTCAGGCCGGAAAGAACATCATCGCGGGCTCGTGCGGCGTGATCGTAGTAAAGCTGGAACATGCGGACTCCTAGGCGTGTTTGGGTTATGCAGACTAGCGCCAGCCCTTTTTATCTCAAGGTGAGGCGGTGGACGGTTTGCTTTCAAGCCTAAAAATCAATGGGGCAGCAGGCACAGACATGTTTGGTTGGAACGCCGCCTGTGATGTTGTATGCTGCAACCGGCTGGCGATCCGGGGTTTCACTCTTTGATAGACCCAAGAGCATCATCTGAATTCCAGCAGGAAGCCATAGCCAGAAAGTCCTGCCACACTCTTGGGAGGGGTGATGTCATTGCTTAGCTACAGTGAGTTGTGCTGGAGGCACGCACTCACATTCATACTTCTAATCATTGCGGCTGCCGCCGCGCCAGCTATGGCTGCTGACCACATGTCTGTGGATGAGCTGCTTACCATGAAGATCGAGGACCTCGTCAATGTGAAGGTGACAACCCTTTCCAAGCGCGAACAAAAATACATGTCGACTGCCGGTGCCGTGTTTGTCATCAGCAGTGACGATATTCGGCGCTCCGGCGCAAGAAGCATTCCGGAGGCATTAAGGCTTGCTCCCGGCTTGCAGGTGTCGCAATCGAATATGAACGAATATCAGATCGGCATTCGGGGCCAAACTGATTTTTTCACTGATCTTTTGCTGGTGATGGTGGACGGTCGGCCAATCTATACCACTACTTTTTCGGGTGTCTGGTGGGTAACCCAGAATTATCCGCTGGAAGATATTGATCGCATCGAGATTGTGCGCGGACCCGGTGGCGCGATCTGGGGTTCCAATGCCGTGAATGGCGTGATCAACATCAAGACCAAAAAGGCGGGAGGAAAACCCGGCTTGCGTATCAGCGGTGGTGGCGGTACCGAAGACAGGGGCTTTGGTAACATCAGTTATAGTTCAAGTATCGGAAATGCGGACTACAGGGTTTACGCCATGAAGGAAACGCGTGATGGCGGATTGACCCCCCTGGTCAGCCACAAGACGAGTTGGGGCTATCTGCCGAACAGGGATATGCCGGATTCCAGACAGGTGAATCAGCAGGGCTTTCGTCTGGATTGGGGTACGGATGCCGTGACCAAAATCAGCCTGCATGGCGATGCCTATCAGGTGCATGCCGGTTCCTCCATGTACTGGATGCCGACGGTGGTTGTGAACAACCTGGCGGAGTACACGCACAAAAATAGTTACAGCGGCAAGAATCTCGTATTCCATATGGAAAAGGAGGTGGCTCATGGTGTGTTGTTCAAGGGGCAGCTTTTTTTCGATCAGTATAAATTACACCGGCAGATGATGCGTGAGGAGAAGAACACCTACGATGCCGATATGCAGTTCGATTTCGCGGGGGTGATGGGGCAGGATATTTCGGTGGGCAGCAATGTGCGTTTCATGCGATCCCGCAACGATAATACTCCGCAGTTTTCCCTGCCCAACAGAACCACCCATCTGGCATCGTTTTTTATCAATGATGAGGTGCGCTTTCTTGATGATTTACTGCGCATCAACGGCGGCGTGAAAGTAGAGCGTAATTCTTTTACCAGTTGGGAGTCTCAACCCAGCGTGAGAGCAATCGTCGGGGATGACAGATGGGCAGTCTGGACTTCTGCCTCCCAGGCGGTGCGCACCCCCAATGATATGGAAAACGGATTGCGTTGGGCCCTGAGATCCACTGGCGGCAAGATTTTAAAACAGGTCGGGGATGGCAGGGCCAAAAGCGAAAGGGTTACCTCATATGAAATGGGCGCCCGCCTGCGGCCAACTGAGGAGAGCCTGGTGGAGGTCACAACATTCAGGATTTTCTATAAAGGGGTTCTCGACACCTGGCAGGATCGCAGCGCAACCAATCCTTATGTGCTTGCAGGGGTCATTCCTGAATATCTGACCAATGTATTGAACGGCAAGGCGGATGGCGTTGAGGCCAATTTCCGTTACAAGCCGTGGGAGTGGATGACGCTGAAAGGATCATACACCTACCTGCATCAGCTTTATGATGATTACCCGGTCAAGGATAATGAAACGAAGTGGACGGTACTCTCGGTAAAAGCACAGGATCCTGCCAATCGATTTCATCTAGGGGCCGGCCTGGGGCCGGTAAGGGGATTTGAGTTCGATGCAAACCTTTATTTTACCGGCCCGTTCCGGGAAGGGGATATTCATGGCTATCATCGATTGGATATGCGTCTGGGCTGGCGTCCGGTTGAGAATCTGGAAATCAGTCTGGTCGGACAGGATATGCTGCAAGCTTCATATCAGAGCAATACCGACAGTATCATCGGATATGCGAGCTCAATACAGCAGCGTTACTATCTTAGTGCGACATATACCTACAACTAGTCCAGCAGGCCCATCTTTTGCGCAGTGACAATCGCCCGGGTTCTGCTGTTGACGCCAAGGCATGCATAAATGGCTATCAAATGTTGTTTAACCGTGCCTTCGGTCACGCCAAGTTCACGGGCGACCTCCTTGTTGGACATGCCCTCGGCGAGCAGCTTTAGAATGCTCATTTGGCGTGCAGAGAGCCGGGTGTCACCGGACTCTTCGTTGGCGACAAGCAAGGAACGACTGGGTAGATAAATGCCGCCGGCGAGTATCACATGCAGCGCATGCAGCAGAACATCAGGGCTTGCAGCTTTCGAGATACATCCTGCTGCACCGGCCGCAATCACTTCCCGCATCATGCAGCTTTCTTCGCTTGCCGATATCACGGCAACCGGTGCCGGAGCAGCCTTTTGTACCAGGCAGGACACGCCCTGTGCCCCCTGCATGCCGGGCATGCTCAAATCAGTCAGAACAAGGTCAATGTCCTGATGCTCGTCCAGACAGGCCAGTGCAGTATCGAGGTCTTCTGCCTCAATCGCCAGTGTTGCCAGATCTATGCCAAGCAGAAAGCTGCGCAGCCCGTTACGAAACAGGGCATGATCGTCAGCAATCAGGATTTTCATAAGCTCGAATCCATGAGCTCAAACTGTAAACGCATTCATGACTTTAGTTAAGGCATTTAACTTTCGCCGGCTTGACCTCCCGCATGGTTGTGCGAGCATTATTTTTCCTAATGGTTGAGGAAGGAGGGGTTGTGGGCTTGTCTGGGACACATGTTTTGCGTTGCCTTGCCTCTTCTGAGTCTGCAAGCCAGTGCAGCACAGCCTTGAAACCGTTCTGACATGAAATTTGATGCGTAAGCTTCTGCTGGTTTTCCTGTTTCTGATTCTTCCCCCTGGTATGGCTTGGGCGAACGATGGGAACATGAGTACGCGTGCGGAACGGCTCATGGCTGTGTATGTCTACAACTTCACCCGCTATACGAATTGGCCGGAGGGGAATGCAGACCATACGGCGACACCCCATATGGCGACACGACTCGCTGTACTGGGAAGAAGCCCGTTTGGCCCGGCCCTGGATGAAGTGGCATCCAAATCCCCGGCGGAAAGCAAGCTGCTGGTAAGCTATTGTAGGGATATGGTCTGCGCACAGGATAGCGATGCCGTATTCTTTGTTGCCGGGAGTATGAGTGCATCATCGATTCGTATGCTGCTGACGGCCTGGTCCGGCAAGCCCTTGCTGACTATCTCCGACATGCCGGGCTTCGCAGATATGGGCGGCATGATTGAACTTCAACGCAGCAAGGGGCGGCTTACCTTCCGCATCAATATGGCGGTTGCGGGCAAAGCAAATCTACACATCAGCTCTCAGCTGCTGCAGCTCGGCGAAGTGGTTGGTATCAAGCCATGATGCTTAAGCGACCATCTTCCTTACGGCGCAGACTGCAGCTGCTCATCGGCCTTGGTGCCGGCTGTGTGGTTTTGAGCATGGGATTGATCTGGATGATCCACAATGCCACGACATCCAAAGAGGCATCGCAGCGACACCTGTTGAGTCATGTGGATATGCTGGCTGCGGTTGCCAGGCCGGCCATCAGTTTTTCCGATCCGGTGATGGCCAGGGAAATGCTGGCGACATTCCAGCATGACTCGGAGATCGTTCAGACCGCTCTGTTCACGGCCGATGGCCGCCTGTTCAGCTCTTATCATGCCGGCAACAAGATTGCAGACCTGCCTGTGCTGAGGGCCGAAGGCAGCTATGAAGAGAATGGGCACCTGCTGGCCTACCAGACGATCCGGCTTAAAGGCAGCGTTATCGGCACAGCCATGGTGGAGTCTGATCTCCGCATGCTGTACGACAATATGCGCACGGGCAGCATCGTGGTTGGGATGGCGATGATACTTAGCCTGTTGCTGGCATACCTCATCAGCCTGCGTCTGCAACGGCAGATTGCCTCGCCCATCATGAATCTTGCCGGACTGATGCGTAAGGTCGGCCTGGAACAGGATTACAACCTGCGCATAACACAGGGTGGGGAGTATGAAGAGATCGCCGACCTGCATGACGGCTTCAATGCAATGACGGGGGAAATCCAGCACAGCTTTGCCCTTATTGAGGATCAACGTCATACACTGGCCGAACAGGAAAAACGTTTCCACTTGCTGGTCGAATCGATTCCTTTGCCCGTGGCGGTGAGTCGTAAAAAAGACGGGAAGATATTGTTCGTCAACCAGGAGGCTCTGCGCTTCTTCCAGTGGCAGGATGCAGCGCCGGACAGCCTGTTCAGCTTGCTGGAGCTGGACCTTGAATCGAGTGCGCCGCTGTTGGGTGAAGTGGCGCGGCAAGGTTCCTTGTCCAATCGTGAAGTGGTGGTACATAAACGGGACGGCAGCAAGGTCACCATGGCTCTTTCCATGCAGCCTGTTGAATTTTCCGGCGAGGATGCACTGCTCAATGTGCTGTTTGATATCAGCGAACGGAAATTGATTCACGATGCCCTGGCCCGAAACAATGAAGAGCTGGAGAAGCGCGTGAGATCCCGCACGGAGGAGTTGCGCAAGGCCAAGGAGGAAGCCGATCAGGCCAACCGTGATAAATCACGCTTTCTGGCCTCGGCCAGCCATGATCTGCGCCAGCCCCTGCAAGCCCTGACCCTGTTTCTCGGCTCTCTTAAATTTACCCTGACCTCGGACAAGCAGCGCGAACTGCTTGCTCAGGCACAGAAATCCAATCAGGCCTCAGCGATTTGCTTAGTGCCCTGATGGACGTATCAAGACTGGCAGCTGGCGCAATTCAGACTGACGTCGGCATCGTCAGGCTGGCACCCCTGCTGCTGGATATTGCCGAGGAGTGGGCCCCTGTGGCCAGGGAAAAAGGATTGGATTTCCGCCTGCATGGTTGTGTGAATATCTATATCAGAACCGATCCCATCCTGCTATCCCGGCTGCTGCGCAATCTGATTGCCAATGCTATCCGCTACACCCATAAGGGAGGTCTTCTGTTGGGTTGCCGACGGCACGGGAATGGGGTCCGCATTAGCGTATGGGATACCGGTTTGGGTATCGATGAAAGCGAAATACCAACGATATTTGGTGAGTTTTATCAGATCCAGAATCCCGAGAGAGACAGGGATAAGGGCCTGGGCCTTGGTCTGTCCATCGTCAAAGGTATTGCCGGACTGCTCAGGCACCGCTTGTATGTGCGCAGTCACCTGGGCCGTGGTTCCTGCTTCGCGGTTGATGTGCCGTGGGTTGCAGACCCAGGCGATCAGGCCATAACAGTTCAGCCCCTGCCAATCGACCTGTCGGACAAGCTCGCCCTGGTGATTGACGATGATGTGCAGCTTCTGCGCGCCATGAAGATCAGTCTGGAAGGTTCGCATTGCACCTGCATCCTGGCGGAAAATGCCAGTGATGCTGTTGCCCAGCTCAGCGCTGCAAAGGCTCGCCCGGACTTTATCATTGCCGACTATCGTCTGCGTGAGGGGAATACCGGTATCGAGGCCGTGCAGCAAATCCGTATCCTGTCGAGCAGACAAATTCCCGCCATTATCGTGACAGGCGATACCGCTAAACACGTTGCTGTTGAAGTCATGCAGGCCGACTGCCTGCTGGTGCACAAGCCGGTTCATTTCGAAAGGCTGTTGCAGCTTCTGGAAAGAAGCCTGCAACATCACCCGGACAATACGGCCTGATTTCCCCCCGGCACCCTAACTAAAGTTATACCCCTACTAACGCCTGCTGGATTGCGTTTGCTCTTTCCTTGCCAAGAGTGGGGCACTCAAGCGGCAGGCAAAGCTTGTTGATTAACACCTGACTTCGCCGCTTAGCTTGCAGCAATGAATAAACCGGGGGCTGTCTGCTGTTCGTCTTGTTCTTGTCATGCAAGAAGGCATAAGACGCAGGCACTTCCGAAGAAACGGGGGGGGGGAGATCCCTGGGGGGGGAGGCATAGGGGGCGAAGCATTCGCCCCCTCTTCCTTTTGCACCGCATCACATCAATAATATCCTGCAGCTCCGCTCAGCCTGAGCCGGCTTTCGACGTCGCAGTAAAATCACGGTAAGCTATGCATGCACGGCGAGCGGTATGTGTTTGTCGGCGCGCGGAGGTTGATTTGAAAGGGTCACGCTATTTTGCTTCGGTTCTCGCGGCCCTGCTTGTGGCAGGCAGCGCGGTCGTGCTGGGTGCTTGCAGCAAATCGCTGAGCTCGAACGTGAATTCTGCACTCAATGTCGCCAGGATCGCCACGAGTGGCAATCCGGCCAGGGCCGTTGAGCGCACGGCCAGAAGCATTGGTAAATCCTACGAGCGCAATCCGGCCCAGGCCTTGCGTGATCTGCGCGTGATGCGTGCCCAGTTCAAGCAGGTGATGGCGGTGCTGTCGGGGCGGGCCGGCAAACAGTGGGGGAAAAAGAATACGCGCACACCGGATCGCGCCCACTACGTGAAATACACGCACAACTACAAGAGCCGGGCCGTGGTCGATTTCGACAAAGGGCGCGTCACGGTTGAAACCCTGCAGGAGGCCGATGCCACTGCAAGCCTGAAGAGTGCGATCATCACCACCCTGCTCACACCGGACGATCCGCGTGCTGTCGACCTGTTTTCCGATGCCGATATCAAGCTGACCAGTCGATCAATGCCGTATCTGTATGGTCTGTTGCTCGATCGGGCGGGCAAGCCGATTGCCGATCCAAAGAGTGCCGAGCGCTTCGCCACCTGGCAGGTGGAACAGGCAAAGAAGACAAAAACCATCCAGACCGAAACCGGTAGCAAGACCGTGCATTACGTTGATATGACCATGGTCAGCAATTTCCAGGATAAACAGGCAAAGAAGTATCAACCGGCGGTGCAGCGCTTTGCCAAACGATACGGTGTTAGCGAAAGCCTGGTGTTCGGCGTGATTCGTACCGAAAGCAATTTCAATCCCTTTGCTGTCAGCTCGGCCCCTGCCTTCGGCCTGATGCAGTTGGTGCCATCCAGCGGCGGCCGCGAGGGCTACAAGAAGGCGCGCGGCAGGGATCACGCGCCATCGCGCGATTTCCTGTTCAATGCCGACAACAATATCGAGCTGGGAACGGCCTACCTCGGGGTGCTGTTCGACGAGCAGTTAAAGGACGTGTATGACAACATCTCGCGGGAATACTGCGTGATTGCCGCCTACAACACCGGCCCGTCGAATGTTTTGAAGGCATACTCAAAGAACAGGCGGGATGCGCTTGATCGAATCAACAAGAGCCGGCCGCCGCAGGTGTACAAACATCTGGTGAATAACCTGCCCTATAAGGAAACCCGCCGCTATATTCAGAAGGTGGTCAAGTACCGCAGGGATTACGTGCGTCTGTAGGCCCGCCACTCAAACCAAGCCACTCAAGCAGGTCCGCTTAAGACAGACAGGGTTTCGACGCGGCGCGAAAATCACAGTAAGCTGCGCCATGCATCAAGCGAGGTGTTCATATTAACGCATTGGCCCAGGGCGTGAGCGAGATGGTGTTATCCGGGCCGTTTTATCGCGGCAGCGGGCGCCTGCGCATTGCGCTGGTCGGTCAGCCGAACAGCGGCAAGACCACCCTGTTTCATGCCGTTTCCAGTACCAGTGTTGATCACGGCCAATTGGCCGGCACCGATAAGGCTTATCAGCGTTGTACCGTGCAGATCGGGCTGGATGAGGTGGAGCTGGTCGATCTGCCGGCCTTCCATTCGCTGCAGAATCTGCGTGGCGATGATCTCGAAGGACTGAAATATCTGTTGTGGGGCGATTCCCGCCCCCTGATTTCAGCACATGAAGGGACCGAGCCGCCTGCACCCTTTTCGCGCCCGGACATGTTGATTCACATCGTCGATGCCAGCACCCTGCTGCGCCATCTGGAACTCACCCTCGAATTGATTGAGCTCGGCCTGCCCATCGTCATGGGCCTGAATATGATGGATGAGGCGCGGCGCAAGGGTGTGCAGATCGATGTCGCGCTGCTCGAGAAGGAGTTGGGCATCCCTGTTGTACCGATGACCGCCATCAAGGGGCATGGCATTGCGCGTCTGTTCGAGCGCGCTGTGCAGGCCGTGCGCGACAAGGCATGCCCGCTGCCGCAGCCCTCGGGCGAGCATCTAACGACTTGGGGGCTGCAGATCGGTGCGGCCGTGGATGTGCCTGAAATCAGGCGCGCCTTTAATGTGCCGCGCCCCTTCCTGATTCGTCAGATGAAGCAGGCGGATGACTATTTCTGTTCCGAACTTGCCTGCCATTTCCCCGCCGCTTCCAGAGCTGTGCAGGAGATTCGAATAGCCGCTGATGAGGCTTTGCCGAGGCCCTTGTCTGAAGAAGTCGCGGCCGATTATCACCACCGTGCCGCAGCCCTGTTCGGCCGGGTGGCGCAGCTCACGCATCGCTCCAAAACCATCACCTGGGAGGACCGGCTTGATGCCATCTTCCTGCATCCGAGTTGGGGTCTGCTCGGCAGCCTGGGTATGTTCGCGCTGGTGCTGTTCGTGGTCTTCGAGGTGAGCAGTGGCATCGATGCGGCCACTTCGGCTAAGCTCGCCGAATTCGTTGCCCAATGGGAGCCGGTGAGCACGGTAGGTGTGATCGGGCGGGCCGTGGCCGACGGTTTAGTCGGACTGATCGGCATCGTGGTTCCCTATATGCTGCCGCTGGTGCTGATGCTGGTGCTGCTTGAGGAATCCGGTGTGATGCAGCGCGTGGCCTTCGTGGTCGACCGCTTTTTCCACTACATCGGCCTGCACGGCAAGGTGGCTGTGCCCTTCCTGCTCGGCCTGGGCTGCAATGTGCCGGCCATTGCCGCGACAAAATCCGTGGTCTCCGGGCGCGACCGGGTCGTGGCATCTCTCCTGATTACCTTTGTACCCTGCTCGGCACGCTCGGCCATCATCCTGGCGCTGGGCGGCAAGTATCTCGGCGGCATCGGCATCTTCGGCATCTTCATGCTCAATTTGCTCATCATCGCCCTGCTTGGAAAGCTTCTGGTCAAGCGCTATCCGGATATCAGCCCCGGTCTGATTCAGGAGATTCCGGCCTATGCCATTCCCAAAATCAAACCGGTGCTGCATGTCACCTGGCAGCGCACGCAGGATATCCTCACCATTGTGACCCCGCTGCTGGTCGGTGGCTCCATCGTGCTGGCCCTGCTGCACCATGTCGGTGCGGATATATGGATCAATCAGGCGCTGACTCCGATCAGCGTCTGGGCACTCGGCCTGCCTGTGGTGCTCGGCGTGCCGATTCTGTTCGGCGTGCTCAGAAAGGAGCTTAGCCTGCTGATGATCTATCAGGCGCTGGGTACCTTCGATGTCGGCTCCGTGCTCGATTGGGTGCAGATATCCACCTTCCTGATCTTCCTGATGTTCTATGTGCCCTGTGTGTCCACCTTCGCGGTGATGATCAGGGTCATCGGTCGGCGCGAGGCGCTGTTTTCCCTGGCCCTGTCCATCGGCGTGGCGCTGATCGTTTCCCTGACTGTGCGCCTGTTGCTCGAAGCGGGCCGGGTCGTGTTTTAGAGGCTGTCCATGATTTGTCCCAAGTGCGCGGCCGATCAACCCGATGATGCGCAGGCCTGCTCCGAATGCGGCATCGTGTTCGCCAAGTATGCGCGCTATCAGGCCGCACAGGAGCGGCGCGAAGAGCAGCGGCAGCAAGAAATTGAAGCATTACCCATTCCGCAGGCGGACAACGAGCTGGTGTTTTACGGGCGCGCCTTCGTGCTCCTGCTGCTCCTCTGGTTCAGCTGGGGCCTGATTCCTGCATCCATTGCATCCAATGCCGCAGGGCAAAGCTTCCTGCATCTGATTAATCTGCCCTTCCACGAGGCCGGGCATATCGTGTTCAGGCCCTTCGGCGCGGTGATCACATCCCTGGGCGGCAGTCTCGGGCAATTGCTCATGCCGCTGGTCTGTCTGTTCGCGCTGTGGTTCAAAACCCACGATGCCTTCGGGGCAGGGGTGTGCGCCTGGTGGTTCGGCGAGAACTTTCTCGACATGGCACCGTATATCAACGATGCACGCTCGCGCAGCCTGCCCCTGCTCGGCGGTAACTTCGGCGACACCTCGCCCTATGGGTTCCACGACTGGGAGTTCGTTCTGGGTGAAACCGGCCTTTCGCGCTTCGATCACACCTTTGCCAGCATCGCCCATGTGTCGGGCAGCGTCGTCATGCTGCTGGCCATCGCTTGGTGCGCATACTGGCTAAAGCGGCAGTATGGTCTGATGGGGGCCTCCTCAAGAAACCATGAAGGGTGAACCGCTGACTTCCGCTTCGCATCCCGAGCTGATTGCCTGGGTGGATAAGCATGCAGGGTTGGAGAAGCTGTGCGAGCGCGGCGGCTGGCCGGATGGGGCAACCCTGCGCATCGATGTGTGTAGCCAGTCCGGGAATGACATGATTGCCGATATCTATTTCGAGGAAGTGATTCAGGAAATGTCCGAATGCACCCCCACCCGCAACGTCCGCTGCGGCCAGTTCTCCCTCAGCTTCACCTCTGATGGCTCCCCCGCATCCATCCGCCTGCTGTTCCCCATGTAAGCCAAGCTCTTTTGAGATGCTGTATGATAGCGCTATAGTCATGCCAACGAAGAGGGAAGGAATGATTCGGAGGGTTAAATGAAGGGTTCCGAGAAAAAGGGCATGAAGGTCACGACCAAGATATATATCGGCATCGGCATTGTGGTCGTGCTTGTGGTGCTTGCCGAGATGAGTATCTCCGTCTTTTTCGCCAATAAGTATGCCGCGCAGCACGGCAATCAGGAAACCACCCTGCACATGCATTGATCCGGCTGCATCTTGAGCAGCAAGAAAAAGGGCCCCTTGTCGGGGCCCTTTCGTTTTTTAGCGGCTAATTATTCTCTAGGCAGTTGCTTTCGACCGGTAACCATGGCGCGCACAAGGTTCTCGCGGTGCAACAGGCTGGACACAGCCACGCCGCCCAGATGCAGGCCGATAAGCAGCAGCATGAAATATACGGCCGCCTCATGCGCCTCTTCCCAGAACTCATCTTCTTTGCCGCCATAGCCGCCATGATCACCCCAGTCGTCGTCAGCCTGTGCGACGGGAATGGAGAGGGTGATAGCCGGAGCTGCGGCCAGCGGGCCCTTACCCTCGGCTTCATAGGCCTTCAGGCCCGTCCAGCTGACGGCGGTGAGCCCCACTATTAATAATACCACCATCACGCCGCCCGCCGGGTTGTGCCCGAGGTAGTGCTTGGGATGGGTGGTCAGCAGACTCTTTATATAAGTCATGATCTGGGCCGGGCTGTAGATGAAATCGCTGAAGCGGGCGTACTTCGTGCCGATCAGGCCCCAGACGATGCGATAGATGAGCAGACCGATGATGATATAACCGGCCCAGGCATGCAGGGTCTCTGTTTCGATTTCGCCGGTGATGTAGGCGAGGGCGAAGAACACGACCAGCGCCCAGTGGAAAACGCGAACGCTGATATCCCAGACCTTGATGGATTCAGTCTCTTGCATGGTGTTGCCTCCTGTCATGAAGATGGTGGGAGTGTAGGGGCAGGGGCTGAACTGAAGCTTAAACCGTTTCCTGGGTGCGGGTTTATGGCTCCGGCTTGTCTAGCGGCTTTACGCCGACTTCAAGCTTCAGCGCTGAAAGCGACATATTCACATCGGCAATGAAGAATATCAGGCCGGCAATCAGCGAGAGCATGCACAGCACGAACAGGCTGGTGATCACGATGGTTGCTTCAAGCTTCAGCAGCGCAGTTGTCGGCAGCACATAACCTGTCCTCATCAGTAGCTCATAAGTTGTCCGGTCTGAAGATTACCCGAGAGGTAATCAGAGATGAGACGAACGACAGTGTTACAGGAGGTCAGGAAGATGAGATTTGATG
>Ga0210005_1000197_pt1 | contig 53458 bp, 45 predicted proteins | sample CryGey02umfilter_3_FD_183961 | JGI IMG/M metagenome (GOLD analysis project Ga0210005, IMG submission 183961) | Groundwater microbial communities from aquifer in Utah, USA - Crystal Geyser 4/9/14 0.2 um filter (SPAdes) (version 3) | ecosystem: Environmental > Aquatic > Deep subsurface >... | reverse complement strand
TGAGACGCTGCCTCGCAGCTCTCATGTTTTTGTTCCATTTTTTGAGGTTGATTTTTGTTGAGCCTCCGAAAAAACACACCGCTCAAGGTCCGCTATCTTGAAAAAATGGGTTTTTCAGGGGGAACTAGTTATTCTCGATGACGAAACATCAATTCACCAAGTATGGAAGAGTAAGTTTGATGTATTGAGAAAAGATAACCCTAAAGAATTTTCGATTTCTCATTTTTCATCTGGGTTAGAATTAAAAAAATGGTACAAGAATCAAAATAATGGAAGTGAACGAACTCTTTTTCTTTGCGACTATGAATTATTAGGTGAAAACGAAAATGGTGTTCAAATTGTCGAAGAACTTGGGGTTCACAAACAAACAATTCTTGTTTCTAGCAGATATGAAGAGCCTGAGGTGAGAGAAAAGTGCAAAGAGCTTGGTATTAAACTCATTCCGAAGAGTTTAGCTGGATTTGTTCCGATCAAGCTGCGAGCTTCTTTGAAGCTCTTGGGTCAGGAAGTGCAGCCTTCAGATTCACAAACGATAAACAACGAACAACGAAGCATGAGTATTTTAGTCATCGATGACGATGAAGGCATTCGTTTGAGTTGGAAGGTGAGTAAACAGCGATTGGGTATTGAGCATCTTGATACTTTTGCTTCCATGGAAGCGTGTGAGGCGGAAGATCTAGACTACACAAAGTACAGCCAGGCTTATGTTGATAAAAATATTGATGGTTCAACTTGGACACTTGCTAAAACTCTTTGTTACTTGAAAGAGCAGGGTGTTGGGAAGATTGTTATTGCTTCTGGTGAAAATTCAGATGATATCAGAAATGATCGCTTTTATTTTTGCAGATGCTGTCTGTGCTCCTGACAAGATCCCAGAAAAATTAATTTTTTAGATTAAATTTCCCCCCTTTGTTAGTTAGCCGTTTAGTTTCGTTTGCCATTGACACCCCTCACCAACGACGGGCCGGTGACGTTGATGCTGGAAGTTTTGCTTTAGTTTGTGTTCTGCTGCTCCAACCAGTCTAAGTAACGAACTCCATTAATAAAGAGGTTTAGTCTTGCTCCATCTGAGTGTGCAAGTTCTGGATCGGGTTCCACAGTAAATTGGTAATCAGAAGAAAAATAATTTTTAAAAATCCTTTTGTATTTCAATTCTACTGATCTTCTAAACACCTCTTCTACCAGTGGAAGAGGTGTTTAGCCCGCCAAAGCGCGCATTAAATTTTTGGGATTGCCTGTTAAAGTTTTATAGTTACCTTCAATAGCTCTAATAAGATATCCCTCTTCATCAAGGGTAACAGTTTCATGAAGATCGAGATATGGCACGCCCTCACCATTAATATCATAAAAATCCCTGAAATCAGTATCATGAAGGATGTTGTCAAAGTATTTGCTCTCATTTCCTTTTATTTCGGTATAAAAGCCATATTCACCAGTTGGAGGTAAAGGACCGGCGTTCTTGAAGCGCAGTAAATATTTTCCATATTCTTCCCGATCAGCTTGTAGAGTAGTAAAGCCAACTTGCTTTGGTGAAACAACAATAAAAAAATTGTTTAAATCAAAAGGTGGAATCCTAGTTCGATAATCATGAGGAACACCATTTTCAGTGTAGGATTCTAAAAACCATACTCCTGTAAATGGATCAGACTCACAGTTCACACCTTCTTCATCAAACCAAACATCGAATCTATTTTCAATTGTTGCATTGTCAGGAAGATCGAAATCATGAAAAGAAATGAGGTGTATTTGAACGGCTGAAGCATCGATTTCCACTTCTGTATTAGCAGGGAGTTCTCCTGATGGAGTATTGTTCCCAACGTCTGATGCCAATGCGATAACAGCATTGTTTGAAGCGTGCCTTTTTATACGTGCAACACATTGGTTTTGACGAGTGTCTCCAGAGACGTTTACACAACTACTTGCCATAGGGTGAGTGGTCATTACAAAATAGTTTTGGCCATTTGCATCAGTGTCTAATTCTACTGGAAGACATTTAATTTTTTTCTTTTGACGAGCAGAGTCATTGACTGCAATAAACTGATCTGTGAAAGACCTCCCTATTTTCCCAAACGTTTCGTTATAAGTTATTTCGGTATTATTATAGTTTAGCTTACCATCAACATAACTCATGAGCTTTTTCCAAAAATTAGTAAGAGCATTTGGAGAAGCTAAGTTTCCATGGCTGTAAAGGGGATACCTGTCGTATTGAGGCCCCTTGCTTTTATAGGTGCGTAAAGGAATTTCCCATCTACCTGTAATGCCATCACTATTTTCATAAAAATTCTCTGAAGCTTGAGCAGTAGATTCTTCAAGCCATCCTGCATAAGGGTTATTGCGTTTTCCTTGATATGCTGAATATTGAAAGGCGTGGAATAATTCGTGTATTAATAAGATTGAAAGATTTTCTCCGCCTTCTTCTGCATATTTTAATGAAATATGCATTATGCGAGAGGCTGGATTGTATCCACCAACAGAACTTCTGCGAATAACTCCATTTACAGCAATCATCAAATGAGGAAATGTATTAGGATTATGGTCCCTTGCTACAATAGGGTAGGTGTAGACCATTTGTGCAAAGATAAGGGGAGTTATTAACGCTGCGACTTTATCGACTCCTATTTGTGCAAGATATTGTGCTGCGTGCCTGAAATGTGGTTCAACCTGATCAAAAGAATTGTTGCATCGCAGAAAGAAATCCGGAGTGTGTGAAAGGGTATGGATGTTAGGCAAACAATAAACGGCTAAAGGCAACTCTGACCAAGGCAAGTCTTCAGGTTCTGTTGACTTTGTCCCTATACTTTTTGAAACTTCTGAAACATTTGTTTGTGGGAGAATATTTTTTATAGCGGAAGGTATAGCATTTGGATCTTGCACTAAAATAATCTCAACATTTTCTGCAGTTGCATAAAGTTGTAGTGTGATTTCTCTTTTTTCAAGGTCAAGTTTTCCAAAAAGTAAATCCCATTCACTTGCATCAACATGTTCAAATTCAATTTGTTTTCCTTCAAAACGAAACAAAGGCAAGATACCTTTGCTGATATCAATCTCTTTTGGAATGGGAAGTGTGATTAAAATTGGTTTGTCAGAGCGTGAAAGATGTCCATCGTCAAACTCAAGCACAATGGGTTCTCCCACGATGGTGTAACTTGCATCAATTTGATCAGCTGCCACTTGATCTTTGCCCACGAAGAAACCTTTGTACTTTACTTCATCGTCCGCAAAACTATCTGCAGCAATCTTAAGAGAGAAGTTGACTTCTTTCACTTCAATGCCGTTGGTGGAACTTATGATTCCAGCTGTGTCAACGGGCGCTTGATCTGACACTTGTGCTGCTGTGTTGGAAGAAGAGCTTCCTCCGCTGCAGGAAAGCATCAACAGTGAAAGTGCAATGGCGAAACTTATTTTATCATTTGTCTTCAGCATGAACATTTCCTTTTTTACGGCTGTTGCTGCTGTTCCAACCAGTCCTGATACCGCACTCCCTCGATGAAGAGGTTGTTGCCATCGTGACAATTAAGTTCTTCACCAGCCTGCTGTGGATCTGCAGCAAAGTTGAATGGCGTGTTTATGGTGTTAAACAGTTTTATGTATTCTACATCAGCCGTTTCTTCGTAAGGAACATTCACCCATTGCTGATGATGAGCCATTTTCAATTTATAAGCACCACTTGTGTGATTGCTGATGTTTCCAGAATCATTTAACACCAAATGCTCTCGCGAACTAAAAGCAGTGATGTTTTGACTATTGCCAATCTCTGGAAAATCAACATAGCTTAAGCGGAAGTCGAGCATGTTTTGCTCAACTCCACTTACGACAACTTCTTTCCAATTTGAGTTTCCAGCGCTTGATAAAATGGAAGGACGTATTTGTATGAGGTAGGTGTTGTCTACGTCAGGCTTTTTCTTGATGATCATATATGATGCGCCATTAACTTGAACTGGCGTTAAGCACTGTGAATAATCACGGCTAGAAACATCTACATCTGCATCACCGTTTCTCCAAGGATAGTAGCTTCTTTTTTCAGATTGAGATGATTGTAAAAACCACACCCCTTCAAACGCATCATGCTGACAGTCTTCTAATGTAATACCTACCGTAGTTTCCAGTTGATCACTATTTGCAACTTCGTAATTTGTGTTTGAAATATACTGAAGCGTAAGTGAGCTTGCATCGGTTTTGAGAACACCATCTGCAGCAGAAAGAGGAAGCGTGTTTCCATTTCCACTTACCAGAAGAAGAGCTGCATTATTTGTGGGAACAAGACCATTGGCAGAAAAAATGCCATCACCCAATCTGCGAAGGTTCATACATTTTTTTCTGTCGGGACTTTTTATGGTCATACATGAACTTGCCATGGGATGAGTTCGTGGCCACACAAATTTTTCTTCGCCACTTGCAAATCCGTCAGCTCTCGCTTCAACAACTGGGCACTCAATTTTTCCGGCAGCTTTTTGTGCAGTATAAAAGTCTTTAAGATGGTTAGGGAAAATTTCTCCAGTACTTCCCCTAAAAGCATCTGCAATTTTTTCATAGCTAATGCCATCAAGATTTTTCCAAAATCCACTGAAATAAGAAATGGGATTTCCTGTTGCATTTGCAATAGACGGAACTGAAAAGACAGGGTGCACTTGTCGGTCTGGAAAAGTAAGTGCTGGAAAGTTCTGATTTCCATCAGCATCTTCCCAAATTACAGCTGGGATATCATCTATTTTGTTTAAAGCTAATTTCCAGTCTCGTTCACCATAGTGCTGGTCTGCAAATCCAGGAGCCATCGCATCTTGAAGGGCGATAGCCATTCCGTTTCGAAGCCATGACATTTTTGATGAGAAAAGGTCTGTTTTATTTTCGCCTTTGTAATTCTGTGAAATAAAACTCTTAAAAAGAGTGTCCGCGATTTCTAAATTGGCAAAAGGAACTTCGTTAGGATTGAAGATGTCGTAAGTAATGTATATTGTATGCGTGCTGTCGTCGTAGCAACTATGCGTAAACACTGGGCACATGCCAGCAGCAGTAAGAATGATGGGGAGATGCGGTCTTCGGTCATCAAGTTCTGCGCTTAAGCTTGTCGTGAAATCTTGTCCTGCAACAGCTCGTATTTCTTCAAGAAGCGCAAAATTTAAGGCGATTGGCGTAAAGCGAAGTTCTTTAAAATATTGAGACACTTGATTTAAAAATGGAGCAAGAAATTCACCAGCAACTGTTTGGCAGGTGTTTAAATGTTCATCGCTGATGTTGTTGCTTACATCACACACAAGAGCCCACGGAAGTTCATACCATTCCTCTTCTCCTTCAGGAATATTTTTGCCCACATTTGTTTGAGCAGATAAAGCCTGCGCTGCGCTTTTCACATTGGTTGAAATATGTAAACTTTGATCAGTTGCATTTCCTCTAAACTGCATCAGGACAAGTTCTACATTTTCTGCAGTTCTGAAAAGATGAAGAGTGATTGTTCTTTTTTCAGCATCAACTTTTCCAATGAACGGCCGCCATTTTTTTTGATGCATTTCTCCATTCTCAACAGATGAACCCATAAGGCGAATGAAAGGCATGATGCCTTTGCTCATATCAACGCCAGCAGGAATGGGAAGGGTGATGATAAGAGGTTTGTCAGCATCACTCATATGAGTAGAGTTGAAATGTAAAACGAGCGGAGTTCCTACTAAAGTAAAATTATTTCCAAGAGAAGTGATGTCAACTTTGTCTTCACCTGTCTCAAAGCCTTTGTATTCAACACTTTCCTCATCATCAAAACTTTTTGCAGAAATGCTCAGGCTAAAAGCTTCATGTTGAAAAAGATAATCTTGTTCAGAATCAATAATGCCAGCAATGGAAGTAGCAGCCGCAGGAGTGCTGCTGCCAGAATTTCCTCCGCTGCAGCTTGCGATGACGAGCGCTATAAAAAGAAAGCAAATGTGTTGAAGTGTTTTCATCTTCGTTTCCCTTTTCCCGTTATTGATTACTGCTGCCAATGCTCTGCGCTGTTTCTTCTTCAAGTGCTGTGTCTACTTTATTGAGGTCTAGCAGCGAAGTGTTGAGCACGGTCATAAGTTCGATGGCGGGTTTGTCTTTGTCCCACAATCCTTTGATGTGGGCATAGAGCATGTCGCCGCTAAAATTCATGGCGCCCGCAAAGTAAGGCAGAGATTCTTTTGGGGCTTCCTTCACCAAAAAGAGAGAAGAAAACTTATTGAAACTTCCTTGCGCTACTTGACCGATGAGAACAAAATTGGAAGGTCTAAATCCATTCAGTAATTGTTGGTAAGGATGTAACCCACATACTTCAGCTGGTTTTGAAAATGAAGCGTTCAGATACTTTGCCGTTCCCACCAAAATTTTTCCCGCTGATTTTCGTGCAATAAAAAGTGATTCTTGAAATGAAGCCGTGGCACTTTCGGTGCTTAACTCGTAGCGAGAAAAAAGACTTGCTTGTTCGGGAACCGTTCCCAACGCCGTCTGTTCTTCTGCTGTAAGCACTGGTTTTGCGTCTCCTTCTTTAGAACTCAACCAAGAATCTAAAGCCCAAATAGAACTTTTGTCACTTTCATCGGGATAGGCTACGACCACAATTTCTTTAATGGCTTGCGAAAGACTGCATGTTTCAGTTGGTTCGCTTGTGGTAGAAGGTGATGCTTCTGATAAAATATGCGATTCACCACCATAAGTATCATTGCTAGGATAATTGTAGTTTTGGCCAAGCGTTAGCCCGCTTCCATTTGTGGTGTAAGCATTTCTGCCGTATGCGCTTCCAATGGAATTTCCAGAAGGAACATAAGCGTCACTTGTGCTTGCGGGTGTTGATGTTTGTGAAAGGCAGAAGGTATCTGGATTTGCCTTGTATTCGTCCTTATATTTAATGGCGATGCCCATGCGTGGAGGTAAAAAGTTGAACATTTGTTCCAGCAACGTTCGTGTTTCTGTTTTTTCTCCATCTGCTTCCATGGAAAGGTACTGCGCCAGGAGTGTTGATTCTTTGAGGCCGGCTGTATTGACGCAGGCTACAACATCGGCATCTTCTGGAAGGTCGTCCAAGCATCCGCAGCTGGGAGTAATCACAACGGGGCCTTCAGCTTTTGGCTTAAGGCATTCCAGCGTTTCTTTCACTTCGGGTTCTGGGAGTATTGAGGTTTCAATTTGATCTTGTGTGGCAAGAGTCTCAATACCATCTGAAGTTTCCGCGACTTTTCCCACGTCAAAATCACGGACAATTTGCCCGCCATGACAGGCCGTAAGCAGGGTAAATAAAAAAACTCCTCCCAAGTACATTGCACATTTTTTCATACTCTCCTCCCAGTATTCTTAAAGAGAGCAACAAGCATGCCACTGAAATGTGAGCTAAGCCTCTGAAAATGAAAGGCGTTTTTTTACACTGAGCTCTCAAAATGAGAAAAAAATGAAAAAAGTTCAGAATTTGACGCCATGGGGAAAGGAGAAAATAAAGGCTTTCCCTCATTACTTTTAACGTGGCAGGGTTTGCCTCAAACCTTATCGATAATACTATTGTCATTCTTTTTAAAGATTGTTAGGTGAGGTGCACTTTTTCCGGAACGTGGAAAAACAAAGAGGTTTTTTATGTCAGAATCAGCCGCAGCTTTACTTATTTTGTTTGTTGCCTCCATCGCCTTGGGCAGTGTTGTGGTGCTTGTTTCTTCGTTTATTGGAAAAAAATCTCGCAAAGGCGAAGCCTACCACACGCCATACGAGTGTGGTCTTGATCCAGTAGTTGAATCGCACCGTAGAATTCCCATTCATTTTTTTCTTATTGCCGTGCAGTTTATTATTTTTGATATCGAAGTGGTGTTTTTATATCCCTGGGCCAAAGTGTTTTTGCGTTTTGTTGAGGCAGGTTTGGGCTTGGTAATGTTTGTGAAAATGATGATCTTTTTGGGCGTGCTCCTGATTGGTTTTATCTACGTATGGAAACGAGGCGCTCTAGAGTGGGAACAATAGTTTTTGGATGAAAAGAAAGTGAATATGAAAAACGAATCACCAGGTTTTTTTACATCTAAGCTTGAAGACCTCATTGCGTGGGGCCGTAAGAATTCTTTTTGGCCATTTCCTTTTGGAACGGCGTGCTGCGCCATTGAATTTATGGGTGCTGTTTCAGCTAGGCATGACGTGTCTCGCTTTGGAGCAGAGCTCGTCCGCTTTTCCCCGCGCCAAGCGGATTTGCTGATGGTGATGGGAACGGTTACCTACAAGCAAGCGCCTATTCTCAAACGTATTTATGATCAAATGTGTGACCCAAAATGGGTGGTTGCCTTCGGTGTGTGCGCAAGCACGGGTGGTTTTTACGATAACTACCACACCCTTCAGGGCATTGATGAAGTGATTCCGGTAGATATTTATATCCCCGGATGTCCGCCGCGGCCAGAGCAGTTGTTTGATGCCTTGTTGAAACTGCAAAACAACAAAGACTTGTTGCTCGCAAAACGAGGTAAAGAAAAAGTGATGTTGGAAGATTTGTCATTGTGAACACGCGTGATGACAAGAGAATAACAAAAGAAAGAAGGATCTATGAAACGTTTCGTGACACTTCTTTTTCTCAGTTTTTTTGTGGTTTCGTCGTCGGCTTTTGCCTCTCAGTTTGATGATGGCATGAAGCTCTTGAAGGAAAAAAAGTTGGAAGAAAGTGCAAAAATGCTTTCACAGTTTGCACAAGAACACCCGCGGGAAAGTAACGCAGCACAAGCCTTAGCGGTTACAGCAAGAATTTTAGATTTGCTCCAAGATACGTTTAGTGAGCGTGCAGAAAAGAAATGTTATTGGGGTTCAAAGGCTCCAAGCACGCCAGCTTGCATGAGAGATGAAGCAAAACGCTTGAACGAGATCTATGGCAAAAATGCGTTCGATTATATTGGTGGAACCAGTGTTGCTTATATTGCGTATACGGGAAGTCATTATAAAACAGTGTTGAAGCGTCATTCGAAAAGCACATTTGTCGATGAAGCTGAGTTTTACCAGCTTCTGCTTAAGCTGGAGGGCCACCCAGACAAAGTGCTTCCACGCATTGAAAAATTCCAGAAGCAGCATCCCTCTGGAGAGTGGAATCGAAAAGCGAGATTATTGTGGGCACGGGTAAACGAAGATGTCTCCTTCATTTGGAGAAAGTGGACCTGGGTTTTGTTTAACGGAAAAATTACAGAAGACGAACTTATTGTTCGTTCAGCGCCATACCAACGGGCTGCAATAGCTGCCTACACTGAACTTGCGAAGCAGCACGCCGCAACAGTGGAAGGGCGCATGGCAGCAGAAGAGTTGAAGCAACTGCAAGCAACAGGCGATAATGGAAATGTGATCAGCATTACCAACGATGCTTCAGCAACTCCTTGGAGTAAATGGGGTGTAACTCTTTCGCAGTAGAATTTTTTCCCTTGAGAGGTTTTTGTGTCGCAGCAAGTGATTGAAAAAATACAGCAGCACTTTCCAGAAGCAGTTCTTGAAAGTTCATCGCACCTCGGAAATGAAACCGTGCTTCTTGCACGTTCATCATGGTTGCAGGTTTGCGCGTTTCTTCGCGATGAGCCAGATATGGCCTTCAACATCATGATGGATTTGTGTGGTGTCGATTATCCTGGCAGAGCAGAACGTTTTGAACTTGTGTTGCATCTGTATTCGTTGAAGCACAAACATCGCATTCGCTTAAAAACCAGATGCAGCTTAGATGACCCGTTCATCGATTCCATTAGCTCACTCTATAAATCTGCTGATTGGTACGAACGAGAGGCCTACGATCTGCTGGGCATCAAGTTTTCCGGGCATCCCAATTTAAAACGTATTTTGTGCCATCATGAATTTGAAGGTCATGCACTTCGAAAAGATTTTCCGTGTAATCGACGTGGAAAACTTCCCACTTCAGAAACATTGTTGGACGAACTTGAAAAAACTCCAGTGTGGAAACCTGAGCACGATGAAGATGAAGAAGATGCTTACGCAAACATGAAAGACCTGTCGCATGAAGCGATGTTTCTTAATATTGGCCCGTCGCATCCCGCCATGCATGGATGTTTCCGCGTTTTGGTTGACCTAAACGGCGAAACCATCAGCCGTGCAGTTGCCGAGATTGGCTACTTGCACCGTTGCTTCGAAAAAGAATCCGAAGGTCATACGTACACACAAGTTATTCCTTATACTGATCGTTTAAATTATCTTTCTCCGCTTATGAACAACACCGGCTATTGCATGGCAGTAGAGCAGTTGCTGGCGGTTCAAGTTCCAGAGCGCGCCATTTGGATTCGCATGCTTATTTGCGAAGTGAGCCGCATTTTAGATCACCTTATTTGTATTGGAACCAACTTGGTGGACATTGGTGCGCTGACAAACTTTTGGTATTTTTTCAATGCTCGCGAACTTTTTACCGATTGGGTTGAAGCATTGTGCGGAGCAAGGCTCACTACTAATTACACTCGCATTGGTGGCCTCATGCGCGACCTTCCCGCAAACACCGATAGCTATTTGCGCAAATGTCTTCAAGAAGTAAGCAAGGCCATTAAAGATGTAGAAGGTCTTATTAAGCACAACCGTATTTTTATGGACAGAACCATGGGAGTTGGTGCGGTTTCAAAAAGAGATGCCATCAGCTTTGGCTTTACTGGCCCCTGTTTGCGGGCGTGTGGAATCGATTACGATATTAGAAAAGATCATCCTTATTATTTCTATTCAGATGTGAATTTTGATATTCCCGTTGGAGAACATGGCGATTCTTACGATCGCATTTTTGTTCGTTTTGAAGAAATGAAACAATCTATTCGTTTGGTGGAACAATGTTTAGACAAAATGCCGCAAGGCCCCATTATGTGTTCCGAGCCGCATGTTGCGCTGCCACCAAAGCATGAAGTGTATGGTTCTATTGAAGGCATGATGCGTCACTTCAAGTTGATTATGCACGGCATTAAAGTTCCTGCTGGTGAAGTGTATTCGTTTACAGAAGCTGCCAATGGTGAACTTGGTTTTTATATTGTAAGCGATGGCAGTGATAAACCCTATCGCATAAAAGTGCGGCCGCCATGTTTCAATTTGTATGCGGCCTACCCGCAAATGATCACGGGTGGCATGATTGCGGATGCTATTACCATTCTTGGAAATTTGAATATTATTGCAGGTGAGATTGATCGATAGAAAGTGAAGTTAAAGTTATGTCGTTCACATTAAACAAAAAAGCTGAAGAGAAAATTCCTGAAATTTTGGAACGCTTTCCAGAAAAGCGTGCGGCCGTTCTTCCTTTGTTGTGGCTTGTTCACGATCAAGAAGGCTGGATTCCGCCAGAAGCGATGGAATACGTTGGCCAAAAAATTGGGCTTAATGCTACTGCGGTTTGTGAAGTGGTGAGTTTTTATACCATGTTCAATCGCAAACCCATTGGCAAACATCACCTTCAAATTTGTAACAATTTGTGTTGTCGATTACGTAATGCCGATTGGCTTGTTGATTATGTGCAAGAGAAACTTGGAATCAAACCTGGGCAATCAACACCCGATGGAAAATTTCATCTTTCTACCGTTGAGTGTTTGGCATCGTGCGGAACTGCACCAATGATGCAGGTTGGCGACGACTACCATGAAAATTTAGATGCAGAAAAAGTGGATAAACTTTTAGAGGAGTTAAATAAGAATTGAATTTAAGTTAGCGGGGATTCTGTGTCATTGTGAACGAAGTGAAGCAATCTCCTCGTTCAATTGGCCGAGGAGATCCTTCGCTACACTCAGGATGACAAGGCATTGTGAGAATTAATCCCCGACTGAAGCATTCGTGGATAAAAAAATAAATTAAGATTGCTTCAAAAAATTTCGCAGTGACATTGTAAACAAGTGGATTATTAAAAGATTATGAAAAAAACACCAAAAGTCTTAACACAACATTTCGAAGTCAAAGAAATGCATACGCTGAAAGTGGCGAAAAAGCATGGGCGTTATGAATGCTTGAAAAAACTTTTCTCCATGAAGCCTGAAGAAGTGATCGAAGAAGTGAAGGCTTCTGGCATTAGAGGCAGAGGTGGTGCAGGTTTCCCGGCTGGCTTGAAATGGAGTTTTGTTCCCAAAGACAGCAAAAAGCCAAAATACCTTGTGGTGAATGCCGATGAAAGTGAACCTGGAACGTTTAAAGACCGGGCTTTGCTGGAAAAAGATCCGCATATGTTGCTGGAAGGCATTATCATTGCGGCTTATGCCATTGGCGCCAACAGAGCATACGTGTATTTCCGCGGCGAGTTTGCAGCGCAGTATGATTTATTTTGGAACGCCATTGAAGAAGCAAAAAAAGCAAAATTGCTTGGCGATGATGTTGATGGTTCAGGCTTCAAGCTTGAAGTGGTGGCGCATCGCGGAGCAGGTGCCTATATTTGTGGTGAAGAAACGGCTTTGCTTTCTTCGCTTGAAGGTTATCGTGGGCAACCTCGCATAAAACCTCCATTTCCCGCCGTTGAAGGTTTGTGGGCTTCACCTACAGTTGTGAATAATGTGGAAACCATCGCAGCTCTTCCGTGGATTTTGAATAACGGTGCAAAAGCGTATGCCGCGATGGGCACCGAAAAAAGCCCCGGCACAAAATTATTTTCAGTGTGTGGTCATGTGGAAAAACCCGGCGTGTATGAAGTAGAGCTTGGCACACCGTTCAAAGATTTGCTGGCCATGTGTGGTGGAGTGTGGAAGGGCCGCAACTTGAAAGCAGTGGTGATGGGCGGTTCTTCTGTTCCTGTGGTTACGGCAGAAGAAGCCATGAATGCAAAACTCGATTACGAATCATTGCAGCAAGCAGGTACTCTGCTTGGTTCTGGCGGCATGATCATTTTTGACGATAGCATTTGCGCGGTTGAAATGATGACAGACATTGCGCGTTTTTATAACCACGAATCGTGTGGTCAGTGTACTCCGTGCCGCGAAGGAACGGGTTGGGTGAAAAAAATCTGCGATCGCATTGAAAAAGGTGATGGCAGAGACGGTGATTTAGAACTTCTCTTAAGCCAAGCCAATAATATGTCGGGCAGAACTATTTGCACGTTCGCAGATGCGCTTGCCATGCCGGTAAGATCATGGATTGCAAAATTTCGACATGAATTTGAAGAGCATATCAAACTTGGATATTGCCCTCATAAAATGAAAACGCCAACGTGGCAGCCACCAAAAGTGGTTCGAGAAGTGCAACCAGAAAAGGGGAACTAAAATGAAAAAAGTTTTTTTACTTAGCTTGATTGTACTTCAGGTTTTTGCAGTTTCTTCACTCTGTTCGGCAGCTGAAAAAGAGCAACCAAAAACCTATGCTGGCAGAGGTGCATGGATTGGTGGCGCTACAGGTGGTGCGGCTGGTCTTACCATTGGCCTCATTGCAGTGAAGGCGCTAAGTTCGTTTGAAGGTGGTACCGGAAAAAAAGTAGGACTTGTTTTTCTTACTACCGGAGGTGGTGCAGCAGCAGGAGCAGGTATTGGTGCTCTTATTGGTTATGCAATTAAACGCAATCCAGAAGCAGTTTCGTTTCAACCGTATTATCTTCCAACAAAAGAAGGAAGTGTTGTTGGATTAAACATCGCAAAAAGATTTTAGAAGATTGAGAAGATTATGTCAGAAAAAGTAAAACTCACCATCGATGGAAAAGTAGTAGAGGTTGCAAAGGGAACTACTGTGTTCAACGCTGCAAAGCAGATGGGCATTGAGATTCCGCATTTTTGCTATCATCCAAAACTTTCCATCGCTGGAAACTGCAGGCTTTGCCAGGTTGAAGTGGAAGGCGCGCGCGGCCCTGTGATCTCGTGCAAAGAAGTGGTGCGCGAAGGCATGGTGGTGCAAGTGAATAGCGATGGTGCAAGGCAAGTGCGTAAAGATGTGCTTGAATTTATTTTGGTGAACCATCCGCTAGACTGCCCCGTGTGTGATCAATCGGGTGAATGTAAATTGCAAGATCAGTACTTCGATCATTCGCTTCAAAATTCTAGAATGCAGGAAGCAAAAATCCACAAACCAAAAGCCAAACCTATTGGCCCTCATGTTCATCTTGATGATGAACGTTGCGTTTTGTGCACGCGCTGCATTCGTTTCTGCGATGAAGTGGTTGGCAGCCACGAACTCATGATGCGTGAGCGCGGCGGATATTCAACTATAGATGTGCTTCCCGGCCGTGAGTTAGATAACAAGTATTCTCTTTGTACGGTTGATCTTTGTCCGGTGGGAGCTTTGACTTCTTCGGATTTTCGTTTCAAAAAACGCGTTTGGTTTTTGGCCAGCACACCAAGTGTGTGCACCGGTTGTGCTACGGGCTGCAATGTTTTGCTGGATCATCATGATAAGATTTTTTACCGCATGCGCCCTCGTGAAAACGAAGATGTGAATCAGTGTTGGGCGTGTGATGATGGACGTATGACATACAAGCAACTTAATGCACAAAACAGAACGCTTTTTCCAATGCTTCTCGCTGAAGGTGAATACAAGCGCATTTCCTGGGATGCAGCACTTAACGAAGTTCATCATCTTTTAGAAAATCTTAGCGGAGATGAAATCGCATGCGTGCTTTCAGCGCAGTGTACCAATGAGGAAAATATTGCATTCTCACGCTTTGCCAGAGAATCACTTGGCGTTTCAGATTTTTATTGGACAGGCTTAGACGAAGATAAAGCTTTCGCCGATAAGCTTCTCCGCGATGCCGATCGCAATCCTAATACGTACGGCGTAAAAATGATGGCATCGAAAAGAATTTCAAAAAGCATGAAAGAAAAAGTGGTGTTTGTGCTGGGCAATCTTTCGGATGCTGAAGTAGCAATTTTATCTTCTCTTTCTGCAAAAGTAATTTGGGTTACAGAAAGTGCAGTGATGAACAGACGCTTTGCTGATGTGGTTTTCCCGCGTGCAACATATGCAGAACAAGATGGAACCTTCATCAACAAAAAGGGAATTTTACAACGCATTCACAAAGCGTTTGAGCCTCATGGTGAATCAGTTCCGGTGTGGACTTTGTCAGCAAGACTTACAAACCGCTGGGGAAAGCTTGCTGTGGCTGCATCTGCTGATCAAGTGTTTGAAACAGAAAAAACACATTACAAGCCACTAGCGGCTGCGAGCTTTTATACCATTCCTCAAGTGGGAGTGCAGTTATGACATCGTTAGGCCTTCTTCTTTCCGTTCTTAAAGTTGTAGTGGTAATGATGATGCTGCTCAAGTTGGTGCCGTTGCTGATTTGGATCGAGCGAAAAGGCGCTGCTTTTATTCAAGATCGCCGTGGTCCAAACCGCGCTACAGCCTTTGGTATTATTAGACTTGGTGGAATTGTTCATAGCATTGCTGATGCCATTAAGCTGATTACCAAAACTGATTTTTCAAGCGAACATGCCAACAAAGCCTTGGTGATTTTGGCGCCGATTATTGCGGTGTTTGTGGCTATTTCAGTTTCAGCGGTTATTCCATTTGCAGAAGCTTTTACTATCAATGGCGTAAGTTTTCAGCTGCAGATTTCAGATTTGAACGCCGGCCTTATTTATATTTTTGCTCTTTCTTCGTTGTCTATTTATGCACTCCTGCTTGCAGGTTGGGGCTCAAACTCAAAGTTTTCGCTGCTTGGCGCCGTTCGTGCTTCATCGCAAATGGTGAGCTACGAAATTGCACTTGGCCTTTCTGTTGTTCCTCTTTTTATGCTTTCAGAAAGTTTTCGCATTAATGACATCGTGGCAAGTCAAGGGGTGTCGCTACTTTCCTGGAACATTGTCAGAGCACCGCTTGCCTTCATCCTCTTTTTCACCGCACTTTTTGCCGAAGCAAACCGCACACCCTTCGATCTTCCCGAAGGCGAAGCCGAGTTAACAGCTGGTTTTCATACTGAGTATAGCTCGATGCGTTTTGCCCTCTTTTTCTTGGGTGAGTACACGCACATTATTGTGGGTTCGTTGTTGGTGACCATGCTTTTCTTTGGTGGATGGAATATTCCTTACGTAAGTTCTGAATACCTACACCACAATATCGAACACGTGCTTCGTCTGCTAAGTATTGGTGGAGCTGTGTTTGCAGCTCTTGGTGCAGCTGGGCTTTTTAATCGTTTTGTGAAACGTCGTGGATTTTGGGGCGATCTTCGCGATTACGAATCTTTTCTGTTCGCGGTCATTTTAGCAGGCCTCGCTGCAGGTCTTGCTGCAGCTGTGTTTGCGCTCACGGGTGCAACGCTTCCAGAGTGGGTTGGCAGTATTGCTGTCTTTCTCTTGCAGATGATTGTGGTTTTGACTAAGACGCTGTTTTTCATTTGGACCTTTATCTGGGTGCGATGGACGCTCCCACGTTTTCGATACGATCAGTTGATGAAACTTGGATGGAAAGTAATGATTCCCCTTGGCATCTTAAATATTTTTGTAACGGGAGTGGTGTTGTTGTTAACGCACTAACTATAAAACTATGGAATCCATTTTATTTTATATTTTTTCCGGTGTGAGTATCATCTCTTCACTTTTGCTGATCACTCGCGCAAACCCGCTTATGAGTGCACTTTGGCTTGTAGTTGCACTTGCAGCAACAGCAGGCATTTTTGCGCTTTTGTCGGCACCGTTTTTGGCGGTGATTCAAGTGCTTGTCTATGCGGGCGCCATTATGGTGCTCTTCCTTTTTGTAATCATGCTTATTCAACTTGGGCCTCAGCAATTAAAACCAAGGTTCATTCGTTTTGGAAAAATATTTGGTGCCGCACTTGGCATTTATTTTTTGCTTTTGATCGGCTTCTCGCTGACCAGCTCCACCACTATGCCAGCGGTTGCTTTATCTGAAACTTTTGGTGACCCAGGTGTGCTTGGTGAATTGCTGATGACAAAATATCTTGTTCCCTTCGAAGTGATATCGGTGATGTTGCTTGTTGCCGTGGTGGGAACAGTAGTGCTTGGAAAGAAAAAATTTTAGAGCGAACTATGATTACACTTCATCACTATCTCATCTTAAGTTTGGCGCTTTTTGTTCTTGGTGCCATTGGCGTTGTGATTCGTCGCAATGTGCTCATCATGTTTATGTCGGTTGAACTGATGCTGAACGCCGTCAATATTGTCTTGCTCGCTTTTTCAAAATGGAACGGCAGAGATGATGGCCATGTGATGGTGCTCTTCGTGCTGGCCATTGCTGCAGCTGAAGCTGCGGTTGGTTTGGGCATTGTGATTGCCATGTATCGTAACAAGCAAACGGTTTATAGTGACGATATGAAAGTGCTGAAAGGATAATCTCAACACAACTATGTTAGACTTTATTTATACCTGTATTTCTCCTCAAACGCTTGTCTGGTTGATTGTGCTCTTTCCTTTGCTTGGTGCCATCATCAACGGGAAAATCGCCATTCTTACGTCGCATGGAAAATCTGAAAGCTACCGCGGGGTAGTCTCATTTGTTGCGGTGCTTATGCCAGTGCTTGCGTTTGTAGCAACACTCATTTGTTATTTTACGCTTACCGGGTTTGAAGGCGGAGCAGCGCCGTCTCTTATTACAGGGCCATTGTTTACGTGGTCGGCAACTTCCAATGTGGTGATTGATATTGGTCTTAAGCTTGATCAACTTTCTATTGTGTTAACGCTTGTGGTGACTGGGGTGGGAAGTTTGATTCACCTCTATTCAACTGGATACATGAGCCACGACAGCGCCTATGCACGCTACTTTGCCGAGCTTAACCTCTTTTTGTTTTTCATGCTCATCCTTATCTTGGCAGACAATATGTTGTTGATGTTTGTAGGATGGGAAGGTGTTGGACTTTGTTCTTATCTTTTGATTGGCTTTTGGTTTGAAGATTCTGCCAAGGCAACAGCTGGTGCGAAAGCCTTTATTGTAAATCGTATTGGTGATGCGGGTTTCCTCTTGGGCATGTTTCTCATTTTTAAAGTGATGGCGTCCAGTGGTGCCGCTGCTGAAACTGGTTTCTTCAACTTTGATACCTTGTCGCGTTATTCTCCACTGTTTGCCCCTATGGCAACGGCCATTTGTCTTTTGCTTTTTGTGGGTGCTTGCGGAAAGTCAGCTCAAATTCCGTTGTATGTGTGGTTACCCGATGCCATGGCTGGTCCAACGCCTGTTTCTGCACTTATCCACGCTGCCACCATGGTAACTGCTGGCGTGTACATGATTGTTCGCTTGAACTTTTTGTTCGTGCTTTCGCCAACGGCTCTGTATGTGGTGGCCTGTGTTGGTGCTGCTACGTCACTGTTTGCGGCCACTATGGGAATTACGGCAAAAGATATCAAAAAAGTTTTGGCTTATTCTACCGTCTCTCAACTGGGCTACATGTTTTTAGCCTGTGGCGTGGGAGCCTTCTCTGGCGCTATTTTCCACTTGGTCACACACGCCTTTTTCAAAGCGCTTTTGTTTCTGGGAGCGGGAAGTGTGATCCATGGTTTGCATGGTGAACAAGACCTTACCAAAATGGGTGGCTTGAAAGATAAAATGCCAGTGACGTGTTGGACGTTTGTGATTGGTTCACTTGCACTTGCCGGCCTTGTGCCAACTTCAGGATTTTTCTCGAAGGATGCCATTTTGTGGCACGCGTATTCCAGTGGCCATGTTGGGTTGTGGCTCGTTGGATTTCTTGCAGCTGGCATGACGGCATTTTATATTTTCCGTTTAGTTGGCCTTGCCTTTTTTGGCGAAACAAATTTGAGTCCGGAAGCTTGGAAAAAAGCACATGAATCTCCTATGAGCATGCTTATTCCACTCATCTTGCTTGCGATTCTCTCCGTCTTTGGTGGTTTGCTAGGCATTCCCGAAGTTTTGGGTGGACACGAAATGCTTGGTACGTGGCTATCAGGTGTTGTCCCCCTTGTTCATCATGGCATAAAAAATCATGGCACCGAAATGGTGTTGATGGTGGTGACAACAGTGTGGGGATTGCACTTTACTATCTTGGGTTGGGTTATTTACGTACAACGCCGTGACTTGCCCGATGCCATCGCAAGACGAATGAAGCGCACGTATACGCTTTTGCTCAACACATATTATGTAGATGAAATCTACAATGCACTCATCGTGAAACCACTTCTGTGGATTTCGCGAGTGGTGTTGTGGAAGGGTGTGGATGCCACCGGCATCGACGGCATGATGGTGCATGGCACGGCTCGCAGCGTTTCGCTGTGGTCGCAACTGGTGTCTGCGATGCAAAGTGGTTCGTTGCAGCAATATCTTTTGTATTTTTTCAGCGGAGCTGTGGTCTTGCTCGCGTACTTTTTATTGTAGGCTAAAGGGATGGTAGTTTTTGTAGAAAGTTGACTATGGATTGGATCATTTCACATTTATTAAGCACAGTTATCTTCCTTCCGTTGTGTGGAGCACTGCTCTTGCTCTGCATTCCCGCGCGATTAGAGCAACTCATCAAAGCTTTAAGCTTGGTGATTTCGTTGATCGCTTTCGTGCTCGCCCTCAAGATGTACCTGCTTTTGCCGGGGACGGGTGATTTTGAATTTGTAGAACTGGCATCCTGGATTCCATCGCTTGGCATTAGCTATAGAATTGGCGTTGATGGTACTTCGGCCATGCTGATGTTGCTTTCTGCGTTTTTGGTTCCCATCACCATTCTTGGCGCGTGGAACGATATTTCATCGCGCGTAAAAACTTTTCATGTCTTTATGCTCATTCTTGCAAGTGGCATGCTTGGAGTGTTTGCGGCGCTTGATGTTTTCTTGTTTTATGTTTTTTGGGAGATTGTGCTCATCCCGATGTACTTCATGATCGGCATTTGGGGAAGTGGCGCGCGTATCCGGGCTGCACTGAAGTTTGTGATTTATACCATGGTGGGTTCGGTGCTGATGCTTGCTGCAATTTTATATGTTGCGGCAAAGCTTGGTGGAACTTTCAACCTCATCGATTGGTATGCGGGAAGTTTTTCGCATCAAGAGCAAATGTGGCTCTTTGCAGCGTTTGCGCTTGCGTTTGCTATTAAGGTTCCTTTGTTTCCATTGCATACTTGGTTGCCGGATGCGCACACCGAAGCGCCAACTGCTGGTAGTGTGATTTTGGCCGGTGTCTTGCTGAAGCTTGGTACGTATGGCTTTTACCGTTTTGCCATGCCCTTGTTTCCCGATGCGCTTCTTGCCTTTCAGCCTCTCTTTTTAACGCTTGCAGTGATTGGCATTGTCTACGGCGCACTTGTAGCTTTGGTGCAGCCAGACCTGAAACGTTTGGTGGCGTATTCTTCTGTTTCGCATTTAGGCTTTGTGATGCTGGGTTTGTTTTCGCTGAATGCCGCTGCAGTTCAAGGTGCTGTTTTGCAAATGGTGAACCACGGGCTTTCAACTGGTGGTTTGTTTTTGCTCATTGGCATGTTGTACTCTCGCCGGCATACTCGCCTTATTGCTGAGTATGGTGGGCTTTCTCGTTCTGTTCCTTACTTGGCAGTAGCGTTTATTTTTATGTCGCTTGCTTCAGTGGGAATGCCAGGCCTTAATGGTTTCGTAGGTGAGTTTCTTATTTTGCTGGGAACTTTCCAAACCAAAATGCCTTACGCCGCGGTGGCTGTGAGCGGAGTAGTGCTTGCTGCAGCGTATATGTTGTGGGCAATTCAGCGTGTGTTTTTTGGGCCGCTTGAAAAAGAAGAAAACAAAAGTTTGCGCGACATGACTTTCCGCGAGTACCTTGTTTTGCTTCCTTTAGTTGCTCTCATTTTTGCTATCGGCGTGTGGCCAAAACCGTGGCTGAAAAAACTTGAGCCATCAACGCGTTCATTTATGACGCTTGTTGGCCGCGCGGAAAGCCTGAACACACCTGTAGTTGCGGATGATGATGTAAGTTTGGCTCAAGGTGTTGAAGAAGATGGTCTTCATTCCTCCCCTTAGATTAAGAGGGAGAATATAATTACGTAGCATGGGGTTTTTATGATGATGGCAACTGGAGCTGAAGGTTCATATCTTGATCTTCTGGTAAAAACGCTTCCACAGCTTGTGTTGTTTGTGGCAACAAGTTTCATTCTTTTGTTGGGTGCGAGCATCAAAGAAAAGAAAGGCTTGCTTTCTTTTTTGGTGAGCCTTGTTGGAATGGCGATTGCTTTTTTCCTTTCATGGAAATTGTGGCTGCAAGGCGGAAGCTCAGTGATGTACATGCTTTCCTTCGACCGCTTTAGTTTTTTGGGATGGATGGCGACACTGTTGGCGCTGCTTTTTTCACTTTTGCTTTCCTATTCCTATTTGGCTGAACGCAAAATGATTCGCTGCGAATACTTCGCCCTTTTGCTGATGTCGGTTATTGGCATGGGAGCCATGATTGCAGCTTCCGATCTCATCACGTTCTTTGTTGGCCTAGAAACCATGTCCATTGCGGTGTACGTGCTTGCAGGATATTTTCGCATTCGGGTGGAAAGCAACGAAGCGGCTCTGAAATATTTTATCAACGGCGCATTTGCCTCGGCGTTTATGGTGATGGGCATTGCTTTTCTTTACGGCAGCGCTGGAACGCTCGACCTGCAAACCTTGTCGCATATGGCTCAGCCCATTTTGTTGGGTGGACATAGACTCTACTTTTTGCTGGGCATTGGCTTGCTCTTGATTGGTTTTGGCTTCAAAGTTTCTGCAGTTCCGTTTCACTTTTGGGCGCCGGATGTGTATGAAGGCTCGCCCACTCCTGTTACGGCGTTTATGGCCATGGCGGTAAAAGTGGCGGCTTTTTTTGCGTTCATCCGCGTGGCAAGTACAGTGTTGGTGCAGGCTGGAAGCCTTTACGTGCAAGCAATATGGATTATCGCAGTAGCAACAATGTTTGTGGGAAACCTTGGCGCCATTGCACAAGACAATCTCAAACGCTTGCTTGCGTATTCTTCCATCGCGCATGTGGGCTACCTGTTGGTCGCGTTTCCTCTTCTCGGCACGCATTATGCGCAGATTGCGCCGGCGCTTTTATTCTATCTTATTTCTTATATTTTTATGACGGCCGGTGCTTTTGCGGTGGTGTGTATTGCTCAAGGCAAAAGTGAATCTGCTGATATCTATCATCTTGCAGGCTTTGCCAGAAAGCGACCAGCTCTTGCTGCGGTGGCAGTAATCTTTTTCCTTTCCCTTGCCGGTTTTCCTCCAACACTTGGCTTCTTTGCAAAATACTATCTCTTTAGCGAAGCGCTTTCAGCTGGTTTTGTATGGCTTGTCGTAGTGGCTTTGCTGAATTCTGCCATGTCTGCATACTATTATTTGCGCCCCATTGTGGTGATGTACTTCCATGAAGCCAAAGACAGCGAAGCCGACAAAGTGCCTATTCATCCCTTTGTGCTGGTGGTGTTGGCCATTTGCCTTTTTGCCTTGTTGGTCTGCGGAGTGTTTCCAAACACACTCTTATCACTCACAAGCGCTTCGGTTTAGTATGATTTCCCCTTGAGTTCGAGGGCTTTAGTTCTTAATTGAGTCAGCCTATGTCACGAGCCATTATTATTCCCGCTGCTGGAATTGGAAAGCGAATGGAAGCGAACAAGCCAAAGCAATATTTGCTTTTGCGCGGCAAGCCTTTGCTTTGTTACACCTTGGAAATTTTTCGTGCATATGAACATCTTGTGCTTGCAGTAGAAGCTGAAATGCAAACGCAAGTGCAAAAAGATATTGTAGAATATTTCAATTTCCCCAAAACGTGGAAAGTGATCACAGGCGGAAAACAGCGTCAGGACTCAGTTTACGAAGGCATCAAAGCGCTTCATTCATCATGCAATTTCGTTTGTATCCATGATGCAGTGAGGCCATTCGTAAAACCAAAGCAAGTAGAAGAGCTTTTTTCCGTAGCCGAAAAAACGGGCGCTGTTGTTTTTGCGGCTCGTGTGAAAGATACCCTGAAAAAAGCGAATGCTGAAAATCAAATTGCGGCTACCGTTGATCGAGCTTCGTTATGGCGAGCACAAACACCGCAAGTGTTTCAGCTTTCACTGTTAAAAAAAGCATTTGAAGATGCGTACGCCAACAATGTTTATGGAACAGACGATGCCATGCTGGTGGAACGGCTAGGCCACGTGGTAAGCTTATTTGAGGGCAATGACTTCAATATCAAAATTACAACACCAGAAGATTTGGACATTGCAGAGTTGTATGTGGAGTATTTTTCTCAGAAATAAAAAAGGAAACGATATGAGAATCGGTTTTGGACATGATATCCATCAACTTGCAGCAGGAAAAAAACTCATTATCGGTGGTGTTGAGCTTGCGTTTGAAAAAGGCTTTGTGGCTCACTCTGATGGCGATGTCTTGTATCACGCTTTGGTAGATGCTTTGCTGGGCGCATTAGCGCTTGGTGATATTGGCGGACATTTTCCAAATGATGATCCGCAATGGAAAAATAAAAACAGCAAACACTTTGTGCAACACGCCTACAAGTTGGTGCAACAAAAAGGCTACAAGCTTGCAAATATAGATGCCATGGTGTTTGCAGAAGCGCCAAAGTTGAAAGAACATTTAGTTGCAATGCGAAAAAATATTGCAGGTTTGTTAAACCTCGAACTTGATCAAGTAAGTGTAAAAGCCGGCACCAACGAAAAATGCGATGCCGTTGGCCGAGGTGAAGCCATAGAAGCAACGGTTGTAGTGTTGGTGGAGAAAAAATAATTATGACCCTTAAACTCTACAACACCCTCACACGAAAAAAAGAAGTGTTCACACCACTGGCGGCAAACAAAGTAGGAATGTATGTTTGCGGGGTGACGGTTTATGATTCTTGTCATTTGGGTCACGCGCGAGCAGCACTTACGTTTGATATGATTTCACGCTACTTACGATTCACTGGTTTCGACGTGAAGTATGTGACTAACTTCACTGATGTGGATGACAAAATTATCAAGCGCGCAAACTCCGAACATGTTTCAAGCGAAGAGATTTCAGAACGCTATATTGCGGAATACAAAAAAGACATGGCTTCACTTGGCATTGAAGCTCCAACTGAACTTCCAAAAGCTACAGAACACATTGCAGAAATGATTGCGATGATTCAAAAACTCATCAGCCGCAATGTGGCGTATGCTGTGGATGGCAGCGTTTTCTTTTCAGTGAGAGCTTTTCCTGAGTATGGAAAACTTTCTGGAAAAAAAATTGAAGACCTCGAAGTGGGTGCGCGTATCGAAGTAGACGAAGCCAAAAAAGATCCACTCGATTTTGTATTGTGGAAACCAGCAAAGCCCGGAGAACCAAGCTGGGCCTCACCTTGGGGTGATGGGCGTCCAGGTTGGCACATTGAATGTTCAGCGATGAGTTGCAAGTATTTGGGAGAAACTTTTGATATTCACGGTGGCGGCCGCGACATTTCTTTTCCCCATCACGAGAATGAAATTGCGCAAAGTGAAGGCGCAAGCGGCAAACCCTTTGCCAACTATTGGTTGCACAATGGCATGATCACCATGAACGGTGAAAAGATGAGCAAGAGTTTGGGCAATGTAGAAAATATTTCTCAACTCGTAGAAAAATATGATCCAGAAGTCATTCGGCTTTTTGTGTTTTCAAATCATTATCGTTCTCCGCTTGATTATACAGCTCAAAACATTGGTGACAGCAAAGCCGCACTCGATCGCTATTACGAGACACTTGCTCGCGTTTATCTTGCACCTGAAGCAAGTGCAAGTTCGTCGGTTGAAGCTGAGTTACAATCAAAGCTTACAGATTTTCGAAAAGATTTTGCAGAAGCCATGAACGATGACTTCAACACCGCCATTGTGATTGGAAAAGTGTTTGAGTTGGTGAGAATGATCAACCGTTTTCTAGACGAAGCGCAGGGTGTGAACGCTTGGCTCAAAACTGGCGTTGATGAAATGCAAAACATTTTGAGTAAAGTGCTGGGCGTTTTTGGCAGCAATCCGAAACAGTATTTCGAAGAAGCCAGCCGTCGTGTTCATGAAAGTGTAGATGTGAAAAAAATTGAAGAGCTTATTTCGCATCGTCAGCAAGCTCGTAATAACAAAGACTTTGCCGCCTCTGATAAAATAAGAGACGAGTTGCTTTCTCTGGGCGTGGAACTGAAAGACCTTCCCGGCGGAAAAGTGGAGTGGAAGGTAAAGTAAAGGGATTAAATCCTTCTTGATTCACAGAAAAGATAAGATTACACTCGCGCGATATGGAAAAGAAGTTTGCCATTTTTAAAAATTTTCAAGATGCTGAAAAAGCAAACCGTGAAAATTCCTTCAAGCTTACTCCGGAAGAGCGCATCGAACTTTTGGAACAACTCCGAAAACAATATCAGGAATTACACTATGGAACACAGCAAGGATTTCGAAGAGTTTTTCGCATTGTTAAACAAGCATAACGTTCACTATCTTGTTGTGGGTGGATATGCCGTCGTTTTTCATGGGTACCCACGTTTTACGGGTGACATTGATATCTATTATCAAGCTGAAAAAAAGAATATAGAATCCCTATTGTCGGCGTTGAAGGAATTTGGTTTTGATTTTGATGAACTGAATGTGGCTGAACTTTCTCAACTTGGTCAAGTAGTGCAATTGGGACAAGCTCCAAATCGTATTGATCTTCTCAATAAAGTTGACGGTCTTAATTTTGAGCATGCTTGGAAATCTAAAGTTGAAAGTAGGTATGGAACCGAAAACATTTTCTATATTAGCTTTGATGATTTGCTGAAAAATAAAAAAACTGTAAATCGTGAACAAGATCGCGCTGATGTTGAATACCTGAAGCAGAAACTAAAAAAAAGGTGAAGCGTTTAGGGCTTCACCTTTTGTTTTTGTATCATTTTAGTCTTATTGCTTATTTATCCAAAACGCTCCAGTCTTCAATGCTCTCCAATACCAATTGAAGGCCTGTGTAGTTGTTAAATCCAACTGTTCCCGTAAGTGGATCATAATCACCATCATAAACAAGGGAAGAAACTGCCATCGCATCTGCAGCCTCGTGGTTCCATGCTCCGCCACGTACGCTAAACGCTCCTTGTGCTGGGTTATTTATTCTCCAATTTGTATCTTCAGCCATCCAACGGCATACGTTCCCGCACGTTTGAGCAAAAGGAAACAAGGTTTGCTCGTAGCGAGGATCGTTTACATCAGCTGTTTCTGTAGGTTTAAAAGCATCATGTTTTATATGAGCAAGTAGGCGCGGAGCCTCTTCTTTTTTCTCTTCTACAAGCGTTCCTTTAGAAGTGCCATAAGTTCTTTTCAAACCGTTGCTTGCAACGAAGAAAAATTGGTCATGTGTTGGAAGCACTGCTCTTTGTCCTTGTAGTTCTGAGTTGAGTAAGCACGCAACGGCAACACTGTGCCAGTAAGTAAGGCCAACAACTGGCTGGTTTGGACGGTTGAAGGTTCGTGCTGCACCGTCCAAAACTGAAGAAACTGTACGTCTTGTTGCGTCTCGATTAAATCGAGCAGAAGGATCTGTAAGCATTTTGAGCAAAATAAGGGTTTGATCGGGAGAAACAAGAGCTTCACCGTTGTTCAGTCTATTCCATAGAGAATCACTCGAAGAATCATGCGCATTCAGCCCAAATATCTCTTCCTCTTTGTCTTCAGGAGAGCTTGCAACCATTTGAATATCTGTAACTCCACTTTGAGGGTCGCGTTTAAGTGTGATATAGCGGTCACCTGCAGTAGTAGTAGAAAGAATACCTTTGTACTGCGCATTGGTAAGTGGTGTTCTGGCCATTTGGAAGCCATGAACCGAAACCGATCGCTCACGAGGAGCAAATGTTCCTCCCTGAATAGACTGAAAAGTGAGGGGCACTGCACTTGTTGGTAATCCTATTAATTTTATAGTAAATCCGGACATAAAGATTTTCTTTCTTTAAAGGCTAAAGCCTTGTTTCACACACTTATCGGCATTCACAAAAAAAGTTGCGTCTTTTTTGAAAAAATAACTTATCCCGCCAACCCTAAAGCCATTGCTGCAAGTTCGACGAAAGCAGGGTTGATGTTATACAATTCTTCATCTTCATCTCCCCTTTCAAGCGGTGAGTGTTGTACAATTTTAAGCGCAGCGCCGTCATCACTATTACCCATGCTTAAGACATATTTCTCAGCAGGTGGACCATCACCTAATATCATGTCTGTTGTTGGCTTGAGATAAGTTGCTGCAGATGCAAGAAAAACAGTCTCGGAATCAAAGTGGTGTGGATCGAGAAGTGCGGGATCAAACTCATATTTATTATCATCATTTGCATTCAGTGTATTTGAATTATGTTGGTCTTGGATAAACAATTCACGTAAATAAGAAGGTACTTTGCTCTTTTCAGCTTCAAGGAAGATGCTCGCAAGGGCAAGCATCAATAATCCGCTGGGGGCTCTTTCCCGAAGGATTACTCTTCGTACCTCGTTAAAAGAAAAAGGATGCAGCAAAAATTTTCTTGCCAGTTTTAGAACGTGATGGAAATTGAGCCTTAATATGTCTGCAATATTTATATTTTGTGCCACCTCAGGATATTTTTTTAGTATAAATTCTAGAAGATGATCTTTTCGTATTTGAAGCTTCAATTCTTGAGTGCTTGGAAATGGATTGTGAAGCGTATTGTCAAAATCTTCAGGAATAAATGTTGTGTGAAGAAGATGAATTCCAGCAGGATCATGACGCACGCCAACAGAAATCCAAAGGCCAAAGCCATCCATATGTTTATAAGATATGGTTGTGCCAAGATATACATCCTCGCTTCTTTTTTGTGCCAAGTGCACGATAGATCCCATTTCCATGAAACCATCAGGATCGGCAAGAGAAGCTTCATCTATGTACCATGGGCTCATGCTTTTTGCTGCTGAACGATCAGCAAGGCGTTGGTGAATTATTTCCTCGCCATTTTTTGCGAGTGACATAAGCCCTCTGTCCATGCCCAAAACGCTGCTTCTCACTGCTGAAAAATGTGATCTTGTGATGGGAACAGCTTTTACTCCATTTGAAGTCGCTACAGGAAAGTGTGGAGTAAGCATTCCATTTTCTAGACGAAGAGTGGCAAGGTTTAAGACCCTGGGTGATAAAAGTAGGCTCATAGTGTATTTTCTCCCTGTAAAGCTATTATCGGCTGAATTTGGAAAAAGTTGCTTCTTTCAGCTCTGTGCCCTTTTTACTTATCCACAGCCTTATCCCCAAAAAGAGACGACATGTGGATAAGTTTCATTTGCCGTCAGAAGTGGAAAAAAGCTTGTTTTTGAGGCATTTCGGCAGTAACAAGCCATTTCTTATGCCACTTTTCACCCTTCACACCGATTTTGAACCCAAAGGCGATCAGCCCACGGCGATTAAACAGCTCACCGAAGGCCTCAAAGCCGGGAAAGAGCACCAGGTCTTGCTGGGGGCAACGGGAACCGGAAAAACTTTTTCCATTGCCCACGTCATCAAAAATGTAGAGCGGCCCACGTTGGTGATAGCGCCCAACAAAACCTTGGCGGCTCAGTTGTACGGCGAGTTCAAAGAACTTTTCCCCGAAAATGCCGTGGAATATTTCGTGAGTTACTACGACTACTACCAGCCCGAAGCCTATTTGCCGGCGCAAGATGTGTTCATCGAAAAAGATTCCTCCATCAACGAACGTATTGATAAGCTGCGCCACTCGGCAACGCACTCGCTGCTCACACGCCGCGATGTGATTATTGTGGCTTCCGTTTCGTGCATCTACGGTTTGGGTTCGCCGGATGCTTACCGCGGCATGATGATTCACACCAAGCGCGGTGAAACCTTAGACCGCGATGATTTGCTTACGCGTCTCATCGAAATTCAATATGAACGCAACGATTACGATTTCCATCGCGGAACTTTTCGTGTGCGCGGTGAAAGTGTAGAAATTTTTCCAGCGTACGAAGATGCCAAAGCTATTCGCATCGAATTTTTCGGTGATGAACTTGAGCGTATTGTTGAAGTGGATTCCATTACCTTGCAGCCGCTTCGCGAGTTGAGTGAAATCACTATTTTCCCGGGATCACATTTTGTAACAGAAGAAGAAGCCATCAAAAAAGCGTCGGTGCAGATTAAAGAAGAACTAAAGCAACGCGAAAAAGAATTGCATGTTTTAAACAAACCCATCGAAAAACATCGCATCAAACAGCGAACACTTTATGATTTAGAAATGATGCAAGAGATGGGATATTGCAAAGGCATCGAAAATTATTCGCGTTACCTCACCGGCAGAAACCCTGGTGATGCGCCTCCTACGCTGGTGGAATATTTCCCAAAAGATTTTTTACTTGTTGTGGATGAAAGCCACATTACCATTCCGCAAATTGGGGGCATGTACAACGGCGACCGCGCGCGCAAGATGACGTTGGTGGAACATGGTTTCCGTTTGCCAAGTGCATTGGACAATCGGCCGCTGAAGTTTGAAGAGTTTAAAAAATTAGTTGGGCAAACTATTTATGTTTCTGCAACGCCAGGAAATTACGAGTTCATCGTTGGCGAAGGAGAAATTGTTGAGCAAGTGATTCGTCCAACCGGTCTGCTTGATCCCATGATCGAAGTGCGAAAAACAAAAGGGCAAATTGAAAACTTGCTTCAAGAAATGAATAAAGTAATTGCCGCAGGAAATCGTGTGTTTGTCACAACACTCACCAAACGTCTTGCCGAAGAACTAACAGATTATTTTTCAGAAGCTGGTATTCGTGTTCGTTATCTTCACTCTGATATTGATTCGTTAGAGCGCACTGAAATTTTGCGTTCTCTTCGACTTGGCGAATTTGATGTGTTGATTGGCATCAACCTCCTTCGGGAAGGACTTGATCTGCCTGAAGTTGCGCTGGTTGCAATTTTAGATGCCGACAAAGAAGGATTTCTTCGTTCAACGCGTTCGCTTATTCAAACCTTTGGAAGAGCTGCACGAAATGTGGATGGAAGAGTAGTGATGTATGCCGACAGAATTACAAAATCGATGAAAGAAGCCATGGATGAAACCGATCGCCGTCGTGAAAAGCAAATAGCGTACAACAAAAAACATGGCATCACTCCAGAAACCATTCGCAAAAAAATCAGCGATGCCTTGCATGCTCTTTACGAAGATGTGCCGCTGCAACCCACGCTTTCTCAGGTTCAGCAACTCTTCAGTGTGGAAGAAGCTGAAAAAGAAATTAAAAAGCTGAAAAAAGAAATGCTTCAGCATGCCAAAAAATTAGATTTTGAAGCCGCCGCAAAATGTAGAGACCAAATCAATGAACTGGAAAAACAGGTGATTGGTGCTTAGGTAAAAGCTCTGGAAACGCCCATTTTAAGCGGTTTTGCCATTGTCATGCTTCAAAGCACAAGTTTAATTGCCTTAAACAGCCATATTTTCCACTTTTCCCTTGAAAAAAATCTGCAAATATATGAAGAGCTTAGGGTCCAAAGTTTTTTTAGAGTTCAAAAATGAGCGGAAGGAGCAAAGCATGAAACAGCTTGGCAAAATCATTGCCTTAGTGGGGATACTTTCATTACTGCCTTTAAGCAGTTTTGCTGACGGAAGCATGAGCTACAAAGATGGTTTCATGTTCAAGAATGAGGAAGAAACCTTCAAACTCAAAACCTACGGACGTTTGCAACAGCGCTTTTTTTACAAAAAAAATGATACAGGCACAAAACAGCTGAGCTTCCGTATTCGCAGAGCTGAGTTGAGATTTAAAGCTAGTGTTCACGACAAAATGAGTTTTGTGCTTGGGCTTCGTCACGCCACCAATTCAGCTGACTTTGCAGGGCTTAATGTTACAGCAGTCACCGGAACCTATGCGTTCGATCCAAAATTTGCGGTAACCGCTGGTATGGTTGGTCTTCCGCTTGATCTTATGAATGAAACATCTTCTTCGGCGTACCTTTTGCCAGAACCAGCAATTACCCATACGCAAAATGATTCCTCTACCGCGCTTACAGCTGCTAGATCTAGCTTTGGTGTTCCCGATGGTCTTGGAGTGAACTTTTCGGGAGATATAAGCAAATTTTTCTACTCTGCTTCAGTGGTGAATGCGGCTGAAAGTAATTACACTTTGAACGGAAATCGCCGCATGTCCTTTGGTGCTCGCGTTGGAATGAACATCCTTGATGCCGTTGGTGGATCGTTGACAGATTTTGCTTGCAGCAAAAAACCTCAGCTTACCGTGTCTTTTGGTGGAATGTTTCAAGGAAAAAGATCTGATACCGCTTTCAAATCTGCATTTGATGATGTGAATGGCGTGACCACTGGTGTTGCTCCAGTGATCAAAAATATCATGACGGGTTCAGGTGGTGTGGGATATCGCTATGCAGGCTTGTCACTTCAAGGTGAAGCCTATTACCGTCGCACGAAGTTTACAAGTTTTGGAAGTCTTCCCGCTGAGCTTCGCGATGCAAGCTTGATTGACAGCGGATATTACGGTGCTGCAGGATATTACATCATTCCGAAAAAATTTGAAGTGGCTGGTCAAGCGGGTCAAATTTTCCGCGAAGGCGCAGATAACGATTCTGTGCAGTTTGGCGGAGGCGTTAACTGGTATATTCATGATAACAACTTAAAGCTTCAACTTGCTTACACTTGGGCTGAAATTTACAACGATATCGTGGGTGGAAAAAACAACAATCAACATGAAGCAACGCTTAATCTCCACGCAGCATTCTAGAAGTTTCTCCTTTTACAATCTAAAGCCGCAGTGTTGAAAAACATTGCGGCTTTTTATTTTTCATTACACCACTTCAGTTTGATGTTGAATGAGGAAGAAAATTCCAGATACCCCGCAGAAAAGTGCGCCCAACAAAATAGTTTGTGGCGTGGAAATGTAGTCTGCAAGCACTCCTCCCAAGAGTCCACCCAATGCCATAAAGCCCATAAATAAACTCATAAAAATACTGATGATGCGTCCGCGAAGTTCTTCAGGTGCAATGTGTTGAAGGAGTGTAATCAAACCAGAAAAAATAATGGTAATAAAAGTATTGGCCGCTGCTAAAAACAGCATTCCAAATTTTAGCTGATAGCTTTGAGAAAAAAGAATCAAAAAAAATGAAGTTGCAATGAGCGAAAAAGAAGAAAGCTTTAACAGTTTTGTATGGTGTGAACGTGCCGCGAGGAAAGCGGAGCCTATTAAGGCGCCTAGGCCAGCGGCGCCATTCAGAAATCCAAGTTCCTTTGCTCCGCCAAAAAAAGTTTTTTCCGCAAGGCTAGGATTGAGCGCTACGAATAAACAGCCGGCACTTGCCGTGACGGCAAGCAAGAGCAAAGATTCTCGAGCATGCTTGTTGTTCCACGCAAAAGATAATCCTTCTCGAAGAGCTTCCCAAAACGAATTGTTTGAAATCTTTGAAGGAAAAAGTTCTTCTTGTCGAATCAGCGAGAGGAAAAAATAAAACATGAGAAAGCTGATTGCATTCAACAGAAAACACGGCATCTCGCCGCCCCAAGCCAGCAAAAAACCAGCAAGCACAGGCCCCACGGTTCTGCAGATGTGAACTGCAGCCGAGTTGAGCGAAACGGCATTGAGCAAATCTTCTCTGCCCACGGTGTCCATGATGAAGGTGTTGCGAAGAGGAAACTCCAGCGCAAACACAATACCCAGCACAAAGGTGAGGGCCAGAATGTGCCACAATTGCGGAGTGCCCAGCAGCAAAAGAAAAACAAGAAGCATAGCTTGAAGAAATCCCAAGACTTGTGCACATTTCAAAAGCCGTAAGCGGTTGAAGCGATCTGCCATGGTGCCACCCAACAAGCCTAAGAAAAGCATGGGAAGCTGTTGAGCAAGGAACATGGCCCCGAGCCAGGTGTTGGAGCCAGTGATGCGCCACACAAGCCAAGAAAGCGCTGTGGCTTGAATCCAGACACCAAGGAGAGAAATAATCGAACCGCTGAAAACAAGGCGAAAGTTAAAATGGGCAAACGATTTTACAATGCGTTCTATTTGCATAGTTTACCTTCATAAATTCTTCTTCAGTTTTTGGAAAGAGAGATTCTTGCTGTTTACCAAAAAGTGTCAGGTACGTTCTGGTTTTTTCTCCTTGCTATCTCAAGTCATCTTGCCTAGAAACCCCGAAATCCTTTCTGGATAAGGGTCTAAGGAGATGAGTAATGGTGATGATGGCTTCTGTTACTGGTTTTACTTCAAGGTTTTTTTTAGGATCTTCTTCAGGGGTTGATGTCGCCCCTGTTTCAACGAATTCTTTTTATTTTAATAATTCAGGAAGGCTCATCCTTAGAACTCCACCCATGGCTGCACCAATAAGTCCTGATTTTGTGTTAGCTTTAAGCACATTAAAAGCGCCCAAGTTATCAAAAGAAAATGCTGTGGTACCAAAGCACTGGTTCACTTTGATGAGGGATCAGCTGCAAATGAAGGTTCATGTATCCGACCCCAATCCTTTTATGCAAGCACGAGCTTTTGCACTTTTATTTTCTCTCGCAGATGTTACAGGCATTGGATCTCCCAGCGATTTTAAAAACAAAGCTTTTGAAAAAATGGATGAACAGGTTAGTGCTCTAAGAATTAGATTGGAAAGTTCCTCTTCATCAGAAGCGACAGCAGCATTATTGGCAGAAATATTTTTAGTACAATCTCTAAGGAGTGTTTTTCTTTGGTACCTTGGTGATATTGCTACTGCTAGCAGAGCCATTGGTTTTCCCCTTCAAATGTATGACAGAATGATGCCTCAAATGTTGGCGCAAGATCCGAATCTCTTTGTTCCGCAGCTTGAAGGTGCCAGATTGTTTGCCTTAGAACAAAGGGCTGATTTAGCTGCCGAGCAACACCCATCGCCACTCTCAGCTGAACCATATCGCGCTGCTTTGGCGATGATGGGCACAGTTCTTACAAGAGCAACTCAGCTTACAGTTGGTGCTACTGTTTTGGATGTTCTTATGGCAAGGTATGCAAGTGTTAATGAAAAGGTAGCTATCATAGCCAAATAAACTGAAATCAAAAAACGGAGGAAACAATGCGATGGAAAAGTGTTTGTGTCTGTCTGATGTTGAGCACACTTCTTTTTGCTTCACAAAGTTTTGCTTCTGCTGCTGAAGAGAAAAAAACATTTCCTCCGGTGACTTCTTCCAACTTAAGTTGTTTTGTCGAAAACGAAAAAATTCAGGCCAATCTTAAAACTTCTGTGCAAGATCCCTATTGTTGCGAGTTTACACATGACAACAATCAAGATGATGCGCAGTATCGTCCTTTTTGCCTCAAACAGAAAATAGAAAAAGTTGAAGTTTTGCTTTCGGCGTTAAAAACAAAAGTGGAAGTTCAGGAAAAGCAGCTGCGACAAGTGATTGCTGGCGGCGAGAGTGAAAAAGTTGGTAATATGCTTGAGAAAAAAGCATACAATTTTTGCCCACACTGGGCAAAAGATGCCGATGGAAATGTAAGCCGCCACACTGCTGAACTTACGCGTTATCTCACCTGCCTCGATTCACAATACACAAGCTACCAACGTTATCTCTCCACCGTTCAAGCAATGCAGAAAACGTTTGCGAAAAAAGAGCGGAAGAAGTGATGTTGGTAATAGTTCAATAGTTCAATAGGACAATGGATCCCCTGGTCAAGCCAGAGGATGACAGTGATCTCCTAATTTTGTCCTTTGTCATCCTCGCGTACGCGGGGATCCAGCAATTCAGGAATTTTTTTTTTGGAGTCATCACAAAACCTTACCATAAAAAAAGACTCACCGAAGTGAGCCTTTTTCTTCTAGCAAAAATTTCAAAACACTTTTTACTTCATCAACCATCCGTTAATCACCGGAAGTGTTGAATAAGGTTTTGTTTTGAGAGGGCTTGTGTCGGTGTCGACAAACACAACAGTGGCACCTTGAAATTGATCTGAATAGAGATTGATATGAGTTGGCTCATTGTCAAAAACAGCGATGACATTTCCTATTGCTTTGGCCTTTTTCGTTGCTGTAATTTTGTAGTCTTCATCAATTTGACTTTGTTTTTCATGAGTATAGCCTTCAGTTTTTTGAACTAGTTTTGCAGGCTTCATGATAAGGGTTGTTCTCGCAACGTTGATAGGAAAACCAAAATGCTTTAATGTTGCTATGGTTCCTGTTTTCAAATCGTCATTTCTCCCTGTAATGTAAACAATGTTCGCGCCCGTCTTATAAATTGTATTTACATAATCCAAAGCGCCAGGAAGAGGAATATCGTAGTTTGCCACGTATTCATTTGAAAAAAATCGTGGTTTCCAAAAAGTTTTAATCTCTTCGTCCAATTTGAGCGCTAAGTCTTTTTTCATTCCGCTGCTGAGAAAATGGTCACGGAAGTTCCAGCCCGCTACATTTCTACGTTCTACGTTGAAAAGTTCAGGAATGTTAAACTGAGATCCGTATTCATGGTAAATACGAAGACTTCTTAGTCTCGCATCAAGTAGCGTTGAATCTAAATCAAAAACAACTACCGCATTTTTAGTAGTGCTTGCTTTTTCAATGACGCTCTTAAGCAGTTCTGGCTGGCCTTTGCGGACGGTGGTTTCGTTCCATGCGGCAAACGAAGAACTGCCAACAAGAATGCAAAGCATTACCACAAAAAGGAAAAACAAACGTTTCATATTTCAATCTCCTTGATGAATTGAGTTTAGCCTCGCTCTAATGGGTTGACTTGGGCTTGTCAAATTTTCTTCATAGCCTTCAGCAGCAGGGGATGTCTCAAATATTTTTACACGGCCTTGCGAAGAGGAAGCACGCGTAATCCTCCATAGACAAGATCCCTAACCTTTTTTCTTGTGTCAGCAAAATTGCTGTTTGGATCAACGTTGAAAAAAACCGAAGCAAAACGGTTTGCTGATGACCCAAGAGCTGCTGGAATAGTATCGCCTGCATCAGCCCATTGAAGAAGTGCTACAATCTCAGGGGCTTCCTGCTGAAGTGCTTCAAGTGAGGGAATTTCTTCTAATTTCACAGCTTCGTTTAATCCAATCAGCTCACTGGCAAGATCATGTTGGGGCGTAGTTTGCTCAGCCGTGTAATGGGGGTTGAGCAAAGCGTGTATCCATGCGGCTGCCATGTTTACTCCAGTTGTGTGTTCAAATAAACTTACAATGGCACCACCGGGCAAGCGCAGTGCAGCTTCACCTACCAGTAAACGTCCATCGCTTGTGACTAAATATTCAATATGAGCAGGTGCAATTTCATGTTCAATGCCAAGTGCTCGAAGCACGCGTAAAGACATTTGCTTTATCGAAGCCTCAATCGGTGTAAGATTGAGGTGTCGCGTGATATCGCAGGCAAAAAGATCTTGAAGAAGAGGAGATGAATACTTTCCAAGGCCGTGGAAAACAGCTTTACCACCGCGGACAATGAGATTGCTGTGGTATTCAGCAGCTACATCAACAAAAGCTTCCGCGATATAAGTTTCGGCAGAAGACTGAATGGCATCCCATACTTGTTTTACATCTGCTTCAGTGTGAATGAGGTGTGTTCCAAGGCAAGAAGCATCTTCTCGAGGTTTTACAACCACGTGATAATTATGTTTGCGTGCAAAAGCTTCTAAGCCGTCCAGAGTGTCAAGGGCCGTAAAATCAGCCACATCAAGGCCTGCAGCCATTAGTGCTGTTTTCATGGTGAGCTTATCTCTTGCCCTTAAGGCCGCAAGAGCAGGAACGGGATCTTCAAGTGTCAGTTCAGAAGAAGCCTGCGCTGCAGGAATAACCATCGCTTCCCGAAGAGGAAGGATCTGCGTTACCCGGGGTACATGCGTTCTTGCTGCTCGAGCAAGCTCGTCTCCACGATGTGGTGCATCTAGTAAAAGGGGCGGTGATATTTCTGGAGGAAGCGAGCCTTTAAAGCTAGTGGGAAGAACAGGAACAAGCTGTGCACCATAGCTTTTCGCTGCACGAGTCATAGCAACAAGATTATCAGTATAGTTAGAACGCGGCATGCCTGGAAGACCAGGCGCAACTACAAAAAGAGTTGCAGGTGCCGCAGAAGTTATTGCAACGGGTATGTGCATTTTCTTTTTCCTTCCTTTAGAGCATGTCTAAAGTTAAATGCGAATCCAAGTTCAAGGATGCGCAATGAACATTCAAAAGGTGAAGAAAAAGACTAGATTAAAAGTGGTCTAAAAAAGCGTTTTCCCAAAACCGCTTCAGGTGCTTGAAGATAAGGGTGACAAAGACGCATTTTCCGCGGAAGACGAGAAAAAGTTTGTATCGGTAGCTGGGTGCGGTGAAAAATTATTCAATTCCTTTACAACCTCCTCTAGGGGGAAAGAGAAATTAACATTTTTTGGACACCTAAAGAATGTGCAAGAAAGTGTCAATAAAGAATTACGAGCCCCTTCATTTTTGCAGTGTTTTTTGCTGCTGGAAGAGAAAGGAGAAAAACTTGCCATTTTCGCGTGAGTTCACTAGTAGCAAGCGCTTGAATCTTAAGGTAGAAACGAGGAAAGTATGGAACAGATTCACCTTGGTGGCATTGCTGTAAGCGAGCTGGCGACGACATATGGCACTCCACTCTATGTTTACGACGAGGCGCGTATTCGCAGTAATGTTCAGCGTGTGTTTAAGGCCTTTCGTTCGCTCTACGATAATTTCGATCTTTTCTACGCCATTAAGTCCAATTCCAATTTGGCTATAGCTTCCATTATTGCCAGTGAAGGCGTTGGTATTGATACGGCTTCCATTAATGAAATCAAACTTGCAAAAAAATTGGGCGTAAATGGGAACAAGATTCTTTTCACTGGGAATTATTTGTCAGAGGAAGATTTGAAAGCGGCAAGTGAAGAAGGAACACTGATTAACCTTGATGACATTTCTTTGCTTCCAAGACTTTTAAAATATGGCACGCCGGAAACCATTTGTTTTCGCATTAATCCGGGCATTGGAAAAAGCAACGTAGGTGAAGAAGATGTGTTTGCTGGCAGCAAAGCAAAGTTTGGTGTGCCGCACGAAAAAACAATTGAAGCTTACAGAATGGCAAGAGATGCTGGCATCAAGACATTTGGTGTGCACATGATGACCGGCTCTTGCGTGACCGATCCAGCTTATTTCGAAGAAATCACCTTAAAGCTTATGGATGTGGTGGGCAGAACTGCAAAAGAACTGGGCATTCAATTTTCATTCGTAAATCTTGGTGGCGGACTTGGCATTCCTTATCTTCCCGAAGAACCTGAACTTGATATAGAAAAAACTGCAGAACTTGTGGTGAATGCCTTCCTCGCTAAGTGTGATGAATACTCGCTTACCCCGCCGCGCCTCATGATGGAACCCGGCCGATATTTTGTGGGCGATGCTGGTTTTCTCTTGGGTCGCGTGCATGCTGTTAAAGAAAGCTATCAACGTTTTGTAGGAACCGACATCGGTTTCAATTTATTAATGCGTCCTGTTTTGTATGATGCCTACCATCACATTCGCGTGAATGGAAAAGAAAATCAAAAGCGAGTTCCCACAAATATCACAGGACAGTTGTGCGAAAATACCGACGTGTGGTGCAAAGAGAGAATGTTGCCGCCGTTAGCATGTGGCGATCTTATCGTGGTTGAAAATTGTGGAGCTTATGGTTTTTGCATGAGCTATCCTTACAACGGAAGGTTGCAGGCAGCTGAAGTTTTGGTGAATAACGGGCAGCATGCACTTATTCGCAAACGTCAAACAGTTGAAGATTTATGTGCACTTATTCACATGCCAAAGTGGTTTTAACAAGGAGTGGTGATGGAAATTAAAGTTTCAAAAAGACTTGCAGCTCTTACTGGATATGCATTTGCCGAGGTGGATAAAAAAGTTGCTGAGTTGAAAGAGCAAGGTATTAATCCCATCGACTTTGGCGTTGGTGACCCTAGTGAACCTACGCCAGAAATTATTCGAGCAGCCTTGAAAGAAGCAAGTGACGTGCGAAAAAGTGCGGGCTATCCAAGTTATATTGGCTCACTTGAATATCGTGAAGCCATTGCAAAGTGGACCAAGGCGCGTTTTGGCGTTGAGCTAAATCCAAAAACTGAAATTGCATCTTCGGTTGGTTCGAAAGAAGCTGTGTTTAATTTTGCCGAAGCTTTTGTAAATCCTGGTGACGTAGTAATTGTTCCAAACCCCGGCTACCCGCCATACACCAGAGGAACTCAGTTTGCCGAGGGCGAAGTGTATTATGTGAATCTTCTTCCTGAAAATAATTTTTTGCCAAAACTTGATGAGATTCCAGAAGATATTTGTAAGCGCGCAAAAATTATGTGGGTGAATTATCCTAACAATCCAACAGGTGTTTTGGCATCGCGAGCATTTTATGAAGAACTTGTAGCGTTTGGGAAAAAGCACAACATCATCATCGCTTCGGATGAACCTTATACCGAAAATTATTTTGGAACTGAAAAACCACTTTCCATTTTAGAAATTGCAAAAGAAGGTGTGGTTGTTTTTCAGTCGCTTTCTAAACGAAGTTGCATGACGTGTTATCGCATTGGCTGGTGTGCAGGTGATGCACGGATTATTGATGCCTTTAAAAAATTAAAAACCAATGTTGATTCAGGTGCAGCTACCTTCATCCAGGATGCAGCCATTGCAGCACTTTCGGATGAAAAGCATGTGGAAGAGTTGCGAGCTTTGTACCGAACAAAACGCGACATTATCGTTGAAGCCTTTGTTGATGCGGGTTTACCAGAGTGTAAACCAGAAGCAACGCTTTACATGTGGCAACCTGTTCCAAAAGGGATGACATCTGTAGAGTTTGCGCAAAAATTGCTTGATCCCAACATTGCCATGGTAACAACGCCAGGAAATTGGGTGAGTAGCGAAGTGCGAGGAGTGAACCCTGGCGAAGGCTTTGTGCGTCTAGCGCTTGTGCCCAGTGTTGAAGAATGCAAAGAAGCCGCAAAAAGAATTAAGACTTATTTGAAAGATCGATAAAGCGGCGTCTAAATTTAGTAGGTTTTGTGCTTTAATGCAGCGGTATTCATTTCCAACTCAGGAAAAATATTCTTCCCTTTGTGAGAGCGCACTTTTGAGGCCTTCATCTCTTTAACAGCCATAAAGAAAATGATGAAGGCCGAAATGTTGGATGAAATTTCCGTGGCGCTTGAGCGGAAATTTCAGAGCGACGCAAAGGGAAGAATATTTTTCCCCAATTCAAAATCAATTCCCGGAATTGTTTTGTGGGAGACGGGTGAATGGCCAGTGGAGCACTTCTCCTGGTCTTACAATTTTCAATTCAACGCGTCTATTTTTTGCACGGCCTTCGTCGGTATCGTTAGGTGCGATGGGGCGTGTTCTTCCATAACCAAAAATGGCAAAACGGCTGAAGTCTAAACCTTGTCCTACAAAATAATTGCGAACACTTGCTGCTCTGCGCTCTGAAAGGTTTTGGTTGTAAGCATCGCTGCCAAGATAATCGCAATGGCCTTCAATGCGAACGAGAAGATTGGGATCTTTTTGAAGCAACTCAAGGTTTTCTTCCAAAAGAGTAACCGCCGATGGAAGGAGGTCGGCGCGGTCGAAGGCAAAGTTGATGTCTTTAAGCAACACTACTTTTACGATGGTTTCTGTTTCGGGGCATCTGGCGGCATTACAAGCCAAAAATGAGCTAGAAATAAGGAACAAAACGAGAAAGGTAAAACGTTTCATATGGCCACTCCTTTTAAGAAAAGTCCGAGGTGCTATGCCATGGAAAGCTAGGAAAGGCAAGCGTTTCCGGGCTGGTTAGAAAAAAAACGAGGCTTCTCTCTAGGTCTTTAAAGCTGGTATTCCAGCTGGAACAAGCTTTTCCCGTTTACTTTGCCTCATAATTAGAATGCCGGAGCTCGTAATGAAAATAACCCCAGCAAGCGTGAGAAGATCGGGAACCTCGTTCCAGAACATCATGCCTCCCAAATAAGCCCAAAGTACAGAGCTGTAGCCGAAGGGCGCAACAAACGAGGCCTCGGCGCAGATGTAGGCTTTGGTGAGCAAAACTTGGGCTATGCTGACGGTGAGTCCAATTTCTAAAAGAAGCAGCCATTGTTCTGCATTGGGCATCACAAAGTTGGCGATGCAAAAGGGGAGCGAAAAAATACTGGCAAAAAGTGTGAAGTAGAAGGCGATGATGTAGCTTGTGTTTTGCTTATTCAGTTTTCGGATGAAAATCATAGAGAGAGCAACCGCAAACGCAGCTGTTAAAGGCATAAGAGAGGCAATGCTGAAATGACTGTGGCCAGGTTTCACCACAAGACACACTCCAATAAATGAAATGACAATCAACCAAAAACGCTTTGGATTGAAGCGTTCCTTCAAAAGAAATGGCGCTAAGAGAGCCATGATGATGGGAAGTGTGTTGAAGACGGCAGTGAGATCGCCAAGCGAAAGAAAGGGAAGGGCGAAAAAATTAAGCCCCATTCCAATAAGGCCAAAGAGAGAGCGAGCAAAAAGCAGCCATCCTTGTTTTGCCTTCAAGGTTTTTGAATGCTTTATGGTGAAAGGAAGAAGGAAAAGAAGAGAAATAAATGAGCGAAAAAAAATGAGTTCGAAAAGAGGAAGTTCATTTTGCAAACCTTTCACTCCCATCCATGTAAGATTGAAGAGAAAAGCTGAAGACAGCATATAAACAATAGCTCTTAATTCATCATTCTGAATTTTTTTGAGTATCAAGGTGCTATCCTCAATAAAGTTGTTTCAATTTCGCTTGGAGTGTCAACGTTGTCTCGCTTGCAAACCCTTGCTATAAGCGAGTATGAGCCTGCCTTTACTTTTTTTGGAAGTTCAAAAAGAAGATTGCTTACACTTTTTACAGTGTGAAATTCAAGACACTCTTCTGCTTTTTTTTCTCCCAATACAAGTTTTATTTCCTTCTTTTTTTTCTTTGTTCCATCTTTGTTTATCAGTGTGAAGTGTGAAGAAAGAAAAAGTGGCCATGAAGTAACGCGCACAACTTTTACCGTTATATTTTTTTCGGACAAGTAGAAATCTTTTTCGGGAACGAGAATTAAAAGTTTGTTATCATCTGAAATATCAGTTCCTACTTTTGACGTATTTTGATCCCAAAATCTGGCAGGGCCGGTATCAACGTGAATATACTCTCCGCCGTAATATCCAGCGCCACCAAAGGAAATCTCTCGCATGTATTCCCATATTTTTTTGGAAGAAACGCCTTGAATTTTTAAATCGGCGGCCATGCCATACTGGTGCAACGATGCCTTTGCTGCAAGTTTGCCATTGTTCCGCAAATTTTGATTGTAAACAGGATTTCTATATCCCGAACTTAGTGTGATGGTTCCACCGTGAAAGTGGTCTTGAAGAAAATCGATAAACTCAAGAAGTCTAATGCTGATGCGGGTTTCCGGGTTGTTGTAGTTAGCTTGAAAAACAAGATTTATTTTTTTGAGTGCAGCTTCATTGTAGCTTCCATCTTCATTTCGAAACTTTCCTTCAAAATGTTGCGTTGTATGATTGCTGCGAAGCTGAAATTTTCCATCTCCGTGGTAATGGTAAGGAATAACAGTGTTTGCAAAGAGAGGTGCAGAAAAAAGAAAAAGTAAAAGGGTGAGAAAAATTTTCATTTCAACTTTTCCATTTGATTGAGCAGCCCATAGAATGTGGAGTGACCTCTTTTACTTCTCTTCCAGCAAGAATATCTTCGATGGCGTTTTCCAAATAGCGTGTTGTTACTTCGGCTTCATCTTTCCAATTATCATCGAAGGCACCATGAAAACGAATGATGCCATTTGCATCAGTGACAAAAAATTCTGGAGTGCAGACAGCATTGTAAGCTTTTGCAACGGTTTGCTGGTCATCTCGAAGATAATGAAAAACAAAATGGTGTTTCACTACAATTTTTTTCATGTTTTCGAATGAATCTTCGGAGTAAACATTTTCATCATTTGGATTAATGCCAATCACAGCAACTTCTTTGTGAAGATATTTTTCTGCAAGTTGTGCAATGCGTCTGAAGTGCGCTTTTACATAAGGGCAATGATTGCAGATGAACATAATCACAGCCGCTTTTTTGCCGTTGAGTAAACCAGCAAAGCTATGTGTTTTGTCATCTGTGCCCAAAAGTGAAAACGATGGAGCTTTTTCTCCAATCATCATTTCGGTTGAATGCATGAGTGCCATAAAACCTCCTTACTTTTTTTTGCTTCTGTAACGCCCAATCTGAAACAGTTTCCCGATGTTGGCTTCTTTTGTTTTCACGGGAACAATGGTTCCATCAGTGCTTGCCATAAGTGAAGTAACTCCGGGGCCGTGACCAGAAGCATTTGAGTCGCCGTGAATAATCACGCCAATCATTACCGCGCCCGTTTTGTAACACCAACCATATTTGGCGTCCATGTCAGTGATGGCAACGATATCGCCAAGCTTGAGCGTGTCAAGGCCCAGTTTTTTGATTTCAGCTTCGTCAGCCGTCATGATGTCAAAGTCGCCAGTGAAGGTGTTGAGTGAACCCAGGCCAGAGCCCATGAGTTTTCCGGGGATGATGTGAGCTACTGGAACTTCAAGCTTTCCTTTTTTTTCAACGATGCCCATTTTTTTAAGGAGCTGCGGAGAAGTAGAACTGATCATCACTTCCGGGTAGCCGATTAATTTCAAACCTTGGCCAAGGCTGCTGATGCGAATTTTTTCATCGCCGTTCATTTTGTTCAGCACGGCTTGAGGAAAATCGATCATCACATGTTCAACGCCGCCATGATGACCGGTGACAATTCCTTTTTGGCCTTTGGCATCGCCGTTTAGAATTGTGGCTTCATTTCCAACGCAGGCTAAAAAGTTGTAGACCTTGTTTTCTTTGTCGTTTCGCTTTGCGGGATCAGCCACGCTGGAAACCGCAGGCTCAATATGATCAGCGGCCCAGCCGCAGGCTTTGTCGCCCACAAGCACGTTATAGCAAATGCCGCCAACTGCTGGCACATTGTGCACTTTGCCGTTGTGGCCCACTTCACTTGGCCAAACCATGGCCGGCGCAACTTGGCCAAGCACTGATAACGCAACGAGATCGTGTTCATTTGTTTTGAGCATGAGAAGTGTCCTTGCTATTTGGAGTGTAAAAAAGAAAAAAACTTGGCCAGAGCATTACAGCGTTTGTTTTGAACAGTCAAATGGAAGAGGGAGGCTAAAAATAAAAAGAGGGTGAAGGAGATTTTGCTTCTCAGTGAGAACGACCAAATGCTACATCATTCTCTTCTGCTCTTCGGTCGACATAAGCACTCCACCCAGCGATGAGCCTTAAGTTTGTTTGGTATTCCGCATCGAAGTTTGCAAGTGTCCTTTGTTGAAGCTCGAGCTCAGCTTGCGCTTTTTCAAGCTTGTCCACCGGTGTTTTTTGATTTTTTTCCAGCTTCGTCAATGTACTTTCTGCTACAGATAGCCTTTTTAGGAGTGCTCGCCTTTTGTTATCAGAAACAATTGCATAGGCATTAAGTGATTGTTGTGTTGGTGTGTAGTTCTCTCCAGATGCGGCATCGTGTATAAAACGGTTTATTTCATGCGCAGCTACTTGAGCAACGGCATTCTGGAAAAGAGCGGCTGCAAAGGTCAGGAGGTCCGCTTCTTCAGCTCCAAAAGGCTGAAGAGCATCAAGCATTGCAAGTCCCTCGGCCATTCTCTCTGGAGTCATGGGTGGCATAAGTTCTTGACGATAAGGGTTGTGTTGCACTGCACCTTCAAAGGCGAGTGATGATTGACCGTTTCGGCTTGCCTCTTCAGCTAGCTCATGGATGAAGCCATCTGGATATTCATCATCTTTTTCCGCACCCACAACACCTAAGATTGTTCCACCTAGATCATCTGGAGAAAAAGGACGATTGTAAAAGTTAAAGCCCGTAGACCAAGGATGGTTATCCTCAAGAAGCGCCATCTCTAATAGCCCTACAGGATTTAAGTTTGTTTCACCGTCCGCTACTTTGATAGCAAGTTTTTGCATGTTGCCATCAAGAACTTCGGGAGTGTAACCTCCCATGGCTACAACAGCGAGAGCTGAACCAGGATAAGTGTGAGCGTATTGTCTAGCGGTATTAGCTCCTGTGCTCCGCCCAACAAGAACCACTCTCTTACCATAGGTGTTGAGTTGAGTGACAATTTGGTGAAGCCAAGCCATGTAGCTGTCCATGTCATAAGCAAACTCTTGGCCAAACTGATAATTTCTTCCTGCAATACCATGAGCAGCGGGGTCGAAGGTAATTGAGAAAATGCCACGGTCGGCATCTGTCTCAATGAGCCTTGCCATTGAAGAAGCGGACGACCATTTGCCTCCAGCGCCCGCGATATAGACACGAATTGGTCCTTTAGAATCTTCGGGACGCACTTTAGTTGAAAACCAAATGACGTTGTTAAGACCTGGGACGTAGGCAGCTTCTACGTCGCGTGTGTTCCGCAAGGTTTGCATGTCGAAATCGCCAGTAAATTTCCCTTTTTCTACTTCAGCTGTAGCAGAAAGTGAAGTGTCGAGGTCTGTGAGGACAACTTTCTGTTCTCGATCATAGTAGAAAAAGAGGCTGAGTAACTTTGCTTGTTCAAGGGTGATGGAGCCGCTTGAGTTGATGGATGTGAGTGCAGCAAGAACATTGCTTCGTTCAGTTACAGCGTGATTGTACAAGGCTTCTAATTTAGTTTTTAGCTTGGGGTCTGTTTCTTCTTCTGCAGTCTCTCGATAAATTCTGATTTGCCCATCAATGGCAGCTTCTGAGGGATCCGTGGTGATAGCAAGTTTTGTGTGGTTAGGAAGCATTTGAAGCATGAGGGTGAGTTCGTGGAGACCTGTTGTCTTTCCCGTTCCATAGTATGCAGCTTTTATTTCTGGAGGAAGAATATGGAGAGGAGAACCTGATCGTGCTGTGGTAAAAACATGAGTGAGTGGTTTTGTATCATCAGTATCTCCAGGAACAATCTGAAGAACTGGATGAGCAGAAGGTGCCAGTTCATTGAGGAGATCAAGATGCTCTGGAAGCACCGTTGAGCGATATCGAGTTGAAAGAGCGAGCCCTTTTGCTTGAAGAGCTTCAGAGATTAGCTTAATTTCTTGAGGAGTAAAACCGGTCCAAGAAGGCTGAGGCGTGTAATCATTTCTTAGTCCTGCAGTAAGATCGGCACCAAGGTTGAGAAGGTGATCTTGGCTTTCAGCAGCTATGGAACTGGTATCTGTCATGCCAAGAGAGTACATTTTTCCAAGAATAACACTCGCATCTCTTGTTGCATCTTCCTCATATCTAGACAAAAGGGTAAAAGTCTCTCTAGGAGCTCTTGTTTCTGTGAAAAAGGCCTCGTAAAGTGCCTTTTGTTGTGGAGAGCCTGAAAAATCAGTTGGCTTTATAAGTGCTTCACCATCAGTGGTAAAAATCGTAGCTTGAGTAAGCTCTTGATATTGAGGTGTAGTTAAAAGATATCTTGCAATGTATAGTGCAAGCGCTGTTGCATCAATGTTTTTCAAATTAGTGATGTTTTGCTCTCTTAAGGTGTTAGCAAATGTATCGGCTTTAGCCGTATTAGCATATGTTAATCGCGTAAATTCAGCTACATCATAAGGATTGATAGGAGAGGAAGAAGTGCTTGAAGCCAATCGGGTTTTAACTGCGGCAGTGATAAGGTCTTCTAGAAGCGTTGCAGTCTCATGATCTGTAGGTGTTCGAAGTGAAAGACCTTCACTTTCGAGAGCACTCTGCACTAGTTTCAAATTTCTTCCGAAGCCCACTCCGGGAATGAGCGCAAGCTCGTGAGGCAAAAGAGATGCAAGTTCTGCTTTCAGTTTGTAACCAGATTGCAAAAGACCGGTTATTACTCCGCCACTTAAAGCTCGTGATGTTCTTCCTGTGATGGGATTTTGACGATCTACACACCAGTCGGAAACTTCATCGGCTTCCGGCACTCGGTATTGGAATGGCGTTCTTATAGAAATTCTTTCTGCGATGATCATATTCCCTAATGCATTTTGGCGGGCATGCTCGGTAAGTTGGCACAATTCGGTAGGACTTAAGGTTAATAGAGCCCTTACTTCGAGTTCAGTCAATTGTTGTAGGTCACTAAGGGTGCGAATTTTGTTTCTTCTCAGGGTTAGAATGACCTCAGGTGAAAAATGCCTTCTTCCAAGACTTCCTGCACATGAAAAAGTTTCGAGAGAGTCAGCAGGTGGAGTGGCAAAGGTGATTCTAAGAGCTCTTGCTGCAGTTAGATACCGAGTAAGATCTCGACCTTCAATGATACCTTCTTTCTCAGCGAAATCACAAAAAGTTATTATTTCAAAATCATACACGCGCTCGAAGTTGAGAAGTTGGTGTGCGGCATCGGCTAGTTCAGGTGCGTTGGGAAAATTTTCGGGATAAGAAGTAGTTCTAAGTGCAAGGCCTAGAGAATCAAGATATCTCACAAGAACTTCTAATTCATCTGGACTGAGGGGTGGAGTCTCGTTATTGAGTCTGCTCATGTGACGCACTTGGTTTAGGGTGTGGTCACAAAGTTGTCGCAAAGTGAAAATGCCGTTGTGACGCAGGGCCAAAAGAGCGGGAAAAGGAAGTGGAAGTAGTGCAGCAGTCTTTAAATCGAAAGCATAATATAAGAGTTTTATTGGTTGTGGATGCGGATGCGTTCTAATACTTGCTAGATGCAGCAAATTGCCGTTTCCCGAAGGTGCGACTTGGGGTGTTATGAGTGGAGCTAGATGTGCAAAAAGGCCAGAGTCTCTTCGTGGAGCTTGGGCTGCAAAAGCGAGTGCAAAAGTAGGATGTGGGTTTTGGCGATCGAAGAGAATATGCGCATCTGTCATACCATATGCGTCAACGAGCGGGCTTTTTATTAAAGGTAGAAGAGGAGACGTCCCAGTTGCTGTAGTCAGCCACCCATGTTGCCTGAAAAAGGCAGGAACTTGTGGTAAAGCCGGCATTCGGGCTAAGGTCATGAAAATCCCTTCTTAATGTCAAGTGGAGCTTGCTATCCTTTATCGCCGATACTGTGATTTTGTTGCGTGCTTTTTGTATGCCGTGTACAAAATCGAAAAGCATCAGCCAAAGTAGAGACTTATGAGAAGATATAACGCGATGCAATACAAAAAAAGAAAGCGGAATCATTGTGCTGTATACAGTTTAAAAAGAATTTATTTATTTCAGGAGTTTAGATCTTATTTTGAAGATGTGAAAAAAGAAGAAAAGCCTTGTTTTTAGCTACTTTTTTTGTTCTTCCGGCATGCCTGCTGTATAACCTGCTCCGATGATGGCTTGCAAAAGCTGGCCTACCAATACTTTTTGTGGATCGTAAGAAATGAGGACAGCTTTTTCCTTTTTGGAGGCTTGCACTGTTTTAACCCCTTCAAGTGGACGAACAGCTCCTTCTATGGTGGCGGTACAGCTGGAGCAGGTCATGTTGTGGACGGGAATGCTAATATGGGCTTCTGTTTGTGCTTGCAGCGAAGGAGAAAAAACAAAAAGTGAGCTCAAAAAAAAGAGAAAAAAACAAAGCAAACGTTTCATTGAACTCCTCCTTGAAAAAAGGTGTGCTTTTCCTTTATGGTGAAAAGCAAAGAAGGTCAAGAAAGCAGCACAACGAGAAATGAGATGAAATGAAGGTTCTTTTGGCAAGTGCATCACAAGCAAGGAAAAAAATATTGGAAGATGCGGGTTATGATTTAGTGCACATTTCCTCGCGCATTGATGAAAGCAAAAAAAATGATGAGACCCCAAAAGCTTATGCCATGCGTCTTGCAGAGGAAAAATCAAAAAAAATCACTCAAGATTTTGCTGTCGATTTTATTTTAACTGCAGATACTGTTGTGGTGTGTGAAGAGGAAGTGCTTGGAAAACCTGCGTCTGCCGATGATGCATTTTTGATGATGAGAAAACTTTCCGGAAGAATGCACGAAGTGATCACAGCTCTTTCTCTACGCCGTGCAGATGATAAAACATTTCAAACCTTGATAACACGCTCAGAAATATCGGAAGTTGAATTTCGAACATTGTCTGAAAAAGAAATAAGTGAATATGTGCAAAGCGGCTTGTGGAAAGAAAAAGCGGGCGGCTATGGAATTCAAGATGATCACAATTTTGTGAAAACGCTTCACGGAAATAAAAGTAATGTTGTCGGCGTTTCACTTCCGCTGCTTGAAGAGATGTTGGCTGAGTTTGAAGCTAAAAAATAGTCGATATCAACTATTTTTTAGTCGATTCATTTTGAGGGATAGGACAATAGGATGATGGTAACAATTTCCTCTTCATTGTCTGCCAAACTAAATAGCATCGGGAACGAATGGGTTTGATTGTTCTTCTGCATGTCTGCCAGATACCGTCATCAGAAGTGCTCCTGCTGGCACTGCGGCAAGAGAAGCTCCACGCATTCCAACATACTGTGGAAGAAAACGAAGTAGTTGCATAAACGTTGGTGTTTTTGATGCCGCAACAACGGCACCAGCTGCAACAGTTGCTCCGCCCACTTGAAGCATGGTTTGTTGGTTCAACACTTGGCGCATCCATTCGAGTGGCATGGTGTGTTGGATCATTTTACGCGCGGCTTCTGTGGGTTTGCTTGTATCATCGGATGTGTTTGATGTTGATCCAGCTCCCCCAGTACTTGGAGGGGTTCCTCCACCTGGAAAGCGATTTGTAATAGAGCTGATTATTCTTCCTCCGATTTCGAAAACTTTAGATCGTACTCTATTGCTTACTAAAGAACCTATTCCAATCCCTGCTATTGTAAATCCAGCACCTGCAATGAGAGAGTCAATAGATTTTTCTGCGAAACTGGGTTCACCATGAATAAAGGTTTTTAGTCGTCGTTCTTCCAAATCACAGCTTGATTCTGGAACAAAAGGAAGTTCATCGATCCACGAGTGAGCATAATCAAGCCAGCCAAAGTGATCGGTGCAGTGTTGATTTTCTAAAGCCTCATCGACGATGGCTTCGTTTTGATAGTACATACAATAAACACCAGGTTTTCTGCTTTGAGCGTCAAGATGGAATTGACCTTTTGCTAAATTCCAGTCAGCACGTTTTGCTTCCGCTTCTTCGCGTGTGTATTCTATTCCCGCAATGCGATGCGTGCCATTCATGCCGTTACAAAGACCAGTAACTTCTCCTTTGTAAGAACCTTCAGAGACAACATCGACGCCATCAATTTCTTGAGTTGGGTAAATTGGTTTTTCTAATGCCACTTTTCCTCTTTCTCCAGCGCTATGCATAATAACCTCTTTCTTCAGCCCGATTATCTTACTGGGCTAGATGCTCTTCTGCTACTTTTCGCACGTTCAAGTACTTCTCTTTTAGCGGCTTTTGCTTTTTCTGCTTTCCTTGCCTTGAGTGCACTTGCAACCCCACCAGATCTTGAAGCAATGTTTCTGATATGATCGAGGGTTTTTGGGCCAAGTTTTCCATCGCTAAGCGGCTCAGTATTCTTCAAATACGTTCGATCAGTAGCAATCGAAAGGGCATAACGTTCAATTTGTATTCTTGTTCTTTTATCTGTTATTCCTTTTGTGATCCCTTCATCATGAAGTTGTGTCTGAATCCTTTTACGTAAAGCTATGATTCCACCATCTCCGACTGGTCCTGTTATATCTCCATGAGCTTTCTTATTTCTAAAAGCTTCTTTAACAGCAATATCTTGTGCTACGTGAAGAGGAGAGATGCTTGCCTGTACAAGTGCCATTGTTTCAGCTTGTTGCAATCGAAGGCGAATAAAGTTTTCTGGAACGAGACCAGGTTTTTCGGCAAGTGGAGCATCTGATTTTCTGTAAATGTTTTTTTCGTTTTCAGGTAACTCTTCCCAAAGGCCCAGAATAGTTCTGCTAAAAGCATGAAGCTCTGCAGGTTTTAATTCATCTCCTGAGTAAAGCATTATTTCTTTTACCTGTTGTCTTACTCCTTCAAGTCTAGCTTTTGGAGAATTGCTTTGAGTTCTTGTTTTTTGTTCTTCAGCACTTCCTCCCCAAAAAGGAAGTGAGATATGGGAGTGTTCTAAATCAATTTTGACATCTGTATTAAAGAGCTCACGGCCAGCCTCTCGATCGATAACATCAACGGCAATACTCCTCTTGTTCGCGATACCAGCTATAACGTGCTCAACGGTAACGGTTACAGATGTACTTCGCTCAGTGCCTTGTCTGGCTTGATCAACAGCATCAGCAAGGGCGCCTTTTGCGGCATCGTATAGTGCAGAACCACTTCGTTTTCTGTAATAAATCCCAAGTCGAGCGGCTGCTTCTATGGTTTCAGGAGTGAAGGTGACATTTTTATTTGTCTCAAGTTTTATACTTTCTTGTTTTTGTAAAGATTCTAAAATTGAGCTTGGAATCATGTGAAAAATTCTTACTTCTTGGAAACGCCTGTCATAATCATCTGCTCCTTGAATAATCATTTCTAATGTGTCTGGTTTTAAGTCACCGATAAAACGCGAGCGATCTCGTTGAAGCATTTCTAGTAATTGGGTTTTTAGTGATTCTGCATCACCTTCACTTGTTGAGCCTGCGTTCATCATTTTCCCAAGTTCAGGAATGTAAGGAACGTTTCCTTTTTCCATTTCGGCTTCAACAACTGCAAGTTTATCTGTGAATGAACCTCTATACATTGTGCCAGCTAAAAATTGTGTGTTGTTTACTTCCCAGATGGCAGAGGTTTTTAGTTCAGGAGGAACTCTTGGATCGTTTGCGGCAATTAAGAGAGCAGCTTTATAGGTAACTAATTTTTTACCAACACCCGTTTCACCAACAAGCAATGCGTTTTGCCCAAGTCCTTCACCTCGTGCGAGGGCATTTAAAAGATCAACAGCTTCTTTATCGCGGCCTAGCACATCGAAATTGGGATCAGCTTTCAGTTTTTCTCGCATTACTTCCACAAGATCTTTTGCAAAATCAGTAATTTTCACCTGTTTATTTTGTGCTTCTACTGATTGACGCATGAGTTGCATTTGTTCTTCGGCAATTTTCATCTGTCTTTCCATTGTTTCACGCATGAGCTTCATTTGTGGTTTGACCATGAAGAAATACATACCAGCTATGCTGGCTACTGTAGCTCCAAGAGATGTTTGAATGGCGAGAATGCTTTGGAACTTTTGTGCTTCTTCTCTTTCATTCGCAGCGAAATAGGTGCTGAAATCACCTTGAGCCATTTGCAGCGTTTTTGGGTTTGAAATGCGCATGCGGATGATTTCGCCGATGATGGACTGTATGTCAGATTTGCTCACTTCTTCCGGGATTAATTTATATTCTTTCGCTAATCTTTCTAAGCTAAATGCATGGGCTTTTTTTTCAGCATTGGCTTGAAGTGTGCTGAGTGTTTTTTCTATCTCGTCGAATGAAAGTTTTTTATTGTGTTGAAAAAGAGGAACAACGGCATCAAGTGTAGCTGAAGAAACAAAGCCGTTTGTGTTCACTTTGATGAAGGCAATGATGTCACTGACGGATTGTTCACTCAGAGCAGTTTCACCCTGTTTTGCATCATAGGCTTTGTGGTCCGCCACAAGTTGCTGAAGGGTTTTGATGAATTCCAGTTCAGCGAGGGGCGCATGTTTTTCAAAGATGCTATTGAGGTAGTCTGCGTTTTCAAGTGTATCTAAATTAAGCCTGAGGCTGAAGTTGTCACCATTAAGTTGAGAAACTCCAGAACCGGGGCCGCCGAAGGTTTCCACGAGATAGGCGAGAGTTACTTCGTTTACGGTGGTGCTGAGAGGAATGGAACCCTTTTGATCAGGATTGAATTGTGCATAAAGCCTGCTGCCAAAGGTTAAAGCCTTTGTTGCAAGCACAAATTCCATTCCATCTTTTTCGTCTATACAAAGTCCTTTGATTCCTTGCTGTGTAAGCAGGCCTCTAAAAGCTGGGTAAGTGCCGGGATAGCCTAAAACGTTTTCTTGTTTTTCTGCAATGAAGCTCTCACCCGGTTTTAACTGGCAGAGACTTCCGTTTTCAGGGCGAATGCAAAGCATTACCGTATCGTTGGGCACGCTACGGTTTGGACAACGCCTGAGATCAGAGAATGAACTAATAGGACCTTTTCCAGCTGAAAACATAAAAACTCCTTTAAAAACAGTAATTTAAGTAATTACAACTGCTTTCCTTCACTTACATTATCGGTTTTCAAGGTGCTGGTGTTGCTTGTGGCATAGAACTTTCGGGATATGATTTTGAAGTTGGAGAAACATTGGATATTTTTGTTCTACAAAAAATCCAATGTTTCTTAGATTGCACATCAGTACCACTTCATAAGGGAAGAAAACCTAGAACCTTTGTCACTAAATGGGTCCATTATAGGGATCAAGGAAGTTTGGATTTGCTCGTTCGCAGCCGATGCAAATCATAAGACTTCCCATTGCTCCTTCGGCTGCCAAGCTGGCTCTTCCTGCGAATTTCAGAAATGTTTCGGCAAAAGTGCTTCCTTGGCTGACACTTCCCATGCTTTTTCCCACATTTTTAATGATCTGAGCACTTGCTGTTGCAGCAGTAGCCAGGATGGCAGCTTTCGCCATATTTTGAGCAGCTTCAGTTTCCGCTTCAGCAGCTTGTTCGCCTTCAGCTTCTGGTGCTGGGTCTTTGAACGGATTTGATTTTGGAGGGTTTGCTTTGCTTGCTCCAGCAGCTATCGCCGCTGCAGCGCCCAGGATGCCTCCAGCAACTGCGCCGTTTGCTGCATTCCCCGCAGATCCACCAGCGCTTGGTGGTTTTCCGTTTCTGTTTTTCATTATTAAGTAAGTAATTCCTCCTGCTGCTGCTGAACTAGGGCGTGTTAACACTATTTAAGACCCTCCACGATAAGCACGAAAAGAATAAAGCCAATGAACATGATGTCGAGCTTTTCAAAGCGACTGAAGATACGACGATAGCCTTTGAGCCTCCGAAAGAGT